>Ga0126306_10000430_pt1 | contig 19175 bp, 18 predicted proteins | sample Plot27_FD_92592 | JGI IMG/M metagenome (GOLD analysis project Ga0126306, IMG submission 92592) | Serpentine soil microbial communities from UC McLaughlin Reserve, CA, USA - Plot27 | ecosystem: Environmental > Terrestrial > Soil > Grasslands | place: USA: UC McLaughlin Reserve, Lake County...
AAAGGATAACGATGATGAAGATGATGAAGACTCAAAGGATAACGATGATGAAGATGATGAAGACTCAAAGGATAACGATGATGAAGATGATGAAGACTCAAAGGATAACGATGATGAAGATGAAGCAGATAACATCACTGACACTAAAAAAAATATCCCAATTTCAAAATTCGATAAATTTGAAATAGAAAAAATATATCCTACAAAAAATGGCGGAGAAGAATGGTTTATGAATATGAATAATATTTATGAGGATCAACAATTCTATCCTTTTGGCGAATCAGATTCAAAATATTCTAATACTAATTTAATAATTACAAAAAACGATGATTCATCTTGGAAAATTAAAGCAACAAATAATTTAGCCAAAGTAAGAATGAATGTATATACTTCTGATGGCTATAATCCGGAAGTAATTAAAACTCTAGATCACTCAGAATTAGAAGACCAGGGGTACATGCAATCCAAAAAAGATTGGAAAAATGTCGAGATAACAGGTTATGTAAAATTAAATAATAATAATATTCCCCTAGATGAGGGAAGATTTACTTGGTATAACAGAGGAGGGCATCATACTGAAGAAGAACCATGTGAAGGAGTTGCTTATAAAGGCGATATATTTTTTTCAGGAGATAATAGATTTGCAAAGGAACAATGGCATGTGAGTTATTTTTTTACTGAAATTAAAAAAAATCTAAATCCTATTAAAGATAAATGGATTGGTTATAAATTTATAGTATATAATCTTGAAAAGCCGTCCGATCCATCGAAGACTATCGTAAAAATGGAAAGTTGGATAGATCAGAATAATGATGGAAAATGGTTAAAGATCGATGAATACATAGATGAAGGAAAATGGGGAGATTCGGGCAAAAAATGTGATGGGAAAAGAGATCAAATAATCTCTTGGGGTGGACCTATTGCTACATTTCGGTGGGATAATGCCGATGATGTAGATTTTAAAAATTTTAGTGTAAGAGAAATCAAACCTCCTCTCTAAATCAATAAGTTTGCGCTTTAATTGGTCCATGATTCTCATTTTACTAACCTGAAGCAAGGACATTAAGAATTGAAAATTCGGAATAGATGATTTAGTTAAGGATTTATCTAGATATAAGCTATGTGCTTTATTCAGGAGGCTGTAGGAATAATAACTTATAGATTTAACTATATCGTGAGATATATTGAAATACATAAATTTTTAACGTACATAAGATATATTTTAGATGGGAATGAAGTAATATGCTGCTCCAGTCTGAGTTTGATACGATGAGGAACTCGCGACGAACTGACCCACAATCACTTTTATTTGGCTGATTTTCACAAAATATTTTATACTATTAGTATAAATATTAATTATTAAAATGGAATTAGAATATGCTTATCCTCTATATCGACCTCCTTCTGAGGCAAATTCTTTAATTTTTCAGGTCACGTTGGGCTGTTCATTTAATCAATGCTCTTACTGTGACATGTATAGAACTAAAAAATACTCAGAAAGATCTTGGGAAGAGATTCAAAGTGAAATAGATCTTACATCTAAATGGTATCCTGCCACTAAAAGAATTTTTCTCGCTGATGGTGATGCACTAAATCTTTCAACAGGAAGATTGGTCCAAATATTAGAATATATATATAAAAAATTTCCATCATTAGAAAGGGTATCGTCTTATGCTATGCCTAAAAATTTACTACAGAAAACTAATACAGAATTAATAACGTTGAGGGTTGCTGGCTTGAAAATGTTGTATGTAGGTGTAGAAAGCGGGAGTGATAAAGTCTTAAAAAAGATTACAAAAGGTGCAACATATAAAACTATTGTACAAAGCTGTAAAAAAGCAATAGAAAATAATTATGTTCTCTCATGTATGATCATTTTAGGCTTAGGAGGTAAAAAATATACTTATGAGCATATTGCAGAAACAGCAAAGATTATTAGTGAGGTTTCTCCCGATTACCTTGGAGCATTAAATCTTCACCTAGATGACAGCCTTTATAATGAATTTATGACTAAGTTCAACGAACCTTTTGAATTTTTAGATGATATCCAGATCTTAAATGAACTAGAATTACTCATAGCCCACATAAACCCATCTTTTCCTATAATATTCAGAGCTAACCATGCTTCAAATGTTTATTCAATAAAAGGAACGCTTCCTCAGGATAAAATGAATATCTTAAAATTAATAAGTCAATTGAAAAAACATCCAGATATGCTCAAACCAAAAATATTAAGAAGATTCTAAATATGTTGTTTTGCCACCCTTACCTTTATATGCAATAATAATTGTTTTTAATTTTTGATACTCTTATTGGTTATTTTGTTTGAATCTTAAAATTGCACCTATTTTTCCCAAACTTGCTAATTGTGCACCCTCCTCTGTTTTTCCGGATATAACTTCTAATCTTGAACCACTCATTAGTGATAAATCTTCTAAATGCTCGATAATATCTTGCTCCGATAATTCTAAATCTTGACTTCCACAGGATGGACAACTACTAGATGTCAATTCTTGTTTTAAGGAATTTAATTCATTTCTTTCAATAAATTTTTCTTTGATGTTTTGACACTTGTTACATTTAAGTTCTACTCTAAGAATGGTGATATCATCATTTACAATAACTAAATCGGCAAAACCATTTTTTAATGAATTTATAACATCATAAATTCCGTATATCCCCAAGCCTTTTCCTGAATACACCTCGCTGATAAACCGTTTCACAATTTTTTTTTCTTCCATCAATCTATAATCAGCCATGATTCCTTGATCATTTACTTTGTCTATGAGCTCTCTTACTCCTTCACTTCCAGAATACGATGAATCTAAAACAGCAATAACATTATTTTGCAGTCTATAGTCCAGATATTCTTCTCTAATAAAGCCTTCTTTGGTTGGACCTGGTCCTCCAATAATTATTCCTTTGACATCATATTCCTCGATGAAAATTTTTTGCGCATAGTCTGCAACTCTGCGATAATATTCATTCAATTCGTTATCTCTTAATCTTTCAAATCTACGGGCTGATTGACCTCCTTGTCTGTGTTTTCCGGCCACGCCAGAAGTCAATGATTCAACCACCTCCCATCGGTCTCCAGTAAGTATACCAAAACCAGCTTCTTGAGTATCTAATGACAATATACCTATCACTTTGTCATCCTTCATCATGTCCTTTAAATGATCAATCCAAAAATGGTCGTCACAACGATAAAGATTAATTTGAACTGCTTTTGGAGGTACTACGGAATAGATCTCAATCTTTTCCGTTCCTATGCCTTTGCCGGTAGGGATAGCTCCACAGAAGATAACAAGGCCATTCTCAGGAGGCTCTTTATACAATTTAAGGTATTCTACAGTTCTACTTAGTGCGTCCTGTACGTGATTTCTAGTTAAATCTGATTTAATGTTAGAAGCAGTGCCTGCTTCATTTTTTAATTGGGAGACAATATCATAAATAGGTCTTCGTGGAGGAATATAAACAGTAACAAGCTCCGTTCCATGGCCTGTAATATTGCCTAGTTTATTAATCATTTTGTTTAATTTATAACGTTTAACAGAGTCCCATTTACTTTCTTTATCATTAGAAAAAGACATTAATAGAAATCTTTTTTCTCACACAGACTATTTTATTGTTATTATGAGTCTTAAAATAACATTATCAGATTACATCAAAAAATTAGTATAACTCTAGATAATTACTGTTCTAAAAAATATAAATCTCTTTTGTGTTATTATAATTTAGAATTTATAAATTATAAATCTCATGTGGTATAATCTAACTAATGCTTCCTAGTTTAGAATATATTAAACAAACAAGGCAAAAGTTAGGAATTACACAAAGGAGACTTGCATCATTAACAGGAATTAGTACATCAATGATTAATCAAATCGAGACTGGAAGATGCAAGCCCAGTTATGATACAGCAAAGAAAATTTTTGAAGTATTAAGCACATTAGAAGGTAAATCAGCCAAAAAAGCAGGAGACATTTGTAGTAAAAAAATCATATTTGCCCAAAAAGATGATATACTTTATAGTGTACTTGAGAAAATGAGGCTTAATTTTGTAAGTCAAGTACCAGTGTTTGAGGGTCAAAAAATTGTAGGAATTGTATCTGAAGATAATTTAGCAAAGAAAATGGTAGAAAATGATGAGAAAAATATCAAAAATATAACGATTGCTAATGTTATGGAGCCTTCTCCTCCCTTAGTCGACTCGGTTACCCCTGCAAAGGCTCTAGTACCGCTTATAAGGTTTGCAAAATGTATTTTAGTTACTGAAAAAGGAAATGTAACAGGGATAATAACTACAACTGATATATTGAAAATGTTAGAGTGAGAGTCACATCTTGACACAAATGTTAAAGCTTTTCTAATCCAATACAACAATCTGCACAGCTGATACATTCCTTGCATAAATTTACTTCTGTGGATTCACCAACTACTGTTCCACACAAAACACACTCTTTCTCACTCATTATAAATCTAAAAAGGATATAACATATTTAAATTCTACTCGACTATATTTATTCCTACTCTTGTGAAAAATCAGACTATAAACCATTATTGTAATCATAGGCGCAATAAAGTAAGATTTCCAGCACTCTCGAAACTTTAGGAAATTATACCTTATAGTTTTCCGTAACTAAAATTTTTAAGGTCTAACTTAGTTAAAGTCAAGAGATATTTTGTAAGAACCCAAATTGTATCGATATTTTTGTTCTGTTAAGATAAAGACGGTTGTGTAGTAGGATGTACTAATATAGATTACTAAATGCTATTGTTAACAATCTTATGGTATTATAACTTGTCTTCAATTTGAGTCTTCATGATACAATATAATAATTCACGTACCTGCTTCAATACGCTATGCCAATTCAAGGAATGAAAGTGTTCTACTCTAAATAAAATAATATGTTTTAATCGACTTAATTAATTACCCTTTCAAAGTGGGTTTGAAGATAGTGAACTTGTCATTTAATTGAATGGATTGTTGAGTCTGGATCTCCCAAATCGACTGGAATATCATACTGATTAGGCTTGTTATTGGTATCTTTTACTCCATATTCGGATGGATCTCGAATTAAATAATCATTATACACTTTAAAATTGCCATTATTGTATTTCTTCTTATCCGTCTGTTCTCCGTATATTACAATATCGTTTTTCGATATTTCATCAGATAACAAAATTAAGCCTATTAGAAGTGTCAATAAGAAAAAAACTGCATGAAATTTATAATTAAACACAATACAATCTTTGTTTTACAATATATTTACAATCTGATTATATTTAGTAATACATTGTACTCAAATTTTCTCACTTTAAATATATCAAGTAAAATTGAGAAAATAATATCAATATTCAATGTAATTAAACATGTAAATCAAATGATTTATGAAAACATTTCCTATTACACTGAGTTCTGACGTGTATTTTTCTAATGTGACAGTTCTTTATAATAATTATTGTACAGATAAAGAAATATAATTAAATATTATTCTAAATGCAACAAATAAAGTTACAAAGACTAAGAAAAATGAAATTAGGTTCTCTTAATTCGTTCATAACCATGCATAAAAACACATAATGATTTTTTTCTGATTAAAATTTGCATTTATTCTGTCATTCCATTCCACAATTGATTAGGAAAGCGTAAAAATTGATAGAAAATAAAGAACTTGAATAAAGTAGAGTTGAAAATAAGATGAATCGATACATTTAAATCATTTTTTTTTAGGCAATCATTTTAAAAAATTACTAATGTGAAGTCTTAATCTAGTCTGTTAGTATATTACAATAAGTTTTATTACGATAATTTTTATTTTGATGTCTACACTTTATTTATTCAGGTTAGGTAATATCGTCTCAAGATAAGGAGCCTGCTGATTTTCACTGCTTGGCCGGCTTCTCGTAGGGTAATCCTAAGGTAGATGTAAATCCTTAGGAAGATCAAAGGATGGTAAAATGAGGCGGAATTGAAGATGATAAGATCAATGATGAGGTAAGTTGCAACATTCTAGTGGTGAGCAAAAGAAAAGACAAAATTGACGAAGGAAGAAGGAGATGACTAGATAAAAGTTCGAACAGGAGAAGAGAACATTAGAAGAGAAAAGCAAATTATAGGATATATGACCACCAAGGAGATGGTAAACTAGATTGCGGGGAATGAATGAATGACTTTGTAAAAGGGAGATAAGAAAATGACGAGATATAAGATAATGAGCATAATTGATAAAGGCGAGGGTGGAGAAGGAGCTGATACTTTTTGTGATATTTCGATAAGATAATACATTTTGACTCCCAAAAAGGAGATACATTAGCTAGCGAATGCAGATTTGAAAACAAGTCAGAAGTTAATAGTAATGTCGATAGCAGTTCTAATAACTTACTATAATTAAGCAATCAATGCCCATATAAAACTACTTTGAGAATGTATTCTAATTCTATTTTTTTCGTTATATTATTTTGTTTCGTAATGTTGAGGTATTTAAGAATTTCATAAAAAATGTAGAAATTCCAGATTTTTGTAATTTAAATAAATATTACTTAAATAAAATTGTGTTATTTTATATAAATGTAACATAAACTTTTAAATTTTAATGTCATAGTATCAAAAATTCGAAATGTGATTAAGGTTAATATATGACCTATTATAGGATATATATAATTTTGTGAAAAAAGATTTATTAAGAATGAGAACAATATGATATTATGTGTGGAATAGGCGGACTAATCAGTAAAGATTCTACTGACATTCTATCTCTTACTAAAACAATGATGATATCCATGAACAAAAGGGGTCCAGATGGGACTGGATTATTCATTGATAAGAAACTTTATCAGTATGAATCACCAGACAAAATAAATTGTAATAACTCTAATACTAAACTAACTTTAGGTCACATACGCCTCGCTATAGTGGGAGATAAAACCCACATTCAACCATTTCAGAGTTGCGATGGTAAATTGGTCATGGAACACAATGGCGAGATTTACAATTATAAAAAGCTTAAAAAAAGACTACAAAATCATCACACTTTTATATCAAATACTGATAGTGAAGTCGTAATACATTTACTCGAAGACTATTATAAAGAAAATGGATTTTCTAATCTTTTAGATGCAATAAGAAAAACTATAGCTGATCTCGATGGAATATATGCTATTGCTATAAAAGCTCAAGATGAAGATAAAATTTATCTGGTTCGGGACAGATTAGGTATAAGACCATTGTATTATGGTCAGAATAATAATATTATAGGTTTTGCTTCCGAGCGAAAAGGTCTTTGGCAAATAGGTATTAGAGAGCCTACATTCTCATTGTTGCCTGGACATTGTGTAATTCTATCAGATAAGATTTCTTCACCTATCAAAATAGCAGAACCACCTGTTAACTACTCCAATAAACCTAGTATTACTAAGCTTGATGATGCACTTTCTGCTTATAAGAAAGCCTTGTACAATTCAATAAAAAAAAGGTCACAAGATCTTTCTCGAATTGGGATAATATTTTCGGGTGGAATAGATAGCGTGTTAGTCGCTAAAATTACTAAAGAACTTGTTCCTAATGTTACTTGTTACACTAGTGGCATAGCGGGTTCTGATGATATAAAATTTTCAAAGGTTATTGCAGAACAGTTAGATTTGGATCTCAAAATAAATGAATTGACTATAAAAGATATTGAAAACATGTTGCCAAACATCCTAAACATAATTGAGACTACTAATAGTACACAGGCAGAAGTTTCTATTCCTATTTATGGTGCATTAAAATTAGCTGCAAAAGACGGCCTTCGGGTAGTTTTTACAGGACAAGGCGCAGATGAATTATTTGCAGGATATCCATGGTATGTACAAATTTTTGGAAAATATGGAACTGAAAAACTGAAAGAATACATGATACAAGATTTGCTTTTACTCTATAAAGAAACACTCGAGAGGGAAGACAAATTAGCTATGTCAAACAGTATAGAGATGAGAGAACCATTTTTAGATTCAGATATAGTCAGAATTGCTACCAGTATTGATCTAAATCTCAATTTAGCTGGTAAAAATGATATTTTTGGAAAACGAGTTCATAGGGAATTAGCTATTCTGGTAGGAATACCAAAACATATTGCCTATAGAGAGAAACAGGCTGCCCAGCATGGAGCAGGAATACATGGTATATTATCGAAGATTGCTGAAAAAAATGGATTTAATAAAAAAATGATTAGAAAAGAGTATATAGAAAATATTTCAAAAAGAGAAAAACTTGGAAGCTCAGAGAGATATGGTTATCTCTTTGATAATAAAATCTCTTGGAATTCAGCTCCTTGGGTTCAGTTATACCTAGATAAACTGACCAACTTAAATCAAATTGCATGCGAAATAAAAAGGTAAGACAATCAATGTGATTTCTTAGTAGAATTAAATATTTCATATAACTTCCATCTAGACAGAATAAGTGAATATGAAAACCAATAGTACCACGTTTCATCCTGCCCTATTAGTAATAGATGTACAAAATGGATTCATGAGTAATGGTGGTTCCTACCACCATTTAGGTATGAAAATCTCAAACTATCAACAAATTATACCCAAATTAAAAGAATTAATATCTATATGTAGAAAACATAATGTTCCTGTTTTTTATACACAAGCGGTTAGAGAGTTATCGGGAATTGACCTTCTTACTAGAACTCACAGAATTCTCCCAAAAGCAAGAGAAGAGAGAATTAAAAAGCGACCTATATGTGTAAGAGGAACGTGGGATGCAAAAATAGTTGATGGTATAAAACCTACTAAGAAAGATCATATAGTTATTAAAAGAAGAGATTCTGCTTTTCAAGACACTGAAACAGAAGTATGGTTAAACAGTTTAAAGGTAAATACTCTAATCTTTTGTGGGATAGACACTTCTATTTGCGTCGAAACCTCGCTTAGGGATGGGTTTAATAGAGGTTATGATGTTATTCTAATTTCTGATGCTACTGCCTCATCAAATGTTAGACATTACAAAACAACTATAGAACATGTTAAAGAATATTATGGATTGGTAATGAAAGCTAAAGAAATGGAAAATTTAATGGAAGCAAATAAGAATGGCAGTTATTTAGATAAAATTAAAGTGATAAGAGAGAAAGGGAATTTACTTGATCCAGATCATAATTGAACCATATTTGACTACGTTTATGACATAAAATAAATTAAATCACTAGACATAATTATACTAACTACTTTTATCTTTCAATTAATCAATATTTACCCAATTACATTTTGTTGGGAGTTTAGGTATTATCATTTTTATATACTACAAATTCATCTTTTCAATATTTATATCCTAATATAGTTCGTTTAATTTTAAAAATATTTTAGATTTCTAAATACTATTCTTGAGACTATAATTGGCTGTAAACTGTAGATTATTGTTGATATTAAAAACTTATAAAGAAAAAATTTATCTCCAGTAAGATATATTTTAATAGATTGTTAAGACATATCTATACTTTATTAACTATTATACCATTTTAGAGTAACAAATAATCCTATTCATACTATCAATCATAACAAAGAGAAAAACATTGTCCTTAATTACGTTACTCCTTACCACTATAATTTTTATCCTTCAGTCTTCGTTTATGACTAAGTAGAAAAACAAATTTGATATGTATTAAAAATAATACAATAAAATAAAAAAATATGGGTTCTAACTTGATTGTTTAACAATAAAAATTAGTGTTGATGGCCGCAGCCACAACCTCCACTATTTCCTGCTCCTTGACTCTCTTTTTCTAAACATGATGGACATTTTGCCATACCAGTTTCAGACATAAATGTTGTTCCACATGAACTGCATTTTAATTTTTGAATTCCTTCCATGACATAACTTATTATATATCCATATTAAAACTTTGACTATTCTATATTTTTCAAAAGAAAATTATAATAATAAATTTTGCTGTTAACTAAATACTATATCTCTATTTGTATAAGTTTACCTCGTTATTTTGATAAAATAATCTTGATTAACAATAACCCTACCTATAGAGACAATTTGAAAGGATTGGCTCCAAGTCAACTTTCATCAGTGTAATCATCATTAGATAATAGATAATTATATCACGTAATAGAAAGAAAATGATAAATAAATAATTAATCCAGATTTTGTGAGAACGGTAAAAAGGTATTGTCTTTCTAAAATTATCAAAATTATTTAAAGTCACGCTATATATACGAGGTGTGAACAACTAATTAATAACAAATAACTTAAAATAATTTTATATATTATATTATCTATTTGAATATTAATAAAAAAGGTATTCGAGTTTTTGCTATTGCTGAGAGCTTTAAAAAACAAACATCAAATTCTATTTTAACAGGCGTTGTAATGAGAAAGGATTTGGTTATTGACGGCATAATATTTGGTAAATCAACAATTGGAGGCAATGACGCAACTAAAAATATAATCGGAATGTATAATAATTTAGAAAGAAATGATATTGGATTTATTTTAGTGGATGGCATGATTATAAGTATGTTTAATATCGTTGATGGAGAAAAAATACACAATAGCACTGGGATTCCTGTTATTATAATTACGTTTAGAAATTCTCAAGGAATCGATAATATTATTAAAAACCATTTTCCTGATAGTTATGATGCTAGATTATCACTCATAAAAAAACTTGGAACGAGAGATACAATATTACTAAAGACTAATAAATTTCTTTTAATAAGAACATGGGGCATAAAATTGGATGATGCAGTAAACCTTTTAAATTCTTTTTTACTTCAGGGCTCTATTCCCGAGCCAATTAAATTAGCAAAAATTATTTCACGGGCCTATTTAAACACACTTTACTAAACTAAATGAACTTATTATCATTATCAATCCAAATTTCTAGAGTCAATAAATAACCTTTAGTTTAAATAATTATATTAATATTTTCTCGGATATAATTCTTAATAGTAATGAATGAACATATATTTAGTTCCATTATGTTCGCTCAATTAAATTATCGGATTTTTATAAAATAGTTTGTTTACATTGAATAACCTTTCTAATTATTCTACAGCTGTAAAAGAGATAATCTACTATATAGAATGTGAATGTAATAATTTTACTGCCCTTTTACTTTTCAAATAAGAGCTCTAACCACATGAACAGAGCTTAACAAATAAAATAAAATGTAGTATCTTTTCACTTTTATTCGCTCTCTATAATGATTATATAATTTATTGTACCTTCTAACATATGAATGAACACCAAACAGGTTTAAACAATACGACATATGATATTTTATCAGCTCTAGGAAAAGACGCTGATTTTCTCTATGATACGATTGATAAGTATATTGACGATGCCAAAAAGTCAAATAAGAATGAATTAGTAGACTTATGGAATAGAATTAAACAAGATAGACTAAAACATATTGATGAGCTTAAAGAAGCATTAGAACGAGAAATCCATAAATAATTTTTTTACATTGTCATTTTTTGTTTCAGTACTTTGATAATTAAAATATCGTTCCCGTCAAGTTGTATAAGATTTTTTTCGCCTTATTCTGTGTAGTTTACGTCAGATAAATTGATATTAAAATGAGCCTTCTGTCTGTACAAAACTTGTATGCTCCTATCCAATAATCTACATAAAATACATAAAATTTGTTATGCTGAGATAGTTAGCAAACTAACACCCAGGGCAATTATAAGAGTTTCATATTAAATGAATCTCTCACATACTCATGTAATGAGCTATATGCCTTGATATGAGTCAAAATATTCAAAATAGGTTTCCAACAAGATTAATTTTAATCGTCAAAACATCTCAGAGTGTTCTTATCTTAGGGGCGTTCTCTTAAAAAGGAAAAACAGAAGGAAAAATTAGGGTTAATTTGTTCGTTTTCTCAATTCGATAGTATTATTTGGGATGTGAGGGAAAATCATTTTTACATCTAAAAATCTTTTTCTTAAGGTCACCACGCTCATTTCTCCAGCAATTGCGACTTGTGATTGACTTATGTTTTCTCCCTGTTCCAGACATGCAGCATATAGAACAGCAATAGATAACGCAGTTGGATCCTTTCCAGAAGAAAAGGGATGTTCTTTTATGTCTGACATCATTTCTATTGCTCTATGAAGTGTTTTTTTACTTATACCTCCCTTATTTGCAATTTTACTGAGATATGTAGTCGAATCTATTGGTTGAAGTCTAATTTTCAAATTTCGTAATAGTAATCTGTAGCATTTACCTGCAAAAACTTTATCTGCATTAGCAATCTCGGCAATTTCATCCAAAGTTCTCGGAATATTCATTTCCCGGCAGGCAACATATACACACGCAACTACGAATTCTTTAATTGAACGGCCTTTTGTAATTCTTTTTTCTACCACTTTACGATAATAATAGGCTGACTTTTCTATCAGTGTGTCACTCAATGAGAGCTTATCCTTTATCCTTAATAATACACCAAAGGCATTTTTGAGGTTCCTATGATAGCTGCGATTGTTGCTCGAGATTTTATTCCAATGACGAATAGTTCTGACCTTAGCCAACTGGCTAGTAGTTAACTGACTCCCAAAAGCATCTACATTAGATGAAGAGATGGTCGTTGAAAGCCCTTTATCATAATGGGCTAAGGAGAGGGGCATCCCTACACTCAAGTTATTTTCAATATTTTTCATAGGTTCGGATTCAATACCTGAGGAATCTAATCGGTCTTCTACTATCATTCCACATGTAGTACAAATCATTTCACCATTTGATGAATCAAATATAATGTGCTCATTGTGGCAATTTGGACAATCATCTTCACGTTTTTCGTTAATGTCGGTTTGTAATACTTCTGGCGTTGTACTCATATTTCTTGAGCATTGTATAAGTCTTATAAGCACTATGTTTACAACTTCTTAGATTTAATTGTTTTAATACAAAAAAACACAGTAGAACACAACATAACACAATTATAGAACATATGATTACAAAATATAATGCCAAATTCAACTCGTTCGTTTCGAGTGGAACAATACGTCTCTAACATATTAGATGAAGAAGCAGAACGTATGGGTATTTCAGTAAATGCATTAGTCAATATTATCCTAAAACATTACTCTGATTTCACTCGTTTTTTATCAAAAATTGACTTAGTCATATTAAATAGAGAAATCTTAACAAAATTTTTAGAAATTATGGAGGATCAAGAAATTTTTAAGATTGGTTTAGAATTGGGAGAAACAATTCCTAAAGACACAATTTTATTCTGGAAAAAAGAGTTAGCCCAACAAAATGTGTTTGAATATTTAGAAAAAATTATTTGCAGATATGGATTGTTAGGGACCTATGATGAAATAAACCAAGATGGATGGAAAATTATCGTTATTAGGCATAGACTAGGAAAAAAAGGTTCCATATTTTTTCATGGATATATAAAATCAATTTTCAATATTGTTGGTTTAGAGAATACTATAGAATTAACAGAGTCATCTGTAAAAGCAAAAATAGTCATGTAAAAGTTAATAATATAATAGAGTTAAAGAAAAAGATAAGAGATTTTACTCTTTTTATACGATTTAATCCATTTAATAGCCCTAATTTATATAACAAGAGATTGCATCTAGTCACTGCACACAGTTCTTCATAGATTAATAAAAATTGCTACAATAAGCTAAATGAATAGAAATAACACTAAACCATATTTGTTCCCAAATTTTAAATTTTAAGGTAATTTTAGATAGCTGGTTGATAAAATGATAAAATTTTATCATTTTAATATTTATTTGTACTTTAAGATAAGTCCTTAAAATAAGAACAAGGATTTGGTATTTCACGAAATAATTTAATGTTATAATTAATATTTTTTGACTTCATCTTCCTAAATTATATTACCAATTAAAAACTTGGGATAAATATAATTATTTTATAAATTTGTAACCCTTTTCCAATTACCATTTTTGATTAATTCATTAAAAAAGGAGATTTTTTTCACATTACTATGTAAAACATCTTCATTCTGAATAGAATATATTACCAAATCATTGACCAAGTGAGCAATAAGAGTGAGATCGTTTTTAAAATCTATATATATTTCTAAATTTTCACCCAATTCATGGGTACCATATTCTATATTTCTTTCCATACTCCTCCATATTCAATAATATTTTTATCAATTGTATGTAACGGGAAGAATTTCATTCAAATGAAATGAGTCAACTGAAAATTTTCTAGCGATACTAAATTTTGTTACAAATAATACATCGGTATAAAGACAAAAGCGTATTCGATTGCTGCAGCTTGATCTACTCAATTGTCTATTCTATTTGAAATGAAATAAATACTAATGGAGAGAATATTAATTTGAGCTATTATTTAATTTATCATGTTAAAAGTAAGATAAAACATCAATTATGCTAAATTAAATAAGCAATAAATCAAATTCAATTTTTAAAGCATTCTCCAGATGATAAAAAAATTCAAGTTCACGATAGAGAAGCATCTTTATACTAAAATCTGAGAAAACAGTCAGCTATAATTTTTTAAAAGGCCCTAGTATTAGTAATTGCGCTATTTGTTTAGAAGGGTTTTAATGGTATATTCTAGCATCTGTAACTTGATAGGTTTAAGTAAAAGGATGATATTCTTGTTGGTAAAGAACTCATCATTTGATAATTCATTTCTAACCGTTTCATATGCTGTTACTATTATTATCGGAGCACTAGGATATTTTTTGAGTATTTGCCTAGCTGCTTCTAATCCGGTGAGTTTTCCTGGAAGTTTATAGTCCAGTATAATCATATTAGGAAAAAAGTTTTCATAATCATTTAAGGCTTCATTAGCAGTAGTAGATGTGGCTTGCACAGAAAAGCCTTTATTATTTAGATAGTCTTTGTAGAGAAGAAGGATATCAATTTCATCTTCTATTATCATAACTTTTTTTTTGTCTCTATTTTTTTTATTATCTTTGTTTTTTCTCATCACATATAACTACATAAATATTATTTTCATCTTCACAAATAAGTCTTTTAATTATTTATATACTCTATTATTTGAAAAGATATTCGAAGCTTAATATAGATTTATTAAATATTTTTTAATGTTTACAGTTGACTAGAACTGACCTTTTTCAAAAATTCCTATCATAGCAATACTAGAAAGGTTGGAAAAATCCTAAAACTATTATTATAGTCAACTAGTATATATTCAAAACCTCTTATGGTTAGATTAAATATGTTGCTAAATTGTTAACGATGATTATAGGTCTTGAAGTTACTCATTCCGATCCTTCTTGTCAAACTATTTTATCATATTAAATAGATATTCTTAAGATACTTTCCCGGATTCTCCTAAATCTTATTCCTAACTTTCTTTTTTTTTATTTGATAGTTACAATTTAATGCTGAAAAAGGCATTCACCTTCTTAAGACACTCTATTAACATCTAAAACTTTTGATTATATCAATGGATGCAATTCAACATCAGTATTATACGTAAATATTTCTCGAGTTTACTATTTCCATCAAAAACTTGAAAAGTAAGGAATACTAAGCCTTAACTATTTTCACCAATTCGTTGCATTAACAGTTGTTACTTGTCCTCTTATTTCGCCATTGGGATATTGCTCAGTGTGTATATTAACATAGGTCTTCGTATTATTAAACAACTGCACCAATTCATTGATAGTTTTTCCTTTCAGTGGCCCAACTAGATCTGAAGAAGTGACTTGCCCGTCTACTAATGTCCCATTTTGTACATCAACTGGGGATAAGGATTTTAATAGTGAAACTATAATTTCGCCATTTTGTCCAAATTCACCTATATGGATTTGAGCAGACTTGATATTATCCAAATTTGTAACATTTACTTTAAAATTTATATGATTGTTTAGTAATTCAAATAATGCTATACCTGTACTCTTTGTATTAACAGGCGGAACCTCTTCCATTCCTGTCAACGGAGTAAAATATTTCTTATCTTCTGATAACGCAGTGTTGAAAGTATAGAAAGGAATAATTATTAATGTACTCAATAATAGTAAAATATAACAACTTTTCATCATGTTTCCTTGTTGAACATATTATATAATCATTATAGCAAAAAAAGTCTCTTCTTATTTAGTTAGATATTAAATATTTTATATGCCCATAATTAGGTGATATAATGTAATTATACTTTTCGAAATTTAAATTATGGTATATATTTAGTTAATCCATAATTACTAATTGATACGGATGTACACAAAACAAAATTAGTTATTCAATTTTGTTTTTATTTCATTAACAATTTCGTTAGTTGATAAAATTAAATCACCTATCGCATCTCCTTTATTGTCTCGAAGTACAACAATTTCCCCTGGTCCAAAATGACAATTTTTTATTTCAATTGGTATCTCCCTATTGGTAATATATGCGAGGAACTCAAACAGATTAGGATAAGTTTTGTTGTCTTTATACGTAAACCCTACTCTTCCATTACTAATTAGGCAATTCTCTGCTATTGGAAATGCAAAACGATTATTATTATTTTTACAAATTAAATTAATTATTTTTTTTTCAATTTGAGAATCTTTAGACTTTTTCCAATTTTTGGATAGTTTTTCTAAGAGGTCCAAATCCATAGTATAAATAGATGTGTTTCCACTTATTAAAATTGTTCTTTTAGACATTCTATAATAAATTTATAACAACAGAGATATACTTAAATAAAAATTCTCATAATGAAACTAGTAGCTAAAAATGCGTTGATATCATCTACGGTTTAAAGATTTTCAATGAGAAACTTCAATTGTTTAAGCAGTAACTGTTTCTGACGATATAATTTAATGTCAATATAATAAAAGGTAAGTTAAATCTTTCTACTATATAATGATTATCTATGTTTGTTTAAAACAATGATGAGAATATTAAATATTTAGGTTTAAACTTTATATTTTATTGAACAGTTTGTTAAAAACAAATCCAGATACTTTGATAATAATAAATCCCAAAGCCTCTAGTGGAAAATATGAAAATGATATAGAGGGATTATGTAATGCGTTAAGAAATCAGATAGGTAAGAATATTAAAATCAAAATTACTAAGAAACCTGGTGATGCTACTCGATTTACCAGAAAATATATCAAAAAGAATTATCAGAAAATTATAGCAATTGGAGGAGATGGGACTCTTAATGAAGTTGCTAATGGTTTTTTTGAACCTCCACCTAAATATATTACCACTTCAGAGAAACTTCATGATTTAATTTTAATTTCTTCGCACGTAGTATTCTGCATAATTCCGGGAGGAACAAGAAATATTTTAGCAAAATCTCTAAACATTCCAACCGATCCCATGGAGGTTTGCAATAATATAAAGATGTTAAAACCCAAAAAAATAGATATAATTTCGGTTGTTTCTCAAAATTCTAAAAAGAGGTTCAAAATTAGGGTTTGCTTAAATGCAGCAGAAATTGGAATAGGTGCAGAAATAATTGATAGAGCAAAAATCATTAGAGAAAAAATAAATAGTAGAATCGTTTCAACTGCCCTTGGGATAATTTCTACTGTGCCCTCCTATCAAAGTAATGAATGTGAAATAGTTTTAGATAATGGAAGAAAAAAGATTACCACCAATATGACAATGGCTATAGTTGCTAATGGAAGTTACATAGCGGGAGGATTTCAGCCTGCATATAATGCAAAAATAAATGATGGTTTTCTAGATTTAGTTATAGTTAATGATTCCGGTAGTTTAAAATTTTTGACGAGTTTAATTGATATAAAAATGGAGGACCATTCCGAGAAGACACATATAATATATGAGCAGGCAAAAAATATAGCAATGATCTCTTTAGATAGAGAAGTTACAGTAACCAGCGATGGTGAACCTATAGGAATTCTTCCCGCATCTTTTCGAATCCATAAACAAATTTTAAATATTATGACATAAGTGGTATCGCAATGACTATTCCAAATACTATTTTAAAAACCCTTATCAAAATAAAAGCATTATAATATGATATGTCATTATATCAAAACCCTAGTTAAAATATAAATATTTAACTTTCCATGTTAAGTGATGACACTAATAGGAAATCTTTTTAGATGGATTCATGGTAAAGTCAGTAATAAACCTACAAATTTTTCTTGGGTAATTGACAATAAACTTGCTGGTAGTGGAACTCCTATGACGTCAGAACAATATAGATGGCTGATAAAAAATAATATTAAGTCTATTGTAACTATAAGAGAATTTCCTCTCCCCCAAAAATGGCTTGTTGATAACGAAAAAGAGACTATTATCAACGATTACAAATTTGTATATGTAAAAGATTATGGAGTTCCCTCCCTAGAAGTATTGGATAATATTGTGGATTATATAAATATCAAAATTACTAAAGAAGAGAAACCATTAGTTGTTCATTGTGCGGCTGGCAAAGGAAGAACTGGGACAATTTTAGCAGCATACCTTTTAAAACAAGATAACATATCATCTCAAGACGCCATAAAGAAAATAAGGAGTCTTCGTCCTGGGTCCATACAATCCAAGATACAAGAAGAGATTCTCCATGAATATGAAACCTTTCTAAAAGGTACATAGTGTTTATATTTAACATTCATTTACTTAAGCTTAGTTCCTTTGATGCATTGTTATCACTTTAACAGTTTCCATATTTTCATTCCTTTATTTGGATTATCTTTCTAATTTCTAAATAACCCCCTAATGATAAATGGGATGAGTATAGATTTTACTTCCTTTAATAATAACCTCGATTAATTGAAAGATCCATTCAACAAAGTCAATAAAATAAACAAGACGTAGTTATTTTATTAAGGAATAATGGTAATTTAATAAATTTAAGCCAAACTTAGATCAAATGCCTTCTCAAGTTGAAAGAGATTTTGAATCAATATATTTACAATACATAACAATAAAAATTCCTTAGATCATCTCGCCACTATTCGTTTTAGTGTTTATAATTTCTTGACTTTCGGGATAGCAATTATAATAGGTAACAAGAAAGTTTATAGAATAGAACAATTAAATTAATATTTATATGTTACCCTTTTAGATAACAAAATGTACTTCAGAAGGGACTCATTTGGTAATTTATTTATCCTAGCGAAAGCTTCTTTTCAATTTCTTTGTATACATTTCTAATTGTAACCTCAGATACTCCTGCTGCATCTGCAATTACTGCTTGTGTAATACTTCTTTTTCTG
>Ga0126306_10000431_pt1 | contig 19160 bp, 21 predicted proteins | sample Plot27_FD_92592 | JGI IMG/M metagenome (GOLD analysis project Ga0126306, IMG submission 92592) | Serpentine soil microbial communities from UC McLaughlin Reserve, CA, USA - Plot27 | ecosystem: Environmental > Terrestrial > Soil > Grasslands | place: USA: UC McLaughlin Reserve, Lake County...
AACCTGCCTTTCCTCACTGCTCTCCGTCGCGGATCCGGACCACCTCCAACGCAGCGGGAGACCTCTCCGTCAGCATCGCCATCAGGCTGTTCCTCTTCGGTCAGTTCGACCGCCATCCGTCGTTGCCCCGGAGCTGGCCCTCCCGCTGAGGCCCTCCCGGCGATCAGCCTGCCGCGCCACGCACGGGCAGGGCCTGAGACCTTCGACCCGAACACCGCAGGCCGGGTGACCCCCGACCGGGCCTCCACCTCTGATCCACTTGCTCGGCACCTGTCCGCTGCTCTGGGCGGCCCGGCTGGACGGACAGGTGTGCACCGTGACTCGACAGCTGGCCCACGAGCCGCTGGCCTGGCGTCCCACGACGTCGCTGGTGAGGGTCTGCATTCTTGGGAGCCGGGCCAGTGCGGCAGCCCGCTGGACACGATCTCGGTGGAGGACGGACGGACGAAATCTTGCGGGTTCCCCACTCGGACGGTGAGGTCGTCCTGTTGCCCGATGGCGATCGCCACCGTTGTTGAGGAAACCGCCGGCATACGGCGCTATCAGGTGCTGCAGACCGCGAGTGAGACGCTGACCATGCTTGAGAACACTCAGGGAACCAATCGAGAGGACGTGTGGCGCCGGGTCTGCGAGCGTCTGGACGACTTCCTCCGAAAACCACCAGGCCGCCGCGACCACGCTCCTACCAGCGCCGGAACCACTGCAGGTGAATCCCGGCAGCGGCACTCCGCCACGTGCTCAGAATGCTGTGATCGACTTGGTCCTCGCTTCAGTCCTTCACCGAGGTGACTTCTCCGTCGGGGCCGTTGGATACACTGCCGAGGACTGAGCGGCCATGACGGCCGGCGTACAGCTCCAGCACCACGAGCAGGATCCCCTGCAGGATGGCCGCTAAGGTGACCACGGCGGTGGTCAGGCCGGTGGTGCTCACCCCGTTGTACGCGGCGTGAAATACGACGACGAGCAAAATGCTGCCGCCGGATCGGTTGTAAAGCCAGGTCAGGATCAGCGCGATAGCGACTACTTCGATGAGATAGGCGGGGAACTGGCTCAGCGGAAGTTTGTCGATGATGAAGAACTCCAGGTGCCATAGCCACCACAAAAGCGCCAGGACCAGTGTCGCGGGCAGCGGGCGGAATCGGCGTTGAAGCTGTGGCAACGCGTAACCGCGCCAGCCAACCTCCTCGCCTACGCTCGCGGCCACTGTTGCCAGAACGAACAAGAACGCAGCGGCGGCGCTGGAGCCGCCGAACTGTCGGAGAACATCGGTGGAATCCGGAGGGCTCTGGCCGGTCAATAATAGGGCCGCCAAAGTGAGCAGAACCAACGCGACCGGGCTGATCGCCACGAGCCACCACCGCGCCGGGACTCTCCAGCGGGTCAGCCCCGACAACATGCCACGGAAGCCAGCCCGACCCGTCGTTACTGCGATGACGATGATCGCTGCGAGCATCGGCCCGAGGCTTGGCAGCACGGGAATGGCCCACGCCGCCCAGCTGATTGCGTACGCCAGCAGAAAGAACGCGGCAAGGGCGCGGCTGTTCAGCCGAGCCGCTTCATCGTTCACAGTTCGGACGGCGCCCGAGCTTCGATCGCTTCTGGCTAACCGGCTTCACCCTCCAGCCTCGTTGCGGCTGATCATTCCAGCACCTCAGCAGTCACGATGTGACGGAGATTCCGCCGACGAGTCGGCTTTACGTGCCTCCGGTGCGGTACCCCAAAAAGATCCGTAGACAGCGAGCACTTTAGGGGAATGTATGCGGGATTCAACTTGACAACCACAGCCACAAGCGCGAACTTCACACCGTTGGCAACTCCACTCGGAGGATCGCGAGCTGCAGTATGGAAACAACCAGGTGAGGAGACATCGACGATCCGGAGGTGACCGATGAGGGTAACCGAGCCATTGCGGTCTGAGCACGCGGACCTGCTGCCGCGCCTTGAAGCTCTGCGGAAGGCGGCGTTCGCGGTTGAGGGCCCCGACGATGAACTGCCGGGAGCAGTGGATGACGCTATCGCCTTTCTGCGGGAGTCCTTGATCCCGCACGCTGAGGCCGAGGATGCCGTTCTCTTTCCAAATGTGGAGCAGGTGATGAATGCGCCTGGGGCTACCGCGACCATGACGCGTGACCACGTGGAGGTGGTTCGACTCACGGCGGACCTGCAGCGTGTGCGGGACTTCATGCACGGCATCCCCGACCCTGATCTGCGGCGGAGCTACAGGCCATTCTGTACGGGCTCCTTGCCATCATCAGGCTGCATTTCGTCAAGGAGGAAGAGGTGTACCTGCCTCTGCTCGACGCTGGGCTGGCGCCGGCCGAGGCGGAGGACATGTTCCGCGCCATGCACGAGTCTGTAAGCGCCCGCGGTTCGGGCCCTCACGCGGCTGAGCACCACCAGTCAATTGCCAACCATTAATGCCGCGAAAGACGCGACGACGGCATCACAGAAGCTAGGCATGGCTCCCGCGGCTGGCTTGTCGTTTGCCGACCAGGTCATCGAGCTAGAGACGGGGCTCATGACGGGACCAATGCCCCTAGACACACTGCCGCCGAATGGTTCACCGTGGTCTCGGAGGTGAAGGAATGAAGATCACCATCGTGTACGAGAGCATGTTTGGCAACACCCATGAAGTCGCCAGGGCGATCAGCGACGGCGTTCGGGATGAGCAGCCGGATGCCGATGTGGAATGTGTGGCGGTGGGAGATGCTCCTCAAGGGCTGATCAAGTCCACGGATCTGCTGATCGTCGGTGGCCCTACCCATATCCGCGGCATGACATCAGGCTTCAGCCGCAAGATGGGAGTCAGCGGCGCAGAAAAGGCCGAAGCAAAAGGCAAGCCGGCCCAGGAACTGGAAGAGGATGCGGAGGGCCCTGGGGTCCGGGAATGGTTCGACCGTCTGCCAAGAATTGAGAATGGAGGGCGAGCAGCCGCCTTCGACACCCGCCTTGGGTCACCAATGGCTGGCGGCGCGGCTCGCGGGGTTGCCCGCCGATTGCGGAAGCACGGCTACCACCTGGTGAGCGACCCGGAGGGCTTCGTCGTGGACGACGCGTACGGGCCCCTTCGCGCAGGCGAGCTCGAGCGAGCGAAGCAGTGGGGAGCTCAGCTGGTACAGGCCACCACCCGCTCGACGTAGCAGGCCGAGATCCTCCGGACCTGGGATCATTCCGTGAGCCAGGATGGAGCAGGGCATCGGGAATCTGGTTCCTCACTCCTGGATAGTGCCGTCCATCGCGCGTTTGGAGAGCAGCGTCGTTACTCGGGATGAACGACGTACCGGTTTTGGCGGCGCGGGCGCTGGAGCAGGAAGAGAGCGCGAACTGGGCGAAACCCCTGCCGCGGTCCCATATGTTAATCGGCGGGCGAACCACAAATCGTTCCTGGAAATCCATAGCGAAATTCGCGAATTTCAGACTCAGCCCGTCCCGCATGGCGGGGGCATGCCAGCGGCGTTCCTGCGAATGATGTCGAGTCCGTGGCCGCTGCCCCGACTGTTCGTCCGACTTATCCGCGCCGTCAGCCGTCGCGACCCCACCCGCCTGGTGACGGCAGCGGGCACTGTAGGCGTGACAGCGCTAGGCATGGCAGGTCGTGGCGGTGGCTGGGGCGTGGCGCCGGCCGGGCATTCCCTGCTGCTGATCGTAGGGGGCATCACACGCAAACCCGCTGTGATCGATCAGCGCGTGGAACCGCGCGACCTCCTCAACCTGACCGTCGCCTTCGACCATGATGTCGTGGACGGTGCTCCGGCGGCGCGCTTCGTAAAACGGCTGGTAGCCCTCGAGAGCGGGTACGGACTGGAGGAGGCCCGGCGCGGTCGTGCCGCAGCCGCCAATCCGGATAATCAGTGAAACTGCGTATGTGCATCCACAAAGTGGATCCCGATAATTGAATAAACCGCTGTCGCATGATTAACGGGACACACTGGCTACGGTTCACCAGGATCTTTCTTGGGAGCTTGTCGCTCGCGAGGATTCAAGTCGGGCGGCGGGAGTCAATGGCTTCTGACGCCGTGACTGACCGCCCGGCGCTCCCTGCGATGCGCTAGCCAGATGGCGGCGAACATGATCGCCATGACGTCGACAAAGCCAGCGATAGCAGCCAGGGAAGGTCAATGCCGCCGGACCGCATATTGTTGTAGAACGAGCCAATCGGTATGAGGACTGGCCACAAAACCATGACATTGTTTACGCATGCGTAGGCAATGCCGTACACCAGGCCCAGCCCGAAAAGGAACACCATTTCTCGGGCTTCCGTGCCGTAGCCGACATGGTACAACGCGTACAGTGCGGCAGCGGCTACCGCGCCCGGGATAGGGCCAAAGCTGGCGCTGAGCCGCGTTTGGTCAAAACCTCGGAAAGAAGATCGCTTCGAAGAGGCCTACCATTAGCGCCATCGCCAGCAATGGCACCCAATCCACTGGGGCCGGCAACTGATATCTGTACAGCGTCAGGAAAAACTGGACCCCGCCCAAAATCAATCCAAGACCGACGGCGTTTCGCCGATTCCTCTGGTTAGGCCAAGATCGGCGAGGGCCGACCGCGGATCCAGACCGTGTAGATCACCGAACCCACGACGCCCAAAGATCAGGCCGCCGGCATAGCAGAGGAACAGCCCCAGGGTCCGTTCCACAGTGGACAGCTGGAACGCCACATAGAGGGCAGTGACTACGCCGACGTAGAGCAGAAGGACCACACGAACGTCTCGACCATCGACCTGACGACCACTACTCGGGGCCAGTCCGGGGGCGACAAGCACGAGCATGCCAGCGGTCAACGGAACGATCACGCCATAGATAAGGGGCTTGCCGACGGCGAGCAACAGTAGAGCCGCAATAACCCAGGCAAGCCAGACGATCCTTCTGTGTCGGGCGAGTAGAGCATTCACAATGCACCTCCCAGGGATTCCTCCTTCCACTAGACATTTGAGCTCGTGGATTCCATAGGGCCCTTTGTCACTTCATCTCGCGACATACGCCATCAACGCTGTCGATCCAAGCAGGCGGTATCGATGAAAGAGGTGTTGTCTGCCACGACTCATCAAGGCCCGTGCGCAGCTGGATACTGCCTTGAGCAGTTGGCTTGGTGAAGAGGCTGCTGGCGCTGCCGCACTACGGAGCACAGCCGAGCTCCGCGAAGCCCACCTCTATCCCCCGCCGAAGAACGTCGAGGTCGGGCCAAGACTCGGCGTCCACGACGATAGCGACGCTGAGCTGTCCGGCGTAGGACAGCACCGCAACACCGAGGGTGATGTTGCCGAGAAGCGAGACCAGCGGGAAAACCTCGTCGACCGTCGTGCCGGCAAGAAACAGTCGTGTTTGCGGCCCGGGGAGGTTAGCTACGTAGAGGTTCGAGACGCGTTGGTAAGCCGCGATGCGGGTGCCGAGCCGGACCAGCAGTTGGCTCTGCAGGATTCCCGACTCGGCAAACTGCAGCGGTTGCGCTCTGCGGACGACAGTATCGGCTGCGACCTGACGGAGCCGTTCGTCCGGGTCCCGCTCATCGACGGGAATCCGCACCACCATCCCAGCGGTGGCATTAAGCGTCCGATGACCCTCCGGTCCCTTGGCCATCGGGACCATTGCACGAAGCTTCACGCCAGCAACCGGCTCCCCGCGGCTCGCCAGCACAGCGCCAAGCCCCGAGCCCAGGGCGGACAACAGGACGTCATTCACGGTTGCGCCATGCCCGTGCGCAACTGATCGAACAGCGTCGAGGTCGTACCGGAGCAAACCCAGCCGACGGCTTGGTCCGAGGGGGCGATTGAAGCTGGCCCGAGGCGCCAGGCCATCTCCGAGAACCCGGCGCAGCGCGGGCCAAGCGCGCCGCAGTCCCAGCCATCGATCAGTTCGTTGCCACGTTTTGACGTCCACCGTGGGATCCGTTGGGCGACCTGGTACCGGTGAATCCGCGGCATTGTCGAAAATCGACGTCAAGGAGCGGAGGGCGCCCACCCCGTCGGCGAGCACGTGGTGAAGCCTCAGCAATAGCGCCACGCGCCCGTCGGCCAGGCCGTCGAGGAACCATGCCTGCCATAGCGGCCGCGCCAAGTCGATAGGACGGGAGTGCAGTCTGGCGCTGGTGGAAAGCAAGCTGAATTCATCACCCGGTTTTGGAAGTGTGACGATCTTGATCTGCATCATCGGGTCAGCCTGGGTGGCGGTCCAGGAGGCGGCGCCTGACCAACCCAGGGGCCAGCTGAGCCGGTCGCCGAACCGCGGGAGGCCGTCCATTCGATCCCGGATTCGCTCGCTCAGCTCGCCAGCTAGGTCACTCACCTGACTGCGTCGGTCGGCCCTAAGGAGCACGAGGGCACCAATCGACTGTGGCCATCCCAAGCGCTCCGGCCAGAGCAGAGCCATCTCATGCGGGCTTAGGCGGTTCAACGTGGCAACCCCTCGCTCAAGCTGGGCGCGGGGGCACGCGACCCGTCGTTTGGTTCAGCCGACCGGACGCCAATCACTGAAATACCCTTCCTACCGTTAGGGGTACGCGGCGATCGAATCGAACTCCTGCTGCAACCGGCTGATCAGGGCGTCAAGATCCGGACCGTGAGCCGGATCGACGATCACCGAGACGGTGAGTACGCCGGCGTACGAGAGGACCTCGAAGTAGACAGTCATGTTCCCGCCATCGGAAACCGCGACCGGAATGGCGCTGCAGACCGGCTGCCCGCCAAGCATCACCGGCTCGGCAGGGCCGCGGACATGCGTCACTAAGGTGTGGAGTCGGTGCTGATGGTTCATATAGAAGCGGTATCCGCCAAGCCTGGCGGCGAGACGGAACAACCCGCCCAGAATTGCGATGGGTGGTGGACCGGTCGCCGCCTCCTTGTGGGCATGCACCGCCGCCTCAACCTGCACCAGACGTTCGCCGACTTCGCCGCTCGTTGGCACATTGACCAGCATTGGGCTCACGAGATTGCCGCTGATGGCGCGCCGCGCGGGCGACGGCCTGAGACCGGCACGGCGATGGCGACCGGATCGACTAATTCTCCTCTGGCTAGCAGTACCTGATGAAGCGCGCTGCCGACAGCGACGAGAACCGCGTCGTTCGTCGTGGCCCCGTAGCGATGCGCGGCGGCTGCGAGTCGAGTGCGATCCAGCCTGATGACCGCCAATCTTCGGCGCGGACCCGTCCGTTGCACGAGCGAGCACCGCGCGGCAGGGGCTGGCCGAAGGCCGCCACCCGCGAACATGGCGCGGCGCAATAACCGCCACGATCCGGCCGCCCGACGAACACCGCCAAGCCGCGTTAGCCACGCGTCGCGGGCCAGGCTTGACACAGCCGGCCGAGCGCGAGGAAATGGCACAGCAGCGGCCGGAGCGCCCGGATCGACAAGCGTCGCCAGCACATTCACCCCGCCCAGGCCGTCTGCGAGGACGTGGTGCAATACGACCACTACTGCGGCTGCCCCATCTGCCAGCTCAGTGATCAGGACCATCGACCATAGCGGAGCATGTCTGGGCAGCGGCTCCATGACCACGGAGAGGGCGGTATCAAGCAGCGCCCGCTCATCTCCTGGGGCCCGGCATGGCACTTCCCGAATATGGCGATCAATGTCGAAGTCAGGATCATCCACCCACACGGGACGTCCGCACCCCGGCGGAACCGTCATCAACCGTTGGCGCAACCGTGGAAGCGTTCGGATGCGGACTGAGATGATCTGCCGGAGCTGAGACAGACTGAGATCACCGAGACGATCCAAGATCAAGATGACCGCGATCTGCTGCGGAATCTTGCCGGTGTCCATCGCGAGAAACGCCAGATCGGCTGAGCTGGCACGCTCAATCGCTGGCGGTGCCTCGTTGGTCGCCTCGACTCGCTGAGCGTCTGGCTTCGTCGACCCCATACGCTTATCCGACAGGGTGTGCTGGCGGCAGGGAAGAGTCAAAGGTCACACAGACAGCACCGGCATGGATGTGGGACGAGGTTTCATAGGGCGACCAGCGCAGTTGTGAGCCCACAACCCGCGTCGCCACTATCGGACGTGCACATAGTTGCGGACCGGCGCGGTGGAGGTGCGGGATGAAGAATGAGATCGTCGTTGGGCTCGACGATTCGCCGTCTGGAAAGGCTGCCTTGAAGTGGGCGGCCGAGCACGCCCGAAGCATCGGTGCCGTCTTACGAGCCGTGCACGCGCTTGATTGGCCGTACGGACTCAGCCCCGCAGGGTTTCCCGCGCCGGTGAACTTCATGGATGTCAGCCGCGAAGAGCTCGAAGACTCCTACCATCGGGCGATCACTGCGGTGTTCGAAGCGGTATCGCCGGCCTCCGATTGGATTCTGCAGTTCGCCAGCGGGGATACCGGCCCCGTCTTGGTTCAGCAGTCTAAGGACGCGCGTCTGCTTGTGGTGGGCACTCGGGAGCATGTTGGCCTTGGCCGGCTGCTGACGGGCTCAGTGAGCCACTACTGCCTGAGCCGTGCTGGCTGTCCCGTCGTCGCGGTGCCAGCTCTTCCTTCTGCTGGCAGCGCCGAGGATTCTGAGACAACGGAGCCGGGCATGACCGTCGGACCCGATCATGACATCGCAAGTGCGATTCAAGCCATGGAAAGAATGGTTGAGGAGCCCGAGACACCGGGTAGAACCCTCATGGTTGCGGGCGTGAACGCATCGGCGGAATCGCTGGCGGCGGCGCACTACGCAGTCGCTTCGGCAGCGATGCGGGGCGGTGAGGTCGCTCTAGTGCACGCCTTCCCACCCCCATCGACGAGGGCCGGTGCCGAGAAAGGGGCGTTGCCGACGCGGACGACGGCGGAGGAGCTCCTGACAGCGGTGGCAGCACAGCTGATCGTTCCTCCAGATCTGCCCGTGTCCAGGATGGCTGAGCCAGGCGATGCGGTGGCCGTTTTGAAAGAGTCCGCACGCCGGGCCGCATTCCTCGTCATGGGTCGCGACAAGGTGTCGTGGGGTGAGCGGTTGTTCATGGGAGCCGTCCCGTCGCAGATCGTCAGTCAGGTGGGATGCCCGGTGGTCATCGCTCCCAGCGGCTGGCGCGTTCGTCATTCCTGGCCGCGGCGGCCGGTGATCGTCGCCCTTGACGGCGAGTCCGATCCGGAGCCCGCGCTGCAGTTGGCCTTCGAGGAGGCGAGGCTGCGTGACGCTCGACTGATCGCGCTGCACGCCCAGCCGATGGGCGCCTCGGCTCACGAGAAAGCCGCTGCCCAATCGGACCTTGCGGTTGTGCTGGCGAACTGGGAGCAAGATCATCCTGACGTGGCGGTCTCCACCGCGATTGTCTCAGGCGACCCTGATGCTCAGCTCGTACGCTGGTCGCGGTCAGCAGCCGTCTTGATCGTCGGCCACCCGCACCGGCGCGGCTGGGGAGACTGGACCCGGTCGGTCGCCCGCAGTGTGATGAGGCAGACACACTGCCCGCTCATCGTGGCGCCGCAGGCAACGCAGGAGCACGGGCGACATCGGAAGCTTGCAGACCAGGCCCTTACTTGATCAAGGGCCACTACCGAATGCTGCAGTCATTCGATGAAGCAAGAAGGAGCACGGCCAATGGGCATTTTTCCCACTCAACCCGGCAACGGCGAGCACACCATGTACGGCACAATCGATGACCGCGAGCTGAAGGCGACGATAGCTCAGGTACTCGACCGCTGGCCGTGCGCCGGAATGGCAGTCGCGGTGATGACCGACCGAGGCCTCACCTGGTTCCACGGCCATGGGCTTGCCGATGTCGCCGCGAAGACGCCGATCACCGAGGACACCGTCTTTCGCATCGCATCGCTTACCAAGACCTTCACCGGAGTCGGCGTGATGCAGCTGTGGGAGCAGGGGCTGGTGGACCTGGACGCGCCGGCAAACGACTACCTTCGTACCTTCCGGCTGGTCCCAGCGAAGCAGAACCTGTCGCCCGCTACGGTCCGGCACCTCCTCACCCATACCGCCGGAGTCGGTTACTGGCGGCGGCTGTCGGATCTGCTCCAGCCAGGCGTCGGCTCTGGTGACCGAGCCCGACCATCGGGCGCGCCACCCCTTGCGCAGTACTACCGCCGGGGCCTGCCTGTGGAGGTGGAGCCGGGGACGAAGTGGGCATACAGCAACCACGGGTTTGCCGCGCTCGGGCAGATCGTCGAGGATGTGACCGGCCAGCCGTTGGATCGCTACCTGCGAGACCGCATCTTCGACCCCCTGGGCATGGAGCACACCGACCTCATCCGATCGGAACGGGTCCGACGCCACCTGGCCACCGGATACGTGCTGCGCTCCCGCGGTCTCAAGCAGGTCGCCGACCGCGAAGTCCCGACGGCGGGCTCGGGCGGGATGTACTCCACCACCGCAGACATCGCTCGCTATGCGGCCGCCCTGCTGACGACGGCACGCCATGAGCAGGGCTCGGTCCTGAAGCCCGAAACCGTGGCGACCATGTTCCAACCACACTTCCAGCCCGATCCACGTGTGCCGGGCATGGGCTTGGCGTTCGAGCTGGGCGAGGAGACGGGTCACAAGACTGTTGGCAAGACCGGCATCCTGTCGGGCTTCCATTCGGCTATGGCTCTGGCTCCGGGGGAAGGCATCGGGGTCATCGTCTTCAGTAACAGCGGCGGCCTCGACGGTCGCGGCGCAACTGTGCCGCTTGCGTCCATGCTCCTTCGTCTGCTGCTCGGCCTCTCTGTTGACCCCGTCCGTATCGACATCCCGCCACAACCTGAGAGCTGGAGCGAAATCTGTGGGTGGTACGGCCCGGCCCCCGGTCCGGTCACCAACCTGTTCTTAAGGGCTCTGATGGGGGCCGGAGCGGAGGTTGTGGTTAAGGGTGGCCACCTGATGCTGAAGCCGCTCTCGCCGGTCCCATCGATGCGACGCGGCTTCCGCCTGTACCCTGACGATCCCAACGACCCCCGGGTGTTCCGCATCTACTTCCCAGAGTTTGGGATGAACTTCCGTGTCGTGTTCGGCGGTGGACCTGAAGACGGGTCGGCCGCACGCCTCTTATTGGACGTGATGTCCTTCGAGAGGCGGCCCGACTTCCGCAACCCAAGACCATGGGTGACCGGCGGACTGGCCGTCGGCATTGCGGCGCTGGCCATCCGCGGCGCCGTGCATCATCGCCGTGCCAGGCGCATCTGATCGGGTGCAGTCAAGCTGGAGAGCGCCTGCCACGGGCGCGCGCGGTGGACTCCACCAGTACGCGGAGCTCCTCGCGCGCACTTGCCGCGAAGATATCGATGTCGGGATAGGCATCCGCATCGCCCACAACCATAATGTTGAACTGCCCCGCGTAGGACAGCGCGCCCACTCCAAGTGACTCGTTTCCGACGAGATTCAACAGCGGAAACACCTCGAGAAGTTGCGCCCCGGCGAAGTACAGCGGGGTCTTGGGACCCGGTAGGTCAGCGCTAACGACGTTCAGGTGCTGCCGGATGATGAGCTTGAGCATCACCCTTCGGATGAGCCTGCTGCGGAACATCGTGCCTAACGATGGACGGCTGACCACCTTCCGTTTGGCGGTCTCCACGGCGATCTGCTTGAGCCTCTGACCAGGATCGGCAACCCCTAGAGGAATTGGGACGACCATCTGGCTGATCAGATTCCCACCTTCCTGGCCGGATTTGCCGCGGCGCAGCGAAACAGGCACGAAGATCGGCAGGATGACCCCTTCGATCGGTTCACCGCGGCTCCCCAGTAGCCCCCGCAGGCCCCCAGCAATCACTGACAGCAGCACATCATTCACCGTGGCGTCATGGGCGTGCGCAACCTCGTTGACCAGCTGTAGGCTGCTACGCACCAATGCGAGGGTGCGGTCCTGGCCGATCACCCGATTCAGGCTCGTCTGTGGTCCGGGTTTCTCGGCGAGGAGTTCGCGTAGCGCCGGCATCGTGGCTCGTGCCCGGCGTAGGATCGCCGCCGGCCGGGCAATCCCCCTCAAGGCACTGCTCAGCTCCGCGATTTGACGCTGAATGCTGTCAAGGAGCAAGGCACCTGCCGACGGCCATGGTGTAGGCGCCCATGACTGTGCTGGTGCTGGCGCCGAGTTCGGTGCTGTGTCCAACAATGTACTGAGCTCAACCAGTCCTGCGATGCCGTCCGCGACGACGTGGTGGAGTCGCACGAACATGCCGATACGGTCATCGGGTAGCCCCGTGATGAACCAGATTTCCCATAGTGGCCGTGACCGGTCCAATCGGCGCCGTCGCAGCCGCGCGACCGTGCGCAGCAACTCCGTTTCGTCGGCCGGAGCATGAAGTCGCTCGACACGGACATGATCGCTCAGGTCGAACGCCGGCGCATCCACCCACAACGGGCCGCCGAGGCCTCGCCGCGGTACGTAGAGGACCTGACGGAATCGGCGAAGCAGGTGCAGGCGACCTTCGATCACCTGCTTCGCGGTATCGATCCGGAAGCGACCGTCAGAATCCAGGAGGCTGCTGCCGTTGAGGACAGCCAGCGCACCGATGTCCTGCGGCCAGACTTCATCCGGCCAGAGGACAAGCCGGTCTTCCGCGCTCAGCCGCTCCACCGATGCCACTTGACCACCCTGCCGAAGCCTGCGCCGATGCGCTAGGGCCTTTGGACCCTCGGAGCACCGGCGCCGTCTCACCGCCACTCTCGACCTGGGGCGGCCCGCTTGGGTGAAGAAGTTCCCGGGTGGCCGGGGAATTAGAGGATCAGCCGAACCGCACCCAGGTAGATCACGATGGACAGCAGATCCTGCACCACCGTGGCCAGCGGCCCTGACCCGAACGCCGGATCGTAGCCAAGGCGGTGCAGAAGGTACGGCAGTGCCATCGCGACCATCGTGGCGACAGTACTGGCGGCCAGGACTGTCAGGGATACCGTGGCGGCCAGAGCGACGTCATGCCACAGCCAAGTAATCGTCGGCAGCATGACGGCGGCGAGCAGCAACCCCACGAGCAGACCTGTTGCGGCCTCCCTGCGCGCGACTCGGCCGATCCCCACCCCCACTGAAAGACCGCGAACGGCCAAGGTCTCAGTCTGCGTGCCGACCGCGTCGGCGAGATAGACGATGCCAGGAACGAAATAGGCGACCGCCAGGTTTGCACTCATCTCACTTTCGATGCCGGCCAGCAATGAAGCCGAGGCCATGGCGCCGACCAGACCGACCGCCAGCCAAGGCAAGCGGTGCCAGAGGCGCCATCTCACCGACTCTTCGCTGGCCGCACGGGCGGTTGCGCTCGACTTGAGGAATCCGCCAAGACGCACCAGATCCTCATCGTGCTCTTCCAGCAGGATCGTGGCTAGCCGCTGCTGGGGAACCAGTCCCCGGAACCGGCCCTGCTCGTCAACGACCGCCAGACAGGATTCAGCCCGCTTTGTGGCCAACCATGCGGCATGCTCCTGATCAGCCCCGGGCCGAACCACCGGCGGCTGATCGTCCATCACTGTGGCGAGTGTGGCCTGCGCCGGTGCCCCGAGCAACCGTTCGATTGTTACTAAGCCCACCAGGCGCTGCCCAGAGCAGACCGCCACCACCCCTGCACTGTCGAAACGCATACCCTGCATGCGTCGCAACACCGAATCCGCCGTCTCCTTGGGAGACGCGATCGGGACGTTCAGCGCGGCGTGCGCGGCTGCCGAGCCCAACCGCCGGTCCAACGGCTCGTCGTCCGTGGCGGGTGACCATTCGGGGTTTTCGGCTGTCTCCACGGTCCTATGGCTGCCGTCCCTCGGACCCGACCGGCGAACCGCGTCGCCAGCGCTGTGCGTTGTTGGTGTCCACCGCTTCAGCGCTGAACGAAAGCCCGTCTGCGGCTGCTACCAATCCGTAGACCTTGCGCAGATCCTCCACCACGATCGTCGGCATGTCGCTCCCTTCTTCGAGAAACGCTATTGGGGCCTTGTCAGTGGACAGAAGGGCAGAAGGTCCTAGCCGAAGAACCCCCGATCGGCACGGCTGTGTGTCTGCTTAAGCGCCGAGGAATCGGCGGATACCGTTAGAAGAGTTCAGAGGATGCGGCCCAGTCTGGTGCGGTCGACGATCAACCAGCCCAGGGCGAAGCACGCGACGACGGCCGGCACCGCAACGGTGACCATCTTCGCGGCTGCCGACAGCAGCAAGGGGCGGAACGCGATCTTCAGGCCGATGAGCACCGGCACTTGCAGCATGTAGGCGCATACGCAGCACGGGCGGAACGATCCCAGACCGGGGCCCGCGACGTCAGCCGGCGCTGGGCCATGGCCAGCAGCCAGATCGAGCCTGCCACTACCAGCGTCGCCTCAACGACATCCAAGATCAGGGCCTGCCAGTCCCAGCTGCCCCCAGGAACGGCGCACCGTCGCGTGACAGGTTTGTGACCCCGATACCGAACGCGATCAAAGGCACGACGACGATGGTCGCTGCCATAGCGATGCCACAGCGGCGCGCCACCTCGGCAGGTACCCGGATTGCCCAGCCCTGCCCGCTGACGATCGCTCCCAGACAGAACATGCCGATGCATTGCGGCCACTGCCAAAGATGCAGATCCAGAATCTGCTGGCTTGTGGCCGGCTATGCCAACCTGACGACGAAGGAGACCACCGTGATCACCGTGACGGCCGCGATCAGGTGACGTCCAGCGACCCGCCTAAACGGAAACGGCCGTCCTCGGCGCACCCACGTCCACAACGCGTATCCGATGGAGACATAGAGCAGGACCTGAACAAACCACAACGGCCGGGAGTCGAGAAACGGCCAGCGCTCCCAGACGAACTGCCAGTACGGCATTCTTCGGCCAGCTAACCGGTAAGCGAGCCACATGAACAAAAAGTGCCGTCGGCCCCAACGGCGGACAACACCAGTTCCGCGCGGGGCGACAGGGTGACCTCGGTGACCTCGTCATACGGCCATCCGCCTATGGCGGTGCAACCAGTAGGGCGTGACAGGCGATGATCCAGGCCACCAGGACAGCTTTAAAGTTGTCGACCGGCACAATCCGCCCGCCGCTGATGGAGCGGTCGACGGATGGTTGGAGAGCGGGAGCGGGCGATCTATGTCGAGTCCGACTGCCATCCACTACAAAGCTGAGTCGGGCTCCTCGCATCACCGTCCTGTCGCCGACCGGGCTGTGCCCCAATCGACGCGGCCGGAACTGCGAAAACGCGTTCCATGAAGCTCACGTTGAGTCCCCGCTTCGCGAACTCTCGCTCAGCGCCCTGACGAATCGCGAACCCAACAATCCCGTGGTGGCAGCGATGCCAGAAGAGTTCCAGCGTAAGGCGCCGAATCCGTGCAGCGATGTCAACGACTTCGTCGGGATTTATTGCCAGACATACGGATTCGAGGTCGGGCAGCCAGCCACCCCCTCGAGGGCTTCCCTCGCGCCGGCGTCTGGGCCGGTTCCCCGTCAATGGGACGACGGAGTCGGGCCCTTCGCCTCTATCCCTCAGGTATTGCCGCTGCTGGGCTGAGGTGGGAAGGTCCAGGCGGTGCGGCAGTGCTTGGCTGCCGGCAGTCAGGGTCGGCGCGAAGGACAGGACCTTCGTGGGCCCGACGGAAGCCGATCCGACGCGCGCGCCAAAAGCGCTTCTCGGAGCGTGCTGCGTTGGGCCGGCAGACTCCGGCCGGTCGGTCGCGATGGTTCGATCCGCGCACGAGGCACAGTTCAGAGAGGAGGCAGCCGAGGTGACCTCGTATCGATGTGTACTGGCAACCAGGCGGGGAGGCCCGGAGGTGTTGGAGGTCATCGAGCGGGAGCTGCGGGCCCCTCGGCCGGACGAAATTCGGGTCCGGGTGCAGGCGGCGAGTGTAAGCCTCGTTGACGTACAGGCCCGGCAGGGCCGCGGTCCCTTCCAGCAGAAGGCGACGTTCGTGCCCGGCTATGCGGTGGTCGGCCAGGTTGACGCATTGGGTGACGAGGTTGCTGGCTTCGCGCCAGGGGATCGCGTTGCCGTGCTGACCGAAATCAATGGGTACGCCGAATATGTCTACGTGCGGCGAAACCCGATTCTCCGGATACCGGAATTGGTCGACGCGGCAGCCGCCGTGACGCTCGTCTTGAACTATCTGGTTGCCTACCAGGTTCTCCACCGCCGAAGCCGCGTGCAGGCGGGCGATCGGGTGCTCATCGTCGGTGCTGGCGGCGGAATTGGCACCGCCCTCTGCGAGCTCGGGCAGCTGGCCGGCCTGGTCATGTACGGTGTCGACTCTGCGGCCAAGCACCACGTCCTGACTCGGTATGGCGTCATCCCAATTGACCTTCGAACGGACGACCTGGCGGCGGCGGTCCGGCGGGCCGAACCGAACGGTTTCGACGCGGTTTTTGACGGGGTGGGGGGCGACTACGTGGACACGGCTCTGTCCGTTCTGAGGCCTGGGGGCGTGCTCGTCGAGTATGCGAACCCCCTGAGCAAGCGTGGGCTCCTGCGGCTGCTAGCGCGAAAGGCGGCCCTGCGGTTGGCCGGCGGCGGTCGCAGATTGAAGCTGTATGGCACCAACACCTGGCGCTACGACCGACGTCCGCTCCTGCAGGACTGGCGTGCACTCTTCACCATGTTGGCCGAGGATCAGATTTCGCCGGTTGTCGCTCGCACGTTCCCACTCAACGAAGCCGCCGCGGCGAACGCCCTGCTGGAAGGCGGCACGGTGATCGGGAACCTGGTACTGCTGCCGGAGCGTGGCGGGTTGCCCGCGAAACCTTGACCACCTCGTCCAACTAGTCGCGCCCTACGGACGATCGGACGCTATGCCGCTGACCGATTTCCGTCTGCCCGAGATGAGCGTTGTGGGGGTGAAATATGTTGGACTGACCCAATCCTGACCGGACGTTCCCCCGGCCCCTGGAACCTTGGTGTGACCCATCGCAAAATTGCCCGTGATACCTCAGTGACACTGCAACTGGCTCAAGCTGCCCGTCCACCAGCACAAGTTATGCAAGCGGCCCGACGGCCTACACGAAGTAAAGCAAGCGCCCAGAGTGGCTGAGGCCATTCAGGCCAGGCCGCCGCCAGCGGGCGGGACGTTCCACTCGACGCTCTCCGGGACGAATTGCCCACGTCCGTACTCGAACTCACCGCTATCAAGGTGCCAGACGGCATGCCCGCCGGTTGGGAGCCACCGACCGTCATGATTCAACCAGCCGTCGATTGGGGTGGTCCAGCGAGCACGAGTCAGTCCAGCTGGGAGAGCCGCCCAGCGATCGGTGGTGCTGAAGTCGACCATGCGGCCCTGCGCGTCGACGAAAACCCGTGATGTCGCGCTAATTCCCCTGTCCGACATGCTGACCCGGAACGAGTCGTCGTCCACCGTGGTCCAGCTGACCGCCGGCGTCAGGAGCATCGACGGGGCGAACATGAGGGCGTCGTTGACGTAAGTCGTGAGTTCACTGATGTCAAACTCCGGCCCCGAGCCGTCGGCCACGGCTATCAGGCCGAGAAGCTTGCCGTGCATCTGGCCATGTCCGGCCTGGTAGACATCGACACCGAACATCGGCAAGACACCAGCAAAGTCGATGCGCATGTAGCACACCCGTGCCGGACCCAAAGATGTGTTGTACTGCCAGGCTTCGCACGGCATGAATTTCTGCTCTGTCCGTTGTCTGAACTCGCCAAGGAAGCGGGCCCGGAACGACCAGTCGCGGGGCCGACCAACAACACCCATGAACTCCAGGTATCGCTGCGCGGGGCTGGGGAGAGCAGCGATGTCCTGGTCCGAGACTGGTGCTGGGTGAGGTGGACCTCTGGCAAGGTTCAGCTGGTCGACACGCGCCTGGAACCGGCGGCGCATGCCAACGCCAAGACTGCGCTCCCTGAGATTCATAGCGGGGCTTCAATCATGCCACTTGCCAATGGCATCGGAACATGACCAAGCGGCCCATATGAGCACGGCGAGCGAGCTGAAATGGCGAGATCAAGCGGCGAAATCTTGATCAACTAGCCTGACGATCAAGTTTCGACTATGTGGCCGACCAGTGCAACGAGACCGCGCTCACGACCCAGCTGGAAGGATCGTGCGATGCACCTCCTCGACAGCGTCGTGATCAAGAGCGGACAGATGATCTTCACCGGAGTGATGTAATCGACGGCGACTAGTGGCGTGTCGCTGAGACGCCACTAGATTGCTGGGCGCTGGCGCCGATCATGCAAGCCGTTCATGATCAAGGACGCGGACCTTTACGTGATCACAGGAAGTCTCGTAACAACCGCACCCCTAAATTCCCCGCCCGGGATGTGCGCGACCGACTCGTCGCCAACCTCGACCCCGGCGGTAACCCGCGTGAGCATCATTCAACACCGCCATGAGGCAAGACCACGACACCTGCGGAATCGCAGGGAGAAGCTCCACCTTCCCCCGCCACAGCGAGGTAGGCGCTCCCTTCGCTGACTAACGGTGTCCCCGGTACCGCTCGCGACTCCGACGCCACGACAAAGATGATCAACACAGAAGAGAGGTTGATCTTTGCGGAGGGCGTGAGCAGGCGTGATAAAGATGACCGCTCAGCTGCCCCCGCTGAGCTACTAATTGCCCTCAACACTTTTCAGCGCGGCTCTACGCGGAACATGTGCCACTTCCACGCATCAAGCTCGACGAACAACCCGTTGACAAGCTCATCACCTGAGCGGATGAACGCGATGTTCTGCGTCGGGTCGGTGAGGTGGCACTGACGGCCCCGGAGCTCGGCCCATTGTGTTCGTACCTCACCGGCTGCCGTGCCATCGCTGAGGTTCACCACGATCAACCACCGCGTGTCGGTTTGCCAGCACCAGGCAAGGAGATCTTGATACCTGTTATCTCCAGGCCAACCAGATCGGTCGCAGAGCTGCCAGCGACCGTTTCGGAAGGTCGGATCGGCCACAGCCGTCAGGAACGAGCGGTAAAAGGTGATCAAATCGTGGTTGGTCGGCTCTGATGGGTATCGGCCAAGGAACACCGGAAGGTGCACCGTCGCTCCCCCGAGCTGGCCGTTGTGAACCAGCCGAGCGCCGGTCTGGGTCAGCGCCGTCAGCGCAGCGACTCGCGAGCGAGCCGAACGGAATGCCGACACAGCCCGCGGCTCGTCATGGTTCTCCACGAACCGTAGGAGGCCGTGCTGATATTGATCGTCGGCCAGCAGATGAAGACGCACCTGCTCGGCAGGACCGTGCAAGATCCGGTCGTACAGTCGCTTGTCGTAGCAGTAGTTGAAGCCCTGCTGCTGCAACGCCCACTCCAGATCCCAATAAGCCTCGGCGAGGAACAAGAATTCCGGATAGGCCTCGCGGACGGC
>Ga0126306_10000433_pt1 | contig 19137 bp, 19 predicted proteins | sample Plot27_FD_92592 | JGI IMG/M metagenome (GOLD analysis project Ga0126306, IMG submission 92592) | Serpentine soil microbial communities from UC McLaughlin Reserve, CA, USA - Plot27 | ecosystem: Environmental > Terrestrial > Soil > Grasslands | place: USA: UC McLaughlin Reserve, Lake County...
CCTGAGCCAGGATCAAACTCTCCGTAGATGAATTCAATCCACGGCTGAGAACCGCGAGTGCTGGCACTCGCGATATCCATCAACCAAAGGAATCCCAAACCAGGACACAGCCCTGGCACGGGGTATTACTTGGCACTGACTTTCGGCACGCTGTTGAGTTCTCAAAGAGCGGACGCGCAGAAACTCCGGCCTTCCGGCCTTCGTTCGAGGCGGCTTCTCGTGGCGCCACACAACGGTCTGCCCCCGAAGGAGCCTCCCGCTGGCCCCAGGACGGGGTCTCGCGTGGCGCAGAGAGAAAGTTACGTCCGTGTGAGGGTCGTGTCAAACCGGTGGAGCGGTGACGCCGGACACGCGTCCGGCACCTCCGCGACACCTGCCGGACACACGGTGGAGGCCCCGCTCAGGACCCCGCTCGCGCCGTCCGCTGGACGCCCGCCACCGACCGCTTGCCGCGTCGCAGGACCAGCCAGCCACCGGCCAGCCAGGCGTCCTCCCCGGGCACGGCCTCGGCGTCCGTGACGCGCTCGTTGTTGAGGTAGGCGCCGCCTTCCTTCACCGTCCGGCGGGCCTCCGACAGGCTCGACACGAGCCCCGTGAGCTGGAGCAGCTGGGCGATGCTGGGCACCTCGCCGTCCACGGTGACCGATCCGGCCTCGCGCAGCGCGGCCCCGAGGGTCTCCTCCCCCAGCGTGGCCAGGTCGTCCCGGCCGAAGAGCGCACGCCCGGCGGCCTCCGCCTGCTGGAGCTGCTCGGGTCCGTGGACGAGAACGGTGAGCTCCTCGGCCAGCGCCCGCTGGGCCGTCCGGGCGGCCGGCCGCTCGACACTCTCGGCGATCAGCGCCTCGAGCTCCTCGGCCGGCCGCTCCGAGAAGAGTGGCAGCCAGGTGCGCGCGTCGGCGTCGTCCGCGTTGAGCCAGAACTGGAAGAACGCGTACGGGGAGGTGAGCGACGGGTCGAGCCAGATGGTGCCGCTCTCGGACTTGCCGAACTTCGTGCCGTCGGACTTGACCACCAGCGGGGTCGAGACGGCGTGCACCTTCGCGCCCTCCGTGCGGCGGACCAGGTCGATCCCGGCGGTGAGGTTGCCCCACTGGTCCGACCCGCCGGTCTGCAAGGTCACTCCGTGCCGGCGGTACAGCTCACGGAAGTCATTGGCCTGCAGGATCTGGTAGCTGAATTCGGTGTAGCTGATGCCGGCCTCTGAGTTCAGGCGGGCCGACACGGCCTCCTTGGCCAGCATCTGGCTGACCCGGAAGTGCTTGCCGATGTCGCGGAGGAAGTCGATCGCGGTCAGGGGCGCGGTCCACTCCAGGTTGTCGACGTAGATGGGGCCCTTCAGGCCCTCCTGCTCCGCGGGCAATTCCAGGAACGGCGCCACCTGGCGGCGGATGCTCTCCACCCAGCCGGCGACGGTCTCCGGGTCGTTCAGCTGGCGCTCGGCGGTGGGCCGCGGGTCACCGATCAGTCCGGTGGCGCCGCCGACCAGGACGACGGGCTGGTGGCCGGCCCGCTGCAGGGCCCGCAGCACCATGAACTGCAGCAGGCTGCCCACGTGCAGGCTGGGCGCCGTCGGGTCGAAACCGCAGTAGTAGGTGACCGGGCCCTCCGCGAGGTGGGCGCGCAGGGCGGCCTCGTCGGTGCTCTGGGCGATGAGCCCGCGGCGGTGCAGGTCGTCGATCACGTCGTTCACGGGACGCCATCCTGCCCGGCCTTCCGCGGGCGAGGCTTGCCACCCGGGCGGAACACGCTGACCGACGGCGCCTCCGTCTCCCAGAACCGCCACGGCAGGTCGGTGGCCAGGCTGATCCCGACGCGCGGCCCGGCGGAGACCGACGCGGGCGCCGGCCCGCGGTGCAGCCGCACCGGACTGTCCGGTGCGAGCAGGTCCAGCCCGCGGTCGTCGGGACCGATGTCCAGCGCCTGGGTCAGCCGGGCCGGGCCGCGGGCCAGGTCCCGGGCCACTCGGGCGGCCGGCCGGCGCGACCGGGCCAGCTCCTCACCCTCGACCACCTCGCCGGCGCGGAGCAGCACCGCCGAGCCGCGGCCGGCAGGACCCACGACCACGTTGGCGCACCAGTGAACGCCGTAGCTGAAGTAGACGTAGAGCCGCCCGGGCGGGCCGAACATGATCTCCGCGCGCGGCGTCGGGCCCCGGTGTGCGTGCGACGCCGGGTCCTGCCCCTCCCCCGAGTACGCCTCCACCTCGGTCAGCCGCACGGCCGTCCGCCCGGACGGCCGGTCGGTCACCACCCAGCACCCGAGGAGGGACGGCGCGACGACGTCGACCGGCCCGAGCAGATCCGCCTCGGTCATGAGGGGGCCCGGCTCGGACCGGTCGGACGACGGGAGTGCGCTCAGAGCGCCATCTCCTAGAGCACCCCAGCCACGGGTGAGGACGACGCCCAGTCCGCATGCACCACGGCGAGATCCTTGAGTGCCGAGAGCTGCTCGGCCACCCGCTCGGGCGCCGTCCCGCCCCGGGCCCTGCGCGCGGCCAGGGCACCCTGCACCGACAGGACCGACCGGACGGCGGGGGTGAGCCGCTCGTCGATGCCGGCGAGCTGGTCGTCGTCGAGCTGGTCGAGCTCGAGCCCGGCCTCCTCGCAGAACGAGACCATCGCGCCGGAGATCTCGTGCGCCGACCGGAACGGCACGCCGTTGGAGACCAGCCACTCGGCGACGTCGGTGGCGAGCGCGAAGCCCTGCGGTGCGGCGGCCTCCAGGACCTCCGGCCGCAGCGTGAGTGTCGCGACCATGCCGGTGACCGCCGGCAGCAGGAGCATCAGCTGTTCCATCGAGTCGAAGACCGGCTCCTTGTCCTCCTGCAGGTCGCGGTCGTACGCGAGCGGCAGGCCTTTGAGCATGGTGAGCAGGCCGGTCAGGTTGCCCACGAAGCGGCCGGACTTCCCGCGCGCCAGTTCGGCGATGTCGGGGTTCTTCTTCTGCGGCATGATCGACGACCCGGTCGCCCAGGCGTCGTCGAGCCGCGCCCAGCCGAACTCCGTCGACGTCCAGAGCACGACCTCCTCCCCCAGCCGGGACAGGTGCACTCCGAGCAGGGCGGCGGCGAAGCAGAACTCCGCCGCGAAGTCGCGGTCACTAACGGCGTCGATCGAGTTGTCGGCCGCGCGGTCGAAGCCGAGCTCGGCCGCGACCGCATCCGGGTCCAGCTTCAGCGACGACCCGGCCAGCGCACCGGCGCCCAGCGGGCTGACCGCCGTCCGCCGGTCCCAGTCCTGCAGCCGGTCGACGTCGCGGGCGAGGGAGTGCGCGTGCGCGAGCAGCTGGTGGGCGATCAGCACCGGCTGGGCGTGCTGCAGGTGGGTCATGCCCGGCGCGGCGACGTCCTGGTACCGCTCGGCCAGGCCGAGCAGCGCGAACTCCAGCGACGACAGCTCCGCCACCAGCGCGCGGACGTTGTGCCGCAGGTACAGCCGCAGGTCGGTGGCCACCTGGTCGTTGCGGCTGCGCCCGGCGCGGAGCTTCCCGCCCAGGGCGCCGAGCTTGTCGAGCAGGCCGCGCTCCAGCGCCTCGTGCACGTCCTCGTCGGCCTCGATCGGCGCGAACGTGCCCGCCGCGACCTCCGCCGACAGCTCGGTCAGCGCGCCGACCATGGCCGAGAGCTCGTCGTCGGTGAGCAGCCCGGCGCGGTGTAGCACCCGTGCGTGCGCGCGGGACGACGCCAGGTCATAGGGCGCCAGCCGCCAGTCGACGTCCGTGGACTTCGACAGCGCCGCCATCGCGGGCGACGGCCCGCCACCGAATCGGCCGCCCCAGAGCCGCGTCTGCGAGGGGGCGCCGGTCATGTGTCGCTCTCTTCCAGGTCGGACTTCAGCTCCGGGTACGCCGCGGGCACCCGCTCGGCCAGCGCGCGGAGGCGGTCGGCCAGGGCCGGTCCGCCGTCCGGTTCGCGGGACACGACGAGCACAGTGTCGTCCCCGGCGATCGTGCCCAGGACGTCGGGGAGCCCGACCTTGTCCAGGGCGGAGGCCAGGAACTGCGCCGCGCCCGGCGGGGTGCGCAGGACGGCGAGGTTCGCGCTCCCCTCGGCGTTGGTGAGCAGGTCGGCCAGCAGGCGGGTGAGCCGGGCCGGTGCGTTCTGGGCAGGCCGCAGCGGCGCGTTCTCCGGCGGCAGGACGTAGGACGCCGGGGCGCCGTCGGAACCGCGCAGCTTGACCGCGCCCAGCTCGTCGAGGTCCCGCGAGAGCGTGGCCTGGGTGACCTCGATGCCCGACTCGGCGAGCAGGGCGGCGAGGTGGGTCTGCGACGTCACCGGCTGGGCCTCGATCAGGGCGGCGATGCGCGCCTGCCGGGCGGATCGGGTGAGCCCGCTGGTCATGGGCGCTCCAGGAGTCGCCGGAGCCCTGCGGAGCAGCGGTGACGTGCCCGCACGACTGTCACGATCTCTCCAAGATCCACATGAGCAGAGCCTTCTGGGCGTGCAGCCGGTTCTCGGCCTCGTCCCAGACCGCGCTCTGCGGGCCGTCGATCACCTCGGCCCCGATCTCCTTGCCCCGGTAGGCGGGCAGGCAGTGCAGCACGACGGCGTCGCCGGCGGCCCGGCCCAGCGCCGCGTCGTCCACGGCGTAGGGCAGGAACGGCGCGATGCGTGCCTCGTACTCGTCCTCCTGTCCCATCGACACCCACGTGTCGGTGGCGAGCACGTCGGCGCCGTCGGCGGCGGCCGCCGCGTCGGCGGTCCAGAGCACCGATCCGCCGGTCTCCGCAGCGATCTCCTCCGCCCGCTTGAGCACCTCCGGCGCAGGCTGGAACGCCTCCGGCGAGCCGATCCGCACGTGCATGCCGGCCGTCGCGCCACCGAGCAGGTAGGAGTGCGCCATGTTGTTGGCGCCGTCGCCGAGGTAGGTCAGGGAGCGGCCCGCGACGGAGCCCTTCCGCTCGATCACCGTCTGCAGGTCGGCCAGGATCTGGCACGGGTGGTACTCGTCGGTGAGCGCGTTGACGACCGGCACCCGGCTGGCCGAGGCCATGGCCTCGATCCGGTCCTGGCCGAAGGTGCGCCAGACGATCGCGGCGGTCTGCCGGTCGAGCACGCGCGCGGTGTCCTCGATGGGCTCGCCGCGGCCGAGCTGGCTGCTGCCCGCGTCGATCACCAGCGGGTAGCCGCCCAGCTCGGCGACGCCGATCGAGAACGACACCCGGGTGCGGGTGGAGGGCTTGTCGAACAGCACCGCGACCGCCCGCGGCACGCCGTTCCGGGCGGCCAGCGGGGTGGGCGCCTCGGCGGTGTGCCGGGTGCGCTTGAGCTCCGCGGCCAGGGCCAGCACCTCGGCCTGCTCGGCCGGGGTGAGGTCGTCGTCCTTGAGGAAGTGCCGGGTCACTGCTTCTCCAGAGATGCGTCGAGGGCCGCCGGCAGCGCCGCCACGAAGGCGTCGATCTGCGCGTCGGTGAGCACGAGGGGCGGCGCGAGCCGCAGCACGCCGGGGGCGACGGCGTTGGTGAGGAACCCGGCCGCGCGGAGCTCGGCCTCCAGCGCACCGGCGACGTCGGAGGTGAGGACGACGCCGAGCAGCGCTCCCCGCCCGCGGACGGAGCCGATGCCCGGGTGGCCGAGCTCCTCGATGCCGGCGGTGAACCGGTGCTCGATCTCCTTGGCCCGCTCCAGCAGCCCCTCGTCACGGATGGTGTCGAGCACGGCGAGTGCCGCGGCTGCCGCGATCGGGTTGCCACCGAAGGTCGAGCCGTGCGCGCCCGCGGTCAGCAGCTCGGCGGCGTCGCCGAAGGCCAGCAGCGCACCCATCGGGAGCCCGCCGCCCAAGGCCTTGGCCAGGGTGATGACGTCCGGCTGGAGGCCGTCGGCCTGGTGGGCGAACCAGTGCCCGGTCCGGCCCATCCCGGTCTGCACCTCGTCGAGGGCGAAGAGCGCGCCGACGTCGCCGGCCGCGTCGGCGGCCGCTGCCAGGTAGCCGGGCGGGGCAGGCAGGACGCCGCCCTCCCCCAGCATCGGCTCGAGCAGCACCATCGCGGTCTGCTCCCCCACCGCGCCGGCCAGTGCGTCGGCGTCCCCGTAGGGCACGAACCGCACGCCGCCGGGCAGCGGCGCGAACGCGTCGGCCTTGCCGGGCTGGCCGGTGAGGGCGAGGGCGCCCATGGTCCGGCCGTGGAAGGAGCCCTCCGCGGTGACGACCTCGGGCCGGCCGGTGAGCCGGCTGATCTTGAACGCCGCCTCGTTGGCCTCGGCGCCGGAATTGCAGAAGAAGACCCGGCCCGGCCGCCCCGCGAGGTCGACCAGCCGCTCTGCGAGGTCCAGCCCCGGCGCGTGCATCGCCAGGTTGGAGACGTGGCCCAACTTGTGCGCCTGGACCGAGATCGCCTCGACGACCTTGGGGTGCGCGTGGCCCAGGATCGTCGTCGCGATGCCGCCGAGCAGGTCGACGTACTCGCGGCTCTCGACGTCCCAGACGAGGGCGCCCTGCCCGCGCGCCAGCGCCACCGGCGGCACCTTGTAGTTGCTCATCATCACGGCCGACCAGCGGCGGGCCAGCTCCTCCGTGTGCGTCACAGTGCTGACTCCTCCCTCGTGTCGGCCGGGACGACCATCGTCCCGGTGCCCTCGGTGGTGAACATCTCCAGCAGCAAGGCGTGCGGCGCACGGCCGTCGACGACGGTCGCCCGGCGCACCCCGCCCTCGACCGCCCGCAGGCAGGCGGCCATCTTCGGGACCATCCCGGCGTCGAGCGCCGGCAGGATCTCGGCGAGCTCGCGGACGTCGATCTGCTGCACCAGCGAGTCGCGGTCGGGCCAGTCGGCGTAGAGCCCCTCGACGTCGGTGAGGACGACGAGCTTGACCGCACCCAGCGCGACGGCCAGCGCGGCGGCCGCGGTGTCGGCGTTGAGGTTGTGCAACTGGCCGGTAGCGTCCGGCCCGACCGTCGAGACGACCGGGATGTGGCCGGCCTCCAGCAGTGCCTGCACCGGTGTCGGGTCGACGGCCACGACGTCGCCCACGTAGCCGATGTCGACCGGCTCGCCGTCGACGATCGCGTGGGTGCGGGCCGCGGTGAACAGCCCGCCGTCCTCTCCGGACAGGCCCACCGCCCGCCCGCCGTGCTCGTTGATCAGGCCGACCACCTCCGGTCCGACCTGACCGACCAGCACCATGCGGACGACGTCGATCGACTGCTCGGTCGTGACCCGCAGCCCGCCCCGGAACTCGCTGGGGATGCCGAGCCGGGTCAGCATCGAGGAGATCTGCGGGCCGCCGCCGTGGACGACGACCGGGAGGATGCCGCAGGTCCGGAGGAACACCATGTCCTCGCCGAAGGCGCGGCGGCAGGCGTCGTCGGTCATGGCGTGGCCGCCGTACTTGATCACCACCACGTTGCCGTGGAACTCCTTGAGCCACGGCAACGCGCCGGTGAGGACGGCGACCTTGCGGGCGTCGCCCTCCGGGTCGTTCTTGCGCATGACCCGACGGGTGCCGACCTTCTTCGGCAGCCGCGGCTGCGGCGAGGGCTCGTCGATGCGGACGTCGGGCGGCGTGGGGTCCTGAGCTGTGCTCATGGGAGCCGGGTCCTGCTCGGTCATGTGGAGTAGGCCGAGTTCTCGTGCACGTAGGCGATCGACAGGTCGTTGGTCCAGATCGTGGCCTGCTCGGCGCCGGCCTTCAGGTCGACGTCGATGGTGATCGCCCGGCCGGTGAGGTCGACGCCCTCGCGCGGATCACCGATGGCGCCGCCCCGGCAGACGGTGACGTCGTTGATCGTGACGTCGACCCGGTCGGCCTCGAAGGCGGCGTCGGTGGTGCCGATCGCGGCGAGCACCCGGCCCCAGTTGGGGTCGTTGCCGAACAGCGCCGTCTTGAGCAGGTTGTTGCGGGCGCAGGCCCGGCCCGCGGTCAGCGCGTCCTCGACGCTGGCGGCGTTGCGGACGGTGATCGCGATGTCCTTGGTCGACCCCTCGGCGTCGGCGAGCAGCTGCATCGCCAGATCGGTCGCCGCGGCGGTGAGGGCCTCGGTGAGCTCCTCCGCGCTCGGGGTGACGCCGCTGGCCCCGTTGGCCAGCACGATCACGGTGTCGTTGGTGGACAGGCACCCGTCGGAGTCGACCCGCTCGAAGCTGACCGCGGTGGCCTGCTTCAGCGCCGGCTGCAGCACCGCGGGGTCGACCACCGCGTCGGTGGTGAGGACGACGAGCATCGTGGCCAGCGACGGTGCGAGCATGCCCGCGCCCTTCGCCATGCCGCCAACCGTCCAGCCGTTCCGCTGCTGCACGGTCGTCTTGGGGACGCTGTCGGTGGTCATGATCGCGCGGGCGGCGTCGGGTCCGCCGTCCTCGCTGAGCGCCTTGACCGCTTCGGTGACGCCGGCCGTCAGCGTGTCCATGGGCAGCCGGACGCCGATCAGCCCGGTGCTCGCCACCGCGACGTCGATGGCCCCGAGGCCGAGCTCGGCGGCGGTGTGCTCGGCGGTGGCGTGGGTGTCCTGGAAGCCCTCGGGCCCGGTGCAGGCGTTCGCGCCGCCCGAGTTGAGCACGACCGCCCGCGCCCGCTGACCGGCCAGCACCTGCCGGCTCCAGAGCACCGGCGCGGCCGGGAAGCGGTTGGTGGTGAAGACGGCCGCGGCGGCGTCGTCCGGACCGTCGTTGACGACGAGCGCGACGTCGGGGTCCCCGCTGGACTTCAGGCCCGCCGCGACGCCGGCGGCCCGGAAGCCCTGCGATGCGGTGACGCTCACGGCGCGACCCCCACCAGCGGAAGGCCGGTGGTCTCCGGCAGGCCGAGCGCGAGGTTGGCGCACTGGACGGCCGCACCCCCGGTGCCCTTGGTCAGGTTGTCCACGGCGGCGACGACGACCAGCCGGCCGGCGTCGGGGTCGACGGCGACCTGCAGCGCGACGGTGTTGGCGCCGAGGACCTGCGCGGTCGTCGGCCACTGGCCCTCGGGCAGCAGGTGCACGAACGGCTCGTCGGCGTAGGCCTTCTCGTACGCGGCCCGCGCGGCCTGCGCGTCGGTGCCCGGAGCGAGCCGCGCCGAGCAGGTGGCGAGGATGCCGCGGCTCATCGGGACCAAAGTCGGGGTGAAGCTGACCGTCACCGGCGTGCCCGCGGCCTGCGAGAGGTTCTGCACCATCTCCGGCGTGTGCCGGTGCACTCCCCCGACGCCGTAGGCGCTGACCGACCCCATCACCTCGCTGCCCAACAGGTGCGGCTTGGCCGACTTCCCCGCGCCGCTCGTTCCGCTGGCCGCGACGACGACCACCTCGGGCTGGATGAGGCCGGCGGCCAGCGCGGGGGCGAGAGCGAGGGTCACCGACGTCGGGTAGCAGCCGGGGACGGCGATCCGGCGGGCCTTCTCCAGCTTGGGCCGCTGGCCGGGGAGCTCGGGCAGGCCGTACGGCCAGGAGCCCGCGTGCTCCCCGCCGTACCAGCGCGCCCAGGCGGCGGGGTCGTTCAGCCGGTGGTCGGCGCCGCAGTCGATGACGAGCGTGTCGTCGGGCAGCTGCGCCGCGATGGCGGCGGACTCACCGTGCGGGAGGGCCAGCACGACGACGTCGTACCCGGTCACGGACGCCGCATCGCTCGGCTGGACCTCGAGGTCGGCGAAGGGCAGCAGATGAGGCTGCAGCTCGCCCAGGCGTCGGCCGGCGCTCGAGTTGGCGTGCACCCCGGCCAGGCGGAGGTTCGGGTGACCGGCCAGCAGCCGGCACACCTCACCCCCCGCGTAGCCGGTGGCGCCGGTGACCCCGACCGTCCACGTCTGCCCAGTGCTCACGATGCATGACCATACACGCTGATGCATGACCGTTCATCGGGGTATCCGGCACCCACCCACCGAGTGTCGACCTGTCGTCGTCTCGCGGCCATCGAGACGACGAGAACCCGACACTCGCCGAGCGCCTCCGGCCGAAGGCGTCCCTCACGCCGCGACCCTCAGCGCAGCGGGTCGTCGTCGCCGTAGGGGCGCAGTCGCAATTGCCGGGCGGCGTCGTCGGGCGTGATGTCCCGGAGCGTGTCGACGTCCTCCCTGTCGGCGTGGAGGAACCGGCCGGACCACTGGTCCAGCTCACCGGCGGCGATCGCCGCGACCAGCCCGACGACCTTCTCCGGCGGCGTCCAGTCGGTCTTGCCGCGCCACATCGGCATCGAATGGGTCATCGCGGTCTCGACGACGCCGGGCGCGACGTCGAACGCCCGCACGTCCGAGCCGTCGAGCCCGCCGACGAGTGCCTCGGTCAGGCGCATGAGCGCGGTCTTGGCGACCGAGTAGGCCGAGTACTCCGGCCGCGGCCGCACGCTCATCCCGCTGGCGAGATTGACGATCCGCCCGCGGTTCCGCAGCACCATCCAGGGGACGACGGCGCGGCAGAGCAGGAAGCCGCCTCGCACGTGGCTCTCCACGACCTGCCACCACTGGTCGGGATCGGCCTCCCAGAGCGGCACCTCGAACTCGTCGATCAGCCCCGCGTTGTTGACCAGCAGGTCGATCGGTCCGAGCTCCTCGGCGACCCGCGCGGCGGCAGCGTCCACCGAGGCGCGGTCGGTCACGTCCGCCGCCACCGCCAGAGTTCGGGCGCCGGTGCCGGCGGCCACCTCGGCCATCGCCGCCGTCAGCCGCTCCTCGCCGCGGGCCAGACCCGCGACGGCCATGCCGCGGGCGGCCAGCCCCTCGACGAGGTGCCGGCCGATCCCCGTCGAGGCCCCGGTGACCAGGGCCACCCCGCTGGGCTCAGCCACGTAGCTCTGCCTGCTGGGCCAGCTCGACGAAGGCGATGACTCGGTCGCGCACTTCGCCCGCCTCCTCGCCGCTCAGCGTCCGGTCGGGCGCCCGCAGGGTCAGCGAGTACGCCAGCGACTTGCGTCCCGCCCCGACCTGCGGCCCGGTGTAGACGTCGAACAGCCGCAGCGCCTCCAGCAGCTCGCCGGCGCTCTCGCGGATCGAGGCCTCGAGCTGCGCGGCGGTCACCGAGTCCGCGACGACGAAGGCCAGGTCGAGGTACACCGGCGGGAACGCCGAGATGGGCGGCCCGACGGGCACCTCGGCCGCGGGCAGGGCGTCGACATCGAGCTCCATCACCGACGTCCGCGGCGGCAGCTCCAGTGCCGCGCAGACCCGGGGATGCAGCTCCCCGGCGTACCCGACCACGCGAGCGCCGGCCAGCAGCTCGGCGCACCGGCCGGGGTGCCACGGCGCGCGCTCCCCCGCGCGGACGGTCAGCTCGACGCCCGCGGCGGCCGCGACCCGGCGGGCCGCCTCGACGGCGTCGGCCCACCCGGCGGGACGGCCATGACCCCACCAGCCGCGCGGCTCCCGGGAGCCCGCCAGCGCCACGGCGACGTGCCACGGCTGCTCCGGCACCGCGCCGAGCAGCGCCGCAAGGGTCGCGGCGTCGGGACGACGGTCCACGCCCGGCAGCGGTGCCGGGGCGCGCACCCCACCGGGGAACACCGCGCCGTGCTCGAAGAGCGCGAGGTCGCGCTGGCCGCGGGCGAGGTTGCGGGCGAGCGTGGCGAGCAGTCCGGGCAGCAGCGTGGTGCGCAGCGCCGGCTCCTCCTCCGACAGCGGGTTGCGCACCAGCACGACCTGGCGCCGCTCGTCGGCCTCGGCCAGGCCGAGGGCGTCCAGCACCGTCGTCCCGATGAACGGGTAGGACGGCGCCTCGACGTACCCGAACTCGGCCAGCGACCGGCCGAGGGCCCGGCGCCTGCGCTGGACGTCGGTCAGGCCGCGCCCGGGCGGCGCCGTCGGCAGCACGGAGGGGACGTCGTCGTAGCCGGCCAGCCGGACGACCTCCTCGACCAGGTCGGCAGGGTCGGTGAGGTCCGGCCGCCAGGACGGCGGGGTGACGGCGAGCGGGCTGGACGTCGCATCGACGTCGCAGCCGACCGCCTGCAGGAACTCGACCACCTGGGCGGCCGTGTAGGGCACGCCGGCGGTGCGGGCGGGCCGGGCCGCGTCCAGCGGGATCGGCGGCCGGGGCGCACGGGTGTCGACGTCGACGACGCCGCCCACGACCTTCGCGCCGCCGTACTCCGCCAGCAGCTCGGCCGCCCGGGCCAGCGCGGCGACGGTCATCTCCGGGTCGACGCCACGCTCGAACCGCTTGGCCGCCTCGCTGGGCAGCCGGTGCCGGCGGGCCGTGCGGGCCACCCCGGCCGGCTCCCAGTGCGCCGCCTCCAGCAGCACCGACGTCGTCCCGTCGCCGATCTCGGTCGATGCGCCGCCCATGACGGCGGCCAGGCCGATCGGCCCCGTCTCGTCGGTGATCAGCAGGTCGTCGGCCGAGAGCTTCCGGACGGCGCCGTCCAGGGTGGTGAGCTTCTCGCCCTCGCGGGCCAGGCGCACCGTGATCGGGCCGGTGACGGCGTCCCGGTCGAAGGCGTGCATCGGCTGGCCCAGCTCGAGCATCACGTAGTTGGTGACGTCGACGGCCAGGGAGATGCTGCGCAACGCCGACTGCTGCAGCCGGCGGCGGATCCACCAGGGAGTCGGGGCGGTCGGGTCGAGCCCCTCCATCGCGATCATCGAGAAGCGGTCGCACCGGTCGGGGTCGGCGACGGCGACCTCCCACGCGGGGTCGCCCGACCACGCCGGCGGCGTCAACGCGCCCGGGTCGCGCCACTCGGTGGCCAGGCCGGTGCCCATCTCGCGGGCGATCCCGCGCATGGAGAGGCAGTAGCCACGGTCGGGGGTGACGGCCAGCTCGATGACGACGTCCTCCAGCCCGACGAGCGGGCCGGCCGGGGTGCCGGGCGGAGGGACGTCGCCGCCCGAGCCGAGCACCAGGATGCCGGTGTGGTCGTCGCCGACGCCCAGCTCGCGGACCGAGCAGATCATCCCGTCGGAGATCCGGTCGTAGGTCGAGCGGGCGGCGATCTCGAACCCACCCGGCAGCACGGCACCCGGAAGCGCGACCACCACGGTGTCGCCGACGGCGAAGTTGCGGGCGCCGCAGACGATCCCGCGCGGCTCCGCCTCCCCGACGTCGACCTGGCAGTAGCGGATCGGCTTCTTGAAGCCGGTCAGCTCCTCGATGTCGAGGACCCGGCCCACCACGAGCGGGCCCGAGACCTGCTCGCCCCGGTGGATCTCCTCCACCTCGAGGCCGAGGCGGACGAACGCGGTGTCGAGGTCCTCGACCGACGTTCCCGCGGGAACGTCGACGTACTCGGCCAGCCAGCCGATCGGGACTCTCACTGTTCGACTCCATGCGCGACCACGGGGGTGACCTCTGTCGCCACAAGATGACCAGTCACTGTTCGACTCCGAAAGCTGTCGTGAAGCGGACGTCGCCCTCGACGATGTCGCGCATGTCGCCGACGCCGGAGCGGAACTGCAGGGCGCGCTCGATGCCCATGCCGAACGCGAAACCGGAGAACTCGTCCGGGTCGATGCCGCAGGCAACGAGCACCCGTGGGTTCACCATCCCGCAGCCGCCCCACTCGACCCAGCGGGGGCCGTCGCGGTGCTCGGGGAACCAGACGTCGAACTCCGCCGACGGCTCGGTGAACGGGAAGTAGGACGGCCGCCAGCGGGTGACCGCGTCGGCGCCGAACAGCGAGCGGGCCAGGTGGTCGAGCGTGCCGCGCAGGTGGGCCATCGTCAGCCCGCGGTCGACCGCGAGCCCCTCCACCTGGTGGAAGACCGGGGTGTGCGTCGCGTCGAGCTCGTCCGTCCGGTAGACCCGCCCGGGCGCCACGACGTAGATCGGCGGCGTCCGCTCGAGCATGGTGCGGGCCTGCACCGGGCTGGTGTGCGTGCGCAGCACCAGGCCGGAGTCCTCGGGCGCGACGAAGAAGGTGTCCATCATCGTGCGGGCCGGGTGGTCGCGGCCGATGTTGAGGGCGTCGAAGTTCAGCCACTCGGCCTCGAGCTCGGGGCCGTCGGCGACCTCGTAGCCCATGCCCACGAAGATGTCGGCGATCCGGTCGGTGAGCGTCGTGAGCGGGTGCCGGGCGCCCCGGGGAGTGCGATCCCACGGCAGCGTGACGTCGACCCGCTCCTCGGCCAGCACGCGCGCGTCCCGGTCGGCCTCCAGCTCGGCCAGCCGCGCCTCGTACGCCTCCTGCACCGTGACCCGGGCCGCGTTCACCCGCTTGCCGGCGTCCGAACGCGCGGCGGGGGGCAGCGCGCCCAGCTCGCGGCGGGCCAGCAGCACCGGCGCGCGGTCGCCGAGGTGCGCGGGGCGCACGGCGGCCAGCTCCGCCAGGTCACCGGCGGCCGCGAACGCCTTCTGCGCGGCCGCGACCGCGTCGTCGAGGGCCTCGGGCGAGAGGGCGGCGACCTGTTTGGGGTCGTAGGGATCGTTGGCGCCGGACACGGGAGGCCATTCTGCCCGTCGGCTCCGTCCGCCCGCGTGCGGGTTTCACCAGCGCGTCGGTGATGATCAGGTGACCTGGTCGTCCTGGATCCCCGGAGGTCGCGCGTGGCGGTGGTGTTGGCGCTCGCGTCGGCCGTCGTCTACGGCACGTCGGACTTCCTCGGAGGGCTGGCCAGCCGCAGGGCGTCGGTGTTCGGCGTCGTGGCGCTCTCGCAGCTCGCCGGTCTCGTCGCCCTGATCGGGCTGCTGCCCTGGCTGGGTGGCCCGGCCGGTGTCGTCGACCTCGCCTGGGGCGTGGCGGCGGGGCTCGCCGGCGCCACCGGGCTGGTGATCTTCTTCCGCACCCTGGCCCGCGGGGTGATGAGCGTCGTCGCCCCGATCACCGCCGTCACCGCCGCCGCCGTCCCCGTGCTGGTCGGCCTGCTCGGCGGGGAACGGATCGGCGGGTGGGCGGCCGCCGGCATCGTGCTCGCGCTCGTCGCCGTCGTCCTGGTGTCCGCCGAGGGCGGGCTCGCCGCACTGCGCGCCGCCCGCCCCGCAAGCATCCCGCCCGCGCTCGCTGCCGGTGCGGCGTTCGGGATCTTCTTCGTGTTCCTCGACCGCACCGGCGACGACACCGGGCTCACGCCACTGGTGGCCGCGCGGCTCGCCTCGGTCGCCCTCGTGGTCGCCGTCGCCCTCGCCGGCCGTCAGTCGCTGCGCGTGGGCCGACCGGCGCTGCCGCTCGTGCTGCTGTCCGGGATCGGCGACATGTCCGCCAACGCGCTGTTCCTCCTGGCCACGCAGCAGCAGGCCCAGCTGGCCATCGTCGGCGTGCTCGCCTCGCTCTATCCCGTGAGCACGGTGGTGCTGGCGCAGCTGGTGCTCCGGGAACGCCTGGTGCCGGCCCAGCTCGCGGGTCTGGCGTCGGCGTTCGCCGCCGTCGTCCTGATCACGCTGCCCGCCTAGGCGGGCGTGGCGCCGTCCAGCAGCTCGACCGGGAACGGCGGCCGGTCGGTCCCGGTGACCCGCGCATTCCCCCAGACGTCGCGTTCGGTGACGCGCGCCCGTGCGCTGCCGTGCGGGGTGGTCACGACCACGGAGCTGCCCGGTTCCAGTGCGGTCGCGATGCGGCCGCTCCAGACGACGTGGCCGGCGAGCGGGTCGAACCGCGCGGCCAGAACGGCAGAGGCGGTGCGGGGCGGCTCGCCGTCCGCCTCGACGGTCAGGTCACCCTCGAAGCCCTCGGGTGCCTCGTGCTCGCTCATGCCGCCTCCCGGTGCGGTGGTGTCCAGGTCAGCGCCGGGGCGGCAGCAGGGTGGCCAGGCCCCCGTCGGCCAGCGCGGTCAGCTGCTCCACGAGCTCGGGGGCCGACACCGTGCGGGCCTGCGACCACCAGTGGGTGGTCAGCTGCACCATGCCGACGACGCCGTAGGCCCAGGTCAGCGCCGCGTCGGTGGGGAGGCCGTTCTCGGCGAGACGGGTGGCCATCAGCGCACCGAGGGTCTGCGCGATCTCCCGCTCGGTCGCCGCGACCAGGTCCGCGCGGCCCGAACGCCTGGCGTGGGCGTAGGCGAACCGGTAGAGCTCCGGCTCGTCCTCGATCAGCGAGACGAAGGCGGCGATGACGGCGCGGAGGGCGGTCCGGTCGTCGGGGTAGTCGATCGCGAACTCCCCCATGAGCCGCGGCAGCAGCACGACGGTGGAGATGCGCTCGAGGACGGCGTCGACGAGCTCGTCCTTGTCCGTGAAGTAGCGGTAGATGACCGTCTTCGACACCCCGGCGCTGCGGGCCACGTCGTCCACGGCGAACGCGGGGCCCGCCTGCCGAACGGCCTCGACGGCGGCGGCGACCAGGTCCTCGCGGCGGGCCCGGCGGTGCTCGGTCCAGCGCGATCGGCGGCCGTCGGCCACCTCCTCGGTGGCGGCCCGCGACGGCGCCACGGTCGGCGCATCGACCACGGGTTGCATGTGTTTCACGGTAACGGTTACCTTTCGTCACGCAGCACTCGTCGTCCGGGGGTTCGCCGTGACAGTCACTGTGCCCACATCGAGCACGAACCAGTCCGCCAAACGGCCAGTAGGCCGGGAGGAACTCTCCACCCGCCTCCTCGGGTCGGCCGCCAAGAAGTCCTACGACCCGGTGGTCGACATCGACTGGGCCGCTCCACTCCCCGACGGGCTCTACGGTCTTTCACCGGAGTGGTCGACGCTCTACGGCACGCCGATGTGGAACTCCTTGTCCGAGGAGCAGCGCGTCACACTCACCATCCACGAGTACTGCTCCATCTCCGGCGTCGGCATCTTCTTCGAGTGCCTGCTCATGCAGCTCGTGCTGAAGGACATCTACGGCGAGGACCCGGCGCAGCCGCACGTCCAGTGGGTGCTGACCGAGATCGCCGACGAATGCCGGCACTCTGTCATGTTCGCCCGGACGGCGGAGACGTTCGGGGCGCCGTCCTACCAGCCGCCGGACCCGGTCCTGCGGCTGGGCAGGGCGTTCGTGAAGCGGTTCGACGGGCCGGCGGCCTACGCGGCCATCCTCGTGGCCGAGGAGATCCTGGACATCTTCCAGCGCGACCTGATGAAGGACGAGCGCGTGCAGCCGCTCACCCGGGCGACCAGCCAGATCCACGTGGTGGAAGAGGCGCGGCACATGCGCTTCGCCCGCGAGGAGATCGCCCGGCGCACGCCCGACCTCTCCCGGTGGCAGCTCCAGCGGCACCGGACGGCGGTCGCCGCGGTGGCCGCGATCGTCGCGGACAACCTCGTGCAGCCGGAGGTGTACGCGTCGGCCGGGCTGGATCCGGCCGACGCCAAGGCCGCCGCCCGGGCCAACGAGCACTACGCGGCGAAGCTGCGGAACGCCTCGGGCGGCCTGGTCGCCTTCCTGCGGGGCGTCGGCCTGATCGGCGGTCCGTCCGAGCTGCTCTGGAAGCGCGCCCGGCTGGTCTGAGGCCGCCTTGTTGATCATCGGCATATGGCTGCCCGACACGCCGTCGGGGACAGCCACATGCCGATGATCAACTCGGGTCGGACTGTGCGAGCTGGGTGGCGTAGAGGCAGATCGCAGCGGCGGCGGCGAGGTTGAGGCTCTCCGCCCGGCCCCGCATCGGGATCCGCACCCGCGCGTCGGCCAGTGCCGCGAGGGACGCCGGCACCCCCCGCGCCTCGTTGCCGAACAGCCACAGCACCGGCCCGGCGAGCGTGTCGCCGAGCTCGTCCAGCGCGGCCTCTCCCCCGCCGTCGGCGGCCAGCACCGTCACCCCGGCGTCGCGCATCGCGGGCAGGAACGACTCGAGGGGGGCGCCGCGGACGACGTCGACGTGGTACAGGCTGCCCGCGCTGGCGCGCACCGCCTTCCCGCCATAGGGGTCGGCCGACCCGGCGCCGAACACGACCGCGCCGGCCCCGCACGCGTCCGCCGTCCGGAGGATCGTGCCGGCGTTGCCGGGGTCGGCCAGCTCCGCCAGCGCGACCGACAGCCTCGGCGGCGCGGCGACCACGGCCTCGGCCGGCACGTCCCGGAGCGCGCAGACGGCGACCAGCCCCTGCGGCGTGACCGTCTCCGACAGCCCCGCGGCGGCCTTCTCGGTGACGACGCGCACCGGCACGTCGGTGCCGGCGAGCAGGTCGCGGTGCGCGGCGGCCGCGGCCTCGGTGGCGAACACCTCGCGGACGCCGTCCGCATCGGTCAGCGCCTCCAGGACGGCCTGGCGCCCCTCGGCGAGGAACAGCCCGGCCGCGTCCCGGCCGGACCGGCGGGTGAGCTTGCGGGCGGCGGCGATCCGGCCCGACTTCTCGGTCAGCAGCTCCATGTCACCTCCTCGGACAGACACCGACGCCGTCGGTGACCGGTCACGGGGACCGGTCACCGACGGCGTCGGAGGGGTGCTGCTGGCCTCAGGCAGCGGCGTCGTTCGCCGGGGCGGCGGCGACGGCGGCGCGCGAGGTCTCCACCAGGGCGGCGAAGGCGGCCGGCTCGTTCACGGCGAGCTCGGCCAGGACACGACGGTCCAGCTCGATGCCGGCCAGCTTGAGGCCCTGCATGAACCGGTTGTAGGTCATGTCGTTGAGGCGGGCCGCGGCGTTGATCCGGGTGATCCACAGCTTGCGGAAGTCACCCTTGCGCGCCTTGCGGTCGCGGTCGGAGTACGTCGCGGAGTGGAGAATCTGCTCCTTGGCCTTGCGGTACAGCCGGGACCGCTGGCCGCGGTAGCCGCTGGCGGCCTCGAGGGTGGTGCGGCGCTTCTTCTGGGCGTTGACCGCCCGCTTGACGCGTGCCACGGAAGTGCTCCTGTCTTCTGGTCAGTTTCGGGCGGTCAGAGACCCAGCAGCTTCTTCATGCGGGGGGCGTCCGCCGGGGACAGCACGCCGATGCCGCTCACCCGGCGCTTGCGCGAGGACGACTTCACCTCGAACTTGTGCTGGTTGTTGGTGTGCTCGCGCACGAGCTTCCCGCCGCCCGTGACGCGCACGCGCTTGGCGGTGCCCTTGTGAGTCTTCTGCTTCGGCATGTCTCTCGTCCTGTTCGTCTGTCGTCGGTGCGCACGCGGACGCGTGCGCACCGGCCGTCTCGGTGGTGCGATCGTGCTGCGCGGCCGTTCAGGCGCTGGGCGCCTGGCCCTCGGCCGCAGCCGCTCCGGACGCCGTGGCCTTCTCCGCCTTCGCCGAGCGGCGAGCGGCGTCGGAGGCGGCCTGGTTCCGGTGCGGGGCGATCACCATGACCATGTTGCGGCCGTCCTGCTTCGGGTTGGACTCGACGACGCCGAGCTCGGCGACGTCGGCGGCCAACCGCTGCAGCAGTCGGTAGCCCATCTCCGGGCGGGACTGCTCCCGGCCGCGGAACATGACGGTGATCTTGACCTTGTCGCCGCCC
>Ga0126306_10000434_pt1 | contig 19127 bp, 12 predicted proteins | sample Plot27_FD_92592 | JGI IMG/M metagenome (GOLD analysis project Ga0126306, IMG submission 92592) | Serpentine soil microbial communities from UC McLaughlin Reserve, CA, USA - Plot27 | ecosystem: Environmental > Terrestrial > Soil > Grasslands | place: USA: UC McLaughlin Reserve, Lake County...
CGCCCGAGCGGGTGTGGTCGACCATCCGGGCCGCCAAGGAGGCAGGACGATGATCCCCGCCGGCTTCGACTACGCCCCGGCCTCGTCGGCCGACGAGGCGGTGGCGCTGCTCGCGCAGCACGGCGACGACGCCAAGCTCCTGGCCGGCGGCCACTCCCTGCTGCCGCTCATGCGCTTGCGGCTGGCCCAGCCGGCCATGCTCGTCGACATCGGCAACTTGCGGGACCTGGCGTACGTCCGCGAGGCCGGCGACGGCACCGGCGAGGTCGTCGTCGGCGCCCTCACCCGGCATCACGAGGTGGCCACGTCGGACGTGCTCCGGCGGCGCGCGCCGCTGCTCGCCGAGGCCGCAGGACAGGTCGGCGACCCCCAGGTGCGGCACCGGGGGACGATCGGCGGGTCGATCGCGCACGGCGACCCGGCGTCCGACCTCCCCGCCGCGCTCCTGGCGCTGCGGGCCACGCTCGTGGCCAGGGGGCAGGGCGGCGAGCGCCGCATCCCCGTCGATGAGTTCTTCACCGGCTTCCTGGAGACGGCCCTCGGCAGCGACGAGCTGCTCACGGAGATCCGCGTGCCGGCCACCGACGGGGCCCCGTGGGCGTTCCAGAAGTTCAACCGCCGGGCGCAGGACTGGGCGATCGTCGGCGTGGCGGCGGTGATGGCCGCCAATGGGGACGGCGGCGGTCCGGGCGTGGGCCTCGTGCACATGGGCTCGGTCCCGTTGCGGGCCGCCGGCGTCGAGGAGGCCCTGCGCCAGGGCGCGCCGGCCGCCGACGCCGCCGCCCGGGCCGCCGAGGGCACCGACCCGCCCGGCGACATCAACGCCTCGCCGGAGTTCCGGCGCCACCTGGCGCAGGTGCTGGTGCGCCGGGCCCTCGAAGCGGCGCGGCCGGCGTAGGGCGGGCCCCGCTCACCCACCAGATACGCACGGGCCATGCCGGCGCCCCGGCGCCGGCATGGTCCACGCCGTCCGCGCCGAGGCCCACGGGTCCTCCCGACTACGCCGGCGCTGCGCCCGGTTCGGCACCGCGTTCGAATTCCCAGGCGGCGCAGGTCTGCGTGGGCGGATCGCCCGCCGCCGCGGCGGCGCCGGCAGGCGGAGCGCATCGGCGCCGACCTCGTCGTGGTGGGAACGCGCGGGGCGGACGGTGGGAGCGGTGCGTCGCTGCTACGGCGAGCCGCCTGTCAGCGTCGGGGGAAGCGGGCCCGGAGCCAGTCGGGGGCCCCGAGACCGCCGATCGGGCCCGACTCCTCGACGACCGGCGGTGCGAACCGGGCGGTGAGCGCGCCCAGCGCCTCCGCCAGCTCGAGGCGGGCGAGGCCAGCGCCGACGCACAGATGTGGTCCCCACCCGAACGTCACGTGCGCGTGGGCCTCGGAGCGGTCGATCTCGAACTCGTCGGGCCGCTCGAACCGGGCGGGGTCTCGGTTGGCGGTGGTGAACGAGAGGAGCAACCGGCCGCCGGGCTGGACAGCCAAGTCCTCGCGGTCGAACGGCTCCTCGGTCCGGCGGGTGAGACCGGGCACGATCGGACGCAACCGCAGGACCTCGTCGACCGCCGTCGGCAGGAGGCCCGGGTCGGCGGCCAGGCGCTCCCAGCTCGCCGGGTGCTCCGCGAGGACGGCGACGGCCGCCGTGAGCTGGCGCCGCGTGGTCTCGGCGCCGGCGAACACGAACCCCGTGATCATGGCGATCACGTCGTCGTCGGACAGCCGCTCGCCGTCCACCTCGGCCTCCACGAGGCGGGTCACGAGGTCGTCGCCCGGCGCCGCTCGGCTGGCGGCGATGCGCTCGTGGCCGTACGCGCGCATCTCGCCCGCCGCGGCCTCGACCACCTCGACGTCCTCCACCCCCATCTGCAGCGTGAAGGCCCGGGCGATGGCGGCTGCCCACCGGGCCATCCGGTCGCGGTCCTCCACCGGGAGGCCGAACAGGATGGCGAACACCTCCGGCGGGAGCGGCTCGGCGAACGCGGCCACGAACTCGCACGCGCCGCCGGCCGCCTCGATACCGTCGGCGAGGCGCTCCGCGATCGAGCGCGCGACGGGACGCAGCTGCTCCACCCTCCGCGGGGTGAACGCGGTGGCGAGCACTCCCCGGAGGCGACGGTGCTCCGCGCCGTGCCGGCTGAACAGCGGCGCGATCTGGGCGGCGGTGGCGGGGGAGAGCCCGCTGTCGATCATGTCGTCGACGAAGGACCGCGGCGACAGGCGCCGGTCGGACAGCGTCTCGCGGTTCGCCTCCCAGCCGAGCACCACCGGCATCGGGTGCCCGTGGTGGTCCACCCCCCGCGCCCACCAGTGGCGCGCCGCACACCGGCGCAGTTCGGCGTCGCCGTCCGTGAGGTAGGCGACCGGGTCGACCTCGGCCGGACCGGAGGTGACGGGATCGGGCATGCCTGGATCTTGCCGCTCCGGCGGGCATCCCGCTCGGCCGGCGTCGGGGGTGGGCGTTGCCCCGAGCGCGGCTTTCGATGCGGCCGGCCGAGGTCGTCGAATCGGCCGCCACCGCCGAGGGCGCCCTCGCCATCTCGTTGCCGCGCCACCCGGGACGTGGCCCGCCGGCCCGAGGTCGCCGTCACCTACTGGTCGCCGGCGCAGGACACCTGCACCGCGCTGGCCACTGACGGTTGCCATGCACGAGCGTCGAGCACTGCCGGGCTCGAGGACCGACGAGCACGGATCCGCAGGCCTCCGGGCGACCCGCACCGTCGGCGCCGCCCCCACACGTCATCACTGTCAGGGGCCGAGTTGGACGACGGCCACCGCCGACGTCGGCCCGGTGGCGCCCGGGGTGTCGACGACCGCCACCAGCCGGTTGTTCCCGCCGCCGCCGACCGTGGACGTCAGCGTGACCGGGACGTCGACCGAGCCGCCGGCGCCGATCGTGGCCGAGGTCTCGGCGACGGCCACGACGCTGTTGGCCTCGTAGGGGTCGAGGTCGGCGCCCCCGCCGGGCACGCCGGCGGTGAACAGCGCGCCCTCCGCCACCAGGAGCCGCACCGAGGCGCCCGCCGGGGCGGTGACCCGCACGGCCTGTGAGGCCTGGGACACGGTCGCGGGCGTCGGCACCCCGACCACGGTGACCCCCGGTGCCGGGCGGGCCACGCCGTCGAGGCGGGCCTGTGACTGGCCGAGGCTGCCCGGGCTGCGGAAGAGGCGCCCGGACTGGGACGTGCCGTCCTCGTAGGTCACGGTCACGGTGGCCGCCGTCAGCTCCAGGCCCGAGACGCTCCCGGACTCACCCGGCCCCGGCTGTGACGACCCCCTGATGCTCGTGGGGTCGACGTCCACGGAGAACGCGAGGGCCTCGCCCGGCCCGAAGTCGGTGAAGGTGGCGTCGAGGGCGTCGTAGCCGCCGTCGTGGCTGCCGGTGAACTGGTGGCCGATCGTGCCGAGGCCGGGGTCGGTGTCGACCGTGAAGCCCTTGCTCACGGTGTCGCCGGCCGTGCCGCTGGGGTCGAAGACCAGGTCGGGCAGCAGGCTGGTCGACAGGTCGACGCGCACGCGGGCGATCTGCTGGCCGCCGGCCGAGGTGTTGGTGACCCGGAACGACCCGCTCTCGTAGGTGCTCGAGTTCAGGCCGGAGGCGCCGACGGCCACGGCGGTCGACGGGGTGAGGGACGCCTGGCCGGCCGGCTGCACCTCGAGGAAGTCCCAGGTGGCCGGGAACGGCGGCGCCGCCCCCGTCGACGTGGAGATGAGGCCCACGGCCGGGGCCGTGGTGCCGGTGAACCACGCGGCGGGCACGGTCCGGGGGCCGCCGACGGCCACGGGCGCGGCCCCGTCGACCGCATAGCTGGCCTGCACCGTGTGTGACGCCGGGTCGACGCGGAGGTAGAGGTCGACGGCGCCCGGGCCCGGCCAGGCCGGGCCGGGCACCGTGACGGTCGACGGGGTGCCGCCCTGCTCGTCGACCAGCCGGAAGCCGCCGGCGCCGTTGTTGGCGGCGATCACCAGCTTGACGTAGTCGTCCTGGGTGCCGGTGCCGAAGTGGACGCCGTAGGACTGGTCACCGGTGGGCGTGGTGCCCGAGAACGGTGCCGGCAGGCGGGTGTGCACGACGAAGGCCGGGCTGGTGCCCGTCACGTCGACCCCGTGCTGGAAGCCGTAGTGCTGGGTGTTGGCGGCCCCGAGGGCGTCACCGTCTCCCGCCTCGTCGACCGTCACCACGCCGGCGGCGCCGCCGGTCGTCATCTTGGTGGCGTCGAAGAGGCTGGCGTAGTCGCTCGTCCCGTCGGTCATCAGGCCCGTGACCCCCATGCCGAGCAGGCCGCCGGGCGGCGGGGCGTCGTTGTCCCAGGTCAACACCGATGGCACCGCGGACCCCCGGCCGTTGAGGGCGTCGACCGCGAACGGGTCGGAGGTGTCGGGGAGCCCGTCGTTGTCGTCGTCGGCGTCGTTACCGTCCGACGTGTGGTCGCCGTCGGCATCGGGCGGCACGTCGGCGGACGAGCACGGATTGGTGCCGTTGTCCGTCTCGTCGGCGTTGTCGAAGCCGTCGCCGTCCTCGTCGAGCGCCGGGTCGGCGGCGCCGGTGCAGGCGACCGAGTCGGGCTCGAACACGTTGAGAGCGTTGCCCAGGAAGTCGGCGACCCACACGGTGCCGGGGAACGGGTCGGTGTCGCCGAGCGCAGTGACGTCGAGCGGCAGGTCGCCGGCGTTCGAGAACAGCACGGTGTTCGAGAGGACGCCCGTGCCGTCGGCGTTCAGCTCGATCCGCCGGATGGAGTCGTCGTAGGAGGCCGCCAGGAGGTCGCCGCGCATGGCACCGTCGAAGGCCGACGCCGTGTACTCGTCGAGGCCGTTGGTGGAGTAGCCGAAGCTTGTCATGGCGCCCCGGGCCGTCTCGTTGCGGTAGTCGCACTGGACCGGGGAGGCCGTGGCCACCGGCGACTGCGGGTTGCGGGGGTTGAAAGTGTTGGCCCGATTGGCCCGCGTCGGGTTGGGGTGGCCGCCGTAGAAGCCGGGGCCGGGGATGCGCATCAGCGAGTCGCCGTCCGTGTCGCTCGTCTCGACCGGGCCGTTGCTGCAGGCACCGGTCATGTCGTCGGGCACCGGCGCTCCGCCCCATCCGGCGTTGCCGCCGTTGTCGATGGTGTAGAGGTTGCCGGCGGCCGTGCTGACCAGGTCGTAGGGGTTGCGGAACCCGGGGGCGTAGACCTGCACCGGCCCACCGGGCACGAGCCGGGCCTGGTTCTTGCCGTCGTTGCCCCCGAACGGGTCGTTGGCGTCCGCGGTGCCCGTCCGGTCCTCGTCGTCGAGCGTCGGCAGGTCGTAGGTCGTGTTGCCGATGGCGCCGAGGTCGACCGAGAGGATGGCGCCGGACAGGGCGTACTCCGGCAGGTAGGCGAAGTTGTGTGACGGCGCGCCCTTGTTCGTGTTGCCGCCGTAGGCGATGAGCAGGTCGCCCGTGGCGCGGTCGACGGCCAGGCCGTTGCCCGTGTGGTTCTCCTCCGACCGGGGCAGGCCCCGCACCAGGTCGGTCTTCTGCCACGTGCCGCCGGACGTCGTGAGCCGGGACAGCACGCCGGAGTTGGTGTCGAGGTTCAGGTCGGTGCCGTCCGTCCCGGCGCCGATGCGGGGGTCGGACGACACCGCGTAGACCGTGGGGCTCTGGGCCGTGCCGGTGACCAGGAGGCCGGTGACCAGCCGGCCGGTGACCGAGGCGTTGAGGGCGCCGTTGTCGTCGCGGTTGGCCATGGCCCGGATCAGCCCGATGGACTCGGCGGCGGTCACCGCGTACTGGCCGGTCGAGGACCGGGCCACGCTGAGCACCCGGATCGTCCCGTCGAACTGCGCCACGTAGAGCCGGCCGTCGGGGCCGAACTGCAGCGATGTCGGGTTGCTCACGCCGGCCCCCGACAGCGTCGTGCGGCCGAAGGAGGGGCCGGTGCTCCCGCCGGCCGGCGCAAGCGCCGTGCCGGTGAGGGGGATCACGAGCGGCGAGCCCGCGCCGGAGTGGGTCACCGTCAGCGTGGCCGCGTGCGAGCCGGTGGCCGTCGGCAGGTAGGTGACCGGGATCGTGGTCGACGCGCCGGGCGCCAGGGTGACCGGCGAGCCGTCGTGGAACCCGTCGGCGAAGAGCTCGTCGCCGGTCCCGGAGATGCTGGTGGACGACAGCGTGAGCGAGCCCGAGGTGCCGAGGTTGGTGACCGTCACGTCCTGGGTCTGGGGCTGGCGCACGACGGCGTCGGGGAAGTCCACCGCCGTCGGTGAGGCGGCCGGCCACGGCGGGACCGTCTCGTCGGCGGTCACGACCTCGACGCCCTTGACCGCCGGGTTGCCGACGCCGGGCACGAACTGCACGTCGACGGTCCCGTCGGACACGACCGGCGTCGACAGCACCAGCGCCCGGTTGGCGCCGGCCCGGGCGAACACGTCGACGTCGCGGAACCTGGTGGTGCCGTCGACCTCGACGTCGAAGACCCGCCCGCCGACCACCTGCGCCGGGGCGTGCGTCTCGGCGAGGTAGAGGCGCACCTCGACCTGCGAGCCGGCCGGGACCGGCAGGGCGTACGTGAGGTCGGGTGCCGCCGGGGCGTCCCAGCGCTCGGTCCCGAAAACCTCCACCGGGGTGTCGGCGGGGACCGACTCGTCGGAGAGGTCGACGGCCGCGCTCGAGGCCGACACCGTGTTCCCCGTGGCCGATGCGTTGGCGTACGGCGACGGGGTGGCGTCCGTGTCCGGCGACCAGCGCGGCGTGCCAGGGAGCCCCGGCCCGCCGGCGTTGACCCGGTGGAGGACCACGCCGGGCGCCGGCAGCCTCGCCTGCCCCGACAGGGCGATCGGCAGTGGCGAGTTCGTGCCCGTGTGCGTGGCGGCGAGCGTGCCCGACCGGGCGCCGCTGGCGGTGGGCGAGAAGGTGACCCGCACGGTGACCGACGCCGCGGGCTGCAGCGTCACCGGGCCACGGAAGCTCGTGGTGAACATCGTGGCGTCGGTCCCGGACACGGCGACCGAAGTGACGTCGATGGGACCGCTCGACGCCCCGTTGCGCAACGTGACATCGAGGGCGGCGGACTGGCCCACGGTGGTGCCGGGGAAGCTCAGCGAGGCGGGCGAGGCGACGAGCGGCCGGGTGCCCGGGTCGGCGTCGATGGCGGTGCCCGACAGCGGGATGCTGAGATCGCCGCTCCCGGACTGGTTCACGCGCAGGGTGGCCGACCGGGCCCCGGCGGCCGTGGGTGAGAACACGACGGTGACGGTGGTCGACTGCCCGGGGGACAGGGCCACCGACGAGTCGTCGTCGAACCGGTCGGCGAACATGGCGGCGTCGTCGCCGGCGATGCCCGTGGACTCGATGGTCAGCGTTCCCGACGGGGCGACGTTCGTGATCCCGACGTCCTGTGTGGCGTCCTGGCCTACCACGGTCTGCGGGAAGCCCACCGACGTCGGCGATGCCTCCGGCGCCCCGCTCGGGCTCGGCGAACACGCCACCAGTCCGATGGCGAGCAGGCCGAGCGCGACCGCCGCCACCCGCCCGGTCCAGTCCCCGCGCTGCCCCACGCCGTCATCTCCCGGCCCGCTGGGGCGCCGCATCACCGGCGCCCCCTGCCCTGTCCTCGCGACCGAAGGGCACCCCAGCCGCAGCTTCGTCCGCACCACCGGTCTACTCCGTCGGCGGCGTCGATGCACGTGTTCGGTGGTCGTGCGTGCGCGCTGGGTGATCCGGCGTGACTATCGTTGCGGGGCTGTGGGGACAGGGTGGACGGCAGGGGGCCCCCGGCTCACGCGTTCCGTGCTCGTGCTGGCGACCTTGATGGTGGCGACGTTCGTGCTGTCGCTCGCCGTGGCGCGGTCCCTCTTTCCCCTGTACTCGATCAACCACGACGACGCGATGTACGTCTACGAGGCGAAGGTCCTGGGCGACGGCCGCCTCACGCTCCCGGCCGCCGAGCACGACGTCTTCAGGCCCTGGGCCTCGGGGGTCCGCGACGGCCAGGTGGTCATGAAGTACACGCCGCCGTGGCCGGCGGTGCTGGCCGCCGGCCAGTGGGCGCTGGGCTCGATGCGGGTGGCAGCGGCAGGCGTGGCGGCCGCTGCAGTCGGCCTGGTGTACCTCCTGGCGCGGGAGGTGGCTCCGGGGCGTCGGACGGCGCTGATGGCGGCCGGCGTGTTCGCCTTCTCACCGGTCACGTTGTTCCAAGGGGGGACGTTCCTGCCCTACCTGTTCGGGCTGGTCACTGGCCTGGGGTTCCCGGTCGGGCTGCTGGCGGGAGTGCGACGCCGCTCGGCCGTGCTTCTCGCGGCGTCCGGCGCCTCCTTCGGCGTCGGGTTCTTCGCCCGGCCGTTCGACGCCCTGCTGTTCGCCCTGCCCTTCGTCGCCGTGCTGGCGTGGCGGCTGCGCCACGAGCCGGCGTCGCTCGGCCGCACCGCTGGCTGGGTGGCGGCGGGGGCGGTACCGGTCCTCACGCTCGACCTGGCGTACAACGCACGGACCATGGGCAGCCCCCTGGCCCTGCCGTTCACCGTCACCGGCCCGAACGACACGGTCGGGTTCGGCGACCGGGGCGTCTTCGCCGACCGGACGTTCGACTTCGGGCCCCGAGACGGCCTGCGGGCCCTGGGCGAGAACATGCGGTGGTTCCCCAGGTGGTCCTTCGGCGGCATCGCGGTCCTCGGCCTCGCCGGGTTCGCCCTGGTGGCCGCGGCGCGGTCGGGGTGGCGCCGGACGCCGTGGGCCTGGGCGCTGGCTGGCCTGGCCGCCACGGTGTGCGTCGGCTACGTCTTCTTCTGGAGCCCGTTCTCGATGTCGCTCCGGTGGCCCGGCGTCCAGACGCTGGGGCCCTTCTACCACCTGGCCGTACTGGTGCCGGTCGCGATCCTGGGCGCGTGGGGGTTCGACCTGCTGTGGCAGCGTGCCGGCGCCGCACGGCGCATCGGCGTGGCCGCCGTGCTCGCCGGGGTGGCGCTGACGGCCGTGGACCTGCCGGCCAAGGTGGACGCGAACGCGGACGTGCGCGACAGCTACCGCCAGGTCGAGGACCAGGTCGACGCGCTGGGCCTGACGTCGGCCGTGCTGGTGGTGCCCCAGCGCGGCCGCGACGGCTTCCTGTCACCGGTGCCGTTCCTCGAGAACGAGCCTGACCTGGACCAGCCGGTCCTCTACGCCGAGGACCGGGAGGAGCGGAACTTCGAGCTGTTCGACCGCTTCCCGGACCGTGCGATCTACCAGCTGGTCCAGCAGCACGAGGCGGGCGACGTGTTCCTGGAGCCCAGCCTGGTGCCGACCCGGCTGCGCCTGGGGCGCGGCGAGGGCCTGTTGCTCCACCTCCAGGTCACGAACCAGACGGACCGGACGCACATGGTGGCGTACATCAGCGACGGCCGCTCCCGGAAGGTGCGGCTTCTCGCCGGCGACTCGTCCTGGGGCGACCGCTACGACGTGTCGTGGCATCTCGAGCCCGGCGCGGCCGCCACCACACCCGAGGACGAGGAGGCGTTCACCCCGGCGGACACGGAGGCGGGGATGCTGACCGTCGGGCTCGCCGCCGCCGGCCCGGCGACCGCCCTGGAGGACGTGCGTTGGGAACGGCGCATCCCGTACCGCACGGTGGGTGACGAGGTGCAGCTCATCCAGCCCGGCCTCGGGTACGAGTTGCTGGCCGCCGGGGGCGAGCGCCACTGGATCGCCCGCAACCTCGACGACCGCCTGGCCGAGGCACCGGCCGTCGACGCACGATGACCGTCGCTCCGGCGGGCACGAGGCCGGCGCCGAGACGTGGCGCGCCGCGCGACGGCGGGGGTGGGCTCAGGGGTGGAGGACGTACCGGCCGCGCACGCCGCCCTTGGCGACAGCCCGGTGGGCGGCGGCGGCCTGGTCGAGCGGGACGACGGCATGCACCCGGGCCGGTAGGTGGCCGCTCGCTGTGGCCTCGAGGAGCTGGGCGAGCCGGGCGCCGTCGGGCTCGGAGACCAGGACGCGAACGGTGATGCCACGCTCCTCCGCGGGCCCTGCGCCGGGCCGAACGCCGACGAAGAGGCCGCCGTCGCGGACCAGCGCGACGCCTTGCTCCTGGAGGACGGCAGCGTCGGCCACCGCGTCCCAGCCGGGGGTGGCCCGGGCGGTGAAGTCGCCGCCGAGGCTGCGCACGAACTCTTCGTCCTCGGTCCGGGCCAGTCCGGTGACCCGCCAGCCACGGTCCTGGGCGAGCGGGACGGCGTAGCCGCCGAGGGCGCCCGCGGCTCCGGTCACCAGCAGGTTCCGGCCTCGACCGTCGCCGAGCAGGTCGACGACCTGGGCGGCGGCGAGGCCGTTGAGCGGGACCGTGGCCGCCGTGGTCAGGTCGAGACCGTCGGGCACGAGGGCGGTGTCGCCCGCCGCGACGACCAGCTGTTCGGCATAGGTGCCGACGGCGCGGTCGAACCCGGCGACCAGGCCGGCGACGCGGCTGCCGACAGGGAGGTCGACGCCCGGGCCGGCTGCGGTGACGGTGCCGGCGAAGTCCCAGCCCAGGCCGGTGTGGGCGGGTTGGTCGACCAGCCCGAGCTCGTGGAAGAACCCGGCGGCGAGCGCCAGGTCGACGGGATTGACCGCGGCGCCGGCGATCTCGACCCGGACCTGGCCCGGCCCGGGCTCGACGACGGGGACGTCGACCATCTCGATGGACTCGGGACCGCTGGGGGTACGGACGACCGCGGCGCGGAAGGTGGTGGCCATAATCGCCTCCTGTGGACGTGTCGGTGCTAAGCCACCACAATGGATGAGTAACTCTCCAACGGGAAGTAGGCACTTTCGAGTGCGTTGCCCTCTGCGGAGGGACGGAAGGAGTGATCGATGACGACGAGGGCAGCGGGCCAGGAGCGGGCGCGGGCGAAGGCGGACTACGACGCGTTCCTGGCGGGCTGCCCCAGCCGCCAGCTCCTCGACCGGATCTCCGACAAATGGGTGACGCTGGTCCTGGCCGCGCTCGGCAGCGGCGGCCCGACGCCCGGACGGGACAGCGTCGGCGAGCCGCAGCCGATGCGCTACTCCGAGCTGGCCCGCACGCTGTCCGGGGTCAGCCAGAAGATGCTCACCCAGACGCTGCGCGCCCTGGAGCGTGACGGCCTGCTCACGCGCACGGTGACGCCGACCGTCCCCGTCACCGTCACCTACGAGCTGACCGACCTCGGAACGTCGCTCCACCACGTCATGCGCAGCATCAAGGTGTGGGCCGAAGCCCACATGGACGAGGTACTCACCCACCGCGAGGAGTACGACACCCGTCACGCCGAGCACGACGACGCTCCCGCGACCTCTCCCTGAACGAGCCCGGCCGGTCCGACGACCTCTCCGGCCCCCTCACCGGCTGACGTCGCTCGCGGCCGCCTTCTCGGCCATCACGCCAACCTCGCCATCGCGGGCGCCGCCCCTGGACCGGCACTTAGGCCCCCGGCGATCACATGGTCGGTTCGAGTTCGGTCGCCCGTACCCATGCGACGAGCAGGGCCAGCGCCGCGCCGATGTAGACGAGGCCGGCGGGGATCCACATGATGGCCCCCGCCAGTTGCTGATCCGCCAGCGGCTCGAGGTGCCACGGCCTGGTCGTCGCCGCGTAGCCCGAGTACCAGGGGGTCCGGGCAAAGGTCAGCAGAGCCGAGAGGAAGATGCTCTGCAGCGCCATGGTGAACACCAGGAGGACACCGAAGCCGTTGGATACTCGTCCGGCGGCACGCGTCCCGATGACGACCCGCCAGAACAGGACGCCGGTGGCCAGGAAGCTGACATGTTCGACGATGTGGAGGAGCTCGCTGTCGAGCGCTGCGTCGTAGGGGCGCGACGCGTGCCAGAACCACAGCGTCGCGACATGGAGCACCCAGACCGTCACCGGATCGCGCAGGGGACTGAGGTTGGTCCGGGTGAGTCCGAGACGTCGACGCCAGCGGGCGTTCTCGCGGCGTACCAGGGCCGGACTGCCTCGCAGGAGGGTGGCCGTGGGCGCGCTGAGCGCGAGCAGCGGCGCGGCGATCAGCAGCAGGAGCACGTGCTGGACCATGTGGGCGGAGGCCAGCGAGCTGGACATGGCGTCGAGGGGCGAGACGAGGGCGATGCCGATCACGAGCACCGCTCCGGCGAAGCATCGGGCTCGCCAGTCGTCGACGGTCCGTCGTGGGCTGGCGGCGTGCCCCCGGCGATACGCCCACACGGTGAGAACGAGACCGGCGACGAGCACCGGGTCGGCGTCCCACGAACCCCACAGATCGTGGGGGGCGACTGGTTGACCGGTGTGGGCCAGAGTCGACATCAGCACCCCAGGACGAGGGCCGGCACGCCGACGAACAGCACCGCCGCGAACGACAGCACGGAGAGCAGGAAGCCGGCGAAGGCCAGCGGGCCCCGGCCGTCACCGTCGTGTGTGTCGGCGATCTCGCGGGCACCTGCCGGGTGAGGCACGACCGGGCTGGCTTGCCAGCGCCGCCACGCCCATCCCGCGCAACCGAGGCAGCCGACGGCGGCGAGGGCGGTGGCCGCCAGCGTGACCGCTCTGGGGACGGGCGGGTCGAAGAGGTCGAGGCCCGGCCCGTCACCGGTGCAGCCGGCCTCGGCGATCAGGTACACGACCATGAAGTGGGTGACCCAGATCACCGGGCCGGCGAGGAGCACGACCCACGTGATGCGGGCGCGCCGGTCTCCGGAGACGTCGACCGCGAACGGCGTACCGCCGACGGCGGTGGTCGCTCCGCGGGTGGGCGGCGCGCTGTCCTCAGGAGGGTCGGGCCGGCTCACGTGAGGTGCGGCCCGAGGTAGACGGTGCCGAACCCGGCGATCCAGATGACCTGCGCCGCGGTCCAGAACCGGGCGACGTTGGCGACTGCGGCGTGGCGGCGGGAGGTGTACAGCCCGCGTAGCGCCCAGTACAGGACCATCACGGACATGATCGTGACGCCGACCGCCACGAGCAGCACGAAACCGGACAGGGTGTAGAAGATCGACCCGTAGGCGTGGGCGGTCCAGCCGAAGTCCAGGCGTACGAGATCGACGATCTGCACGACGATGGCGGCGCTCCCGACGACGAGCCCGCCGATCAGGCCACGGATGAACCCGGGTTGGTCGTCGGCGATCAGCCGGCGCAGGCCGCCACGCCCGATCACGCCGGCGAGCAGGACCAGGGCCACGGCGACCAGGGGGAGGGTGAGGTCGGGGTCGGCGATCCCGCGAGCTGGCCACTGCGGGTTCTCGAGCCGCAGGTAGAAGTAGCTGAGCAGGAGGCTGGCGAACGCTATGCCGACGAAGAGGATGGCCAGCCCCATCCCCCAGGCGGCCACGACGACGCTGCCGCCGGCGTTGACCGGGACGTGGTGCTCGCGCTCGAAGGCATCCTCGTCCTCGACGGTCATCGGCGCCTCCGTCGGCCAGTTCCAGGCGATCGCGCCGACGACCATGACCAGCGCGCCGAGGGGGATACCGAAGCGGACCTTCGTCAGCTCACCGATGAAGGTGACCACCAGCCCCACCGCAGTGACCAGGGGCCAGATCGAGGGATCGGCGATCCGGAAGACCTCTTGCGGTCGCGCGTCGGCCGTGCCGACGGTCACGGCGGCACGCCACCGCAGCGGCCAGTCCGCCAGGGCGCGAACGAACCGTTCGAGGCGCTCGTCACCTCGGTGGAGGCTGTCCTGGTCCCACAGTGGGTTGCGGCTGTGCACGATCGGCAGGACCGACCAGCCGTGTTGGGCCGGAGGGGACGGCACCGCCCACTCGAGGGTGTCGCCGCCCCACGGGTTGGCCGGCGCCGGCTCTCCGCGCCGGAGGCTGCGGACCACGTTCCAGATGAAGATGGCGATGCCGGGGACGATGAAGAGGACGACTCCGGTGGTGGATATCAGGTTGTAGATGCCCCAGCCGGTGTCGGAGTCGTAGGTGTAGATCCGCCGCGGCATGCCCAGCAGCCCTGCGAAGTGCATTGGGAAGAACGCGACGTTGACGCCGATGAACAGCAGCCAGAAGTTCCAGCGGCCGAGCCGTTCGTCGAGCATCTTGCCGGTGAATTTCCCGAACCAGTAGTACACGCCCGCGAAGATCGGGAATGCGACGCCTCCGATGAGCACGTAGTGGAGGTGGGCGACGACGAAGTGGGAGTCGTGCGCCTGCAGGTCGAAGGGAGGTGCGGCGACCATCACGCCGGTGATCCCGCCGAGCACGAAGATCGCCAGGAAGCCGATGACGAAGAGGAAGGGTGTCGCGAACACCGCTCTGCCCTCCCAGATCGTGGCCAGCCACGCGAAGATCTGCACCCCTGCCGGGATGGCGATCGTCATGCTGGCCGCGGCGAAGAAGCTCAGGATCAGCGGGGGGAGCCCCACGGCGAACATGTGGTGAGCCCACAGGCCGAACGACAGGAAGCCGATGGCGACGAAGGCCGCGATGAGCCACGTGTGACCGACCATCCGATGACGCGTGAACACCGGCACGATCATCGACACCACGCCGGTCGCCGGCACGAACTGTATGTAGACCTCGGGGTGACCGAAGATCCAGAACAGGTGCTGCCACAGCAGCGAGCTGCCCCCCAGCTCCGGGTTGAAGAACTCTGTGCCGAAGCCGCGATCGAGCTCGAGCAGGAGGCTGCCGATGATCAAGGGCGTGAACGCGAACAGGATCATGAAGCTGAAGACAAGGATCGCCCACGCGAACAGCGGCATCCGGCTCAGGGTCATCCCCGGCGCGCGCATCTTGCAGATGCCGATGATCAGCTCGAGCGCGGCGGCGATCGCCCCCACCTCGGCCACCCCGAGCCCGAGGACCCAGAAGTCCAGGGCGAGATCGGGGGAGAAGTCCGGGCCGCTGAGCGGTGTGTAGGCGAACCACCCGGCGTCGGGGACGAGCTGGAAGAGCGTGCTGCTGTAGTACAGCAACCCCCCGAAGAGCAGGGCCCAGTAGCTGAAGGCGCCGAGCCGGGGGAACGGCAATTCACGCGTGCCGAGCAGCAAGGGCAACAGGAGGATGGCGAAGCCCTCGAAGATCGGCAGGATCACGAGGAACATCGTGACGGTGCCGTGGTTGGTGAACAGCTCGTTGTACAACTGCGGTGATAGGAGGTCGTTCTCCGGCACGGCGAGCTGCAGACGCATCAACACCGAGTCGAAGCTCCCGCCGAGCAGCAGGAAGAAGAACCCGGTGAGCATGAGACGGGCACCGATCTTGTCGTTCTGGACGCCGGTGAGCTGTCCCCACAGACCGGGCGGATCAGCGAAGAGGCGGTCGAGCGCCTCATGCGTGATCGGTTCCTCGACCAGCGGCGTGTCCACGCCGGATCGCGGCGGCCCGAGCGCGTCGGTCATTCGAGCGTCTCCAGGTACGCGACCACCGCCTCGAGCTGCTCGTCGGTAAGGCTGGAGGCGGGCATCCCGACACCGTCCTTCGCGGTATGCGGATTGCGGACCCAGTCCGCGAGGTTCATCGGGGTGTTGGAGAGCGTGCCGGCGCCGATCGTCGGTCGGCTGCCGACGTGGGTGAGGTCCGGTCCGTCGGTGGCATCGGCGGCCGTGCCCCTGACGGTGTGGCAGGCAGCGCACTGCGCCTCGTCTCCCAAGAACACCTCCCGGCCCCGCTGGGCGGTGGCGTCGCCCGGTTCCGCCGCCGGCCCCCGCTGGGCGTCCACCCATGACGCGAACCGGTCCTGCGATTCGGCGACGACGACCACCGCCATGTTGGCGTGCTGCAACCCGCAGAACTCGGCGCATTCGCTGTGGAACTCGCCCGGCTCGTCGGCCTCGAGGACCAGCGTGTTCGTCCCGTCGGGCAGGGCATCGAGCTTGCCGCCCAGGGCCGGCACCCAGAAGCTGTGGATCACGTCCGCCGAGGTCAGCTCAATGGAGACGGCACGGCCAACGGGAACGTGGAGCTCGTTCGCCGTGGTGATGCCCTCCTCGGGATAGCGGACCTCCCACCACCACTGGTGCCCGATCACCTCGACGACGAGCGCCCCCGCCGGGGCCTCGGTCGGTACGTCCCGCATCGCCGCGACGGTGGCGCCGAAGACGACGACGAGGACCAGCACCGGCATGACGACGCCACCGCCGATGAGCCAGCGGCTGCTCCGCCCCGTGTCCGGCGTCGGTGTCGACTCGACGTCCCGGCGCCCGCGGAACAGGCCCAGCACCAGCAGCACCACGACGCCGACGAACACCAGCGCGCCGAGCGCGAGCATCAGCCACCACAGCTCCGCCATGGTCTCGGCGACCGGCCCCTTCGGGTCGAGCCCCCCGCGGTCGGCCGGCATCACTGGGCACCCGCTTGCGGTGGGATCACCACGACGGTGACCGACCGCTTGCCTGAGTCGAGCCCGGCAGTCGCACCACCGAGTCGTCGTGCCAGGGCACCGACCATTCTGAGAGCTCCCAGAGCACGACCGGTAGAGACCCGTGTTGTTCTACCGCGGGACCACATAGCTGTCCACGGCCGGCTCCCGGGAGGCCCCCCATCCACGTCGTCGCCGTCACGGCGGGCCCACCGCGGCCGAGCACCGCTCCGACCAGGAGCTTGACAGCAAGGAGGAAATCGATCTCTGGCTATCGGCGCGGGGCCAGCCCCTGGCTGATGACGAGCCGGTAGCCGAGGTCGAGCGCGTCGATGGTTGCGACTCGGCGGTATCGGCGTGCCCAACGTCCAGAAGCGAGGTCGTCGTCGAGGCGTCTCATCGCCCTGGCGACGTTGGTCGGGTCGCACCGAGCGAACGCGGAGATCGCCTGGCGAGCGTCGGCATCGAGGTAGATGGCGGGTCGTCGCCAGTAGGCGCCGCAGAAGCCGTCGGCGCAATCGGCGGGGATCGGGATCGGCCGAACGTCTATGACCTCGAGGGCGTCGGTGACGGCGTCGAGCGTCGCCAGGCGAGCTTCGTGTGCTGCGATCTCTGGGAGGTAGTCCGCGACGAGCCAGAAGCGGGCGAACATCTTGGGGTCCCAGGTGAGGATCACCTGGCGTTCGCTCACGCGGGCAAGCTCGCGGAGGCCCGCCAGGTGGTCTCGCCAGTGGTGCGTGGTGAGGACGGCGAGTGCGGCGTCGATGCAAGCGTCCCGGAACGGGAGGTGCTCAGCAACGCCCTGCACCACGGGTGGAGCGTCGTCGGGCCGCTGGTCGATCATCGTTCGTGACGGTTCGAGCGCGACGACTCGCCGGTGCGGCGGCTCGTAGGAGCCGGTGCCGCTGCCGACACCGAGGATCGACGCCGCGTCGCCCAGGGCCTCGTCGATGGCGGCGGCGATGCGGGGATCGGGCTGGCGGAAACGGGCGTAGCCGCGGCCGATCGTGTCGTAGCGCCGAGCACGCGTTACCGCATCAGGGTTGCTCATTCGGGCCATCGGGCGCGAGCGAGGCTAGAGGTGGCTGACGAGCTCGTCGATGCTCACCATGGGTTGTCCCCAGCGCAGCGCGAACCGTTCGACGGCCGCGCCGGTGAGCATGTGCCCGTCGGGGCCCATGACCTCGCAGATGACCGCGACAGTGGGACGTCCTGCTGCCTCGCACAGCGCCAGGGAGGCCTCGGTGTGGCCGCGCCGCTCGGCGAGCCCTCCAGGACGGCCGGCGAGCGGGAAGACATGGCCCGGACGCAGGAAGTCCGCCGGCCGGGCGTCGGGGTGAGCGAGTCGCCGCACCGCTGCCGCCCGGTCGTGCGCGGATACGCCGGTGCCCTCGCCGGCGGCGAGGTCGATCGACACGTGGTACGCCGTGCCGTGGCGGTCGCCGCTGCCCGGCATCGGTGGGATCGCGAGGCGCTCGAGCCGTGCCGGGTCGCAGGGCACGGTCGTGTGGCCACACGCTTGGGTGAGGAGGAAGACGAAAGCGTCCGGCCGCAATCCGGCCCCGGCGAACACGACGTCGGCTTCGCCCTCCCGGTCGGGGTCGTAGATGACGACACCGCCGCCGGCCGCGAGCTGCGCCGCTGCCTTCTGCACACCGACAGGACCGCTCAGCTCTCCCGCCCACGGCAGGGCCGCGAACGTGCGGTTCACCACCAGGCGAGCAGTCTCGTGGACTTCGCCGGCTGCCTTGACGACGAGATCGGACTCCAAGTTGACCCGGTCGCCTTCTCGCAGGTCCCCGAGCGTCGTCTCTGTGACCGTCAGCGGGATGAGCGCGACCGAGAACCGGTCCCGGACCACCTCGGCCACCGTCAGGCTCACCCCGTCCACCGCCACCGAGCCCTTCGGGACGATCTCCCGCAGGAACCGTCCCGGCGGACGGATCCACACGCGGCGCCCGCTCCCGCCCTCGGCATCCACCTTCGTCACCTTGCCGACCGCGTCGACGTGGCCCTGCACGAGATGCCCATCGAGTGGGTCACCGAGCCGCAGCGGCAGCTCGAGGTTCACTCGATCGGCGGCCCTCAGCTCGGTCGCCGTCGCCCGACGGGCCGTCTCGACCGACACGTCGACGCGCACCCGGTCGACGTCGACCTCGACGACCGAGAAGCACACACCCGAGATGCACACCGACGCCCCCGGTGCCAGCGCAGCGGCCGCCTTCGGTGCCTCGATCGCAAGCTGCGCGCCGGCAGCGACGACCGTTCCGACCTCCACAATCCGACCCGTGAACACAGCCATGTCCTCCAATCGCGCGGCAGAAACTCAACGCCACGAGAAGGGCAGCCACCGTCCTCGGAATCGGGCTGGCACCGTTGGCCCGGACTTTCACCGAGTCGTTCCACCAGCCGTGGAACCTGCGGGCTGTCACCGCACAGCACGGGATTGAACCGTCGTTTGGAGGCTAGCCGGGCGACCGCATGACAACCAGAAGCACGCAGGCGGCCGGTCCACCCCATTCCTCGCCCCCCTGCGGACACGTGCGACGCTCGGGACGTGGAGGCCCACGAGAGCGAGGTGACCGAGCGGCGGTGGGCGGAGGAGCTCGATCGCCGGGATGAGCTGGCGGGGTTGGTGGACGAGTCGGTGGTGAGCAACGACGAGCCGGGGCTGATCTACCTGGACGGGAACTCGCTGGGGCGGCTGACGCACCGTGTGCGGGCGCGGTTGCAGCGGGTGATCGACGACGAGTGGGGCACCGGGCTGGTGCGGTCGTGGGAGCGCTGGATCGAGCAGCCGGTGGCCGTGGGCGACGCGCTCGGGCGCCACCTGCTCGGCGCCGCGGCCGGCCAGGTCGTGGTCGCCGACAGCACCACCGTAAACCTCTACAAGGCGGCGTC
>Ga0126306_10000435_pt1 | contig 19112 bp, 19 predicted proteins | sample Plot27_FD_92592 | JGI IMG/M metagenome (GOLD analysis project Ga0126306, IMG submission 92592) | Serpentine soil microbial communities from UC McLaughlin Reserve, CA, USA - Plot27 | ecosystem: Environmental > Terrestrial > Soil > Grasslands | place: USA: UC McLaughlin Reserve, Lake County...
ACCTGCGGCGACCCGACAGGGGCATCGGGGTCGAGCGGGTAGCGGCGGTCGTACTCGCGCGCGTGCTCGAGCAGCGCCGGGTCGCTCGCCTCGATCGCCACCCGGTCGATGGTTCCGTCGTCGCGGAGCAGCTCGACGAAGCACCAGTCGGCCAGCCGCGGCACCGCCAGCCGCGCGATCAACTGCAGCGTCGCGTCGAAGTCCAGCGAGCCCGCGAGCATCGCGCCGGCGTCCGCCAGCGCACCGGCGCGCCGGTGCGCAGCCTCCAGCTCCGTGACGTCCTCGAAGGTCAGTACCGCCACGGGCGGGCTCGCAGGCGGGACGATCGTCTCGCCCGACGCGATCAGCGAACGAGTGCCGGCCGGGGTGTCCCAGTCGACGCGGACGTTCGTGAACCGCTCCCCGGCGGCGACGCGCCGGTGCTCGGGCGTCTGGAGGTCCATCGGGAACGCGCCGCCCGCCGTCTCGTGCGCGGCCCGGTTGGCGAAGAAGATGCGACCGGTGACGGGCGAGATCAGCAGCAGCGGTGACGGCAGCAGGTCGAGCAGCGGCTCATACCAGCCGTCCCCCGCAACCGCCGCAGACCGCTCGACCTCGATCAACAGAGTCTATTTCGCCTGCCCGGCGATCCGCTCGCTCCTGGCTTCTCGCCCTTCCCGGTCAAGCCGGCTTCGCCGGCGCACGCGGGACAGGCGGCGGCGTCGGTCACGCCAGCCCTTCCACTTCGTACTCGCGCAGGTAGCCCTCGAACAGCCGCCGGTGGCCCTCCTCGTCGTGCAGGATCGCGATCACCATGTCCTGCGTCACGAAGTCGAGTCCGTCGGTGAACTCGATGATGCGGTTGTAGTGCTCGATCGCGCCGGTCTCGGCCTCGATCACGCCCTTGATCACGTGCACGATGTCGGTCTGGTGCTCGGGCGGCTGCAGGTACGACTGCTCCGCGTTGAACTCGAGCGAGCCCGGCACGACGCCGTAGAGCTCCTTGATGCGGCTGGCGAACTGCTGCGCGTGGCCGAGCTCCTCCTGGATGTCCTCCTGGAGCGACTCGATGATCTCCTGCGCGCGCACGCCGTCGGGGTTGACCGAGTTGGCGATGTAGCTCATCACCGTCTCGACCTCCATCCAGTACGCCTTCTTGAGCAGCTCGATCAGCTCCTCGCGCTGGGCGGACTTGTCGTCGGACAGGATTCCTTCGGAGGCGTTGCGGACGGTCATGGGGACTCCTTTCGAGGTGCTTCGCCTGACGTTACCCCTGTTTGAGCACCCGAACGCATGGGGACGGCACCTGCGATGCGGATCGTCGTCACCGGTGCGACGGGCAACGTCGGGACGAGCGTCGTGAGCGCGCTGGCGTCCGACGCGCGGGTGTCGGAGATCGTCGGGCTGGCCCGGCGTCGGCCGCGGCTGCAGAGCCCGCGCACGACCTGGGTGGAGGCCGACATCGTGACGGCGCCGCTGACGGAGCTGTTCCGCGGCGCCGACACCGTGATCCACCTCGCATGGCTGATCCAGCCGTCGCACGACGCGGCGAAGCTGGAGGCCGTGAACGTGGACGGCACGCGGCGCGTGTTCGAGGCGGCCGCCGCCGCCGGCGTGGGCGCGCTCGTGCACGCGTCGTCGATCGGCGCGTACTCACGCGGGCCCGACGACCGCGCGGTCGACGAGTCGTGGCCGACCGAAGGCACGCCGACATCCTTCTACGCACGTCACAAGGCCGCGGCGGAGCGTCTGCTGGACGCCATCGAGGCCGCCCATCCCGAGCTCCGGGTCGTGCGGCTGCGCCCGGCGCTGATCTTCAAGCGCGAGGCCGCGTCGGAGATCCGGCGGCTGTTCGCCGGGCCGTTGCTGCCGTCGCCGCTCGTGCGTCCCGGTCTGCTGCCGCTGCTGCCGCTGCCGGCCGGGCTGCGCGTCCAGGCGGTGCACTCGGCCGACGTCGGCGAGGCCTACCTGCTCGCCGCGACCGACGAGCGCGCGCAGGGCGCCTACAACGTCGCCGCCGATCCCGTGCTCGACGCCGGGACGCTGGGGCGCGCGCTCGACGCTCGGCCGCTGCGCCTCCCGGTGCGCGCCGTCCGCGCCGCCGCCGACCTCACGTGGCGGATGCGGCTGCAGCCGACGCCTCCGGGCTGGCTCGACATGGGCATGGCGGTCCCGGTGATGGATACCGGCCGGATCCGCCGCGAGCTTGGCTGGACGCCGCGCCATTCGGCGGACGACGCGCTGCTCGAGCTGCTCGAGGGCATCCGCGCGGCCGCCGGCGCGCCGACGCCGCCGCTGGACCCGCGGTCCGGCGGGCAATTGCGCTGGCGTGAATTCGCCACCGGGATGGGGACGCGACCCTAGCCCGCGCGAATCCGCCCGGCGCCCTCGCGCGCGAAGCGCCGGGCCGGACGCAGCAGGTCCCCCGCGCGCGCATGGCGGCCGACGGACCGCTCGAGCGTCGAGGCGTCCGGCGGATCGCCGCGCAGCAGCCACGAGCCGTCGGCTCGGCGGATGAGCTCGTTGCGCTCGGCGAGCTCCGACAGCGCCGTCGAGACGGTCGGACGGCGGGCCCCCACGAGCTGCCCGAGGATCCGGTGGGTCAGCGCCAGCGGGATCACTACGCCGTCGCCGCCGACGCGGCCCCAGCGCTCGGCCAGGTGCCAGAACAGCGCCTTCAGGCGCCGGTCGACGCGCGTCAGCTGCGAGATCGCCTGCGTCGTCGCGAGGCGCAGCGAGCGCTCCGAGAGCCGGTCGAACAGCGCGGCGGTCACCTCGGGGTACTGGGACGCCTCGGCGGCGAAGCGGCGGTCGAGCACGGCGAGCGTGGAAGGGGAGAGGACGCTCCACTCGGCGTCGATCGGCAGCAGCTCGCTCTTCGATGCCGCCTGCCAGGGGCGGATCAGGTCGCCCGGGCCGAGCAGCTCGGCGCTCACGTGGTCGGCGACGATCAGCTCGCGGGCGATCACGCCCTCGAGCACGAGCAGGCCGATGTGGTCGGCGCTCGCCCCGGACAGGCGGGCCACGTCCCAGGGGCCGACGCCGAGGCGGTGCGTGCTCACGAGCAGCCGTCGCTCCGCCTCCGAGCGGCGTGGCTGCACGAGCAGTCCGCCGAGGTCGGGGTCGGCCTTGAGCAGGGGAATCTGTTCCGTTCTCATGCGTTCATCCGTGTCTCGCGGGGTGGTGCGGCTCGTACGGCAACTTAGTCCTCCCCGCCATGCGGGGTCTCCGGCTGGAACGGGCGGGTCCAGGCCGGCACCGGTTGGCGGCTCCGACAGTCCCCTCCAGACCACGGTGCGTCGGCTCCGGCTCGGCGGCGGATGCGTCAGCTCTCCATCGCGCTTACCCGACCGGGCGGCATGTGATGCGCGCCCGGCCGAAAAGCAGTGTCAGTCGACGAAGCCGGCGCGGTCGACGCGCTTGTGGTAGCGCTCGCCGACCTTGCCGCCGAACATGGCCGCGAGCACCGTGCCGAGGACGATCGCCGCCAGCGCGATGATCCCGCCCGTCGCGAGCGTCTGGTCGCCCACCGGCAGCGACGGCAGGTTGAGCCGCTCGAGCACGTTGTACTCGTCGCCGAGCACGACCGCGGCGAGCGCCAGCGCGACCGTCACGAGCAGGCCGATCGCCCATGTGCCGAGGCCCTGGCGGCCGCCGTCGAAGCGCGACATGCGCCCCGCGACGTAGCCCCCGGTGTAGTACGCCAGCATCAGCACGACCACGAGCGCGATGCCGCCGCCGAGGCCGATCTCCTCGGCGTTCGACGTCGCCTCGGCCTCCGTCGTCGAGGTCAGCCCGATCGCCGCCCCGGCTGCGGCCAGCAGCGCTGTCAGCAGCGCGGCGACCCCGACCGCGACGAGCCAGCCGAAGAAGCTCGCGCCCCAGTTGATCCCGCCGAACTCGTCGCGCTGCCGCGCCCGCGCGGTCTCGAGCGCAGACCGCGTGGCGACTCCGTTGCCCGCGCGCGCGATCGGGCGGCTGTCTCGGTCGTCTGCCACGGTGCGGTCGTCGCGCTCCGTGGCGCTCTCGCGGCGGATGCCGCGGTCCCGTTCGGCGCCGGCTGTATCGCGGTCGGCCGAGTCGTCGGTCGTCGTGCCGGCGGGCCGGTCCGCCGTGGCCACTGCGCCGGTTCTGTGCGCGGATCCGTCGTCGCTGTGGCTGCCGCGCTTGAAGCGTTCGAGCATTTTCTCCCCTCCAGTCGTCACGACCCAGGGTTCCACGAGCCGACGCCGGGCAAACGCCGCTGCGGCGAACCGAGCGTTTAGGGGTTTGCCGATTCGGTGAGGACAACCTCGGTATGGCCCGGACCGGCACTGACGCCATGGACGGCCCGGTCGCTGCGCTGATCGACCGCGGCGAGGAGGTCGGTTGCATCACCCTTTCGGAGGTCGACGAGCTGGCTCAGGCGCTCGAGCTCGACGAGACCGACCTCGGCCACATCTACGAGCAGCTCGACGGCCGTGGGGTCGAGCTGCGCGACGACTGCGGTCGCGACGACGAGCAGCCGCCGCTCGACGACGCCAGGCTGGCGGTGGCGACGACCGACGCGCTGCAGCTCTTCCTCAACGAGATCGGCCGTCACCGCCTGCTCACGCCGGCCGAGGAGATCGACCTGGCCAAGCGGATCGAGCGCGGCGACCTCGCGGCCAAGGACCGCATGATCAACGCGAACCTCCGCCTGGTCGTCTCGATCGCGAAGAAGTACCAGGGTTCCGAGCTGACCCTGCTCGACCTGATCCAGGAGGGGATCCTCGGCCTGATCCGCGCGGTCGAGAAGTTCGACTGGCGCAAGGGCTACCGCTTCTCGACGTACGCGACGTGGTGGATCCGGCAGGCCGTCGAGCGCGGCATGGACGCCAAGGCGCGCACGATCAAGCTGCCGATCAATCTGGTGCGCAACCAGCGCAAGCTCGCGCGCGCGGAGAACGCGCTGTCGCTGAAGCTCGACCGTCCGCCCACCGACGCCGAGCTGGCGGCGGAGGCCGACATGTCGCTCGACGAGCTGCACGCGCTGCGCGACGCCGCCCGCGCTGTGACGTCGCTGGACCGGCCGTTGGGGGAGGAGGACGATGCCGCGTTCGGCGACCTGCTGCCGTCCGATGCGCCCGCCCCCGAGGATGAGGTCCACATCTCGCTGCGGACCGACGCCCTGCGCTCGGCGCTGGGCGAGCTGCCCGAGCGTGAGCGCAAGGTCGTCGAGCTGCGCTACGGGATCTCCGGCCGCGAGCCGACGCCGCTGCGCGAGATCGGGCGCCAGCTCGGCATCACGCCCGAGCGCGTGCGCCAGATCGAGTCGCGCGCGCTCGGCCGGCTGGGCCGCATGCGCGAGCTCGCGGCGCTGCGCGAGGCCGCCTGACCCGATCAGCCGGCCGGCGTCTCGCGCGTCGCGTCGGAGTCCCAGCGACCGTCGTTGCCGACGGTCCCGGTCACCGGGTTCTCGGCGGCGGGGTCGATCTCGCGCGCGTACGTGAACGTCATCCGCACCTCGGTCCCCTGGCCGGCGCCGCCCTGCACCTCGAACGAGTCCGAGAGCGCCGCGATCAGCGGCAGGCCGAGCCCCAGGGCGGGCACCTCGCGCGACTGGTTGACCTGCGGCTGGATCCCCCTGCCGTGGTCGCGCACGCGGATCGTGAGGCCGACGTCGCTGGCCGCCATCTCCACCTCGAGCTGCCCGTCGTCGGAGTCCCCGTAGGCGTGCACGACGACGTTCGTGCAGGCTTCCGAGACGGCCATCTTCATGTCGGCCAGCACCGCCGCGTCGAAGTCGAGCGCGTCCGCCATCCCCGCGAGCGCCTGGCGCACGACCGCGACGCCCTCGGCGCGCGCGGGCATCGTCAGGCGCACGTCGGGCGCCGGGCTCATGCGGCGGCGCCGTTCCCGTTCGTGCGGGCGACGTCGATCGCCGCGTCGCGCCCGCTCACGACCGGCAGGACCGGCACGAGTCCGGTGATGTCGAGGATCCGCTGCACGCCGGGCTCGACCGAGCTGCCGACGCAGACGACGAATCCCTGGCCGGCCTCGAGCGCGCGCCGGCGCGCGTCCAGCAGGGCGCCCAGCACCGAGGAGTCCACGAACGTAGCGCCGGTGAGGTCGACGACGATGCCTCCGCCGCGGCCGATCGCCTCGCCGAGGCGCTCGCGCAGCGTGGGGGCGGTGTAGATGTCGTGCTCGCCCTCGACGACGACGACGACCACGTCCCCGGCGGCGTCGTCGAGCACGATCGGGTTGGCGTCCATGTGCTGCCGAACGATACCCGTCCGCCCGGTTGCCGTAACCGCAGGGCATCGCTCCTGGCGCCGATCGGGTATGACTCGTCGATGGCCGATCGGCTGGAGCGCTACCGGGGCAAGCGGGAGCCCGGGGCGACGCCCGAGCCGGCCGGGGACGGCGCCGGGCAGGCGCCGGCGCCGGAGGGGGCGCCCCGCTTCGTCGTGCAGGAGCACCACGCGCGCCGCCTGCACTGGGACCTGCGGCTCGAGCACGACGGCGCGCTCGCCTCCTGGGCCGTGCCGCGCGGGATCCCGCCGGGGCCCGAGCGCAACCACCTGGCGGTGCGGACCGAGGACCATCCGCTCGAGTATCTCGAGTTCCACGGCGAGATCCCGGCGGGGCAGTACGGGGCCGGGACGATGGCGATCTGGGATCGCGGCACGTACGAGGAGCACAAGTTCCGCGAGGACGAGGTCATGGTCACGTTCCACGGCGAGCGCGTGCGCGGCCGCTACGTGCTGTTCCGCACAAAGGGCGACGACTGGATGATCCATCGCATGGACCCGCCCGAGGATCCGGGGCGCGAGCCGATGCCCGACGAGCTCGAGCCGATGCTCGCCCGCACGGGCCCGCTCCCGCCCGACGACGGCCGCTGGGCGTTCGAGATCAAGTGGGACGGCGTGCGGGCGATCGCGTTCGTGCAGGGCGGGCGGCTGGTCCTGCGGGCGCGCAGCGGACGCGACGTCACCGCGCGCTATCCGGAGCTGCGCCCGCTCGCCGCCGCGCTCGCCGGCCGCGAGGTGATCCTCGACGGGGAGCTGGTGGCGTTCGACGGCGCGCGGCCGAGCTTCCAGAAGCTCCAGAGTCGCATGCACCTGGCGTCCGAGCACGCCGTTCGGCGGCTCGCGCGCGAGGACCCGGTGCACTACGTCGCGTTCGACCTGCTGTATCTCGACGGGCGCTCGCTGATGGGCCTGCGCTACGACGAGCGCCGCGCCGCGCTGGCGGAGCTCGAGCTGGGAGGCCCGACGTGGCAGGCGCCGGCGCACCACGTCGGCGATGGCGCGGCGCTGCTGGAGGCGACGCGCGCGCAGCAGCTCGAGGGCGTGATCGCCAAGCGGCTGGACGGCCCCTACCTGCCCGGCCGCCGCTCGGCCGGCTGGGTCAAGGTCAAGAACATCTGCTCGACCGACGTGGTGATCGGCGGGTGGCTGCCGGGCGAGGGCGGTCGCTCGGGGCGGCTGGGCGCGCTCGTGATCGGCATACCCGACGACGACGGAGTGCTGGTCTACGCCGGGCGCGTCGGGACCGGCTTCACGCAGGCCGAGCTGGTGCGCCTGGGCGCGCTGCTGGAGTCGCTCGCGCGCGCGGACAGCCCGTTCGCGGGCCGGCAGCCGCCGAAGCTGACGCGCTTCGTCGAGCCGCAGCTGGTCGCGCGCGTCGACTACAGCGAGCGCACGCAGGCCGGCACGCTGCGCCAGCCGTCCTACAAGGGCCTGCGCGACGACGTCGCGCCCGCGGACGTCCGGCTGGGGTAGACCGCGCGGCGCAAGCGGCCGTGCGCACGTTGCCGAAATCCGGAACGTGGTAGGACAATAGGTCTATGCCAAGGTCGATCTGGAGCGGAGCCATCTCGTTCGGGCTCGTCAACGTGCCCATCAAGCTGTACTCCGCGGTGAGCCGCAAGACAGTGCGGTTCCACCAGCTCAGCGCCAAGACGGGGCACAGGATCGCGCAGAAGCGCGTCGACTCCGTCACCAACGACGAGGTCCCCTACGAGGACATCGTCAAGGGCTATGAGCTGACGAAGGAGCACTACGTCGTGATCACGCCCGACGAGCTCGAGGCGCTCGATCCCGAGAAGAGCCGCACGATCGACATCGAGGACTTCGTCGACCTCGCCGAGATCGACCCGATCTACTACGACCACCCGTACTACCTCGTGCCCGACAAGGGTGCTGCCAAGGCCTACGGGCTGCTGCTGCAGGCGATGCAGGAGTCCGACAAGGTCGCGGTCGCGCGCGTCGTGCTGCGCTCCAAGGAGCAGCTCGTGGCGATCCGGCCGGCGCGCGACGGGGTGCTGATGATGGAGACGATGATCTTCGCCGACGAGGTCGTCCCGACCGACGAGATCGACGACCTGCCGGAGGCCAAGGACCTCAAGGTCTCCGACCGCGAGGTCAAGATGGCCCAGCAGCTGATCGACTCGCTGTCGTCGGACTTCGAGCCGGAGAAGTACCGCGACGAGTACCGCGAGAAGGTGCTCGAGCTGATCGAGCGCAAGGCGGCGGGCGAGGAGATCGCGGTCCAGCCGGAGGCGCCGGAGCCGAAGAAGGTGCCCGACCTGATGGCCGCGCTGGAGGCGAGCCTCGCCGCGGTCAAGGGCGACGGCGCCGACGACGGCAAGGCGGAGCCCAAGAAGAAGCGGTCCGCGCCGCGCAAGAAGGCCGCGGCGAAGCGGTAGCCCCGACACGCGAGTCCTCCCGCGCTGCTCGACGGTCCGGCTCAGGCCGCCCTGCGGTCGAGCTCGAACCAGACGCGCGTCTCGGCGTCGCGCTCGACGCCCCAGCGGTCCGAAAGCTCGCGCACGAGGTACAGGCCCCAGCCGGACGGCCGGGCCAGATCGGGCTCGGGCTCGCTCAGCTCGAAGCCCGGGCCGGGGTCGCAGACCTCGATCCGCAGCGCTCGCTCGCCCGTCACGACGACCAGCCTGATCACGTCGTCGTCGTCCAGTCCCGCGTGCCGGATCGCGTTCGTGACGAGCTCGGAGACCAGCAGCCGCGCATCCTCGAGCCGCCGCGGCGACAGGTGGTCCGACACCTCACCGAGCGCGCGCCTCGCCTCGGCGGCCGAGTCCGGATCGCGCGCGAGGTCGACCTCGTACCTCATGTCCCGCCGACCACGTCCCGCGGGTCGTCGACGAAGTCGAGCCGCTCCCGCATGCGCGTGATCTCGAACACGCGCATGATCTGCTCGGGGCCGGGCACGAGCGCGAGCCGGCGGCCGAGGTCCTTCGCGCGCTGCGACGCGACAGCGATCAGGCGCAGGCCGCTCGAGTCCATGAACGCCACGCCGCGGAGGTCGAGCACCACGGCCGCGGGGGATCGCGTCTCGAGCGTCGCCAGCTCCCGCTCCAGCGCGGCGCCGCCGGCGAGGTCGAGGTCGCCGCTCAGCGCGATCACCGCCGTGCGATTCGCGACCGAGGTCTCGAGTGAGAGGTTTGCCAAGGCGGGTGAAGCCTAAAGCCAGTGAGCCCGGGAAGAACGCAGGGATGCGATCACGCCTGCGCCGAGCGGACTGCTCCGGTCCCGGCATCCGTCGCGAGCGCCGCGGCCGCGGGTTCGGCTACGTCGACGAGAACGGTGAGCGGATCGACGAGCCGGAGGTGCTCGCCCGGATCGCCGAGCTCGCGATCCCGCCGGCGTGGGAGGACGTCTGGATCTGCCCGCATCCCAACGGGCACCTCCAGGCGACCGGCACCGATGCCGCCGGGCGCAAGCAGTACCGCTACCACGACGAGTGGCGCGCGCGCCGCGACGCGCAGAAGTTCGACGACATGGTGCTGTTCGCGAAGGCGCTGCCGCGGCTGCGGCGGCGGGTCGACCGCGACCTCGGCGATTGCGCGGCGCTGGAGCGGAGCTGCGTGCTCGCCTGCGCCGTGCGCCTGCTCGAGCGCGGTTTCTTCCGGATCGGCTCGGAGGAGTACGCGGAGGAGAACGACTCCTACGGCCTGGCGACGATGCGCAAGCAGCACGTCTCGATCGAGGACGGCGGGCTGATGGTGTTCGACTACCCGGCCAAGAGCGGCCGGCGGCGCCAGCAGGGCGTGCTCGACGACCGCGCCTGCGCGATCGTCGCCGCGCTCAAGCGCCGGCGCGGCGGCGGGACGGAGCTGCTGGCCTACAAGCAGGGGCGGCGCTGGCAGGACGTGCGCTCGGAGGACATCAACGAGTACCTCAAGCACGCCACCGGCGGCGACCACTCCGCGAAGGACTTCCGCACCTGGAACGCGACCGCGCTGGCCGCGGTGGCGCTGGCCGTCTCGGGCGAGTCGGCGCACACGAAGACGGCGCGCAAGCGCGCGGTCAAGCGCGCGGTCGAGGAGGTCGCCGTGTATCTCGGCAACACGCCCGCGGTGTGCCGTGCGTCCTACATCGACCCGCGCGTGTTCGATGCGTTCGACGCCCGGGTCACGATCCGGCCGGCGCTCGAGCGCGTCGCGGCGAAGGTCCGGCCCGGCGAGCTGCCGATCCACCAGCCCGCGCTGGAGCGGGCCGTGCTCGACCTCATCGACGGGCGCTCGGGGTCGGCTGGGCTGGAGAAGGTCGCCGCCTGAGCTCGTCGCGACGCGCCAGCAGCCGGCTCAGCGACGGTCCGGCGGTGACGCCGTGCACGGCGATCGAGACGAGCACAGCCGCGATGCAGGTCCAGACCACGAGCTCCTGCTCGTCCGGGCCGAGCGCGCCGGAGACGACGATCATCGCCGCGTAGAAGATCGTCCCGACGCCGCGCACGCCGAACCACGCGACGAACGCCTTCTCGTCGCGGTGGTCCATGCGGGAGCCGGCCAGGCAGAGCAGGCACGCCAGCGGCCGCACCACCACGAGCAGCAGCGCCGCCAGCAGCCAGCCCTCCCAGCCGGGCGCGCCGAGCCCGGCGGCCGTGAGCATCGAGCCGAGCAGCAGGATCACCGCCAGCTCGAGCAGCTTCTCGAGCCGCTCGGCGCCCTCGTGCACGGTCGCGTTGATCTCGTGGTCGTGCTCGTAGCGGCGGAACGCGAGCCCGCCGGCGAACACGCCGAGGAAGCCGTAGCCGCCGATCAGCTCCGCGAGCCCGTAGATCACGAGCGCAGTGGCGATCGCATGGAAGCCGTCGAACGTGGCGGCGAGCATGTCGCGGCTGCGCAGGCGCTTGACGCTCCAGGCGGCGAGCGTCCCGATGCCGGCGCCGATGCCCACGCCGGCGGCGATCGCATACACGACGTCGGCCGCCAGCCACTCCCAGGCCCATTCGCCGCCGCCCTGCTCGGCCACGAACAGGCCCGCGAGCACGAACGGGGCCGCCAGCCCGTCGTTGAGCCCCGCCTCGGCGGTCAGCGCGAAGTTCGGCTCGTGCTCCTCCTCCTCGCCCGGCGGGCCGACGCCGATGTCGCCGGCGAGGACCGGGTCGGTCGGCGCGAGCGCGGCGCCGAGCAGCAGCGCGGCCCCGGCCGAGAGGCCGAGCAGGCCGGCGCCGAGCAGGGCGACGGCCCCGATCGTGACCGGCATCGCGAGCGCCAGCAGGCGCGTGACCGTGGCCCAGTCGCGCAACGTGAGCGGGCGCTCGAGCTTCAGTCCAGCCGAGAACAGCGCCATCACGAGTGCGGCCTCCGCCAGATGCTCGACCGTCGCGGCGTCGTCGATCGGGTCGATCCAGCCGATGTCCAGGGCGGCGATCGCGATCGCCGCCGTGCCGCCGAGCCCGAGGTAGATCAGCGACGCCGAGAACGCGCGCTCGCGCTGGTGCGAGAGCGCTCCGACCGCGGCGAAGACCGCGATCCCGACGAACAGGACTCCGAAGTCGAAGGTCTCGAAGAAGTCGAAGCCGGTGCCGGCGGCGGGCCCGGTCAACTAGCCGGATCCCCGCCCGGATCCGGCTGTGGGACGTCGGGCCCGTCGGGGGCGGGCGGCAGCGGATCGTCCGGCTCGGGCGCGTCCGGCCCTTCCGGCGTGTCGGGCGCCACCGGTCCCGGCACCGGGTCCGCGGGCACCGTCGGCGTCTCGGGCACGACCGGGCCGACGGGGTCGGACGGCGTCGGGATCTCGAGCGTCGGGCGCATGCGGGCTGGCTACCCGCGGGCGGGGCGCCCGGAACCCGGTCCGCGGGTACGGTCTGGGGGAATGCCGGCCGCCAAGCGCATGGAGGTCGAGGTGGAGGGGCGCAGGCTCTCGCTCTCCAACCTCGACAAGGTCTTCTATCCCGCCACGGGGTTCACCAAGGGACAGGTGATCGACTACTACACGCGCATCGCGCCTGTCCTGCTGCCGCACCTGCGCGGCCGCCACCTGACGCTCAAGCGCTACCCGGACGGGGTCGAGGGGCAGTACTTCTACGAGAAGCAGTGCCCGGGCCACCGGCCCGACTGGGTCCGCACGGCCGGCGTGTTCTCGCGCCAGAACGAACGCGAGATCGAATATTGCCTCGCCGACGACCTCGCCACGGTCGTCTGGCTCGCCAACCTCGCCGACCTCGAGATGCACACGCCGCTCGCGCGGGCGGACGCCCCGAAGGAGCCGACCGTGCTCGCGTTCGACCTCGATCCCGGCGCGCCGGCGACGATCGTCGAGTGCGCCGAGGTGGCGTGCCGGCTGCGCGACGCGTTCGACCACTTCGGGCTCGTCGCGTTCCCGAAGACATCGGGCTCGAAGGGGATGCAGCTCTACGTGCCGCTCAACACGCCGACCTCCTACCGCGCGACCAAGCCGTTCGCCCAGGGAGTCGCCCAGGTGCTCGAGCGCCGCCATCCGGAGCTGATCGTGTCGGAGATGCGCAGGGACCGGCGGCCCGGCAAGGTGTTCATCGACTGGAGCCAGAACGACGAGCACAAGACCACGGTCTGCGTGTACTCGCTGCGAGCGCGCGAGCGCCCGACCGTCTCGACCCCCGTCACCTGGGACGAGGTCGACGCGGTGCTGCGCACGCGCGATCCCGACGATCTCGCGGTCACCAGCGACGAGGTGCTCGCGCGCGTGGCCGAGCACGGCGACTGCTTCGCGCCGGTGCTCGAGCTCGACCAGGAGCTGCCCGCGTGAGGCGGCTGCTGCTCGCGCGGCTCGAGCGTCCGGCGGGCGGTGAAGGGAAGGGCTCGACCGCGGTGGCGCCGCCCCGAACGCCGGCTCACCCCACCCGCTCGCGCGCCAGCGCGCGGGCGGCGTCGGCGATCGCCTCGGCGTCGATCCCGGCGCGGTGCATCAGCTCGTCAGGCGAGCCCGACGTCGGCATCTCGCGCACGGCGAGCTTGTGCACCGGCGGGCGGTCGTCGGCCTCGGCCAGCGCCTCGAGCACGGCGTCGCCGAGGCCGCCTTCGGGCCAGTGGTCCTCGACGGTGACGATCGCGCCGCAGTCGCGCGCCGCCGCGCGCAGCGTCGCGGCGTCGATCGGCTTGATCGAGTACGCGTCGATCACGCGCGCCTCGAGGCCGTGGCCGGCGAGCCGCTCCGCCGCCTCGACCGCCTGGTCGACCGTGACGCCGCAGGCCACGATCGCGACGTCGTCGCCGTCGCGAACGATCCGCGAGCCGCCGATCGCGACGTCCTCGCCGGGCGGCGTGCGCACCTCGGTCTTGCCGCGCAACGTGCGGATGAAGGAGATGCCCTCGCGGTCGGCCATCGCCGCGACCAGCTTCGCCGCCTGATTGGCGTCCGACGGGTGCAGCACGGTCGAGCCGTGGATCGCGCGGATCGCCGCGATGTCCTCGAGCGCCATCTGCGACGGGCCGTCCTCGCCGATCGATACGCCGGCGTGCGAGCCCGACAGCCGGATGTTCGCGCGCGAGATCGCCGCCATCCGGATGAAGTCGTACGCGCGCGTGAGGAACGCCGCGAACGTCGACGCGAACGGCACCCAGCCGCGCACCTGCATGCCGACCGCCGCGGCGATCATCTGCTGCTCGGCGATGAACATCTCGAAGTAGCGCTCCTCGTGCGCCTCGCGGAACATCTCCGAGTGCGTCGAGTTCGAGACCTCGCCGTCGAGCGCCACGACATCGCCGCGCATCGCCCCGAGCGCGGTCAGCGCCGCGCCGTAGGCCTTCCGGGTCGCCTCCTGCTCTCCGACGTCCCAGCTGGGAAGCTCGCCGCCGGCGACCTGGAACTCGTGCGGCTCGCCGGCCCCGGGCGCCGCAATCTCGACGGACAGGTCGCGCTCGCCGCCGAGCTCCTCGATCGCCGCCTCCGGATCGTCGAGCGGCTTGCCGTGCTTGCCGGGCTGGTCCTCGACCGCCTTGACGCCCTTGCCCTTCTTGGTCCGCGCGACGATCAGGGTCGGCGTGCCGGTCGTCTTGACGGCCTCTTCGTACGCGGCAGCGATCGCGTCGACGTCGTGGCCGTCGATCGCGATCGCATTCCAGCCGAACGCCTCGGCGCGCCGCACGTGGCGGTCGAGGTCCCAGCCGACCATCGTCTCGCGCGTCTGGCCCAGCCGGTTGACGTCGAGGATCGCGGTCAGGTTGTCGAGGCCGTTGAAGCCGGCGTGCTCGAACGCCTCCCAGATCGAGCCCTCGGCCATCTCGGAGTCGCCGCACAGGCACCACACCCGGTACGGCAGGCGGTCGAGCTTCCTGCCGGCCAGGGCGACGCCGACCGCGATCGGCAGTCCCTGGCCGAGCGAGCCCGTCGCCACGTCGGTGGGCGGGATCCGCGGCGTCGGATGGCCCTCGAGGCGCGAGTCGAGCTTGCGGAACCCGAGCAGCTCCGCGTCGTCGACGATCCCGGCGGCCTTGAGCACGGCGTAGTAGAGCGGCGACGCATGGCCCTTGGAGAAGATCAGGTGGTCGTTGCTCGGGTTGCGCAGATCGCGCGTGTCCATCCGCAGGTAGCCGCCGTCGAGCAGCACCGCCATCAGGTCGGCGGCCGACATCGAGGACGTGGGATGACCGGAGCCCGCCGCCGCGCTGGAGCGGACGGAGTCCACGCGCAGCTGCTGGCCGAGCTCGCGCATCCGTTCGGTGGTGCTCATGCCGTGACCATCGCGTCGCGCTTGGCCTCGACGTCCGCGAACAGCTGCTGGAACGACTTGGCGAACTTCTCCACGCCCTCGCGCTCGAGCGTCGCGACGACGTCGTCGTAGTCGATCCCGGCCGCCTTGAACGCGTCCAGCGTGCGGTGCGCCCCGTCGACGTCCTGCTCGAGCGACTCTTGCACGTTGCCGTGGTCCTGGAACGCCTCGACGGTCTCGCGCGGCATCGTGTTGACGGTCTCGCGGCCGATCAGCTCCTCGACGTAGATCACGTCGCGGTAGGCGGGGTTCTTGGTCGAGGTCGACGCCCACAGGCAGCGCTGCGCCGACGCGCCCTGCGCGCGCAGCGCCTCCCACCGCTCGCCCGCGAAGACCTGCTTGTAGGTCTCGTAGGCGAGCTTGGCGTTGGCGATCGCGAGCGTGCCCTTGAGCTCGTCGTGGCCGCCGAGCGCTTCGAGCCGCTTGTCGGCCTCGGTGTCGACGCGCGAGACGAAGAACGAGGCGACCGACGCCATCCCGGAGAGGTCGCCGCCGGCATCCGCCAGCCGCTGCACGCCGCGCATGTAGGCGTGTGCGACCTCGCGGTGGCGCTCGAGCGAGAAGATCAGCGTGACGTTGATCGGGATCCCGCCCGCGATCGACTCCTCGATCGCCGGCAGGCCCTCCTTGGTGGCGGGGATCTTGACGAACAGGTTCGGGCGGTCGACCAGCTCGTGGAGGCGCCGCGCCTCCTCGATCGTTCCCTGCGTGTCGTGGGCGAGGTTGGGGTCGACCTCGAGCGAGACCCAGCCGTCGCGCGCGCTCGCGCCCACGTGGTCCCAGACCGGGCGCAGGATGTCGCAGGCGGCCCGGATGTCCTGGACGGCGAGCGCGAGGAAGATCTCCTTCGGCTCGGTCTCTGTCTTGAGCAGCTCGCGCAGCTGCTCGTCGTAGGCGTCGCCCTCGGCGATCGCGCCTTGGAAGATCGTCGGGTTCGACGTCACCCCGACGACGCCCTCCCGCACGAGCCCCTCGAGGTCGCCGTCCTGGATGAACGGGCGCGATAGGAAGTCGATCCAGACGCTCTGGCCGTGGGCGGAGAGCTGCTTCAGCGGCGTGTCGGGCATGAGGCCTCCTACGAGGGAGCCGTCGTATTTCCGGGTCTGGGGAGAGGATGCCAGGCACGGCACCTCAGGGATCGGCTACCCGCGCGGCGGCGCGGAAAACGGCCGCTGTCAGCGAGTGCGCCCGGCGAGCTCGCGCAGCCACGCGGCGACGGCCTGCTCGTCGCGCCGAGCCGCGCGCCGGCGCGCCGCGCGCGCCTGGCTGGCGGAGATCGAGTTCGCCTGCGGGCCGGTGCCGCCCTGCATCGGCGTGGGGTGTTGGCTCTCGGCGCGGAAGCGTCCCGTCCGCGTCGCATCGTGCACGGCCATCAGCGGCGACACTACCGCGCCCTGCCGGATGGGACAAGGACAAATTAGTTCGTTGTGCGACTTGTCGAAAGCGACCGGCCTCAGCGGCCGATCACGGCGTGCGTGACGGGGATGCCGAAGCGCTCCTCGGCGTCCGCCAGCCCCTCGTCCTCGCGGTAGTCGCGCTCGCTCTCGGGGTGGGAGAAGACCACGATCCGGTCCGCGGGGAACGTCGCCAGCGCGTCCTGGAGCGCCACCGCCGGCTCGGATTCGCCGGTGTCGCCGGCGGCGTCGACGCCTTCCTCCTCGAGCCGCTCCACGGTCTCCTCCTGGGCGGCGTCCGCCTCCGCGATCGCCTGGTCGGGATCGGAGACCCAGAACGCGAGCCTGGACTGGTTCGTGGCGGGCGAGACGACCAGCACCTCGGCACCCTCGACCTCCTCGCCGAGCGTGGAGCGCAGCGTGTCGGCGTCGACCGGCTCGGGGGTGAGGACGAGCAGCTTCACCAGAACGGCGCTACCCCTCGTCCGAGCGCGACAAACGGGGCGAGCTCAGCACAGGTCGTCGTATGTGCGCCGCCCGCGGCCGGCGCTCATCGCGGGCCTCCGCCGCCGCCGGGCACGAGTGTCGTCTCGCGCCCGCGATCCGGTGTCGAGGCGACATTCGTCGCTCGCGAACGTTCACGCCGCCATGATCCTGCTCGCTTGCGGGGCCTTTGTGACGGTCAGGGTAAGGCTCGGTTACCGTCGTGGGAACGCGCACCGGCGAGCGCCGTCACCGCGCGTCGGCGACGCCGGCGCAAGATCGTTGCGTGAGCGGGCTCGATCAGCCCGGTCGACCGGCTCTTTGGCGCAGCGAATCGCCGCCTACGCCTCGTGCCGGCGCCTCGGCCGCTGCTAACTTTCGGGCCTCCAGTGCCCACGCCGCGCCCTTCGGGAGCACTCGCTTGCCGCCACGCCAACGGCCGACCGAGCCGGTCGGGCTGTACGACCCGGAATACGAGCACGATGCCTGCGGGGTTGCGTTCGTCGCGCGGCTGAGCGGCGAGCCGAGCCACGAGACGGTCCAGCGGGCGATCACCGCCCTCGAGAACCTCGAGCACCGCGGCGCCGCGGGCGCGGATCCGAACACCGGCGACGGCGCGGGGATGCTGCTGCAGATACCCGACAAGCTGCTGCGCGGCGTGATCGGGTCGCAGCTGCCGCCGGCGGGACAGTACGGCGTCGCGGTCTGCTTCCTGCCGCAGGACGCGGAGCGCCGCGCCGCGCTCGAGCGGCTCCTGGCCGACGCGGTCGAGGGCGAGGGCCAGCGCGTCGTGACCTGGCGTGACATCCCGGTCGAGAAGGACTACGTCGGCATCACCGCAAACTGGTTCGCGCCCTACATCAAGCAGCTGGTCGTCGCCGCCTCGCCGGAGCTGGCGCGCGACCAGGACGCCTTCGAGCGCAAGCTGTACGTGATCCGTCGCGTGGCCGAGCTGGCCGCCGGACCGGACCTCGTGATCCCCTCGTTCTCCAGCCGCACGGTCGTCTACAAGGGGATGCTGACCGCGCCGCAGCTGCTCGGCTACTTCCCCGACCTGCAGGACCCGCGCACGCAGACCGCGCTGGCGCTCGTGCACTCGCGCTTCTCGACCAACACGTTCCCGAGCTGGGAGCTGGCGCACCCCTACCGCTACATCGCGCACAACGGCGAGATCAACACGCTGCGCGGCAACGTCAACTGGATGCAGGCGCGCGAGTCGCAGCTCGCCTCGCACCTGTTCGGCGCCGACCTGCAGAAGGTGCTGCCGGTCGTGCGGCCGGGCGGATCCGACTCGGCCACGTTCGACAACGTGCTCGAGCTGCTCGTGCTTGCCGGCCGCAGCCTGCCGCACGCGCTGATGATGATGGTGCCGGAGGCGTGGGAGGAGCGCGACGACCTGCCCGAGCACCTGCGCGCGTTCTACGCCTTCCACTCGTGCGTGATGGAGCCGTGGGACGGGCCGGCGGCGATCAGCTTCACCGACGGCCGCGTGATCGGGGCGACGCTCGACCGCAACGGCCTGCGCCCCGGGCGCTGGATGGAGACGCGCGACGGCTGGGTCGTGCTCGCATCGGAGTCCGGCGTGCTCGCCGAGCCGCCCGAGAACATCCTGCGCAAGGGCCGATTGGCGCCCGGCAAGCTGTTCCTGGTCGACATCGAGGAAGGCCGGATCGTCGCCGACGAGATCGTCAAGGAGCGGGTCGCGACCGCCAAGCCGTACGGCGACTGGTACCGCGAGGGCGTCGTGCGCCTGGAGGATCTGCCGCCGCGCCAGGCGCGCGTGCACCGCGAGCCGCTGCGCACGCGCCAGCTCGCGTTCGGCTACACGCAGGAGGACCTGCGCGTGCTGCTCGCGCCGATGGCGGCGAAGGGCGAGGAGCCGATCGGCTCGATGGGCAACGACCTCGCGCTGGCGGTGCTGTCCGATCAGGCGCCGCCGCTGTTCTCCTACTTCAAGCAGCTGTTCGCGCAGGTCACGAACCCGCCGATCGACCCGATCCGCGAGTCGGTCGTGATGTCGATCCGGACCGGCGTCGGGTCGGAGGCGAACCTGCTGACCGAGGGCCCGGACCACGCGCACCAGCTGGTGATCCCGCACCCGATCCTGCGCAACCACGAGCTCGAGGCGCTGCGCGGCGTGGACTCCTCCGTTTTCCGCTCGCACACGATCCCGATCACGTGGCGCGTCGACGACGGGCCCGAGGGCATGACCTGGGCGGTGCGGCGGATCTGCGAGCAGGCGGCCGAGGCGATCGCGTACGGCGCCAACATCCTGGTCCTCTCCGACCGCGG
>Ga0126306_10000436_pt1 | contig 19090 bp, 17 predicted proteins | sample Plot27_FD_92592 | JGI IMG/M metagenome (GOLD analysis project Ga0126306, IMG submission 92592) | Serpentine soil microbial communities from UC McLaughlin Reserve, CA, USA - Plot27 | ecosystem: Environmental > Terrestrial > Soil > Grasslands | place: USA: UC McLaughlin Reserve, Lake County...
CCCGAGGCCGTGGTAGCCCGTCAGAAGGTAGTGGAGACCAGGAAGTACCAGGCCATCAGGCTGCGGCGGCCCGGAGATGCGGAGGATGCGCATCTGGTGAGCCTGATCCTTCCGTTGATGGTGCGGGGACGGCTCATAGGCGTGCTCGAAGCCTACGGCCCGGAAGCCCTGATGGAGAGGCAGAACGAGGAGACCCTGATCAGCCTCGCGAACCAGGGCGCAAGCGCCCTCGAGAACGCCCGCCTCTACGCGGATCTGGCCGAGCGCGAGAACCGGCTGCAGGATCTGATCAGGAAGCTAATAACAGCCCAGGAGGAGGAGCGCCGCAAGGTCTCTTACGAGGTGCACGACGGCCTGGCCCAAACCGCTGCGGGGGCCCATCAGCTCCTGCAGGCATTTGCCAGGCAGCACCCGCCCGACTCAGAGAAGGGCCGCGATGACCTGGCTCGTGTCCTAGAGCGGGTGCAACAGACGGTCGGTGAGGCACGGTATGTCATAGCAGACCTCAGACCGACCGCGCTAGACGATTTCGGTCTTGGCGCCGCTGTCCGTCTGCAAGTCGAGAAGATCCGCGGCGAAGGCTCCCAGGTCGACTACGAGGAAGCGCTGGGAGAGGAGCGTCTGCCAGCGGAGGTCGAGACGGCGCTGTTCAGGGTCGCACAGGAGGCCCTCACCAACGTCAACAAACACGCCCCCTCCGCCCGCGTGAAGATCACACTCCAGCGCCTGAAAGTCGGCGTCCGCCTCCGAGTGCGTGACTGGGGACCCGGCTTCGACCCCGAGAAGACCACCGACGGCGGAGGACCCGGCGAGCGTCTCGGCCTCTCCAGCATGCGCGAGAGGGTGGCCCTGCTGGGCGGCCACCTCGAAGTCCACAGCCGCCCCGGCGAAGGTACCGAAGTAATAGCCGAGGTACCCTCCCTCCAGACGGATGGTACCTAAAGAAGCGATCCGCAGGCCAATCGACCTACTACGAACCGCCAGTTCGTCTACAAGCGGTCTGCCAAGAGCGAGAACAAGTAGCTGACAAGCTGAAATGCTGACCAGCTGAAGTGCTGACCAGCTGAAGTGCTGACCAGCTGAAATGCTAACTAGCTGAAATGCTGAACCGCTGAATGCTAATTGCTACAAGGTGCGTATCTAATGTATACTTCAGGCGTCCTGGACAAAGGCGAACCTGCCGCGAGGTAGGGGCGCAAAGCCCAAGGGCCTTTTCTTCTTAGAGGAAAGGCAGCCGGGTTGCCGAAGGGGGATAGCAAGTAGAGATTTCCGGCACTTCTTGATAGGCCGGCTCACTCGTGAGATACGTAGGGGGTAAGATGCGTTTTGAGGGGAGAGGACGAGTGAAGGAAGCTTCCAGAGGAGCAACGCCTTCGCGGGCGGCACGCCTTCTGATAGCGGACGACCACGCCCTCGTCAGGGAGGGTCTAAGGACCATGCTCTCAGGAGAACCCGGCATCGAGGTCGTAGCAGAGGCCAACGACGGTAAGCAGGCCCTGGATCTCTGCAGAGATCTGCGTCCCGACCTCGTCCTCATGGACGTGAGGATGCCGGTTATGGACGGGCTCGAGGCAACCAGGCGGATCAAGCAAGAGATGCCGAAGACCAGCGTCATGATGGTAACCATGCACGAGAACCCCGACTACCTCTTCGAGGCGATCAAGGCCGGGGCGGCGGGGTATGTCTTGAAGGACGCGAGCGGAGAGAGGATCCTGGGAGCCGTAAGGAGTACGCTCGATGGGGAGTCACCGCTGAACCAGGAGCTGGCGATGCGGCTCCTGGTAAGGCTTGCCAGGGAGAGCAGCGATGATAGTGAGGGAGCGGCTCCGGAGGGATCTGGAACATCCAGTGTGGCAGCCGAGGATGAACCCAGGGAAGGCGAACCCCTGGAACTTCATTCTGGAACAGCCGGGTCCGAAACAGTGTCAGACGCAAGCCCGTCGGGGCGCACGAGCGGGGCGGCGCAGATAGAGAACCTGACGCCGAGGGAGGTCGAGGTGTTGAGACTTCTTAGCCAGGGGCAGACCAACCCTCAGATCGCCCAGAACCTGCTCTTCAGCGTTAGTACCGTGAAGGCGCAGGTGCGGAGCATCCTCACCAAGCTAGGAGTATCCGACCGGACCCAGGCCGCCGTCCGCGCAATCGAATCTAGATTGATTGTCTCAGCCATCGACTAACTACGCTATCAGCTTTCAGCCGTCAGCTTCCAGCTTTTTGTTCTTGCTGACAGCTGATGGCTGATAGATTGCAAAGGGTTTGAACCCCCCTTGCAATCCGCTCTAGGTGCCATGATTAACCTTCCGTTATGCACTCTCAGGATTCCGTTCTCGTGCGCAGGCGGACCCTGAAGAAATCGAAGAGGACGCGGAAGACGGCTAGGGCGGGGACGGCGAAGATGATCCCGGCGAGGCCCGCGAGTTCGCCGCCGGCGATGACGGCCAGGAGGACGAGGATGGGGTGCACGTGGAGCGCCTGGCCCTGGATGCGGGGCGTCAGGAAGTTGCCTTCGAACTGTTGGATCAAGACGTAGGCCACGATCGTCAGGATGGCGGTGGTCGTCGGGGATTCGAAGATCGTGGACCCGAAGACGAGGGCCACGATGACCGCGGGTATACCCCCGAGGAAGGCGCCGAGATACGGGATTATCGCTGTAACCGAGACCCACACGCCGAGAAGGATGGCGTAGCGCACGCCGAGCAGATTCAGTGCCAACGCGGCCAGAACGCCCTGGATCATGACCACGAACACGAGCCCGCCGAGGTAGCGCGAGAGTGATTCGCCGAAGGCTTCCCACAGGTCGCGGGCGTCGTGGCGGTAGTGGGCCGGCACGGTCTTCAGGAAGGCCGCCTTCACCTTCCGCACGTCGACAATTAGGTAGATCGCGACAAAGAGTACGCCGAAGATCGTTACCCCGAAGTTGAAAGCCTTGGGGATGAGCCTGAGGATGCTCCTGAGCAGGTTCTCGGTAAGATTCTGGGCGCGGTCGAAGAGGTCTGTGACCAATCTCTTGCTGAACTCCTCGGGGTCCGATCCAGGTAGCAGCTGACGTTCGTCGAGGGCGTTTATCACGTCGATCAAGAGCTGGTTGGCCCTGTTGGCGATCAGGGGCGTTGTCCTAACGAGGGTGCTCAACTGCTCGATCAGGAGCGGCACGAGGAAGAAGAACCCGAGGGAGATCAAACCCAGCATACCCAGCACTGTCAGCAAGATCGCCATCCCCCTCGGCATAAAATGCGAGAGCGCCCGCACCGGGAACGAGAGTATGATGGCGAGGGCCACCCCACCAAACGCCACGGCCGGAACGGTCGGCGCCGCGTACAGGAGGAGCGCGAACAGGGCAACCCCAACAACGACGATGCCGATCCAGATCCGCGAAGAGACGAAGATCGGGGTCATGTAGCCGCCAGACCCAGACTTCGCCCCCGGATCCTTGCCCCGCGGCCTCCTGGCCCTCTCCCTGGCCCACCTGTCCTGCCTCATCGTCTCCGGTTCTCTATGGGTACTCAGCTATGAACGTTATTCTACGCGCAGGATCAGCATTTCAGCATGTAGGCTATCAGCCGTCAGCCATCAGCTGTCAGCCAGAAAAGCTGATGGCTGATGGCTGACAGCTTGCAACGGGGTTCAACCTCTTTGCGCGATCCGGTGTTGTTCGCCTTCCCTGCTTGCCAGTCTTAGCGTCTTTTCGTCGACTGGTACGCGGACGGCGCCGTAGATCTGCTCCGCTTCGGCGGCGAAGACCTCGATGGCGTTTTGTATCCCCGCTTCGTATCCGGCGCGGTGCAGGCTGCCGACGCTCTCCTTTCTGAAGGGCAGGTGCATTGCTTTGTAGACACGCTCGAGTATGCGGGCGAGTTCTCGCTCTCCCTCGACGAGCACGATGCCCCCGACGCTCGTCGCGCGGCGTGTGATCCTCTGTGCGATCCCGACGATTTTCATGCCGCCTTCCGCATCCCCGACCCTTATGCTGTGGTCTCCGGGGCAGAACTCGTCGCGCACCTCCCCCACCTCAGCCTTCATCCCGAGGCGCGAGAAGGCGCCTAGGACGAGGACAGCGGCCTCATCGTAGCGCTCTCTGATGGGGCGTCTCGACTCGGTCTCGTCTGCTGGACGGATGACAGAGAATCCGAAGGTGCCCCGGTCTGCGGCGGTCGCGCCGCCGCCCGAGGAGCGGACGAGCACGGGGTAGCCCATCTCGCCGGCGGCCCTGACGGCGCCTTTGAAGCCGGGGCGGAACGTGTCACGGCGCGTGACCCCGACGTGGCGGGTAGACGGTGTGATCGAGACGGTGGCGGGGCGTGTGCCCGCAGCCACCTGGTCGAAGATGGTCCTGACGTAGCCGTAGGCGGTCTCAGCATCCTCGAACCGGTCGGGCAGGAGTAGCTCCATCGGGTAGTTAGCCTTTGTGTCCGGCAGGCTTCTTTTTACGGCGCCGCGCGAGCCTGTAGACGAGGAGTCCGAAGAACAAGCCCAGAATCGCGAGCGCCACGGAGGCAGGCACGTTTTCGGAGAAGTCTTCCACCCAGCGCTCGACGGAGAACGCGAGATCCGTCGCCCCGCCCGAGGCGTAGAGGCCCTCGAGGCCAGAGGTGCCCCTGAAGGCGATGAACAGGACCCCGACCGCGATGAACATCAGGCCCGAGAGGAGGTTCGTCGTATGGAAACTGAGAGATCCAAGCGAGACCCCACGTCCCCTCAGCCAGCGGCGGCGCCCGAGGTCGAGGCGGTCCCAGAGGAGGGCCATGAGAAAGAGTGGGGCGGCCATCCCGGCGGCGTATGTGGCGAGGAGGCCGGCGCCCTGCAGGACAGAGCCGGAGGACGCGGCGACGGTGAGCACCGCGCCTAGGATGGGCCCCGAGCAGAAACCCGCGAAACCGTAGACGGCGCCGAGAGAGAAGGTCGCGACGAGGGAGCTGCCTCTGATGCCGCCTCTCAGGCGTTCGATCGGTCCGAACGCGAACCCTCCTCCGAGCGCCTGGATCACGCCGAAGGCGATTATGACGAGGCCGGAGACGGTGATGAGCGTACTCCTGTACCCGTAGACGAGCGCGCTGACCGCGGAGATGCCCATCCCGAGCGGCACGAGCGTGGCGCAGAGCCCGAGGTAGAAGACGGCCGTCCTCCCGACCAGCTCGCCGCGCGACTGGAAGGCGTAGGCGAAGAACGCTGGCAAGAGCAGCGCGCTGCACGGGCTGAGGAGTGAGAGCAGGCCCCCGAGGAAGGAGGCCAGAAACGAGACCTCAACCACCCTCGGCCTCCTGCCTGGCATCCTCAATTACATCCTCGAAGACACCGACAGGCTGCAGGCCCACCAGTACCCTGCCGTTGATCAAGAAGGTCGGCGTACCGTTGACGCCAAGGTTCAGCCCCTTCTGAAAATCTGCTTGCACCGCTCCCCCGTAGCGGGCGTTCTCGTAATCGCTCTCGAATCGCTGCGTGTCGAGGCCGGCCTCTTTCGCCAAAGCGTAGAGGTTCTCGTCACTGTAGCCCGAGGACTGATTGTCGTAGAGCAGGTCATGGTACTCCCAGAACCTGCCCTGGGCCTGTGCGGTCCGGGCCGCCACGGCGGCGTTCACCGACTCCTGACCCCTGTAGGGGAAGTCTCGCCATTCGATCCTCAGCGTCCCATCCTTTACGTACTCTTTGTAGAGTTTCGGTTCCACCTCACGGGCGAACTTGCCGCAAAACGGTCACTGATAGTCCGAGTACTCGATCAAGACGACGGGCGCATCCGCCGACCCAAGCGCAGGATGTCCGAGTCGTCCTTCGGAGGTCTGCTTGGAAAGTCCCTCGTCGTCAGGCTTCTGCCCCGAAGAGCCTCCGGTTCGCGAGGCCTGCTGCTTTTCGGAGGATTGCGAAGAGCCGCCGCTCCCCGCGCCACCGCAACCGGCGAGGATCGCCGCCACCAGAGCGGCAAGGACGAGTAGCGTCACCACCCTCCACCCCTTCGCGCGTGCGCCCGGACCAGCGCCGATCAGAGTACTTCCCTCCAGCTCAGTGTCATCCCGACAGTTATAAACCATACGCATCCGGGGCGCGGGTGGACCAGACAACACGTAATCCGATGGACGCTTCTGTTTGGACGCACGGAGCACTTACTGCAGTGGATTCCCGCTCCCCGCTTTCGCGGGGACAAGCTTCGCGCGAATGACGATTATAGTGACATTGACATACCGCAATTCGCGCATACTTCTATAAACTAGCGGCTTTGAGCAAACAAGAAGCTGGCCAGCTGAAATGCTGAAATGCTGACCAGCTAATCACAAGGAGATTTGCTGTTATGGACCAGCAGAGAGTTCTTATTACAGGAGGGGCCGGATTCTTGGGGATCAACCTCACGAGGCACCTCCTCTCGAGGGGCTACGCCGTGGCCTCTCTGGACGTGGAGGACTTCGATTATCCGGAGCGCGAGCGGGTCGAGATCATCAAAGGAGACATCAGGAACAAAGCGGTGGTGGACCGGGCTGTGGAGGGCGCCGACTTCGTGGTCCACACGGCGGCGGCCCTGCCGCTCTACTCGCCGCAGGACATCTACACCACCGACGTCGAGGGGACGCGCAATGTCTTGAGCGCCTCTCTCAGGCACGGCGTAGAGCGCTTCGTCCACGTCTCTTCGACGGCCGTCTACGGGATACCGGATCATCATCCTCTATACGAGACGGACAGGCTGGAGGGTGTGGGGCCATACGGGCAGGCCAAGATCCAGGCCGAGATGATCTGCCTCGAATACCGCGCGAAGGGGCTGACCGTCCCGATCATACGCCCGAAATCGTTTATAGGTCCTGAGCGTCTAGGCGTCTTCGCGCTACTCTACGACTGGGCGTACACGGGGCACAACTTCCCCATGATCGGCTCCGGGAACAACCGCTACCAGCTGCTCGACGTCGAGGATCTCTGCGACGCGATAGCCCTGACCATGACCCTCCCCGAGGAGCAGGTCAACGACACCTTCAACATCGGCGCCAGGGAGTTCACGACGATGAAAGAGGACTATCAGGCCGTCCTCGACTACGCGGGCCACGGCAAGAAGGTGGTCGGCTTCCCAGCGGCGCCCGCGATCTGGGGCCTGCGCATCCTCGACCGCCTGAACCTCTCCCCCCTCTATAAATGGGTCTACGAGACGGCCTCCAAAGACTCCTTCGTCTCCATAGAGAAGGCCGAGAGACAGCTGGACTTCTTACCAAAGTTCTCGAACAAGGAGGCCCTTCTCAGGAACTTCCGCTGGTACCTGGAGAACCTGAACCAGTTCGAGAACGCCTCTGGCGTCTCGCACAGGGTGCCGTGGAAGCAGGGCGCCGTCGGGGCTCTGAAACGGTTCTTCTGAAGCGGTTCGCGAACCGCCCGACCACGTACCGCCCTTTGCAAATCGCTACGAGAGCTCGGACGCGGCCGCCTGGTCGAGCATCCACTCTGGCCCGCCGGGTGGCTGGACGAGCGTGGCCGGATACGCGCGCGGGTCCGCGTCGCTTTCGATGATCTCCTTTAGCGCATTGGCTTTGTCTTCGCCCGCGACGAGAAAGTGCACGGCCGGGGCCGCGTTTATGACGGGGACGGTGAGCGTGATGCGGGTGGTGTCCAGCTTGAGCACCGGGTTTGCCACGACCCAGCGGTCGTGGACCTCGAGCGCAGAAGTCTCGGGGAAGAGGCTCGCCGTGTGGCCGTCGGCGCCGAGGCCGAGCAGGATCAGGTCGAACCGCGGAACGTTCTCGGTCTGGAAGAATGTCCGCAACTCCTCTTCGTAGGATTCCGCCGCCTCATCCGGCGGCAACTCGCCCCGCATCCTGTGGACGCTCGCGACGGGGACGTGCTCCAGCAGTACCTCGCTGGCCATCCTGTAGTTCGAGCCTTCGTGGTCCGGTGGCACCATGCGCTCGTCGCCGAAGAAGACGTGGACTCTGCTCCAGTCGATCCGGTCAGCGTAGTCGCGGGCCAGGATTTCATACATAGCCTTGGGGGTCGAGCCGCCGGCGAGTACGACGGCGAAACGTCCGCCCTCCCCGATGACCCCCCCGGCCCTCGCGGCGAACTCGCTCGCGGCGGCTTCTGCAAGCTCTTCCGGACTGCCGTAGATATGGATGCTCAAAGGTCGAGTATCTCCACGGCCGCGCGAAGGGCGCCTTCGTAGGCTTCGTCGCGCCCACGATAGTGAAGCTCCTCCCCGACCAGGATCCCGAGGTCGAAGGAGCCGAGGTGGACCGTGCGTTCGGCGAGCAGTTCGTCTCCCCGCATCACGGTCGTCCTTACGTCGGAGAGCTCGCGGTGGCGCGAGACCTGGAAGCTGTGCTCCTCCGAGTACAGCCGGATGCGCCTGAGCCTGGCGTCGGGTGAATCGGGAGAGAGCGTGACGGAGATCTCGCCGGATGGGCCGGAGAACTCTATAACTTGGCCATTGCGGCTCGCGCTCTCGGGACTCCATCCGAGGGTGGAGGCGAGCCAACCTACGAGAAGCAGCGCCCTGTTCTCCCCGCCGGGCGCGTAGAGGACCTCCGCGCTCTGGATCTTCTCCAGATCCCCCGCGCGCTCGGGGGCGCCGAAGGTGTCAGCGAGCAGCGAGCGCCAGGGCGAGAGCCCGACCCACTGTAGATCCCCGATGGCCGGCGTCGTCGCATCTTCGACGAGGGCAGCTATCTCGCGCAGGCAGGCCTCATGGCTCTCCGAGGCCGCCGAGTCCACGATAACCCTGTCTGCTAGCTCGGCCATCGCCGCGAACCCGTGCGAGCGGGGTGAGAACTCGCCAGGGTACCAGAGGAAGACCGGTAAGTCGGGGATGAGGAGCGGTCCTGCGAGGCTCTCCAGGTGCATCGCGGGAGGACCCTCGGCGTGTATCGTCACTTGCTCGGCGCAGACCTGCGCGCCGCCACCCCTGGTGTGGCAGAAGGCCGAGAGCCCCACGTCCACGCTCGATTCGCCATCGGGGTCGGCGACGAGCACAACGGCCCGCGCGGGATGGTGGCCGGCCAGCCTCGAGACAGAGTCGGTGATCCCGGACGCCGACTCCTCGTCCGTCACCACGATCAAATTGAGCACGCTGGAGCGAAGGGCGAGGGTCCCGTCGTCGTTCGTGCGAAGTTTGCCGAGCTCGCGCTCTATCTGCCCGACGCTCATGCGTCCGCCACCCGGGGCCTGGCGTGACTCCCCGATCACGGCCTCCTCCATTCCCTTCCGTCCCGCTCGAGGAGCGCGTCAGCCTCTTCCGGTCCCCAGGTCCCGGCGGGATAGAACGACACCTCCCGCTTCTCTGACCAGCGCCGCATCACGGGGTCGAGTATCTTCCAGGCACCCTCGGCTTCGTCGGCCCGGATAAACAGCGTGGGGTCGCCGAGCATCAAGTCGAGGAGGAGACGCTGGTAGGCGTCGGGGGCTTCTTCGAGGAAGGCCGTCCCGTAGAGCAGATCCATGTTGACCGAGCTGACCTCGAAGCCCGTGCCGGGGACCTTGGCCCCGATCTTCAGGGAAAGGCCCTCGTCGGGCTGGATGCGGACGACGAGGACGTTCGGTGCGAGGCCCTCGGTATCGTCGCGGGCGAAGGGAGTATGGGGCGAGGAGTGGAACTGGATCGCGACCTCCGTCGCCTTCTTCGGGAGCCTCTTGCCGGCCCTGATATAGAACGGGACCCTCGCCCACCGCCAGTTGTCCACGAAAACCTTGAGCGCGACGAAGGTCTCGGTCACGGACTCGGGGTCGACGTTCTTCTCCTCGCGGTAGCCGGGGACCTCGTCACCGAATAGCCAGCCCTTCTCGTACTGCCCGCGCACCGCGTAGTCCTCGGCCTCGGGAATGGGACGGACGGCTCTCAAGACCTTCACCTTCTCCTCACGCACCGACTCGGCATCGAAGGTCACAGGCGGCTCCATCGCCGTAAGACAGAGAACCTGCATGACGTGGTTCTGGACGATGTCGCGCATGGCACCCGCTTCCTCGTAGAAAGCACCGCGCGTACCCACCCCTATGTCTTCTGCGACGGTGATCTGGACGTGGTCGACGTAGTGCTGGTTCCAGATCGGCTCGAAGATCCCGTTGGCGAACCTCAGGGCGAGTATGTTTTGGACCGTTTCTTTGCCGAGGTAATGGTCGATGCGGTAGATCTGGGTCTCGTCGAAGTATCGCTGCAGCTCTGCATTGAGCTCCTCGGCACTCCTGAGGTCCCTCCCGAAAGGCTTCTCCACGACCAGCCTGGACCAGCCGCCGTCCTTCCCCTCGTTCAATCCCGCCTCGCCCAGGTTCTCCACGATCGCAGGGAAGAGCGAAGGCGAAGAGGAGAGGTAGAAAGCCCTGTTCCCCTGGGTTCCCCGCTCGCGATCCAACCTCTCCAACAGCGCTTTCAGCCCACCATAGGTCTCGGTCTTCTTCGAATCGCCTGGGAGGTAGAAGATGCCACTAGCGAAAGACTCCCATACGTCGTCGGAGACCTCTCCGGGACGATGCTCCTCGAGGGTCTTGCGGAGCTTCTCTCTGAACTCTTCGTGGCTCATCTGTGTCCGCGAGATGCCGACGACAGCGAACTCCAGCGGCAGCCGCCTCTGGGCGGCCAGGTCGTAGAGGGCAGGAACGAGCTTGCGCGCGGTCAAATCTCCGGACGCCCCGAAGATCACCATGACCCCGGGCTCGGGGACACGAGGGAGCCGTTGTTCGTCTCTTAGGATGTTCTGCAGGCTCTCGGCCTGCAAGCTGTCAGCCATCAGCCTTCAGCTTTCAGCTTCTTTATGAACGATGTGAGCATACGCTTGACCTCCCTGAAATTCTTCATGCATAGTTATCGGCCCTTAGCAAAAAGCTGACAGCACTATTTCTCTTGCTCTGTAGCCGCCTCTTTAATCGCGTGCCCGCCGAACTCGCCGCGCAGGGCGGCTATGACCTTCATGGCGAAGGAATCCTCCTGGCGGGAGGAGAAGCGGGCGAAGAGGGAGCCTGCTATCGCGTTCGCGGGCACGGACTCGTCTATGGCCTCGAGGACGGTCCAGCGTCCCTCGCCGGAGTCCTCGACGTAGCCGCTGATGCTGTCCAGGTTGGCGTCCTTCTCGAAGGCGCTCTCGGCGAGCTCGAGAAGCCAGCTGCGGACGACGCTGCCCTGGTTCCAGAGGCTCGAGAGGGCCCTGAGATCGTAATCGTAGCGAGACTTCTGGAGGATCTCGAACCCCTCGGCATAGGCCTGGAGCATCCCGTACTCGACGCCGTTGTGGACCATCTTCGCGAAGTGACCCGCGCCGGCATCCCCGAGATAAGCGTATCCGTTCTGGGGCGCGAGGGTCGCGAAGGCCGGCTCGACGTGCTCGAAAGCGTCGGCGTCGCCCCCGATCATGGTGCAGTAGCCCACGTCGTAGCCCCAGATGCCCCCCGACACCCCGGCATCGAGCCACCTCAAGCCAGCGTTCCTGACCTCCCTGGCCCTCGCCACAGAGTCCCTGAAGTAGGAGTTGGCCCCGTCCACGATGATGTCGCCCTCGTCCGCCAACTCCATGAACTGATGGACCATATCGTCGGTCACGTCCCCGGCGGGGAGCATAGTCCAAAGCACCCTCGGAGACTCCTGCATCCCTACGAACTCCTCGACGCTGTAGGCGCCCTCGGCCCCGTGCTCGACCGCCTCGTCCACCTTGCCGGACGAGCGGTTTCCCGCGATGACGCGTTCGTCGCCCCTGTCGACGAGCCGGCGCACCATGTTGAAGCCCATCCGTCCCATGCCCCAGATGCCGATTTCCATGTCGCTCCTCCCTTCGGTCGTCGCTAGCATTTCAGCACTTCAGCTAGTCAGCATTTCAGCTTGCTCATGCCGTTTCGCCGCCTGTGCGCGGCCGCGGATCGCTCGCTTCTATAGACTGCCCCTCAAGTGAACCTTCTCTCCGCCATCTACAACGTAGCTGACTTGCTGAAATGCTGAAGTGCTGACAAGCCTGCGAAGCAGGCGTGCTCAGCTTACAAGCTGAGCACTCTTGTTCTGTATCTCCTCTAGCATCTCGTTGAAGGGATCGGCGAACTTCTGGATGCCTTCCTTCTCCAGGATGTCCGTTACGTCCTCGTAGTCGAGGCCGGCTTCTCTTAGTCGTTTGAGCAGGTACTTGGCTTCTTCGATTCCCTCTTCGAGGGTTGGCCTTATCTCGCCATGATCCATGACGGCTCGTATTGTTTTTTTGGGCATGGTGTTGACGGTCTCGGGTCCTACGAGGTTGTCGACGTAGAGGGTGTCGGGGTAGTCGGGGTTCTTGGTCGAAGTCGAGGCCCAGAGGAGGCGCTGGGTGTTGGCGCCCTTCTCGGCGAGCTTGCTCCAACGGGCGCCGCCGAAGACCTCATTGTAGATCTGGTAGGCCACCTTGGCGTTGGCTATGGCTAGCTCGCCCTGGAGGTCATCGGCCCCGAGATCCTCCAGTTGCGTGTCGGCCTCGGAGTCTATTCTGGAGACGAAGAAGCTCGCCACCGAGTGTACGCCCGAGGGGTCTCCCCCGTTCTCGAGGAGCCTCTGGAGACCTCTGGTGTAGGCGCGGGCCACTTCGCGGTAGCGCTCCAGGGAGAAGATCAGGGTGACGTTTATGGACTTGCCGCGTGAGATCATTTCCTCTATCGCGACGAGCCCCGGCAACGTGGCCGGTATCTTGACGAAGAGATTGGGCCTGTCGACCAGCTCGTGCAACCGGGTGGCCTCCTCGACGGTGGCCTCGGTGTCGTAAGCGATATCGGGCTGGACCTCGAGGGAGATAAAGCCATCCCGTCCCCCCGTCTCCTCGTGGACGGGCATGAAGATGTCGCAGGCGTCCTGTATGTCCTGCCTTGCAATCTCCCAGAACATCTGCTTGGGGTCGTATTCTCTCTGGGCCAGCTCGTGCAACTGCTCGTCGTAGAGATCCGAGCCCGCGACGGCCTTCTGGAAGATGGCCGGGTTCGAGGTAACACCGACGATTCCGTCGTCTATCATCTTCTGGAGGCCGCCGTTCTCTATGTCCTCGCGCGAGAGCTCATCGACCCACGGCGCCTGCCCCAACTCCCTCATCTTCGCCAAGCGATCGTTCACCTGCCGCCTCCTTACAGAGCCCACTACAGGGACGGTAGCGCGTCCCGCTCTTTCAGTCTACCCGATAGCGGGATGAGGAAGGCCATGGCCTTCCTCATCCCGCGCGGTCAGCTATCAGCTGTCAGCTCTCAGCTTTTTTGGCTCACTGCCGATGGCTGAAAGCTTCCAGCGTCAACCCGGGGCCAGACGGCGGCCGAGCTCTTCGGCGACTTCGAGGACACATGCCACGTCGTCGGGGGTAGTCCTGAAGTTGACGAAACAGACGCGCAGGCATGCGCGGCCGTCGACGGAGGCTGGCGCGAGAAAGACGCGCCCGTCGCGCTGCATCTGGCGGGCGAGCCTGACGTTGTGCGCGTCGATGTCGTCTACGCCGGGTGGCACGTGCCGGAAGCAGACCGTGGAGAGCATGGGGTCGTGGAGGACTTCGAACTCCGGCGAGGCGCGCAGCGATTCGGTGAGGTGTCGGGCGTTGGCGAGGGTGTGTTCGATCCAGGCGCGGTACTGGGCGGCGCCGTAGACGCGGAAGGCCATCCACAACCGCAGGGAGCGGAGCGGGCGCGAGTACTCGAGCGTGCGGTCGACCGGGTTGGCGACGTCGCCCTCGTGCAGCATGTAGCGTTCCTCGTGGCCGAACGCCGTCCGGAGCCTGCCCTGCTCGCGCAGCAACACAACGCTACAGCTCTTCTGCACGCCGAGCCACTTGTGGGCGTCGATGGTCGCCGAGTCGGCGCGTTCGAGACCGGTGAACAGCGGCGCCGCGGTGGGCGCCGCCGCACCCGGAAGCCCGTAGGCGCCGTCGACGTGCAACCAGACGTCGTGGTAGGCGCAGACGTCGGCGATCTCGTCGAGCGGATCGACGGCCCCCGTCAGGGTCGTCCCCGCCGTCGCAACCACCGCCACGCGCACGACGCCTGAGGCGACGTCCGCGGAGAGCGCCTCCTCCAGCGCCTCGGGCCGCATCCGGTGCCGGCCGTCGATGGGGATGCTCCGGACGGCGCTGCTCCCGAGCCCGCAGATCTCGACGGCGCGGACGACCGAGTGGTGGGCCTCCTCGGAGCAGTACACCGCCGTCCGGCGGCCTCCGAGGCCGTCGGCGCGGCACCCTGGCAATGCCCGCTCGCGCGCCGCGAGCAGCGCCGTGAGATTCGAGATCATGCCGCCGCTCGTAAAAGCGCCTTCCGCGTACGGGAAGCCGACGAACTCGGCGACCCAGCGCAGGGTCTGCTCCTCGACGAGATCCGCCCCCCCTGCACTGACGGCGAGGTTCGCGTCGTAAGTCGCCACGAGCGCGGAGGCGAGTACCCCTATCTCGAGGCCGGTCGAGCCGATGTAGCCGAGATAGAGCGGCCTCGAGGGCGAGATGCTGGCGTCGAGAATGCGCGCCGCGTCCCGCAGTGCGGCCTCCGTGTCGTCGGCCTCTTCAGGCAACGGTACCTCGAGGCGTCCGATCAGCATCTCGTCGAGCTGTGGCTCGGCGGTCCGCGGCGCATCGAATGACTCCCACGCCTCGCAGATGACGCGCTCGAGATCTCCCATAACCCCTTCGCGGTCGGCGAGCGCCGGGAGGTCTTTCCGCTGGTGTTGAGGCCCGGTGTTCATCCTAATCCCGTCCCCCTGCGAGCCCACATCTTCGCTACTCCTCGGCGCTCGCGCCGCCGCCGATGCGTTCGTAGACCTCCGGGCGGTTGCGTTTCAGGACGGCGCCCACGATCAGGCCCACTACGCCGCCCCCGAAGAGGATGATGGGCAAAACGACCGTCATCGTGCCGATGGGCGCGTCGGTGAGGCCCGTGATCAGTACGTTGAAGTTGGCGACGCCAAGCACGAGCAGGATCAGCAGCAGAACACCTGCGATCGCCGGCGCCCAGGTCGCCGCCCAGTTGCCGACCGCGTCCTGCGGCCGCTGCCTGAAGTACCCGACGACCGCGAAGGACGTCGCCGCCATCAGGAGCAGCACGCCCAGAGCGCCGAGGTTCGTCAACCAGGTAAAGAGCGTCAGCACCGGGTTGGCGGCGGCTATGGCGAAGACGAGGACGACGGTGAGCGCCAGGATGGACTGCGTCAAAGAGGCGACCCACGGCGCGCCCGTGCGTTGGTTGACGTGGCCGAAGACGGAAGGGAGGACGCCCTCGCGGCCGACGCCCTTCGAGACGTAGGCATAGTACGCTCCCGCGTTCTCGATGTAGCGGCTCATCGCTGCGTACCCGACGGTGAACAATGCGAGCACGATCCCAAGTGGTATGAACATGAACGCGACGGCCCTGTTGCCCGTCACGAGATAGGTCGCGGCCTGGCCGCCCGCCACCGCCGTAAGCGGCGCCGAGGCCGCCACTATGAAGAATATGAGGTCGGGCACCCCGAGGGCGCGCCGGTGGAGCTTGGCGCTCTCGGTGCCGCCCGCAGGCGGGTTGACGGTCGATTCGGCTCTGGACATCAGCTCTCCTCCTTCCGGCTCGGGACGAGCCCGCACCAATCCCTTACAAAGAGCCCGAGCACCTGCGCGGACTCGACGACGGAGCGCAGTGAGACGCGCTCGTCGATGCCGTGGATCCCCTCCCCCCGTGGCCCGAAGCATACGGCGGGTATCCCCGTGCGTATAAAGTGGCGCGCATCCGTCGTGGCGGTGGTCGCCATCGCCCTTGGGTTCTCCCCGTGCAAACTGGCGTACGCCTCCGACAGAGCCCGAACTAGCGGCTCGTCCTCGCCTATGACCGACCCCTCGCACGAGAACCCGTCGTAGCGCACGCGCGGCGGGTTCTCGGCCAGCCGCGGAGATGCGGCGACGGCCTCTGCAATGGCAGACTCGACCCCGGCGCGCGCCTCCTCGGGGTCCTGTCCGGGGTAGAGCCCGATGCGGCACGAGAGGGTACAACTTGCGGCGACGGTAGAGGGCCAGTCGCCGCCGGAGATCACACCAGGGTTCAAATTGATCGGGTGCTCGAACGCATCGTACGGCGGCGGCGGGTCCTCGTTGAGATGAGCCTCGTGGCGCCGGAGGGCCGCCAGCGCCTCGACCGCGGCGTCGATGGCATTGAAACCGAGGTAGCTGGCGCGCGCCGCGTGCGTAGGGACGCCGGAGAGCTCCACGTGGAACCAGAGGACGCCGACCTGGGCGACGGTTAGGTGATCAGGGTGGGGCTCGGTTATAACGCACGCATCCGCGCGCGCGCCGTCAAGCAAACACTGCAAAGCGCCGTGCCCCGTACACTCCTCCTCCACGACGGACTGCAACTGCACGTCAGAGGCGGGAGCATACCCGGCCAGCACCAGCGCCCGCACCGCGCCGGCCATGGCGGCGAGGCCGGCCTTCATGTCCCCGGCGCCGCGGCCGTAGAGCCAGTCACCGTCGCGCACCGCACGGAACGGCGGGTGCGTCCACAACTCCTCGGCGGCCGGCGGCACGACGTCTATGTGACCGTTCATGATGAGCGAGCGCCCGCCGCTCCCGCCAGCGGGCCAATCGGCCACGACGTTGCGCTTGCCATCGAGGTCCCATGTGAACGGGGAGGAACCTTCCGCCCGGCGCAATGCATCGGCGTCCAGGCGAACGCTGCGCGGTTCCATTCCGCAGTCGGCGAAGGCTTCCTCCATGATCACCTGTCCAGGTTCTTCGTCGCCGAGGACGGTTGGCGCCTCCACCAGGCGACACAGAAGGTCCTCCATCCAGCCAGCCTCGGCGGCGACAGCCTCGAGGACGGCGTCGTCGGGGACAGCCTCGCCGGGCGTGACCCCGGTCCTCATCCCACACTGCCCTCGAGAATCTGGAGCGTCTTGAGGTCGGAATAGAAGTCGAGGGCGTAGTCTCCGCCCTCGCGTCCTATGCCCGAGATACCCATGCCCCCGAAGGGCGCCGTCAGGTCACGGACGAGGAAGGTGTTGACCCAGACCACGCCGGCGCGTACCCGCCGCCCGACACGATCCGCACGGCCCATCGAGCTCGTGTACACGATGCCAGAGAGGCCGTAAGGGGTGGAGTTGGCGAGGGCTACCGCTTCGTCCTCGTCGGCGAAGGTCTGGAAGGTAAGGACGGGGCCGAAGACCTCGTTCTGCACCACCTCGGCGTCGTTGGAGGTCGGTTTTATGAGGGTCGGCTCGTAGAAGAGAGGCCCCGCGTCCGCGCGGCGTCCGCCGCGTACGATCTCCTGTCCGTCCTCCCGCGCGCGCTCGACGAAACCTTCGACTCGGGCCAGGTGGTCGGGGTGGATCAGGGGCGAGACCGTTGTCTCGTCCTCGCGCGGGTCGCCTAAGACATGCTCGTCGACCGCGGCGTGGAAGCGCTCGAGGAAAGGCTCGCGGACGGACTCCTGCACCAGGATGCGAGTTCCTGCCAAACAGACCTGCCCGCCGTCGTCGTACTGGCCCGCCGCCTTTGCGGCGGCGGCGTCGAGGTCTGCGTCCTCGAAGACTATAAGGGGCCCCTTGCCGCCGAGCTCGGCCGTAAAGGGTACGAGATTCTTCGCTGCGGAGACCCCGATCAGGCGCCCCGTCTCGGGCGAGCCGGTGAAGGAGACGCGCCGCAGCAAAGGATGCGCGACGAGCGCGGCGCCCGCCTCCTCCCCCACTCCCTGGACGACGTTGAAAACACCGGGGGGGATCTCAGCTTCGGCGACCAGACTGCCGAGCATCGAGCACGAGAGCGGCGACCACTCGGCGGGCTTGAGGACCACGGTGCAGCCCGCCGCGAGCGCCGGCGCGGTCTTCCAGGTGGAGAGCATGAACGGCGCGTTCCACGGTGTGATCACCGCCGCAGGCCCGGCGGGCATGCGCTGCACGCGGTTCCAGGTCCCCTGCGACCGCCAGTCGCGCTCTTCGTAGGCGGCGGCGAGGTCAGCGTAGGAGCGATAATTGCGCGCCCCGCGTGAGATCACACGCGCGCGAAGCGAACGCAACAGCATCGCCATGTCCGCGTTCTCGACGGCCGCGAGCCGCTCAACGTTCTCGTCGATGAGATCAGCGAGGCGGCGCAGGTAGGGCGCGCGGCCAGCGGGACCGAGATCCGCCCATTCCGGAAACGCGTCGTGCGCGGCGCGGACCGCCCGGTCGACCTCGGCTTCGCCGGCGCGTGAGATCTTTGCGATAACCCCCCCGTCGATGGGCGAGATGTCCTCGAAGCGGTGTTCGCTCGCGACACGCTCACCGCCGATGAAGTGGTCGGGCGAAACCCCGACGCCGGCGACCCTGACGCGGTCCGTGGCGGTTGTCATACGAACTCCTTTACGGTCTCTAGGTCGTCGATCGTGTACCCGAACGTGAAGCGGTACCCGCGGTCTATCTCGACCGGCGACAGCGTGTCGTGCTCCTCGCCGGGCGCGGGGTGCAACGTGAGAGTAGCCGGGCCGGCTACGACCTTGGATGCCATGCGGTCGCGGCTGACGGCGCGGACCAGTTCGTGGACCTGCGGGTCGTCGTGGCGGCCTGCGGCGAGCCGTGGGAAGTGGCGCACGTTGACGATCGGCGGGGCGTTGTGGCGCGGTCCCTCCTCGCTCTCGCCTACTATGGTCAGCGTCATGTCGGCGATGGCCCTGCCGCGGCCCGAGCAGGTCGCCCCGTAGCGGCCGCCGGGGCGCAGGCCGGGGTCGGCCGGGAGGTCGAGCCCGAACGTGCGGGTCATCCAGATCGAACCGAGCTTCTTGGGGAAGCCCTGGATCCAACCCCGCGCCAGCGCGAAGTCCTGGTCGACCCAGATGAACGGGCAGTTGCTCACCTCCTCGCCATCGAGCAGCGCGTTTATCACGATGAAGAACTCGCGGTAGTGGGACCGGATCGGGTCCACCAGCTCGTCCCCGCCCCCCGAGGAAGACTGCCAGTCGGCGAAGACGGCGGCGCAACGGCCGGGATCGGGGTGGGGATCGAGGCCTTCAGGTAGCACGGCCCTTACGGCGTCAGGATCCGCCCAGTAGTCGACGACGAGGAAGTCCCCGACGTAGTGCCACGGCGGCGGGGGGACGAGACTCGCCCGCCCGGTGCTCGTGCGGGGGATGGAGTAGCCCTGCAACCTCATGCGTTGACCTCCTCGGGGAGTGGTTGTCCGAGCATCTCCAGGCTCTCGCGCTCGGAGGCGACGGCCGCATCGTCGAAGCGGAAGTA
>Ga0126306_10000437_pt1 | contig 19087 bp, 19 predicted proteins | sample Plot27_FD_92592 | JGI IMG/M metagenome (GOLD analysis project Ga0126306, IMG submission 92592) | Serpentine soil microbial communities from UC McLaughlin Reserve, CA, USA - Plot27 | ecosystem: Environmental > Terrestrial > Soil > Grasslands | place: USA: UC McLaughlin Reserve, Lake County...
AGCCAGACCTTCCTGCGGTCGCCGAGGAGGTTCACGACCAGGAACGAGACGAGGACCATGTAGCCGATCGGCCTCATCACCCACAGGACCTCGGAAAAGTCGCCCTGTTGAAAATGGCCGTTCACCGTCCCGGCGACGAACGCGAGCCCGAGCAGGGCGAGCGGCAGCGTGAAGGGCTCAGGAAGGACGGGCACGCGGTGGCGAATGCCGAGGTCGAGAAGCAGGCCGACCGCTGCTGTGGCCATTACGACCTCGTTGATTGAGGGCGGCCCCTCGTAGAACCTCGCGGTGATCGGCAAGAAGCCGAATGGGTCATCCTCGAAGAGGACGGTGGAGACGAGCAGGACGGCAAGTCCAATCCCAGGCCTGCGGATCAGGAGCAGGATGCCGAGGAGTCCGACGACGGCCAGGCCGACGATCGGTCCGATCATGACCAGAGCCGCACCAGTGATGACGCAGGCGCCCAAGGCACCAAGCGCCGGCCACGGCGGAGCCACTCGCCGGTCGACGGCAGCGGCGGCGCGGTTCATGCCCCACTCCCCGCCGGTATCGCCTCGCGAGAGCCGCGCACGTGCACGGCTCGCTCGATCGTGTCCCGAATCTCGCGCCGGAAGCGCCCGGCGGCAAAACGCTCGGCGTTCTGCCGGATCTCAGCTGAGTCCAGCTCCTCCGCGGCGGCCCGCCTGACCACGTCGCGCACGGCGTCGACGTCGTGTCGCTCGAACAGCCAGCCGGTCGTCCCGTCACGCACGATGTCCACCGCGCCGCCCGCCGTCGGCGCGATCACCGGTGTACCGCACGCCTGCGCCTCGGCCATCACGATCCCAAAGTCCTCCACGGCCGGGTAGACGAGCGCCCTGGCCCGGCGATACAAAGCTCGCAGCTGCTCGGCGGGCACCTCCCCGAGGAATTCGACGTTGGCGGGTGCACGCCGCTCGAGCGCTTTGCGCAGATGCCCGTCGCCGACGACCAGCAGCCGCTCACCGAGCCCGCGAAAGGCCTCGAGCGCAAGGTCGAGGCGCTTGTAGCTGACGAGTCGCCCGACGTAGAGGAAAGAGTCCTCCCGCTCGCCGTCAGGGCTGTAGAACTCCGTGTCGACCGGCGGATGCACGACCTCGGCCGTTCGGCCATAGAAGCGCCTGATCCGCTCGGCGACCGCCGTCGAGTTGGCGACGAATTGGTCGACGCGCGTGGCCGTCCCTCGATCCCACCGTCTGAACCAGGCCATCAGGGCGCGGGCGGCGGGCCGCAGCGCGAGCGGGAAGCGCTGGGCCTCGGCCCCGAAGTCCCACGCGTACCGCATCGGCGTGTGGCAATAGCAAACGTGTGCGATTTCGTTCCCGACTCGGACGGCCTTCGCGCAGGCATGACTCGAAGACAAGACGGCGTCGACATCCTCGACCGGGGAGCGCAGCCGCCACGCGAGCGGCATCAGCGGCAACAGCCACTCGTGGTGCGACGGCGCGCCCGGGATCCGTTGAAGGAAGGACGACTCGGCAGCCTGAAGCTCCGGCGGCAGGGTGCCGGCCTCCAACAGGGTCGTGAGCAGGCGCGCCCCGGGAAAAACGGCGAGCACCTCGGCGACCACGCGTTCCGAGCCCGCGTAGCGAACGAGCCATTCGTGGGCGACGGCGACCCGCACCGCTTCGCCCTCGCCGCTCGGGCTCAGCGCCGCGACGCGCTCTCGCGCAGTCGCTGCGCGAGTCTCGCGCCACGCGGCAGATCCTGTGGCCGGTACTTGTAGTAGTACGAGACCCCGTAGTCCTCACCCAGGTCGGCGTCGGTGATCACGAAGCCGAGCTTAGTGGCCGGGGTGGTCTCGAGCAGCCGGACGAGCTCGTCGACCGTCGAGCGGCGAACCACCCGCAGCCTCGCGACGACCAGCATCGCGTCGACTACGGCGCTCAGGGCCATCGCGTCGCCGACATGCAGGACCGGCGGCGCGTCGATCAGGACGACGTCCCCGCGGTCCTTGAGCTCCTCGAGGATGCGGGCCAGCGACCGCGTACCGACGAACTCGCCCGTGTTTGGCGGAGTCGGGCCGGACGGAAGCACCTCCAGCACACCCTCGGCACGAGCGCCGTTGACGCCGTCGAGCAGAGTCTCTTTCTCACCGCGCTGGATCGGGAGTCTCGCGAGGGCGTCCTCGAGCGTCGCATCCCCGAGGATGACGTCGGTGATGCCCGGCCTGCCCTCCAGGCGGAAGAAACGGCCGACGAAGGGGCGGCGCAGGTCGAGGTCGACGAGCACGACGTGGCGCCCCGCCTTCGCCATCGCGACGGCCAGATTTGCGACCGTCGTCGACTTGCCCTCTTGTTCGAGCGCGCTCGTGACCATGATCGTCCGGGCACCGCGTTCGAGATTGACGAAATCGATGTTCGTCCGGAGCATCCGGAAGGCCTCGGCCTGGACGCTGTTCGGATCCTCGATCATCGTCAAGCGGTTGGCCCGCTGGAGGGTGCGGGCCGGGCGCGGAATGCGGCCGAGGAGTGGCAGGCGCATCCGCTCGGTGATCTCGTCGGCCGAGCGCAGACGGGTGTCGAGCGCCTCCCAGAGGAATGCGAAGAGCAGCCCGAACGCGAGCCCGAACATGATCGCGAGGATCACGTTCCTGGTCGTCTTCGGCTGCACCTGGACCGCAGCGGTCGAGGGTCGGACGACGAACGCATTCGAGGTCTGGAGCGCCTCGAGCAGCCGGAGCTCCTGCTCCTTGTCGACGAGGCTCGCGTAGAGCTGGGAGCTCGTGCCGCCTCGGGTTTGCTCGAGTTCCTTGATTCGCTCCTCGAGTTTCACGAGCGCGGTCTTCAGCGCCTCGGTGTCGATCTCGCGACGGTAGATCCTGAACTGCTCCGCGTACTCGGTTGCCAGCGTCGCCGCGAGCTCCGGGTCAGCGTTGCGGACCCGGAACTCGAGCAGGTCGACATTCGGCTTCGCCTCTACCTCCGAGTTCGCGAGCAGTTCGAGCGGGGTGCACTCCGGCCACGGGACGTTCGTGCAGACGCGCCCGGCGACCTCCGGGACCGAGGCCAGGTCGGCCTGGGTCTCGGCGAAGCGCTCCGCGTCCTGGAAGAAGCTCGAGTCCCCCGTGTTCGTGAGTGCCTGAGCCAGGTTCTGCGGGCTGAGATAGACCTCGGACGATCCCTGGTAGATCTCTTGCTGGCGCGAGGAGAGCAGCAACGCGACCAGTGGGAGCAGGACGACGCACGCGGCGATGATCCACTTGCGGCGCCGGATGACCCGAAAGTAGTCGGGAAGGGTAGGCGCGATACTCGTCTGGACGTTAGACATGGGCGTTTTCGCCTGCTCGGCGGGCGATTCGGTTCATGCCGGCACCGGGCAGGCCTCGCTTCCTACTATAGATTGACATTTGCCCCGGTTCTCGCCGCCGGCCCCGCGCGTGGGCAGCAAGCGACCATGACCGCAACCACCTTCCGGCTCATCGTCCTGTGCACCGGGAATCGTTTTCGGAGTCCTCTTGCCGAGGTCCTGCTCCGAGATCTGACTCAGGGCCTTCGCGTCGAGGTCTCGTCGGGCGGAACGCTCTCGCTCGGGCCTGTTCCGGCGCTCCGTCAGGCGCTCGAATCCGCGACGGCGATGGGCCTCGACCTGAGCGCGCATCGGTGCCGGCACTTCAGCGAGACCGAGCTTCCTACCGCCGACCTCGTGCTGGGCTTCGAGCGGACGCATGTCGCAGCCGCCGTCGTCGACGGTGGAGCGCGTCCGGAGCGGACGTTCACCCTCCCAGAGCTCGTCGAGCTCCTCCGGCAGGTCGAGCCGCGGGCAAACGATCCGATCGACCGCGCGCGAGAGGCGATCGCGCTTGCCCACGAGAGCCGCAGCGACCGTCCGGAGCTCCTAGAAGTGAGCCAGCTCGCGGACCCGTACGGACGCTCGCACAAGGTCTACCGCGAGACGGGCGAACGCGTCGAGGCGCTGTGCGAGGAGCTCGCGGCCCGCCTGTTCCGGGCTCCGCCACGCCGGCACCGCGACGTCGACGAGGGCTGGCTGAAGCGGCTCGTCTCGCGCTAGCTGATGAAGATCCTGCTCACCGGACACCACGGCTACATCGGCTCGGTCTGCGGGCCGCTGCTCGCGGCTGCCGGACACGATGTCGTCGGCCTCGACACGCTGCTCTACCGGGACTGCGACCTGGCCTCAGCCCGGGCGACTGCGGTTGCCGCGCTGCTGCTCGACGTGCGCGACGTCCGGCCCGGCCAGCTCGAAGGCTTCGATGCGGTCGTCCACCTCGCCGCGCTCTCGAACGATCCGCTCGGCGACTTCAGCCCCGAGCTCACGCGCGAGATCAACTACGAAGCCACCGTCTCTCTCGCCCGTGCGGCCCGGGAGGCGGGTGTCCGGCGCTTCGTGTTCTCGTCCTCCTGCAGCATGTACGGCACCTCCTCCGACGAGGCGGTGGACGAGAGCGCGCCGATGAAGCCCCTGACCGTGTACTCCGAGTCGAAGGTGCGCTCGGAGGAGGCGCTCGTCGACCTCGCCGGACCCAACTTCGCGCCGGTCTCGATGCGTAACGCCACGGCGTACGGCGTCTCGGCCCGGCTCCGCGTCGACCTCGTCCTCAACAACCTCGTCGGCTGGGCCCACACGACCGGCAAGGTCAAGATCATGAGCGACGGCACGCCCTGGCGGCCGCTCATTCACGTCGAGGACACGGCGAGAGCGGCTCTCGCCGCACTCGAGGCGCCGGAAGACGTCGTGCGCGGCGAAGCCTTCAACGTCGGCCGCGAGAGTGAGAACTACCAGGTGCGCGAGCTCGGGGACATCGTCGAGGAGGTAGTCGCCGGCTCCGAGGTCGAGTACGCCGGCTCCGGCGACCCCGATCCGCGCAGTTACCGCGTGAACTTCGACAAGCTCACGCGGACCTTCCCGGAGCTCGAGCTGAAGTGGACCGCCCGTGCGGGCGCCGAAGAGCTCGCCGCCGCCTACCGTGCCGCCGGCTTGACGCTCGAGATGTTCGACAGCGACCGTTTCACGCGGCTCAAGCGGCTGCGCTCGCTCCTCGAGCGCGGCGACCTCGACCAGTCGCTCCGCTGGCGGAAGGCCGCATGAGGTTCGAAGAGACCGAGCTCTCCGGCGCCTTCGTGATCGACCTCGAACGGCGGGAAGACGAGCGCGGCTTCTTCGCGCGCAGCTGGTGCGCGAACGAGTTCGCCGAGCAAGGTCTCTTGAACCGGCTCGTCCAGGCGAACCTCTCCTGGAACCCGCGTCAGGGGACGCTGCGGGGCATGCACTTTCAGCACGCGCCGCACGCCGAGGTCAAGGTCGTCCGCGCAACCCGTGGTGCGATTTACGACGTGATCATCGATCTCCGCGAGGAGTCACCGACCTTCAAGGAGTGGATCGGCGTCGAGCTGAACGCAGACAATCGGCGGGCGCTCTACGTGCCCGAAGGGTTCGCGCACGGCTTCCAAACCCTTCTCCCGGATTGCGAGGTTCACTACCTCGTGACCGAGTTCTATACCCCGTCGGCTGAGGGCGGCGTTCGCTGGAACGACCCGGCGTTCGGGATCGACTGGCCGGATCCCGCGAACGCGGTCCTGTCCGAGAAGGACGCCAACTGGCCTGACTTCGAGCGATGATCATTGTTGATACCGCGCTCGAAGAGCGCCGACGCGCCGGAAATCCGATCCGCGTAGCGATGGTCGGCGCCGGCTTCATGGGCCGCGGCATAGCGCTTCAGATCCTGAGCGCCGTCCCGGGCATGCGGCTCGTGGCGATCGCGAACAGGAACATCGAAAAGGCACATCGCGCCTACGCGGAGGCTGGTGCCGGGGATGTCGTCGAGACCACGAACGAGGCGGAACTCGACGAAGCGATCGGCGCCGATCGCTACGCGGTGACGCAGGATCCGCTGCTGCTCGCCCGCCACCCGCAGGTCGAGGCCTTGATCGAGGTCACCGGCGCAGTCGAGAACGGCGCGCGCGCCGTCTCGACCGCGATCGAGCACGGCAAGCACGTGATCCTGATGAACGCCGAGCTGGACGGCACGGTCGGGCCGATCCTGCGCCAGAAGGCCGACGCGGCCGGGGTCGTCTATACCAACGCCGACGGCGACCAGCCGGGCGTGCAGCTGAACCTTTACCGCTTCGTCAAGACGATCGGGGTCAAGCCCGTCCTCTGCGGAAACATCAAGGGCCTGCATGACCCCTACCGCAACCCGACGACGCAGGAGGGCTTCGCCAAACAGTGGGGTCAGAACCCCCGCATGGTCACCTCCTTCGCCGACGGGACGAAGATCTCGTTCGAGCAGGCGATCGTCGCCAACGCGACGGGCATGCGAGTCGCCCGGCGAGGGATGTACGGGCCCACAGTCGAGACGGGCACGCACATCGACGCGTCGCGCGAGCTCTTCCCGCTCGAAGAGCTCGCCGACGGTCCGGGAATCGTCGACTACGTGGTCGGCGCCGTCCCGAGCCCCGGCGTGTTCGTGCTCGGGAGCCACGACAATCCGATGCAGCAGCACTACCTCAACCTCTACAAGCTGGGCGAGGGGCCGCTGTACTGCTTCTACACGCCGTGGCACCTCTGTCACTTCGAGGTGCCGATCACTGTCGCGAGAGCCGTGCTCTTCGGGGACGCCGCGATCGCCCCGCTCGGACCACCGCTCGTCGAGGTGGTCGCGACAGCCAAGGTCGATCTCGAGGCCGGGCAGGAGATCGACTCGCTCGGCGGCTATCTGACCTACGGCCTCGCCGAGAACGCCGACCTCGCGACGGCCGAGCAGCTGCTGCCGATGGGGCTCGCCGAGGGCTGCCGCCTGCGCCGGCACGTCGAGAAGGACGCCGTGCTCACCTACGACGACGTCGAAATCCCCGGTGGCCGTCTGATCGACGAGCTGCGCCGGAAACAAGCCGCCAGCTTTTCCTGACGGCGGCTACTTGACGGCCTCGACGTACAGCGAGCCGATGCGGCGGTGCTCGCTGTCCGGCACCGGCTCGAGCTGACTGTCGCCGAACGGCCTCTGCTCCACTGTCGGGAATCCAGCGGCGTTCAAGACGAGACTGAGCGTCTCCGCGTCGTACATCGTTCGGTGCCCCGCCTCGGCGAAGAACTCCTGAAGCGCCAGCAGGCCGGTCGGCGCGTCGGGCCACGCGATGTGCGGCGCGCCGCAGTCGGGAACGCCGATCCGGAGGACTCCCGCCGGTCGCAGGACGCGATACGACTCGCACGCGAGGCGGTAGCCCTCTTCCAGCGAAAGATGCTCGAGGAGGTGTTCATGAAAAATGGCGTCCACCGTCCCCTCGCCGAACGGGAGCGGCCTGAGGAGGTTCCAAGCCAGGTCGACGCGATCGCCCAGCAGGTCGACGTTAACCCAGCCGGGTTTGCGGACGGGGCCGCTTCCGAGATGAAGACGCGCCGCGCTGGTCGCACCGATGCGCTGTGCTCGGCGACGAGCTGGCCGTGCCGCGAGCGCCGTTGCGGCCACGCGCATGCGGAGCCGGAAACGCTGCGGAACGACACGCCGCCCCCAGCGCCGGACGCGCGACGCAGGGTCAGACACACCCGTCTGCGCGGAACCGTCGCCGTATCGATTCGCGAGATACGCCTCGAAGAGAGCCCGGGCCTGTTCCTGCGGTAGAGCCGCAGCGGGCGCGCCCACTGGCTCGGCCGCTTCACCGCCGGGCCGTGTCATCGCCGGATACTACGCGGCTCCGGCGGCGAAATCGCCTTCAAACGGACGTTAGAGGCGCGCCGTGGGCAGGTTCCAGGTGCTGTGCAAGCCGAGCAGGCGGGACAGCGACAAGGGCTGCGCTCGCTTGGTGACGACGAGCGTCGCCGTCGCCGACCGCGTGGAGCTGCCCCACGTGCCGCGGAACGTCAGTCGGTAGATGCCTGTACGAACGTCTCGTCCCAACTGGACGAAGACGGCCGCCGGCGAGGCCGCACTGAACTCGCCGCTCGTCGTCGCGCGCGCACCGCGTGGCACGCCGGAGACACGAACGGCAACCGGCCCGCCCGAGCCGTCGACCCGAAGCAAGAAGTCCGCTCGGCCGGCTCGCCCGGCCGAAACACGACTCGGGCTTGCCGTCAGGCTGAAGGACGGCGCGGGAGGAGGCTGGGGCGTCGCGGGCGCCGGGGGCGGCGTTGGAGGAGGCACGGGCGCCGGCGAAGCGAGCAACGACGAAAGCGCGTCCCAGGCAGGTTTCGTCGAGCCGTCGGCGCGCCTGAGACCGAAGTTGCCTTCGCGATCTCCGGAGACGCCGTTCGAGCGATCCCAGGAGTAGACGAAGATCCGCTCCACGAATCCGCCCCACTCGCCGAGCGCGCGCTGGACGGCGCCCCGGACGAAGGTCGCCTGCTGCGCCTCCGAGACGGCATCGGAGACGCCCGGGGCCGTACTCCAGCCGACCTCGGTGATCCACAGCGGATGCGAGGGGTCGACTTGGTGGATCAGCTCGAGGCGCCGGAAATCCCAGCGCGCATCCGCACGGTCGTCATAGGGACCCAGTTCGCGTGGGTATGGATAAGGATGGACGCTGTACGCGTCGACCAGGCCCTTCAGGCCTGAGTCAGCCGCGAGGACGTTCGCCAGCCATGAGACGATCTTCCCGTCGGTGCGCGCCTGGAGGAGATCGCCGGCGATCAGCACCTTCACGCCGGGGTTCGCCGCCTTGACGGCTTCGGCGGTCACGCGAGCCAGAGCTGCGTACGCGGTGGGATTGGGATTCGGCTTCCAGTCCCAGTGCCCCCACGGCTCGTTCCAGACTTCGACCGCTGTGAGCGGCCTAGGGGTCAACTCCGGATGGCCGCTCCAGAAACTGCCACCGGGGCCGTAGCGCCGAACGATTGCCGTCGCGTACGCGGCAAACTCGGCGTTGTCGCGCGGGGGGTACGTGCTCTCGCCGTTCGGCCCGGAGCTCGCCCACTTGGCGGAGTAGTCGAGGATCGCGAGCACGTTGACGCCTGTACGCGAGGAGGACGTCATCAGCTTGTCGGGCCACGACCAGTTGAACGAGCCCTTGCTGGGCTCGATCGTCTCCCAGAGGAAGTCTTCGCGGGTCCAGTCGACGCCCCCGGCGTGGAGGCGGCGCATCTCCGTCTCCTGGTCGGCGTCCCACATCACGTGGCCCGCAACACCGACACGCCCGGGCCAGGCGCCGCTATCGGCTCCGACGGAAGCGGAACCGCAGAGCGCGACGGCGCCGGCAAGCGCGGCGAGGATGAGTGGGCGGCGAAGACCCCTCGGCACACCTCAGTCATCGGTAGGTGCGTCCGTTGACGATTGGCTCGTTCGAGGGACGCTCGGACGAGGGCTGGGCTACTCCTTCGCGCGCAGCGCGGGAAACAGGATCACGTCCCTGATCGTCTCGCGTCCGGTGAGCACCATCGCCAAGCGGTCGATCCCCAGGCCGAGCCCCCCGGTCGGTGGCATCCCGTAGGCGAGCGCCTCGACGTAGTCCGGGTCGCCCGGCTCACCCCCCGCCTCGGCCGCCTGCTCCGCGAACCGGGCCGCCTGCTCGTCCGCGTCGTTGATCTCGGTGAAGGCGTTCCCGAGCTCCATCCCGCCGACGAAGTACTCGAAGCGCTCGACGATCGAAGGGTCGTCTTCGGTGGCCCGGGCGAAGGGCGAGAGCTCGACGGGGTAGTCGTGGAGGATCGTCGGCTCGATCAGCGCCGGTTCGACGAACGAGCTCAACGCGTGGTCGACGAGCTGCGCCCAGTTCCGGTCGGCCGAAGTGTCGACGTCACGTTCGCCGAGGCGGGCTCGTAGCTCGGCCTCGTCGCGACTCCACAGACCTTCCGCCTCGAGCGCGTCGACGAGCTTCACCTGCCGCCAGGGCCCGGCAAGGTCGACCTCGTGGCCGCGGAAGCTCACCTCGGTCGTCCCGATCGCATCCTCGGCGACGGCGGCCACCAGCTGCTCGATCCGCTCCATCATGTCGCGGTAGTCCGCGTACGCCTCGTACCACTCGACCATCGTGAACTCCGGCTGATGCTTGTAGGAGACGCTCTCGTTCCGGAAGTCCTTGCCGAGCTCGTAGACGCGGTCGAGCCCGCCGACGATCAACCGTTTCAGGTAGAGCTCAGTCGCGATCCGGAGGTACAGATCGGTTTCAAGCTCGTTCGAGTGGGTCACGAATGGCTCGGCGAAGGCGCCCCCGTACCGGGGTTGGAGGACCGGCGTCTCGACTTCGACGAACCCCCACTCGTCGAGGGTACGCCTGATCGCCGTCACCAGCCGCGTCCGGAGCTGGAAGTCGGCCCGGGTCTCTTCGTTCATCAGCAGGTCGAGATAGCGCTGCCGGTACCGCGTCTCGGTGTCCTGGAGCCCGTGGAACGTGTCAGGGAGTGGTCGCTTGATCTTCGCCAGGAGCGAGAGCTCGTCGACGGCCAGCGACGGTTCGCCCCGCTTCGTGCGAGCCGGGTGGCCCGTCACGCCGACGATGTCGCCGAGGTCGACGTCGACCGGCCCCGTGCGCTCGGCGGCACAGAGCAGCTGAATCCGTCCCGAGCGGTCGACGAGGTCGAGGAAGACGAGCTTCCCCATGTCTCGACGGGCCAACACCCGCCCGGCGAGGCGGCGGGTCTCGGCGGCTTCGGCGCCGGCCTCCAGCGGTTCCGCCTCGGCGCGGACAGAGGCGATCTCGACGCGGTCTGGGAACCGCTTCGGCAACCCGCTCATGGCGCGCGAGTCTACGGGGGTAGGAGGGTTTGGCGGAATGCCGCTCGTCGCAGGGGTGCGATGGTCGTTCCGAGGCAAGGACGCAGGGGAGCCCCCGTATCAGTTCGATACGGGGGGCGACTGAGGACGCTGCCTCGGGGCGAGCAGCGCGGCCCTGCGGCACAGACTGTATTTCGCCAAACCCTCCTAGCCCCAGATCAGCCAGCCGATGAACAGGCCGGAGCCGAAGACCGCTGCGCCGATGCCGATCGCCGCGCCTGTGCCGTAGAGCCACTCCCACTTGTCCGCGACGGCGATCTCCTCCGAGCCGAACGCGGCGTGAAGGCCGATCCGCGAAGCCCCGCGCGGACGAGGCGGCGGCTCCGCGACACCAACCTCGCGATGCACGGCCGCCCAAACCACGTCCGGGTCCGCGCCGACGTCCCGCAACACATTCACGGCCACGCCGCCGCCCTCGTGTAAGAGCCCGATCAGAATGTGCTCCGTACCGACATAGCTGTGGCCCAGCCTCACCGCGTCCTGGAGCGCGAGCTCGAGCACGGTCTTCGCGCGAGGGGTCAACGGGACCTGCCCCTCCTCGAGACCATCGCCGTGCCCGATGGTCTGCGCCACGTGGTTCCGCACTTGGTCCAGATCGACTCGGTGCGTCTCCAGGATGCGCGCAGCTACGCCCTCTTCCTCCCGGAGCAGCCCGAGCAGGATGTGCTCGGTACCGATGTAGTTGTGCCGGAGACGGCGCGCTTCGTCCTGCGCAAGGACGACGACCTCCCGGGCGCGCACGGTGAACCGCTCGAACACGATTTGAGGCTATGTCACGCCCGCGCGATCGCGCAGCGATTGCCCACGAAAGCGAAGCCGCTAAGCGGCTTTGATCTCGAGGATCTTGTATTTCAGCTTCGCACCGCGCGGCGTCGCGACCACGACGGTCTCGCCCTTCTTCTTGCCGAGAATCGCCTTGCCGACCGGAGACTCGTTCGAGAGCTTCTGTTCCGCCGGGTTGGCCTCGGCCGAACCGACGATGTGGTACTCGACCGTCTCCTTGGCGGCGACGTCCCGAAGCCGAACGTGCGAGCCGACGCTGACGACGTCCTTCGAGATCTCCTTCTTGTCGATCACGCGCGCAGACAGGAGCCGCTCCTCGAGCTGGGCGATGCGGTGCTCGAGCATCGCCTGCTCGTTCTTCGCGTGGTCGTACTCCGCATTCTCGGTGATGTCGCCGAACTCACGGGCGATGCGAATGCGATCGGCGATCTCGCGCCGTCTCTCGGTGGAGAGGTGCGCGATCTCTTCCTTCAACTTCTTGTAACCCTCCGGAGTGAGGATCACTTCCTTCACGACAGGGCCTCCTAGACGCCAAAGAAAAACGCGCGGGCCGACTCATCGGCCCTCGCGGGGGCGGCATGGTACCTACGGCGCCGGATAACGTCAAACTTGCTCGGCTACCCTTTTCCGCTCTGTGCAGGTAGATCTTTCCTCCTCGTGGCGGATCGGGCCGGTCGAGATCCCGACCCGCCTCGTCCTGGCGCCGATGGCAGGCGTGAGCGTGCAGGCATTTCGTCGTCAGGGGCGTCGATTCGGGGCCGGGCTCGTCTGCTCCGAGATGGTCAGCTGCGCGGGGCTCGAGCACCGCAACGAACGTACGCTCGGCTACCTGCGAATCGCCTCGGACGAGCATCCGCTCGCCGTCCAGATCTTCGGCTCCAACCCGGCGACCATGGCCGAAGCGGCTCGCATGGTCGAGGCAGCCGGCGCCGACCTCGTCGACATCAACTTTGGCTGCCCGGTGAAGAAGGTGACGAAGACCGGAGCCGGCGCCACCCTGCTCGAGGACTCTGCACACGCGACGGCGATCGTCGGCGCCGTTGCAGACGCGGTTTCCGTCCCGGTCACGGTGAAGATGCGCCGCGGTGTCGAAAACGGCGCGCGTGCGTGCCTCGAGCTGGGTCCCAGGCTCGTCGAGGCCGGAGCTGCGTCCCTCACGCTCCACCCCCGCTCGGCGCGACAGATGTACACGGGCGAGGCCGACCACTCACTGACTGCAGAGCTCGTCGAGCTGGTGGACGTCCCGGTAGTCGCTTCCGGCGACATCACTTCGCGGGCACGAGCGCAGACCGTCCTCGCCACCACGGGAGCGGCCGCCGTCATGGTCGGACGCGCCGCCCAGGGTAATCCGTGGGCGATCAGGGAGATCGGCGGCGACTTGGACGCCGAGCCGTCCCGAGAGGAAGTCGTGGCCGAGCTGCTGCTCTTCATCCGGGAAACCGCTCGGGAACTGGGCGAGCAGCGCGCGACGAGCTTCCTGAAGAAGTTCTACAGCTGGTACCTCGGCCGCGGTCGCTTCCCGCGCCAGTTCAAGCAAGAGCTGACCCAGCTGCAAACCCTTGCCGAGGTCGAGGAACGTCTGTTCGCCGCCGCGCCCGGAGCCGCGTTCGTCCTCGCTCGGCTCGAGCGGGAGAACGCTCCTGCGGCAGAAGTTGAGCTGGATCTCCCCATCTCGATTTACGGGGGCGGGTAACGAGTACAGCCATCACGCGCCTGAAAAGGAGGTACGTAATGGCAACCACACAGGAGCGGAGGACCCGGGAGCAGAGCCAAGTCGACGAGAAGGTCGACCGGGCGCGTCCTGTGGAGACGAAAACAGAGCGTCAGACCGTCACGGATCCGTATTCCGGGATCGCGGCTGCGCGTGAGCGTTTCGGCGGAGTCGACATCCCCGCGAGCCTCGTCGGCATGCTGACCGCGCTGTCGACGACGTTGATCCTGGCCGGACTGATCGGCGCCGGGCTCGGAGCCGTGGACTACCAGACAGGGCTCGAAGGCGACGCCAGGGATATCTCGACGTGGAGCATGATCGGTGGGGTCGCCGTGCTGCTGGTTGCGTACATCGTCGGCGGTTGGGCAGCCGGCCGCATGGCGCGGTACGACGGAGCGCGGAACGGCTTCGCGACGGGCGTCTGGACGCTGTTACTCGGCGGCATCCTCGCCGCGCTCGGCGCCTGGATCGGCAGTGACTACGACGTCTTCCGCGACGTCAACCTGCCGCAGTGGTTCTCGACCGACGCCTTCACGACGAGGGCGATCATCAGCGGCGTCGCCGCGATCGCGGCGATGTTCGTCGGCGCAATCATCGGCGGGCTCTGGGGCGAGTACTACCATCGCCGTGCCGATCGCACGATCGCCGCGGAACCACCGCGGACCGAATCACGCGTCTAGAAACGGCGCCCAGGGGCGGCTTCCGCCCCCTAGGTCGTGTTTTGCGCCCAGATCAGCCGCAATCCCTCGAGCGTCAGAAAAGGGTCGACGGTCTCGATCGTCCGTGAGTGCGGGGCGATCAGGTCGGCGAGCCCCCCGGTTGCGACTGCACGAGCCTCGGCGCCGAGCTCACCTCGGATGCGGCTGACGATCTCGTCCACCTGGCCCGTGAACCCGTAGACCAGGCCCGACTGAAGCGCGGCCTCGGTTGTTTTCCCGATCACGGTCGGCGGCGCTGTGAAGTCGATTCGGAAGAGGCGAGCCGCGCGCGCGGAAAGCGCATCCATCGAGATCTCAATGCCCGGAGCAAGGACGCCGCCGGCGTATTCGCCCGCAGGGGAGACGACGTCGAAGTTCGTCGAGGTGCCGAAGTCGACGACGATGCAGGGCGCGCCGTAGCGCTCACGCGCGGCGACCGCGTTCGCGATCCGATCGGGACCGACCTCGCGCGGGTCGTCGTAGCGAATCGGAATCCCGGTCTTCACACCGGGCCCTGCCACGAGGATCGGAACGCCGACCCATCGATCGGCGAAATCCTCGTACGCGCTGACCAGCGACGGCACGGTCGAGGACAGGCAGATGCCGTCGACCGTCTCGAGGTCGATCAGCCCGGTCAGCAAGACCCCGAGCTCGTCGCCCGTTCGGTCCGCCTCGGTCGCGACGCGCCGCGTCTCGCCGAGCTCACCGTCCCGGAATAGCCCGAGGACGGTCTGAGTGTTGCCGACGTCGACCGCTAGGAGCAAATCGCCAAGGCGGCGCTACTCGTCGTCGCGCAGTGGCTCGCCGATGCGATCCGCCAAGGCCTCGGCCGTCAGCTTCGGCTCCTCCCCCTCGGCGCGCAGCTCCTCGACGGTGACGTCGCTCGAGGTGTAGACCTCGGCGCGCGGAATCATCCGCGTCGGCCGGTTCTTGTCCCACACCCACACGTCCTCCATCCGGAGGTGGAAGAACGGATAGCTCGGCTGCGGGACATAGCGCAGGTCGAGCGTGTTACAGAGGTACGTGGCGTCCTGGGTCAGGACGCAGTACCGGAACAGGCCGAAGACGGCTGTGTATTCCTTCTTGAGCTGTAGCTCGAGCTCAGCCTCGAACTCGTCGAGCTCGTCCAGGTGCGACATAGGCGTCATTGTAGACCGGCGAGTAGAGCCTGCACCGACCCCCTTCCGGGCACCTCCAGGCCGCTATCCAGCTCGGCCAGCGGCTCGAGAACGAACCGGCGTTCGGCGAGCCGCGGATGCGGAATCCGGAGGCCAGGTTCGTCCAGTCGCCGGCCGTTGTAGAGCAGTAGATCGAGGTCGATCGTGCGAGGCCCAAACCGCGGCCCCGACCGGTCTCGTCCCAGTTGGCGCTCGACGTCTTTTAGGCGCTGCAACACCGCTCGCGGCGCGAGCTCCGTGCGCAGCGCCGCCGCGCCGTTCAGGAATCGCGGCTGATCCTCGTAGCCGACCGGATCGGTCTCTCGCAGCGACGACACCGCCTCGATCTCGATGTCTCCGTTTGCGGCCAGCAGCTCCAGCGCCAGGCGAATCGCTCCCGCCCGGTCGCCGAGGTTCGAGCCGAGGCCGACGTAGACAAGAGACATGGCCTCGCTAATGTTGCGGATATGCGCCGATTAGGGGTCGCCTTGGCGTTGCTCGTGCTGGCTGCGCCAGGCTCGGCGGAAGCAGGGCCGGCGGCTGCGATCCCGACCGGTCGGGCATTGGAGGCACTTTCCGACTACCGCTTCACCCTCCTCGGCCTCGAGGCCGATCCTTCGGCCGAGCGCCTAGTCGCCGGCCGAGGCGGCACGATCGTCGCGCCGGAGCTTCACATCTGGCGGCTGCGCAGCCGGGATGCGCAGCGCCTGATCCCTCGACTGCAACGCCTCGGAGCCCTGCGCTACGCCGAGGCAGACGGCCCTGTCTTCCGCCAAGGACACATCACTGGGGGCGACCCGCTCGCCGTGCCCACGATCGGCTGGCATCTCTATCGCGTCGGCGCCGATCGAGCCGAGCCGCCGGGCCCGGGCGTCCCGATCACAGTCGTCGACTCCGGTCTCGATATGACCCATATGGAGTTCTCGGCCCGCCCCAACACGTTCGTGCTCAACGAGCAGCACGTTGAGCTGGACACAGACGAGTATCACGGGACGATCGTCTCCTCGACGGCGGCTGCGCCCACCGACGCGAAGGGCGCCGTCGGCATCTATCCGCAGGCGATCCTCCGCGCTTACGACCTCGAGTTCCTGTCCGAATCAACGATCGTGGAAGGCATCACCCGCGCGGTCGCCTCCGGACGCAGCGTGATCAATCTGAGCCTCGGCGGTGACGAGCCGTCCCGCTCGATCTACGAGGCCACGACCAACGCCTTCGGACGGGGGTCACTGATCGTCGCCGCGGCCGGGAACGAGCGCCTCCTCGACGACCCCCCGATCTACCCCGCCGATTTCCCACACGTCTTGACCGTGGCCTCCACCAACCAGAGCGATGCACCCTCAGACTTCTCGAGCACGAGCCGCGCGGTCGACCTCGCGGCGCCCGGCGAGCAGATCCCGTGGCAGCATCCGACCGACCCGACGTTGTCCGAAACGGCCAGCGGGACGAGCTTCGCGGCGCCGATCGTGACCGCGGCCACTGCGTGGGTCTGGACCGTGCGGAAGACGCTCGACAAGACGCAGATCTTCGACCTGATGCGTCTCTCGGCGCGGGACCTCAGCCCGACCGGCCCGGACACGCGCACCGGACTCGGGCTGCTCGACATACCCAGCGCACTGACGAGAGCACCGCCGCCGATCGACCCGCTGGAGCCAAACGACGACATCGATCATGTCAAGGCACACGGCATCTTTCGCTTTGCGGCGCGGCCGCTCAACGCGCCCGGCCGCCGCCGAGCGACGTATCGCGCCCGGCTCCACGCGAGTGAGGATCCGCACGACGTCTATCGGATCTGGGTACCCGGCCGGAGCAGCGTTTCGGCGACGATCCGGCCGAACGCGGACGTGAACGCCGCGCTCTGGGCCCTCGGCACGAAGAACGTCGCAGAGCAGGGTTCCGAGCGGCGCCGTCACCTCGTCGTCTCGAGCGGGCGCCCCGGCGGCCGGCCCGAACTCCTTCGTGTCGAGAATCCGAGGGCCCACGGCTACTTCACCTACCTCGACCTCTTCCTCGGCCGCAACGTCCGCTCAGCGACTTACTCGCTCGGGGTCAGGGCCCGCGCTCTGCCGTCGCGGCCGAGTAGGAGACGGTGAGGGAGGCCGGGCTGATGCCCGGCTTGCGCACGCGCACCCTGATGCGCTCCGCGGAGAACCGAGCGGCCAGCTCGTCCGCGACGGCAGCGGCGAGGACCTCGATCAGGCGGTACTCGCGCGCTTCCGAGACCTCGCGGACACAGGCGGCGACGGCCCGGTAGTCGACCGTGTCCTCGAGACGGTCGGAAGCAGGCAACGGCACCTCGAGCGCGACGTCGTAGAGGAAGGTCCGGCCCTGCTCCCGCTCCTCGTCCTCGACGCCGTGTCGCCCGAAGACTTCGAGACCCACCAACTCCACCGTAAGCGTCATCCAACGACCGCCCGGGCCGCCGTCAGCGCCTCCACGTGCTCACGCACGTCGTGGACGCGCAGGATCGTCGCTCCGCGCTCGTAGGCGGCCACCGCAGCGGCGATGCTCGCCGACAGCGGGCCGGTCCTCGCCTTCGGGTCGCCGAGGACCTTGCCGAGCGAGCTCTTGCGCGAGAAGCCGAGCACGATCGGCCGCCCGAGGGCGACGAGCTCGTCCAGGCGCCGGATCAGCTCGAAGTTGTGCTCGACCGTCTTCCCGAAACCGATGCCGGGGTCGAGGCAGATGTTCTCCTCGGCGATCCCTTCGGCGACTGCGAAGCGCAGCCGCTCTTCCAGGAAGCTCTTCACCTCCGAGACGACATCCTCGTACCGAGGATCGTGCTGCATCGTGCGCGGCTCGCCCAGCATGTGCATCAGGCAGAGGTAAGAACCGGATTCGGCGACGACGCCCGCCAGCTCGGGATCGCCGCGCAGCGCCGTGACGTCGTTGACGAGCTCGGCGCCGAGAGCGACAGCCCGCCGCGCGACCTCTGCCTTCGCCGTGTCGATCGAGACCGGCAGCTCGCCGGCGACCCCTTCGAGCACCGGCAGGACGCGGCCCAACTCCTCGTGCGCGGAGACCGACTCGGCCCCGGGGCGAGTCGACTCGCCGCCGACGTCGACGATGGCTGCACCCTCCGCCACCATACGGCGTGCGGTCGAGATCGCGTCTTCGGGGCGAAGGTTGACGCCGCCGTCGGAGAAGGAGTCCGGCGTGACGTTGACGATGCCCATGACCGATGGGCGCAGAAAGCGCTCTTCGACCGGCCTCACGGCCAGAACGCTAGTCGGAGGCGCTAGGACTTGGCCGGGTCTGGCGGGGGCGGCTGCATCATCGCCCCGGGCACCGGGAACGGCTTCGGCTTCGGCGCGGGGCGACGCTCCTTCGGCTCTTGCGTCTCTGGAGCCGTGACCGGCGCCTCGTCCACGAAGACTTCTTCTTCGGTGGCGCCCTCGAGCAGGCGCAGGAACTGATCCTTGTCGATCGTCTCGCGCTCGATCAGGATCGCCGAGAGTCGGTGCAGCTCGTCCATGTGTTCTCTGAGCACGGCGAGCGCGCGCTCGTGCGCCTCTTCGATCACGCGCCGAATCTCCTCGTCGATCTCGCGTGCGACCTCTTCCGAGTAGTCGGGCTCGGCGCTCATCTCGCGGCCGAGGAAGGGCAGGTCGTGGTTGCGGCCGAGCACGCGCGGACCGAGCTTCTCGCTCATCCCGAAGCGCATGATCATCTGCTTCGCAGTCGAGGTGACCTTCTCCAAATCGTTGGCCGCGCCCGTCGTCACCTCGTTGAAGACGAGCTCCTCCGCGGCGCGCCCGCCGAGCGTGGCGGCGAGCTGATCCATCAGCGTGGACTTGCGCGTCAGGTAGCGATCCTCGCGCGGGAGCGAGATCGTGTAGCCGAGCGCCTGGCCGCGGCTGATCACCGAGATCTTGTGGACGTCGGTGTCCTGGTCGAGATGGTGGCCGACGAGTGCGTGGCCCATCTCGTGGTAGGCCGTGACCTTCCGCTCCTCCTCCGAGAGCAGGCGCGTCTTCTTCTCGGGGCCGGCGATCACGCGCATGATCCCCTCCTCGAGCTCCTCCTGCTCGATCGTCTTCTTGCCGCGGCGCGCGGCGAG
>Ga0126306_10000438_pt1 | contig 19046 bp, 15 predicted proteins | sample Plot27_FD_92592 | JGI IMG/M metagenome (GOLD analysis project Ga0126306, IMG submission 92592) | Serpentine soil microbial communities from UC McLaughlin Reserve, CA, USA - Plot27 | ecosystem: Environmental > Terrestrial > Soil > Grasslands | place: USA: UC McLaughlin Reserve, Lake County...
CGGCCAGGTGAGCGCCTGCTCGGTGCACCACCAGTACTCCTCGAGCGTCTCGCCCTTCCAGGCGAACACCGGGATGCCGGCCTTGGCGATCGCCGCGGCGGCGTGGTCCTGGGTGGAGAAGATGTTGCAGGACGCCCAGCGCACCTCGGCGCCGAGGCAGGCCAGCGTCTCGATCAGCACCGCGGTCTGGATGGTCATGTGCAGCGAGCCCATGATCTTCGCGCCCGTGAGCGGCTGCTCTGCGCCGTACTCCTCGCGCATCGCCATCAGGCCGGGCATCTCGTGCTCGGCGAGCGTGATCTCCTTGCGGCCGAACTCGGCGAGCGAGAGGTCGGCGACCTTGAAGTCCTGGGCCGTGGTCTCGGTAACGGTCATGCGGGCGTTGGCTCCGTGATTCTCGGGGGCGTGTCCATCGCGAGGAGGCGCTGGTGCTTCTGCTGCTCCCAGGAGAGCCAGTCGCCGGAGGCGACGCCCTCCGGGCGCTCCGGCCGCTCCTCGAACCAGCGCTCGAGGGCGGCATGCAGCTCCGGATCGGAGGCGTGGCGCTTGGCGAACGCGACGTCCGAGAGGGCGCAGTCGAACCGGGCCAGCAGCTCGCGTAGCGTGCGCAGACGCTGCAGCTCACCCGGCCCGTAGATGCGGTAGCCCTTCGGCGTCCGCGGAGGCTCGATCAGGCCGGCGCTCTCTATGTAGCGCAGCATTCGAGGCGACCAGCCGGTCGTCTCGGCAGCCTCGTTGATCGTGAGTCCCTCCATCGCGATCACAAAGCCTAACACGATCGTGTCAAGGTTGGGCTAGAGCTGCTCCTTGAGCCGGACCAGCGCGGCGGTGTCGCTCGGGTCCACGCCTGCCAGCGCGGCCATGTAGACGCTCACCAGATCGCCGAGCATCACGGCCGACAGCACCCGCTCGAGCCTGCTGTCGCCCTCCGTGTGAAGCTGGAGCGCGGGCGCGCCCAGGCGCTCGAGCTCGGCCTTCACGAGTTCCACGTGCCGCTGGACGCGCGGGTGCTGGTCGGCGTCGCACAGGAAGACGCCCGCCAGTGGGGCGAGCCGCCGGCCGCGCTCCCAGCCGACGATCTGGTTGTGGCTCGCCTCGGGCAGCTCGCTCCAGAAGGCGGGTGCGTTCGCGTTCTCGTTGATCTGCGTGGACCAGCGCCGCGCGGGCGCAACCGTGACGGTCGCCCCGTGGATGACCGGAACCGTGCCGTCGAGCCGGCGGGCCATCGACTTCGCGAGCGAGTCATCGTCCGCCCCCGGTCCCCACTCCTCCACGAGCCGCTCGAGCAGCGACGTGGCGGTGTCGATCTCGGCGTGCAGCGCGGGCGCCGCGCCGCACAGGGCCGCGCACTCGAGCACGCCGATCGTCATGTAGATCACGGACGCTCGCGGCTGCATGCCGGCCGGTATCCCGATCACGGGCACGCCCTCCTCGCGGGCCAGCTCGGCGAGCTTGCCGCCGGTGGTGAGCACGGCCCGCTGCGCGCCCGCCGCCCCCGCCGCCTCGAAGCAGGCGAGCGTCTCCTCGGTGTTCCCCGAGTAGCTCGAGCACAGCACGAACGACTCGGGCGGTGTCCACGACTCGAGCGCGTATCCGCGCACCACGGTCATCGGGCGCGTGGCGCGGTCGCCCAGCGCAGCCTTGGCGAGGTCGCCGCCGATGGCCGACCCGCCCATGCCGCACACCACCATCCCGGCCGCGAGGTCGCGCGGCCGGATGCCGGCCGACTGCGTCCGCCAGAGCGCATCGCCGAGCTGGAGCGGCTGGGCGAGAACATCGCCCAGCATCCCGGCCGAGTCCACCCGCTCGATGCCGTCCGCGTCAAGCGACGACAAAGGTCTCCCCCGGTTCCACGCGCGCGCCGGCGTCCACCACGGCGTCCGGCGGGATCACCGCGTCCGCCCCCACCATCGCGCCCGGGCCGACCTGGGCCCGCTCGCCCACCCGGACGCGCTCGGCGAGCACGGACTCCACCACGGCGGCGTCCGCTCCCACGTGCACGCGGTCGTGCAGCACCGAGCGCTCCACGCGCGCGTCCGTGCCCACCGAGCAGTGGCGCCCGAGGACGCTCTGCGGCCCCACGTGCGCGCCCGACAGAAGGCAGTTCTCGTATACGAGCGAGCCGGTCTCGTCGCGCGGCGGCAGCGTCGACGCCACCCGGCCCGCGAGCAGGTCCCAGGTGGCCTCGAGGTAGCGCTCGGGCGTCCCGATGTCGATCCAGTAGCCGGCCGCCTCGAATCCGTACAGGCCGTTGCCCACGAGCGACGGGAACACCTCGCGCTCGAACGACACCGCACGGCCGGCCGGGATCGACGTCTCCACGACGTCGCGCTCGATCACGTACGCCCCGGCATTGATCCTGTTCGTGGGCGGCTCGTCATCGCCCTTCTCGATGAACGCCTCGACGGCCCCGTCGTCGCCGGTGGGCACCACGCCGTAGCTGGAAGTGTCCTCCACGGCGTGGAGCGCGAGCGTGGCGCGAGCGCCCTTCCGCTCGTGCTGCTCGAGTTCGGCGGTGAGGTCGATGTCAGTGAGCACGTCGCCGTTCAGCACGAACAGCCGTTCCTCGAGCAGCCCCTCGTCGCACGCCAGCCGGACCGGACCGGCCGTGCCGAGCGGCTCCTCCTCGACCACGTACCGGAGCCGCATGCCGTCGTAGATGTCGCCGAGCACCCGCTTGACGGCGTCCGACATGAAGCCGCACGACAGGATCACCTCGTCGACCCGGTGCGCATGTGCCCAGTCGAGCATGAAGGTGAGGAACGGCCGCCCCGCGAGCGGCATCACGGGCTTCGGGGTCGTGTGGGTGAGCGGGCGAAGCCGCGTGCCCTCGCCGCCGGCGAGCACGAGCGCCTGCACGGCTACCGGCCGATCCCCTCGTAGGTGAAGCCGGCGTCCACGAGCGCGTCGCGGTCGAGGAAGTTCCGGCCGTCCACCACGAGCGGCACCCGCATCCGCTCCTTCACGTCCCCGGTCCAGTCGAGCTCGGCGAACTCGGGCCACTCGGTCACGAGCACCACCGCGTCGGCGCCGTCCACCGCGTCGAGCGCCGACTGGGCTATGCGCGCCCCGGCGAGCATGTGCTCGGCCCTGTCCCCCACCACCGGGTCGTACACGCGGACGTTCGCGCCCTCGCCCGCCAGCCGGCCGGCGAGCACGAGGCTGGTGGCCTCGCGCACGTCGTCGGTATTCGGCTTGAACGCCACGCCGAGCAGCGCGATCTGCTTGCCGGGCAGCGGCCCCAGGTGCTTCTGCAGCTTCGAGATCGTGCGCCGCTTCTGGAGCTCGTTCACCTCCACGACCGCCGTGAGCAGCTGGAAGTGGTAGCCGCTGTTCCCCGCGAGCTGCTTCAGCGCCTGCACGTCCTTCGGGAAGCAGGAGCCGCCGAAGCCAACGCCCGCCTGCAGGAACTTCGGGCCGATCCGGTCGTCGAGGCCCATGCCGCGCGCCACCTCACGCACGTCGGCGCCCAGCTCCTCCGACACGTTCGCGATCTCGTTGATGAAGCTGATCTTGGTTGCGAGAAAGGCGTTCGACGCGAGCTTGATCATCTCGGCGCTCGCCACGTCGGTGCGGACGATCTCGGCGCCGAGCGGCGCGTACAGAGCCTCTACCCGGTCCGCGTACTTGGCCGAGTGGTCGTCCGCGCCCACCACCACGCGGTCCGGGCGCATGAAGTCGTCGACCGCGCTGCCCTCCTTCAGGAACTCGGGGTTCGACACGTAGCCGAGCCCGTCGCGGCGGCGCTGGATCGAGCGACCGGTTCCAACGGGCACGGTGCTCTTCATGACGAGCGCGTGGTCGTCGGACTCGCCCAGCTCCCGGATCACGGCCTCCACGCGCGAGAGGTCGGCGTCGCCCGAGTACGTGGGCGGCGTGTCCACGCACACGAACAGGAGCCCGGCGCGCTCGAGCACGTCGCCCATCTCGGTCGTGAAGTGGAGCCGCTCGGCGTTCTTCGTGACGAGCTCGGGGAGGCCCGGCTCGTGGATCGGCACCTCGCCGCGCGAGAGCGACTCGACCTTCTCGGAAACGATGTCGCGCGCCCACACCTCGTGGCCGAGCTCGGCGAAGCAGGCGGCCGTGACAAGGCCCACCCACCCGGCGCCGACGACGCCTATCGGTTCCCTCTCCATGACGGGCCGGGAGGCTATCTAGCAGCAGCGCTTGGTCGAGCGCGCGATGCCCATCATCTGCTTCTTGTCGAGCGTCTGGAGCAGCGTGTTCGAGATCCAGTACGTGGCCTTGGGCGTCTGCCAGGCCACGAGCCGTAGCCGGTCGCCGGCGAAGAACAGCTTGAACTCGCGCCGGCCGACCTTTCGGGTCTCGGAGGGGCTGTCGAGGATGGGCGGGTTCTTCCATGTGGTGCCCTGTAGCCCGTAGTACTCGCCGTTGGCGTCGGTGCGGCGCACGACCATTCGGAAGGCGCCGTAGCGCTTGCCGTCCGTGCCCATCAGCTTGTAGACGCGCGGCGGCTGAGCGAACTGGGACGAGTTGCGCAGGAGGGTCGGGTAGTAGACCGGCAGCGACCCACCGGCCCCCGCCTGCACCGCCTGCAGCGCCTGCTCCTTGCCGGTCACCGACGCGTCGGACAGGTTGAGGGGCTGGGCGCGCCGCTTGCGCCGCGGCTTTCGGGCCGGGCGCTCGCCGGGCGCGGTGCCGCGCGGGCCCGGCGACTCCCTCACGTCGAGGAAGCGCTGGACCAGCTTCTTGACCTGGGCGTTGGAAGCCTCCACGAAGCTCGGGCCGATCTCACCCTCGAAATGGATCTCCTGGATCGGCTTGGTGGCGGAGAACAGGGCGAGCTTGAGCAGGCGCAGCACCTCGGACGTGCTGCGCAGCTCGGGATCCGTGGCCGTGTTACGCCCGAAGATCTTCACCAGCCGGTCGTGCTTCCCGATCAGCTCCGTGTAGGTCACCTGCTGCTTCATCTGGCGCAGGAAGTCCTGCTGGCGCGCCGAGCGGACGAGGTCCGTGTCGGTGTGGCGGAAGCGCACGTACTGGAGCGCCTTGCGCGCGCACAGGCGCTGGTAACCCGGGTCGATGTTGATGTACGTGAACTCGGCGGACTCGTTGAAGTAGTCCCGATCCACGTCCGTGTAGACGCAGCCGATCGCGTTCACCGCGCGCCAGAACCCCTTGAACGTCACGTTGATGACGTGGTTGATCGGGAGCCCGGTGAGCTGCTTCACGGTGTCGACCGTGAGCTGCGGGCCGCCGATCTCGTACGACGCGTTGATCTTGTCCACGCCGTGCCCCGGGATGTTCACCTTCAGGTCGCGCGGCAGCGACATGATCGCCGTCGCCTCCTTCTGCGGGTTCAGCCGCACGAGCATGATCGTGTCGGAACGAGCGCCCGAGCCGCCCTCCACGTTGTTCTTCGGCCGCTGGTCCGAGCCGAGGATGAGCAGTGTCTGCGGCTCGCCGGGATCGGTGCTGGCGAGCGTGTCCTTGCCGAGCTTCAGCTCGGGGTTCACCTCCAGGGCGTTGACGATCTTGTCCACCTCGTGGAACGCCGCGACGGCCGTGGCCGCGGCGGCCGCGAAGATGCACAGGAAGCTGCCGATGAGGAGGCGCTTCCAGAGTCCGGGGCGGGGGATGTCGTCGAACATCAGGCGATGCGGAGCCGGCGGTCTTCCTCACCGCCGCTGTGGAGCCTGGCCGGGAGCAGGTTCACGAACTCCACGAGTGCCGCCCGGTACTGGCTGAGCGACCGGATCGACACCCATTCCTCCGGCCCGTGGTGGCCGTCGCCCGCCGGGCCGCACTCCACCGCCGGCACGCCGGCCTCGAGGAACGAGATCGCGTCCGAGGCTCCGTCACGGCCCACGCCGAGCCGCTCGCTTGTGGGCTCCGCCACGCGCGAGATGGCCGCGCCGAGCGCCTGCACGTAGGGATCGTCGCGGGCGACGATCGCGGGCTGGCGGTGGAAGACCTTCACCACGTGCACGTCCGGCAGCTCCTCCACCGCCGCGCGGATCGCCTCGTGGTCCTGGCCCGGCAGGTAGCGGATGTCCACGTCGATCACGCACAGGTCCGGGACCTTGTTCATGGCGTCGCCGCCGACGATCCGGCCGAGGTTGATCGAGGGCCGGTCGAAGAGGTCGGAGGACTCGCGCGCGAACGGGAGGCTCTCGATCTGGCGGAAGGTGTCGATCGCCTTCAGCACGGCGTTGTCGCCGACCCAGGGAGTCGAGCCGTGCGCCGCCGCGCCCGTCACCTCCACGCGCATTGCGAGCACGCCCTTCGCCTGGATGCCGATGTGGAGGTCGGTGGGCTCGCCGGTGATCGCGAAGTCGCCGAGGTAGCCGGCCCGCACCAGGTAATCGGAGCCGCGGTCGTCGATCTCCTCGGACTCCTCGTCGGACACGCACGCGAAGTGCACGCGCACGCGGTCCTGGGCGGCCACGTCGCGGAACGCGCAGATGATCGCCGCGAGGCCGCCCTTCATGTCGTAGGCGCCGCGCCCGTACAGGCGGTCGCCGTCGATGCGTGGGTCGAACTGCTCCGGGCGGCCGGGCACCACGTCCAGATGTCCGTGCAGCACGACCGTGGGACCGCTGTCGGGGCCGACCGTGGCGGTCAGCAGGGGGCGGCCGTTGTGCTGCGTCCCGATCACCTCGACATCCCGGGCCTCGAGCCAGCCCTTGACGAAGCCCGCGGCGGCCTGCATGCCCTCGAGGGTGGAGGTGTCGTAGGTGATGAGGCGCTCGGTCAGAGCGCGTTCATCCATCGACGGGCGAGGATAGTGCTTCCACCTCGGGCCTCACCCAGCAGCCGGCCAGGTGGTCGTTCACGACGCCGCAGGCCTGCATCGTCGCGTAGGCGGTCGTGGGCCCGACGAAGCGGAAGCCGCGGCGCTTCAGCTCCTTGGCCAGCGCGGTCGACTCCGGCGTGACCGCCGGCAGGTCGTCGAGGCTCCGCGGCGCGCGCCGGCGGCCGGTGGGCGCGTGCGACCAGACGAGCTCGGCGAGCGACTCGCCGCCCGCGTGCATCTCCGCCGCCGCGTTCGCGTTCCGGATCGCCGCCTCGATCTTGCCCCGGTGGCGGACGATGCCGGCATCGGCGAGGAGGCGCTTCACGTCGCGCTCGCCGAATCCGGCCACGGTCTCGATGTCGAAGTTCGCGAACGCCGCGCGGAAGTTCTCGCGCTTTCGCAGGATCGTCAGCCACGACAGCCCGGACTGGAAGCCCTCGAGCACCATCCGCTCGTAGAGGCCGCGGTCGTCGCGCACGGGCCGCCCCCATTCCTCGTCGTGGTAGCGCTCGAGGAGATCGTCGTGCGCAGCGGGCACCGCCCGCTGCTTCGCCGACGGCGCCGCTGTGGACGCGCCCCACCAGCAGCGCGGGCGGCCGTCTGAGCCCTTGGACAGCGCGGGTGGCACGAAGCCGACGCTATACGCTCGCCGGGTGCTGGCCACGGATCGGCCATCGTTCATGAGCGGACTCGCGCGCACCGACACCGGTCGGGCGGCGGGTCTCGGCGCGGCGGTGATCGCGGCCAACGTGGTCGCGCTCGTGTTCACGGTCGTGTTCGCGCGCGTGCTCGGCGCGACCGACTACGGCTCGCTGGCCACCCTGATGTCCGCGTTCATCATCCTGATGGTCCCGGGATCGGCGCTGCAGGTGGCGGTCGCGCGCGAGGTGAGCGCCTCGCTGGCGGCGGGCGAGCGGGACGCGGGCGCCGGCGTGCGCCACTGGGTCACCCGGCTGCTGCTCGCGGCGCTCGTGGTGGCGGCCGTGGCCGTGCTGCTGCGCGACGTGCTCGCGGCGGTGCTGAACGTGGACCAGGAGTGGGGCGCTGCGGCGGTGCCCGTGACGGCGGTGCTGTGGATGGCGCTGTCGGTCGAGCGCGGGGCGCTCCAGGGCTTCCAGCGCTACAAGCTCGTGGCCTGGAGCATCATCGCCGAGGCGGGTGCCCGGCTCGCGTGTGCGCTCCTGCTCGTGGCGGCCGGGCTCGGCGTGACCGGCGCGTTCGTCGGCACCGCGCTGTCTTTCGTGGCCGTGGGCGGCCTCCTGGCCGCACCGCTGGCCCAGCACCTGCCCGAGGCGGACGGGCACCCGCTCCGCCAGCTCCTCCGCGGGGCGGGTGGGCCTGTCCTGGCGCTCACTCTCCTCTTCGTGCTCCAGGAGGTGCACGTGATCGTCGTGAAGCACGAGGCCGGGGGCGACACCGCGGGCGCTTACGCCGTGGCGGCCGTGGCGGCAAAGGCGATCGTCTGGGTGGCCGTGGGTCTGGGGATGTACCTGCTGCCCGAGACGGCGCGGCGCTGGCGCGGCGGCGAGGACGCCCGCCCGATCCTGCTGCGGACGCTCGGGCTGGTGGCCGCCGCGGCCGTGCCGATGGTGCTGATCTACGCCGCGGCGGGCGAGCCGCTCCTCCGCGCGGTCTTCGGCGACGACCTGACAGCGGCGTCCGGAGCGCTTCCGTGGCTCGGCCTCGCCATGGCGCTGCTCGCCTGCGTCTACCTCGCCACCCAGTTCCTGCTCGCCATGCACCGGCGTGGCTTCATCGCCGCGCTCGCGGTCGCTGCCTCCGCCGAGGTGATCGTGCTGCTCGCAATCGGCGCTCACCTGACCCGGATCGCGCTGGCGCTGTTCGCCATCCAGCTGGCGACCGCCGCCTGCGTGCTTACCGTGTCGCTCCGGATGCAGGCGGCCGCACCCGAATCGTGAGCTCCGAGCCGGCCCTCAGGGAGGACGCGCTCTCCGCCGTGCGCCGCTACGCGGAGGAGGCGCTGCGGCCGGACGAGTTCGTCCCCGGCGAGACCACCGTGCCCGTGGCGGGCCGGGTGATCGGCGCGCCGGAGCTCGAGGCGCTCGTGGACGCCTCGCTCGACGGCTGGCTCACCGAGGGCCGCTTCGCCGCCCGCTTCGGTCCCGCCTTCGCGCGCGCGGCCGGCCGCGAGCACGCGCTGCTGGTGGGATCGGGATCACAGGCGAACATGCTCGCGGTGGCGGGCGCGTGCTCGCGGCTGCTCGAGCGGCCGCTCGCGCCGGGCGACGAGGTGATCACGCCGGCGCTCGGGTTCTCGACCACGATCGCGCCGATCTACCAGCTCGGCCTCGTGCCGGTGTTCGTGGACATCGAGCCGGACACGCTGAACCCGTCGCTCGACGCGTTCGCGGATGCCATCGGCGAGCGCACCCGCGGCGTGATGGCGGCGCACTGCCTCGGCAACCCGTTCGACGCCGCAGGGCTCGCGGAGCTGTGCGCCGAGCGCGACCTGGTGCTGATCGAGGACTGCTGCGACGCGCTCGGCTCCACGCTCGGCGGGCGACAGGTGGGCACGTTCGGCCACGCGGCCACGTACTCGTTCTATCCGCCCCACCACATGACGACCGGCGAGGGCGGCGCCGTCACTACGGACGACCCTGCGTGGCTGCGCGCGCTCGGCTCGCTGCGCGAATGGGGCCGCGACTGCTGGTGCCCGCCCGGCGTGAACGACGCGTGCGGCCACCGCTTCGAGGGCCGCCACGGCGACCTCCCCGAGGGCTACGACCACAAGTACGTGTTCTCGCAGCTCGGGTTCAACTTCAAGATCACCGACATGCAGGCCGCGCTCGGCCTGGCCCAGCTCGACCGGCTCGACGGCTTCCACGCGGCGCGGCGCGCGAACTTCGCGCGGCTCGACGAGGCGCTCGCCGACCTCGACGACGAGCTGCTGCGGGTCAGGGCCACCGAGGGGTCCGACCCCTCCTGGTTCGGCTACCCGTTCACGCTCCGCGAGGGCGGCGCCGAGCGGCGCACGGCGCTGCAGCGCTTCCTGCTCGAGCGCAGGATCGACTCGCGCCTCCTGCTCGGCGGCAATCTCACTCGCCAGCCGGCGCTCCAGGGCCTCGACCACCGGATCGCCGGCCCGCTCACGGGCTCGGACCGGATCACCGAGGCCTCGATGTGGGTCGGGTGCTATCCCGGCCTCACCGAGCCGATGGTCGATTGGATCGCGGAGTCGGTGCGCGCGTTCTTCGGCCGGTGAGAGCCGTGCGGGTGCTCGTGGCGGTCCAGCTGGCCGCCCTCCTGTTCGCCGCGCTCGCGACCGCCGCGCGCTTCCCCGTCTGGGCGCTGGTCGACGAGGCCGCCCACTACGACTACGTACAGTCGATCGCCGAGGACGGGCGGCTGCCGGTGCTCGACGAGGACCGCGTGCACAGCGAGGTGCTCGCCGTCGACGAGGGCACCTATCCCGCGCCGCCGCGGGTGCCTGCCTCGGAACGGGGGCTCTTCGGGCGCTCATACGAAGGCTTCCAGCCGCCGCTCGCCTACGCGGTGGCGACGCCCGTGTACGCGGTGCCGGGGAACCACGAGACGAAGCTGCGGGCGCTCCGCGGCCTCGGCGTGGTGCTGCTCGGCGTCGCCGTTCTGCTCACCTGGCTGCTCGCGCGGCGGGTGGTGCCGGACGCGCCGCTCACCGCCTTCAGCGTGGCGCTCACCTTTCTCCTATGGCCGGGCGTCGTGGTGCGAGCTGTGACCTTCTCGAACGCCGGGCTCGAGCTGGTGATGGGCGCGGCGCTGTCGCTGGCGCTGTGGCGCGCGCTCTCGGAGCGCTCGGGGCGGTGGATGGTCGTCTCCGGCGTCCTCACCGGAGCCGCCCTCCTCACGAAGCTGACCCTGGTGGCCTTCCTGCCCTCGCTCGCTGTGGTCGCCGTCGCCCTTCTCCGCGCCGGACGCGGGCGCGCCGTGGCCGCGGCGGCGGCACTGCCGGCGCTGATGCTGGCGCCGTGGGTGGCATTCAATCTGCACACCTACGGATCACCGACCGGCAGCGGCGCAGTGCAATCGCTGATGGACCCCGTGCTCAATCCAAACGGCCGGGACTATGGCCCCGGCGACCTCGCGTCCAAGCACGTCTCGCTTCTCAACGCCGTGCTCCCCGACGAATGGTGGGTCGAGTTCCTCTCGAGCGCCAAGCGCCGGCTGCGCGACCTGTTCGCCGTGCTGGTGCTCGCCGTGCCCGTGCTCGCACTGGTGCGCGTGCCGTCGCCCGAGCGGCGGCCCGCGCTCGTCGTCCTGCTGCTTCCGCTCGTCTCCGGCGTGCTGCTGATGTCGGTGTCGCTCCTCGTGGACAACTACGACGCGTTCTACGGCCGCTACCTGTACGGCACGCTGCCCGGCTTCGGCGTGCTGGGCGCGCTCGCCGTGCGACGTGCCTTGGGCGACCGCGCGCTCGCGTGGTCCGCGGCGGGCGTCACGGCACTGCTCCTTGCGCTCTGGGCCCATCTCGCGACTGTCACGCCCGCGACGGTCTAGCGACGCGCGAGCAGCTCGTAGTCGCCGTAGCGAGCCACGCGCCGGAAGGAGGCGGCGAGGTACGCGTCCAGAACCGTCACCCCCGACGACCGTCCGGCTCTGTTCGGCTCGCGAGCCGCGCTCGCCGGGTCGGTCCAGCGGATGACGACGCGCACGCCGGTGCGCTGCAGGTCGCCGACGATCTCGTCCTGCACCGGCTCGCTGGTCACGATGCCCGGGGCGGCGATGTCGTAGCGCGTCGGGTTCGGTCGGTCCGCCAGCACGTACAGAAGCGGGGCACTGGCCGTCACGAGGTCGGAGCGCTTCGGCGCCACGTAGATCGGCTCGCCCGGCCGCGTGTGAGCGCGCACGTAGCGCACGGTTCGCTCGAGCGGCTCGCGCTCGCTCCTCGCCACCCGCACGCCGTCCGCCACCGGCAGCCGCAGCTCCGCGCGTTCCGGCCGCAGCTCGAGCCAGCGCCTGTCGATTCCCTCCACGGTCGCGTAGGCCACGGCAAGTACCGCCGCCACCACCCCGACGCTCCGAAGCCTTCCTCCGCGCGCAGGGTCCGCGCGGGATGCGACCGCCCAGCTCGCCAGCACCGCCACCATCACCGCGAGCGGCGCCGTATGGAATGCGTCCGGGCGCGTGACCAGATAGTGCGCCATCCCGATGGCGAAGACACCGCCGGCCACCTGCCACCACCGCGCGCGTGTGTAGCGGAGGGCGAGCGCCGCCACCGCTCCCACCAGGCCGATCATCAGGACGAGCGGCAGGTAGAAGAGCAGCAGGCTTTCAGCGGAGTCGCTGAGGAAGCCGCCGATCGAGCTCGCGTTGAGCACGCCGTCGAAGTCGACCGGGAACGGCAGCGACTGGTAGTGAGAGAAGTCCTGGACCGGATACCGGATCAGCAAGTCGAACGAGTCGCCGAGCCCCGCTGTGAAAACGACCGGCGCGTACAGCAGAGCCGCCACGCCGAGCGCGGCACCGGCGAACAGCGCCGCGGCCTCGGCCTGCTCGCGCCGCGGTACCGGCCGCATCGCGTACGCGAGCAGCATCCCGACGCCGAGGTAGGCGGCGAACTCGATCCGCCACACGGCGGCCAGCCCCGCGAGGCCGCCGGCGAGGACCGGCCGCTTCTCCATGAGCAGCAGCGCGCCCAGCGCCATCGCGAGCGTCGGCGGAAATGGATGCGGTCCGCTCGGCCAGGCCATCGCGAGCGCCGCGGCGAGCCACGTCGCCAGGGCCAGCCGCTGGGACGCCCCGCCGCGGCGCGCGAGTGCCCAGGCGAGCGTCGCGACCGCCGCGTCGCACAGCACTCGCACGATGCGCCAGGTGAGGAGGGACGGGCCGAACAGCTGCCAGAGGAAGGCCAGCAGGTAGGGCTGGCCCGGCGGGTAGAACCACCAGAAGTCACCGTAGGGGACCTGGCCGTCGGCGACCCGCGCCGCCGCCTGGAGCATCAACCCTTCGTCGTTCGGCTGAATCCCCTGCAGGATGGTGATGCCGGAGATGAGCGCGGCGCCCCCGAACAGGAGCGCCGCGAGCGCGCGGTCAGTCACCGACCACCGCGGTCCCCGGATGGGGTCGCAGCACGTACAGCGTCGCGCAATCGAACCGGTGGACCGACTCGATCAGCGGCCCTAGCACCGGCTCGAGGTCGCGGAGCCCCGGCCGGCAGTCCACGAACACGAAGCGGGCACCTGTTCGCCTGACGAACGCGCGCGCCTCCGTGTCCGGCGGACGGCCCTCGAAAAGGCGCTGCGTGGCGGCCACGCGCCCAGCCCAGTCGGGCGTCCACGACAGAGCGCCCACGTACACCTCGCGACCCGTCTTGTACGGCAGCATGTGCCCGCCGTATGCCGGCGCGAGCACGCCGCCGGGGCGCGGATCCGCCTGGAGCGCATCCATCCCACGCTGCTCGCCCGGGAACACGAAGTAGGGGTCGCCGGCCGCGCGCACGCTGTTCACCGCGACCTCGAGCTTGTGCGCGATACCCGGGAGCGTCATCAGCGCGAGCGCGGCAACCACGAGCGCGGCCTTCGGGCGGCGCCACACCGAGAGGACCCCCTGCACCGCAAGGATCGACAGCGGGATCGCGAGGCCCTGGAACGAGTGGTATGGGAAGGTCCCCAGCGGCATCAGGTAGACCGCCAGGGCCGCGAACGGCCAGACGCGTACCGCGATCTCCTGCCAGTCACGCACCCGCTCGCGGTACGCGAGCGCGGCGGGCAGGGCGAGCGGCGCGAGGGTGAGCGCGATCGCCCACCACGGCCAGCTCCACGTTGGCTGGCTGCCGGCGGCGTTCGACTCGGACGCGAGCTCCCAGGCCGCGTCCCAGTGGGACAGCGCCCAGTAATAGAGCGCCGGGACCGCGACCGCGCCCGGGACGGCGAGGATCGCGGCGGATGGGCGGCGGCGCGACACGGCCAGCTCCGTGGCGAGCACGACGAGCGCGAGCGTCGCGCCCTGCCAGGGCTGGAGCCAGCCGACCAGCAGCGCCCCGAGCGCGCACAGCGCCAGGATGCGCGCGCGGCGCTCGCGCCGCCAGCGCTCCACGCCGAGAAGGACGAGCGGCATGAGGAAAACCGCGATCGCGGTCATCAGGTAGCCCCACAGGTACTGGCCAGACCACATCTCGCCCGAGATGAAGTCGAAGGTGTACTGGCGCGGATTGCCGCCCCAGCCCGTCCACGCCACGAACGCGGACGCGGGCATCACGGCGAACAGGATCAGCACGAGCGCGACTCGCTGCGGGTCGCGGCGCGGCAGCAGCCTGCGTGCGTACAGGAGCGCGCCGGCGAAGCTCAGCCCGACCGCCACCGGCTTCCAGAGCAGGTAGGAGACCGGCACCGACACGCCGAGGGCGTGAATGCCGCCCGAGATCAGGAAGCCGGGATGGAGGAACGTCCGGTCGTCCGGGAGGAAGTCGTACCGGTTGCCGATCAGCACGTGCTCGGAGGCCTCGCGGATCCAGGTGAAGTACTGCAGCTGGTCCGAGGCCAGCACGCCGTCGGCCCCCGTGAGCGCTCGGCCCTTGGTGAGCAGCGCGGCGAGCACGGCGAGCGAGAGCCCCGCGAGTGCGGCCAGCACCGCGACCTCGAACCAGTCGAGCCCGAGCGGAATCCGCCTGCGCGTCCGGTCGCGGCCGGACCCGGTCGCTGACGCGCTACCGATCACGGGAGGGACCGTAATGTGTCGCGCGGAGCGGTCCCAGCTCAGCCGCGACGCGCCCAGCGCCGAACCCTTCGCCCCACCCGCCGAGCGGCCGCCTGTATCCCGTCCCGCTGGATCGTCTCGGCCAGGGCGCGCCTGTACTGCGCGCGGGCGGCGCGCCGCAGGATGTCCCGCCGGGGGCGCCGGGGCGGCAGCTCGTGGATGCGGCCGCACCACGCCACAAGCGGCCGCGCGACCTCGCTCCAGACGAGGGTGGGGCGGAGCTCGTCGATCCGCGCGCGGGCGGCGTCGTGTTCCTGCCGGTCGCCGAGGAGAGAACGGCAGGCGGCGGCGAAGCCATCCACGTCGCCCGGCTCGACGGCTCGACCGAGGCCGCGCGCCTCCACGAGGTCGCCCAACGCGTCGCCCTTCGAGGTGACCACCGGCACGCCGGCCCAGAGGTAGTCGAGGATGCGGGTTCGGAAGGAGAAGCGCGCCTCGAGGTGGTCGAGGTGGGCGGACACGCCGAGGTCGGCCTCGGCAAGCCACGCGCCCCGCTCGGCATAGGGCACCCAGCCGTCGTTGAAGTGCACCCGCTCGCCGTCGAGTCCCTCGGCGCGGGCGATCTCGCGGGCGCGTGTGGCGAAGACCGCCTGCCCTGTCTCCTCGAGTCCGGGGCGCCCGACCCCCATGAACACGAGGTGCACGCCATCGAGCTGCGCCATCGCGCGGATCGGCGTGGCCGCGTCGAGCCAGCCCCAGATGCCGCCGGCCCACAGGAGGATGCGGTCGCTCTGGCCGATCGCCGGGAAGGCGGCGCGGATCACGCCGGAGGGGTCCGGCGCGGGCTGCGCCGGGATGCCGAACGGCACGACGTCGACAAGCGACCGCAGGCTCGGGTCGCGCCGATAGGCGTCGAGCTCGATCAACCCGGCGAGCGCCATGCCGCCGAGCCAGAGGTCGCGCTGGCGCTCGGACGCGCACACGACGAGATCCGCGACCGCGCACTGGGCGAGCGCCCGGTTCGCGATCAGTCCCTGGATGCGCCGTTGCGCCCGGTCGGGCTTCGCGGCTACCGCCTCGAGCACCTCGACGACCACCGGGTTGTAGAGATCGAGCACGAGTCGCACCGGGAGCGCGGCGAGCCGTCCGAGCAGACTCGGGGGCAGCTCCTGCGCGACGACGACGTCGTGCTCGCGCGCCGCCGCCACCAGCACCTCGTAATCCGCAAAGCCGGCATCGAGGTGGGACATCCCGTCTGGAGAAGACCGGGCGCCCGGAGCCGCGAGCGTCACGTCGTGCTCCGCCGCGAGCGCCGTCGCGAGCTCCACTGCGCGGATCGCCGGACCGGCCATCCGCTCCGCCACGGGCTCCGACGACAGCACCAGCGCCTTCGCTCTCATGCCTGCAGCTCTCTCAGTCGCCGCGGGTCGAGCCCACCCAGTGCCCACAGTGCCGCCGTGTACAGCAGCACGCCGAGGACCAGCAGCACCGCGAGCGGCCACTCCGACACCAGTGCGAGGACACCCGCCATGACCGCCGCGGCCGCCAGCACTCGCCACAACAGCGCGAAGCGCGGCGTCAGCCCGAGCTCACGCCGGACGAGCACGTAGCCGCCCGCCACGAGCAGCACCTCCGACGCCACGGCGATGGCGGCGGCGCCCTCGATGCCCCACGCCGGGATGGCCACGAGATTCGCCACGAGATTGAAGCCGAGGGCGACCAGCCCGAGCCGAAGGGCGCTGCCCTGCCGCACGCCCGCGATCAGCGAGTGGCCGAACAGGCCACTGACGAATGCGAGCGCCACCGCGAACAACAGCAGCCGCAGAGCATCGGCCGCCCCGGCGAAGTCGTCGCCGCCGATCGCCCGCACGACGTCCGGCGCGACGATCAGCCCGCCGGCCGCGATCGGCACCCCGACAGCCACGAACAGGTCGCCGGCGGCATCGATCGTCCGCGCGGCGCGCTCGCGGCTCTCCTCGAGATAGCGCGACAGCAGCGGGAACACCGAGGTCATCACGATGGCCGGCAGGATGGCGATCAGCTCCACCATCCGGTAGGAAAGCGAGTAGAGGCCAACCTCGTGGTACGACCTGAAGGCCGACACGAGCAGCGTGTCGAGCCTGAAGAAGACCTCTGAGACCGCCAGCGCCGCACCTATCGGCAGTGCGGCGACCAGCAGCCTGCGCCACACGGGTCGCTCGGCGCGCGGCACGGGATGCGCCTCGCGCCGCACGAGCGCCCATGTGATCGCGAGCGTGACCGCGGCGCCGGCGGCGGCAGTACCCACGACGGCGTAGAAGCCGAGGTCGAGCGTGACGACCACCACGAGCGCCGCGAACGACGCGGCGCGCCCCACCAGGTCCGCCGCGGCCGGGCGATCCATCCGCAGCCGCGCCTGGAACACGGCCACGAGCGCGCTGTTCACAAGGCCGAGCACGAACGGCACGCCGGCGATCAGCACCGCAACGCGCACCTCGTGGTCCCACGGCAGCAGGAGCGACGCCACCGCCGCCAGCGTGAGTGTCGCCAGCGAGAGGGCGAGGCGGAGGAGCAGCGCATTGCCGACCAGCCGGTCGGTCTGCGCGGGGTCGCGGCTGATCTCGCGCACGACGACGGTGAGCAGGCCCACGTCGGCGAGCACGCCCAGCATCTGGATGAAGGCGAAGGCGAGAGCGACCTTGCCGTAACCCGACGGCCCGAGGTAGCGCGTCATGACGAGCACGGACGCGAGGCCTATGGCGAGGACGCCTGCCTTTCCGATGGCCTGCGCCGCGGTGTTCCACGCGACCCTGCGGAGGACGGACCCGCCCACGACAGGTCCGGAGCTCACCGCGCCGGGGCGGTGTCCTGTGCCGGGCGGTCGCCCGCGGGAGCCAGCCGCGCGGCCGGCGGCCGCAGGAGCGGCCAGCGCGACCTGCGCTCGTCGAGCCGGTAGCGCGCCAGCACGCCGAGAGTGCGCAGTCCGTACTCCACGCTCGCCCGGAACGAGACCGTCGAAGCCTCACGGAAGTAGCGCGTCGGGATCGGCAGCTCCAGCACGCGGGCGCGGTGGGCGACCATCTGGGCGAAGATCTCCTGGTCGAAGACGAAGCCGTCGTCGTTTCGCAGGAAGGCGATGCCGCGCAGGAACTCGGTGGAGTAGGCCCGGTAGCCGGTGTGGTACTCCGAGTAGCCGCGCCGGAACGCCAGGTTCTCGATGCTCGTCAGGAAGCGGTTGCCCACCCACTTCCACCGGGGCATGCCGCCCGCGATCGCCTCGTCCTCGAGCAGCCGCGACCCGATCACCACATCCGCGATCCCGGCCTCGATCGGCTTGACCATCTGGGCGACCAGCGCCGGGTCGTACTGGTTGTCCGCGTGGACCATCACGACCGCGTCGGCTCCGTCGCGGATCGCGCGGACGTAGCAGCTCTTCTGGTTGGCGCCGTAGCCGCGGTTGGCCGGGTGACGCAGCACGTCGATGCCGTGCCGGAGTGCCACCTCCGAGGTGTCGTCCGGGCTCGCGTCGTCCACGAGCAGCGCGCGGTCCGCGGACTCCACGGGCATCGACTCGGCCACTGTGGCGATCGTCTCGGCAGCCCGGTAGGCCGGCAGCACCACGTGCACGCGGAAGTCGCCGCCGCGGTCCGCCATCAGCGGCTTCGGCGAGCGCGCCACCTGCACCTTGTGGGCGAGCATCACCCGCTCGTCGCCGAGGGACAGCGAGAGCGTGCGGTGGCCAAGCGGGCTGCGCGCGGCGGCGCGCGCAAGGCGGCCGACGCGCCTGCCGCGCTCCGCCAGGCCGCCCAGCCAATAGCGGAACTCGAACGAGCGCACGAGCGGGACGTCCTCGGAGATCACGAGCCCCCGCGACTCGAGCAGCTCGCGCAGCGTGCGGCGCGGGAACAGGTAGGTGTGCGCAGGGATGTAGCCCCACCACCGCGGCCCGGCGAGCCGAGCGGCCGTGGAGGACGGATCAGGCGTGATCACGCACAGGGCGCCGCCGGGCGCGAGCAGCCGCTCGCACGCGTCGAGGGCACCGAGCGGGTCCTCGAGGTGCTCGATCACGTCGGCGAGCACGATCACCTGGAACGAGCCCTCCGCTTGCTCGGCGGCGAACGGTTCGACCGCCTGGTCGCGCACGTCGAGGCCGAGGACGTCGACCGCGTACGCGAGAGCGGATTCCGAGAGCTCGAGCCCCGTTACGGCGTATCCCGAGCGGCGCGCTTCGTCCAGCAGCAGGCCGTGGCCGCAACCGACGTCGAGCAGCGCACCCCCGGGCACGTGCCGGCGGATCAGGTCGACGAGGCGGCGCGCCGTCGCACGCCTGCCGTCCTCCTCCGCGAGATAGAGGTCGTCGGACATCTCGCGGTAGAGGCCCGCGAGCTCCTCCCCGGCGGGCAGGCCCGGCTGGTGGACCGTGCCGCAATCCCCGCACGCGAACAGATCGCCGTGCCGGCCGGGCTCGTGATTCGTCGGCACGAGCAGGTCCGGCGTCAGGTCCGTCGCGGCGCCCGCGACGCGAAGCTCCAGCGGTCCCCCGCAGATGTGGCACGCGCCATCGGTCACGGGGCGAGCATCCTAGACTGCCGCGCATGCCAGGCTCCGGCATATCGGTCGTCGTACCCGCCTACAACGAGGAGCGGGGCATAGCGGCAACCGTCAGCGCTCTCTCCGA
>Ga0126306_10000439_pt1 | contig 19000 bp, 21 predicted proteins | sample Plot27_FD_92592 | JGI IMG/M metagenome (GOLD analysis project Ga0126306, IMG submission 92592) | Serpentine soil microbial communities from UC McLaughlin Reserve, CA, USA - Plot27 | ecosystem: Environmental > Terrestrial > Soil > Grasslands | place: USA: UC McLaughlin Reserve, Lake County...
GGTCAGCTCCGTAGTGCGGCCTGCGTCGTGCAGGAGCGCCGCTGCGAGCAGGAGGTCGGCCCTCAAGCGGGGGTGCAGCTGAGCCGCCTCGCGGCAGAGGGTGGCGACTCCGACCGTGTGCTCCAGCAGCCCGCCCGCGTAGTCGTGGTGCTGGCCGGGCGCGGCGGGAAGCCTGCGGAGGTGCTCGCGAAACTCGCCGTCCGAGAGGAAGCGGCCGACCGTCGCCTGCAGCCCCGGGTGGGCGAGCTCGCCGGCGAGGAACTCGAGGAAGCCGTCCAGCTCGGCCGCGTCCCGTCGCAGCGCAGGAGCGAGATCCGCGGGATTGGCGTCCTCGACGGTCTCGATCGAGCGCACCTCGAGCTGGAGCCGGTCCCGAAAGCGGTCGACCCGCCCGAGCACACGCACAGCGTCACCCTCGGCGAACCGCTTCTCCAGCAGCTCGACGTCGTTCCAGACCCGCGCCTCGATCCGGCCGCTGGGGTCGACGAGCTCGAGCGCGAGGTACGAGCCGCCGGAGCGCGTCCGCAGCCTTTGCTTCTTCGCAACCGCATACACGCCCTCGACGACCCGGTCCTGCTCGAGCTCCGCGATCGCGCTCACCAGCCGAGTCTAGGCGGGCGGCAGGACAGGTAACGTGCGCGCGTGGCCCGCGTGAAGCCGTTTCGCGCCGTTCGCTACGACGAGCGCAAGGCCGGGCCGCTCGGCTCGTTGCTCGCTCTGCCCTACGACGTGATCGGTCCCGAGCAGCGCGAGGTGTACCTGGCGTCGAGCCCCTACAACGTCGTCCGCCTCATCCTCCCCGACTCCTGTGAGGAGGCGGCGGGCCTCTTCGCCGAGTGGAGGCGCGACGGCATCCTGACCGAGGAGGGCACCGACGCCGTCTGGTGGCTGCGCCAGGACTACGAGGGGCCCGACGGGATCCGGCGCACGCGTCAGGGGGCCGTCGTCTCGCTCGGCCTCGAGCCGTATGCGAACAGGATCGTCCGCCCGCACGAGCGCACGCACGAAGGGCCGAAGGCGACCCAGCTGGACTTGCTTCGGGCGACGCACGCCAGCCTCTCGCCGATCCTCCTGCTGTACGACGACCCGTCAGCCGGCGCGCGGCACGCGCTGGAGCCGCTCGCCGAGGGAGAGCCGCTGATGTCGGCCCAGGACGGCCCGTCGACCAACCGCCTGTGGCGCATCACCGACCCGGAGGCGATCGCCGCCGCGCAAGCCGCGCTCGCCGACCAGAAGCTCGTCATCGCCGACGGTCACCACCGGTACGAGACGGCGCTCCGGTTCCACGAGGAGCGTGGCACCGAGCGCAGCGGCTGGACGATGGCCGTGCTCGTCAACACCCACGGCGAGGGCTTGACGATCTTCCCGACGCATCGCGTCGTCGGCAGGGCGCCCGCGCTCGACAACGGCTTCCGCGTGACGCCCGTTTCCGGAGGGCCGGAGGAGGCGCTAACCGTGCTCGATCGCGTCGACCATGACCATCCCGCCTTCGTGGTCTACCGCGGTGAGGGCGACGCGGCGCTCGTGGAGGCGCCCGGCGAGCGCTCGCTCGACACCGCCGCGCTCGACCGGCTCGCGCTCCAGGACGTCACGTACACGCCGCGGACGGACGAGGCCGTCGCGCTGGTGGATTCCGGCCGCGCGGAGGCCGCGTTCCTGCTTCGCCCGCCGACGATGGAGCAGGTGGAGGCCGTCGCCGAGGCCGGCGAGACGATGCCCCAGAAGAGCACCTACTTCTATCCGAAGCTCTTCAGCGGCCTGCTCTTCCATCCCGTTTGACGGACTGGCTCGAGGAGTGCCGCGGCGCCGTGCGCGAGCTGCGCGGGGTCTTCGAGGGGCTGCCGGCGCGCGCCGACCGCGAGGCGATCCTACGGGCCGGAATGGGCGGCGACGACACGACCGCGATCGACGACGCGGCCGAGCGGGTCGTGGTCGAGCGGCTCGAGCGGCTGCACGCGGCCGGCGAGTCGTTCACGCTCGTCTCGGAGGAGCTCGGCGAGCGGCGCTTCGGCGACGGGGGCTCGCGCTGGGTCGTGGTCGACCCCGTGGACGGCTCGGTCAACGCGAAGCGCGGCATCCCCTTCTTCTCGCTCTCGGTGGCCGTCGCCGACGGGCCGACGATGGGCGACGTCGAGTTCGGGTACGTCTACGACTTCGGCTCCGGCGAGGAGTGGACGGCGGTGCGCGGTGAGGGCGCGCGCCTGAACGGAGAGCCGCTCGCGCCCGAGCTGCCCAAGGACGAGATCGAGATCCTCTCCTTCGAGGCGACGAAGACGGTCTCGATCGCCGAGCGGGTCGGCGCGATGGTCGGGCTGGCGGAGCGGCTCCGGATCATGGGGTCGCTCGCGATCACGCTCTGCCATCTCGCCGCCGGCCGGGTCGACGCGGTCTGCTCGTTGAAGGGCGCGCGCTCGGTGGACATCGCGGCCGCCCAGCTCCTCGTGCGCGAGTGCGGGCTCGCGATCGACCTCCCGGAGGCGCCGCCGTTCGAGGCTGCGCCGCTCGATCTCGAGGGCCGGTCGCGCGTCGTGGCGGCAGCGTCGCCCGAGGTCTGCGCGAGGCTGTTTGGCGCCCTATCGGTGTAATTCGCAAAGTGGATCGATGTCAGCTACTGTCGCCAGCTCTCAGGCCCATGGTCAGGGGGTATGCGAATGGGGAAAACCGAAGGCCGCTGGCGCCTCGCCACGGCCTGTATAGTCGCCACGGTCGTCACGACTGGGGTGGCTGCCGCTGCGTCATCGAACTCGATTGATGCCGCGGCACAGCAATACCAGTACGACAAGAAGGTCGTGATCTGCCACCACACCGGGTCGACGACGAACCCGACGGTGACGATCATGGTGTCGTCGAACGCGGTGCCCGCGCACCTCGCACACGGCGACACGCGTGGACCCTGTCCGAGCTGAGCGCATAACTGGGAGGGGTCTTCTTCCCCCCGCCCCTCCCGCGTTCACGGGCGCGTCATTCCGGAGAGAACCCGCGATGTGAAGCCGGTTCGGATCGGCTGCTCAGGATGGAACTACGGGCACTGGCGCGAGCGGGTCTACCCGAAGGGCTGTCCGCCGCCGCGCTGGCTGCGCTTCTACGCCGGCCTGTTCGACACCGTCGAGGTGAACACCACCTTCTATCGCCTGCCGCGGCGCGACGCCGTGGCCCGATGGGTCGAGCAGACACCGGACGACTTCTGCTTCGGGGTCAAGATGAGCCGCTACATCACGCACCTCAAGCGGCTGACCGATCTGGAGGGAGGCCTGGCGCGCTTCTACGAGCGGATCGAGCCGCTCGCGCGGTCGCCGAAGCTGGGGCCGGTCCTCTGGCAGCTGCCGCCGACGTTCAAACGGAACGACGAGCGGCTCGCGTCAGCGCTGGACGCGCTTCCACCCGGCCGCCACTGCTTCGAGTTCCGCGAGCCGAGCTGGTACGCGGACGACGTCTACGCGCTGCTCCGCGACCGCGGCGTCGCGCTCGTCATCCCCGACAGCCCGAAGTACCCGTTTCGCACGCTCGAGCTGACCGCCGACTGGACGTTCATCCGCTTCCACTACGGCAGCCGTGGAAGGAACGGCAACTACTCGGAGCGCGAGCTGGAGGAGTGGGCTCAGCGGATCGACGCCTGGCGGCGCGAGCTCGACGTCTACGCGTACTTCAACAACGACTGGGAGGGTTATGCCGTCCGGAACGGTCGCTGGCTGAGAAGGCGTCTAGGCGTCTAGGCGTCTAGAGCGGCTACTCTCGACGCGATGGCCGTGACCGAACAACAGGTTCGTCAGGCGCTCTCCGGGGTGATCGATCCCGAGCTCAAGCGGCCTGTGACCGAGCTCGACATGGTTCGCGGCGTCAAGGTCGTCGGCGACCAGGTGGCCGTCACGATCGCTCTCACCGTCGCCGGCTGCCCGCTCCGACATTCGTTCGAGGAGCAGGTCGCTCGCGTGCTCGGGCCGCTCGGCGTGATCGGAACGCACGTCGAGTTCGAGGTCATGACGCCCGACGAACGGGCGGCGCTCACGACGAGACTGCGGGGCGGTCGTCCGGAGAAGACGATCTCGCTCGACCCCAAGACCCGCGTCCTCGCGATCGCGAGCGGCAAGGGCGGGGTGGGCAAGTCGACGCTGACCGTCAACCTCGCGGCCGCCTTCGCGTCGCGCGGGGAGCAGGTGGGCGTGCTCGACGCCGACGTCTACGGCCACTCGATCCCGCACATGCTCGGGATCCGGCAGCGGCCGGTGGTGGTGGACAAGATGATCGTCCCGCCCGTGAAGGGCGACCTGAAGCTGATGTCGATCGGCTTCTTCCTCGACGAGAACTCGCCTGTGATGTGGCGGGGCCCGATGCTGCACCGCGCGCTGGAGCAGTTCCTCTCCGACGTTCACTGGGGCGAGATCGACACGTTGCTCGTGGACATGCCTCCGGGAACGGGCGACGTCGCCATCTCGCTAGGGCAGCTGCTGCCGAAGGCCGAGGTCGTGGTCGTCACGACGCCTCAGTCGGCCGCGCAGGAGGTTGCCGTTCGCGCCGCCGAGATGGCGCAGCGCACGGGCGGCCGCGTGATCGGCGTGATCGAGAACATGGTCGGCGAGGTCTTCGGTACCGGCGGGGGCGAGCAGCTCGCCGAGGACGTGGCCGCGCCGCTGCTTGGAAGCATCCCGCTCGATCCACGGCTGCGCGAGTGCGCAGATGCCGGCGAGCCGCTGGTCGAGGTCGACCCCGAGAGCGAGACGTCGCAGTCGATCACGGCGATCGCGGCAGCGTTGGCGGCCTCCCGCCGAGGGATTCGCAAGCAGCTTCCGGTCATCGCGTAGGCCGATCGTGCAAGCGGCCGCGTTCTTCGATCTCGACCGGACGCTGATCCGACGCTCGAGCGCGCTCGCGCTCGCCGGCCCCTTCCAGGAGCGAGGGCTGATCGGGCGGAAGCAGCTCGCGAAGGCGGCCGCCTGGCAGATCGTCTTCGCCGCCCGCGGCGCCGGCGCCGAGACGGTCCGCAAGGCAGCCGAGGACGGGCTCATGGTCCTGAAGGGACTCGAGGTCGAGGCGATGCGTGCACTCGTGGGCGATGCGATGGAGACCGCGCTCAAGCCGCTCGTCTACCGGGAGCCCCTCGACCTCGTCGCGAAGCACCGCGAGCGCGGAGAACGCGTCTACGTCGTCTCGGCGACGCTGCAGGAGATCATCGAGCCGCTCGCAGAGGACCTCGGGTTCGACGGCGCGCTCGGCTCGCTCTGCGAGGTGGTTGACGGCCGCTACACGGGCCGCTCGCTTCGCGCTTGCCACGGCCAGGGGAAGTCCGACGCGGTGCGGGAGCTCGCGGCGGCCGAGGACATCGATCTCACCCGGTCGACCGCGTATTCGGACAGCCATACCGACCTGCCCTTCCTCGAGGCCGTCGGGCGGCCGGTGGTGGTCAATCCCGATCGCGAGCTGCGGCGCATCGCGCGCGAGCGCGGCTGGCCGATCCTGGCCTTCAGCGATCCGCTCTACCCGGCTGCCCGCCGCCGGATGCGACCGGCGCTCGTCGGCGTCCCGCTGGTGCTCGGCGCGGCGGTCTGGGCCGCCCGACGGCGTGCGGTCTGAGGAATCGCTTCGCTCCCTCGGGTTCTCCGAGCGCGACGCCCGCGTGCTCGCCGACCACTTCGAGGACGCGGACCGGCGCGGCAAGCAGGGTCACGGCACCTCGCGGATCGCGTGGCTCGCCGGCCTCGACGGGCTCGACCCGTCCGCCGCGCCGGAACGGGTGGTGGCCGAGGACGGCTTCGAGCGCTGGGAGGCGCGCGGCGCGCTCGGCTACCTCGTCTTGAACGCGGTCGTGGAGTCCGAGCTCGCCTCGCCGCCGGGGCACGCCCGGCTCGTGGTCGCCGCCGGTGCGTTCCCGACGGGCGTGCTCGGCTACTGGGTGAGGCGCCTGGCCGCGGGCGGCCTCGCTGCCGCACTGACGGCCACGTCGCCGCGCAGGCTCGGCCACCCCGACGGAGGACCGCCGCTCGCCGGCACGAACCCACTCGCGATCGGCGTCCCCAGCTCGGGCGGGCGGCCGCTGGTCGCGGACGTCTCGATGGGTCGGGTCACGTACGGCGACGTCCTGAGCGGCCGCGCCTCGGCAGAGGAACTCGTACCGTTCGGCGGCGACCAGGCCCACAAGGCGTTCGCCCTCGCGTTGGGGCTACAGGCGTTCGTCGAGGCACTCGCCGGCGAGGCCGGTGGGGCGGTGCTCGTAGTCGCCCGGCCCGAGGCGGACCCGGTGCCGGCCCTGCGGGCGCTAGCCGGTGGCGCCCGCCTGCCCGGCGACCGCTAGCTCGAAGCGCGGATCGTCGCGGACGGCTTCCAAGTCCGGGTCGTCGCGCGCCGCCTGGCGCCAGCGTTCCTCGAGCGCGGCCGCGCGGGCCAGGTGCTCGAGCGCTGCGTCGGGCTCGCCGTTCAGCGCTTCCGCGCAGGCGAGGTTGTAGAGGATCAGGCCCCTCTCCGGGTACCTGTCGGCGACGTCGCGCAGGATCCTCACGGCCGTCGCGTAGTCGCCGTTCCGCCAGTGCGGGTAGGCGTCGGCGGCCTGCTCCCAGACCGAGACCTCGTACGCATGCCCGGGAGTGCCGCCGACGACGAGGACGAGGGTGCCGTCCTCCTCCGCGTGCGCGCCGCGCCGCACCGCCGGGTCGCGCACGAAGACCGCGGTTCCGGTCGGCGCGTCGCGGACGTCGCCGTCGAGCTCGAATCTCGCGCGACCTCGCAGCACGAGGTAGAGCTCCTGGTGGCGACCGGCGGCGGCCCCGAGCTCGTCGTGTTCCTCGATCACGCGGTTGCCTGCGGACGCGCCGTAGACGTTGACGCCGAACGCCCGGACGTCGAGCTGCTTCCGCAGGCGCAGCCAGTCGCTGCCGTCGGCGCCCTCCTCGCGAGGCACCTCGTCGAGTGTCGTGACGCGGAAGCTCACGCCCCGGCGTACCCCGGGTGGTCGCGGATGGAGTCGAAGTCGCTGTCGTCGCGGGCGATCTCCGCGAACGGCTCGTACAGCTGACCAGCCCGGCGCAGGTGATCGACCGCCTCCTCGCTCCGGCCCGTCAGCGCCTCGGCGCACGCCAGGTTGTACAGAACGCTCGGCGAATCCGGGTGCGCCGTATCCGCGGCCGCCAGGAGCTCGTAGGCGCGCTCGGGCTCGCCGCTCTCGAAGTACTGGAAGGCGTCGGACGACCATTCCCAGCCCAGCGGCTGGTACGCCTCCCCGGGCTTGGCGCCGACCGCGAGGACGCTCGTGCCCGCCTCGGTAGCAATCGCCTTGCGCTGCGTCTGCGGCTCGTTCACGAAAACGAGGGCTCCCGCAGGAGCGTCGACGTCCCGGCCGTCGACCGTGAAGATCGCGCGGCCGTTGAGGACGACGTACAGCTCCTCGTGGCCGCTGCGTTCCTCGTTGTGGTCGCTGATGACCTGGTCGCCGCTCGCCCCGGCGGTCCAGGCGTTGACGCCGAAGGCCTCGATGCCGAAGTGGCCGCGCACCCGCGTCCAGCTGCCCGAGCGGTCGAGCTCGTCGAGCCTCGCGACCTCGTACTTCTCGTTCACGCCGTGAGCCTCCGTAGCTCGTCAAGGACGACCGGGTCGATGAACTCGGAGCCCTCCATGCGCTCCTCGAGGTTCACGGTCGCGGCCCAGCGGAAAAACGTGTCCGATAGCTCACCCTCGTAGCCGAGCTCGGCGAGGCGCTCACGAATCTCCCGTCCGAGGGCGTCGTCGATCTTCAGCCAGTCGTCCTTCGGCGTGTGGCCGAAAAGCAGCTCGTGGATCCCGTGGATGCGGCGCAGCTCCTCGATCGGCGTCGAATGGTCGTCGACGCGCAGGTCGACGACGACGTCGGAGAGCCCCGCGTAGCCGCCGTCGCGCTGGACGACGAGCAGGCCCGCCGCCTGCTGTCCGCGCCGGTCGCCGCCGGCCTCCTGGGCGGCGGCAAGGCAGCTCAGCAGCCGCTCGGCGAGCGGCCGGCCGGCGCTGCCCTCGAAGGTCTCGGCCAGTGCGTCCACCGTGGCGGCCGAGACGAGGATGTTGCCCTGAACCGCGTAGCCGGGGCCGGTACGGCCGCCGGCCCAGTCCAGGCACTCGCGCCCGGTGAAAGTCGCGCTCCGGCCCTGGCGGTCGACGATCCCGAGCTGGCGATGGTCGCGGCCGTCGTCGGCTTCGGTGAGACGCTGGACGGCCTCCTCGGCGGAGGCGCCCTCCCGGAGCAGCGCCAGGCCGTCCGGCCCGTAGCGCGGGTTCGCGTACGCCTGGGTCGCGACGGCGCCCGCCTCGGGCTCGGCGAAGGACACGACCGAGGCGGCCGCGAGGAACTTCGACTGGACGGCCACGCCCCACTGGCCGGCATCGAGGTCGCAGGCCGCGATCGAGTAGGTGGCTATGACCCTAGGGCCCATACGTCAGCTCCACGAGGTCGAGGTCGACGAGGTCGCGCTTCTCGACCGGGACGAGCGCGCACGAGACCTCCGGTCGGGCGAGCGCGGCCACGACGCCCTCGCCGCTGTCGGTGCGTACGACGACCGGCTTGCCCTCGTCGAAGGCCGCCCTGAGGGCGGCGAGATCGCCGACGTCGTCGACGACGAGCGCCTCATCGAGCGGTAAATCGTGCTCGCCTTCGACCGCGACCGGCGCCACTCGCCGACCAGAGGCACCGAACCATCTCCTCATTCAGACCGTGACCGTCTCCCCAGGCTCCGGCGCGATCACATCGACGTTCGGGGCCAGAGTCCGCAGTTCGTCGGGCGTCCCGCGCAGAATCGGGAAAGTGCCGTAGTGGCAGGGGATGCACTTGTCGACGGCCAGCAACTCGAGCGCGACCGAAGCCTCCTTCGGTCCCATCGTGAAGTGGTCGCCGATCGGCAGGACGGCCACGTCCGGCTCGTAGATGCGGCCGATCAGCTGCATGTCCATGAAGACGTTCGTGTCGCCCGCTAAATACAGCTTGGTGCCGTTTTCGACCTCGAGCACGAGGCCGCACGGCTCGCCGAGGTAGCGCCCGTCACTCCAGCTCGAGGAGTGGTTCGCGTCGGTCAACGTCACCTTGATCCCCTCCGCCTCCGCCGTGCCGCCCTTGTTCGGCGCCTGGCTGATATCGCCCTCAGCGCCCTCGGACTCGAGGAAGCTGCGCAACTCGATCTGGGCGATTACCGCGCAGCCGAAGCGCTTCGCCAGCTCGACGGTCGACCCGACGTGGTCGTCGTGGCCGTGCGTGAGTGCTATTAGATCGCAGCGCTCGGGCTGCTTTTCGCCGTCCGGACACTTCGGGTTGTCCAGGAAGGGATCGACGTAGATGCGCTTGCCGCCCGGGCTGTCGATCCGGAACGCGGCGTGTCCGAGCCAGGTTACCTGGGTGTCTGCCATTCAGCTCTCCTCGGTCGCTTTGCCTGGAGCCTACGAAAACGCCTTCAGCACGTACGCCTCGACCGGCTCGGACTTGCCCTTCAAGTCGAGTGGGCCGAGCCGCGTCACGTGCGCGCCGTCGCCGACCGCCGTGAGCGTGGCCGCGCCGATCACGACGTGGCCCGGCTCCGCTTGCGCCTGCAGACGGGCGGCGAGGTTGGTCGTGTCGCCGACCGCCGTGAAGCTCCGCCGCTCGGCGCTGCCGACGTTGCCGATCACCGCTGGGCCCGTGTTGACGCCGGCGCGGAAGCGCGGCCAGCCCGGACGGCCATCGGCGATCGGCCCAGACGTCCGCTGCAGCTCCAGCGCGGCGCGGCAGGCGCGGGCAGCGTGGTCCTCCTGGTCGGCGCCGGCGTTGAAGACGACCATCACGGCGTCGCCCGCGAAGCGCTCGATCAGCCCGCCCTCCGCCTCGAGCACGGGCACCGTCGCGCCCCAGTACTCGTTCAGCATCTCGATCACCTCGCTCGGCGCGGCGCGCTCGGAGAACGACGTGAAGCCCTGGAGGTCGGCGAAGAGGACGCTGACCTGCCGCTGCTCGCCGCCGAGCTCGGCGGCGGTCGGGTCCTCGCGCAGGCGGTCGGCGAGCTGGGGCGACAGATAGGGCCGGAACAGCTCGTCGAGGCGGCGGATCTCGCCGGCCGCCCGCTCGAGCACCTCGACCTCGTCTGCGGCGAGGCTGTGCCGGCGGCGGAGCTCGTCTACGCCCACGCGCGCCGTCACGAGGTCCTCCAGTGCGGTCGCGCGCTCGCGATCGACGCGACCGAGGGTGTGCTCGAGGTAGAGGCTCGTGAACGTGGAAGGCACCGACGCCTGGCGCGCGTACTCCGACCGCGCGGCGAGCGCCACGAGGCCGAACGCGATCGCCATCAGCACGTGCCACTCCCACCACGACGCATGCCAGTTGCGGGCGGCGGCGATCGCGACCATCGCCTCGCCGAGCAGGACGAAGGCGACGCCGATCGCTGCGACGAGTATCGCGCGACGCTCTCGCCAGAGGTCGAAGTAGCGCAGAGCCGCGAGGCCGTAGAGGCCGACGCCGACCGCAGCCCCGATCACGAGCGGCCCGTCGAGCCGTTCGGGCAGGAAGCGGTCGTCGAGCGGCGGCACGGCCGCGAGCGTGCCGACGGCCCACACGGCGAACACGGCGGAGACGGCGCCGCGGAGGACGCGCTGGTTCCGCATGATCGACGCCGAGGTCGCCGGGCTCAGGTCGAGTGTCGACGCGGCCGCGAACCCCGACGCAAGCAGGAGCCCGACCGGGGTCGCGACCACGAAGCCCGTGTTCGGCGCGTCGAGGAGCACACCGGGCGTCGCGAGCGCGTGCAGGCCGAGGAAGCCGGCCGCGACGAGGAACGCCAGGCCGACGAGGAAGACCCGGGCGTCCCCGCGCCGCCGGGCGGCTTCCCCGGTCGCAAACGCCAGGACGATGCTGACGACCGCGACCGTGAGGACGAGCCAGAAGTGGCTCGGCTGGTGCCGCCACTGGAAGTCCGTCTCCGGGTAGCCGAGCAGGATCGCCAGGCCGAGGAGGGGTAGCGCGAGGAGCGCGGCGAGAAGCAGCATCGCGATCCGACCCTACTCCGACGAGGAATGTCCGGACGTAACGCGAACATCCGGGCGTGGGTCTGCGTGTCCTCACGGCCGCGCTCGTGCTGGTAGCTGCGATCGCCGATGCAGCGTCGTCGCCGCAGCTCGCCTTCTACGCGCTGCTCGCGGCCGTTCCGACCACGGCTGCCTGCGGGCTCTCAGTCTTCGGCGAGCTGCTCGAGGAGGACGGGCGGATCGCGCAGGCTCTCCTCTGGGCCCTCGTGCTCACGCTCGTCGTCGTCGGCGCGGCGACCCGCTCGCCCGCCCTGCTCGCCGGCGGCGTTCCCGTGGTCGGCGCGACCGCGCTGACGGCTTGCCTGGCGCTGCTCTCGCTCGAGGGCGTGCTGGCCGCCGTCGTGGAGTTCAGGCGCCGCACCGGATAGCGTCTCCGCTTCATGAGGGTGGCCGTGCTCTCCGACCTGCACGCCAACCCGTTCGCGCTGGACGCCGTCCTCGCCGATTTTCCTCATGACGTCGACACGGCCGTCTGTCTCGGCGACGTGGCGATCGGGCCGTTTCCCAACGAGGTGATCTGGCGCCTGCGGGAGCTGGAGTGCCCCGTCGTGATGGGCAACTGGGACGGCTGGGTCCTGAACGGCGTCCCCCCGCTCGGCGGCGAGGTCGGCCCGTGGCTCGCCGCGCAGGGTGAGTGGTGCAGAACGCGCCTCGACGGCGAGGATCGAGCGTTCCTGCGGACGTTCCAGCCGAACGTCAACATCCGGCTCGATGGCACGCGCGCGCTCTTCTTCCACGGGTCGCCGCGCTCGAACACCGACCTGCTTCTACCGGACGCGCCGAAGGCGGAGCTCGACCGCGCGCTGTCGGGCGCCCAGGCGGACCTCTACGTCGCCGGGCACACCCACCTGCAGATGCTGCGCCGCCGGCCGGACTCGCTGTTCGCGAACGTCGGCAGCGTGGGCCTCCCGCTCTCGGAGTGGCCGTCCGGCGGCTCGATGCGGGTCTCGCGCTGGGCGGAGTACGCGCTCGCGACGGTCGACTCGCGCGGCCTCAAGCTCGAGTTCCGCCGCGTTCCCTACGACGTCGACGAAATGCTCTCAGCTGTGCGGGCCAGCGGCATGCCGCACGCAGACTGGTGGGCGGACTGCTGGTCGGAGCGGACTAGAAGCTGAGTGACTCGGCGGCGTTCTGCGCCAGGTCGATCAGCGGCTCGACGAAGATGAATGAGCCGATCGTGACCGCCATCGCCACGAAGACGGCCGTCCCGAGCATGAACTCCCGCGGCGGCGATCCGCCCGTCGGCGCGAGCTGCATCTCGAGCGGGGAGCGCATGTACAACGCGCGGATGATCGCGAGGTAGTAGTAGAGCGAGACCAGCGTCGCGACGACACCGACGATCACGAGCCAGGTCCAACCGCGGTCGTACGCCGACGAGAAGACGTAGAACTTGCCGACGAACCCGCCCGTAGGCGGTAGCCCGGCGAACGAGAGCATGAACGCCCACATCGCAACGCCGAGGAGCGGCCGCTCCCAGCCGAGGCCGCCGAGGTTGTCGAGCGTCACCGGCACCCCGAGCTCGCGCTCGCGCGCGGCCACGACGGCGAAAGCACCGAGCGAGGCCGCCGCGTACGGGATCAGGTAGAAGAGCAGCGCCCGCCCGCCGAGCGCGTTGTTCGCCGCCACGGCCATCAGCAGGAAGCCGGCGTGCCCGATCGAGGAGTATGCGAGCATCCGCTTCACGTTCCGCTGCACGAGGGCGGCGAGGTTGCCCCAGGCCAGCGAGATGCAGACGATCGCCGCGACGGCGATCGTCCAAAGCTCGCTCTCCTCGGGGAACGCCGTCACGAGGACGCGCATCATCAGCACCACCGCAACCGTCTTCGTCGCCGCGGACATGAAGGCGGTCACCGGTGTCGGCGCACCCTCGTAGACGTCGGGCGTCCACTGGTGGAACGGGGCCGCCGAGGCCTTGAAGCCCAGCCCGGCGATGATCATGGCGAGGCCGGCGACCAGCAGTGGGTCGTCCACCAGGTTCAGCGAGGTCGTGGCCGAGGCGATCTGCTGGAAGCCCAGCTCGCCCGTCGCGCCGAAGACGAGCGCCGATCCGAACAGCAGCACCGCGGAGCCGAACCCGCCGACGATCAGGTACTTCAGGCCTGCCTCGAGCGAGCCGACGACGTCGAGCTCGATCGCGCAGAGGATGTAGAGGGCAACCGAGAACCACTCCAGGGCGAGGAACAGCGTCATCAAGCTGTTCGCCTGGACGAGGAAGGCCATGCCTCCGCCGGCCGCGGCGAGGAGCGCGTAGAACTCGGCCGCGTGGACGTCCCGCGACGCGCGTCCGTACGCGATCGCAACCGTGAGCACGCCGACGCCCGCGACGATCATCTGCGCCAGCGAGCCGAAGCGGTCGCGCACCATCGAGTCGGAGAGGAGCGTCTGCGCCTCCGGGGTCTTCCAATACAGGAGCGCAGCGGCGACGAAGGCTCCTGCGAAGCCACACGCCGATGCGAGGGCGGCGGCCGGGGCGCGCAGCCACCGGGGCACGAGCACCGCGACGAGCAGCGCCACGCCCGCGCCTGCGAGCAGCGCGAGCGACGGCGAGATCGCGAACCAGTCGACGCTCGGCGTCGTCATCGCGCGAACTGCTCCTCGACGACCTGCTGCGCGTCGTCACCCGGGAACGCCCGCTCGCTGATGGCGGCCGGCCAGGCGGAGAGCGCGAGCAACAGCGCGACGAGCGGGACGATCACCGCGAGCTCCGCGGGCCGCAGGTCCAGCGCGGCGTCGGGCACCGCGGGTCCGCGATCCTGGTGGAGGACGCCCGAGATCAGCCGCAGCATGTACATCGCCGCCAGGACGATCGCTGCCGCTCCGACGACCGCCCACGCCCAGCCCGCGTCGAAGACCCCTGCCAGGATCAGGAACTCGCCGGCGAACGCCGCCGACCCGGGTACGGCGAGGCCGATGATCCCCGTGGTCATCAGGATCGTCGCCAGCGCCGGTCTCCCTCGCGCCATCCCGCCGAGCAGGGCGAAGTCGCCGGTCGCGCAGCGGCGCTCGACCGAGCCCGCAATGAGGAACATGGCGGCCGAGATGAGCCCGTGCGAGACCATGTGCAGCACGGCCCCGTCGAAGCCCAGGTCGTTGAACGCGAACAGGCCCATCGTGATCAGTCCCATCTGCGCGAGGCTCGAGAAGGCGATCACGCCGCGGACGTCGGGGGCCCGGAACGCGAGCAGCGAGCCGTAGACGAGCCCGACGGCGGCGAGCACGAGGATCGGCACCCGGAAGTCGTGCGCAGGCTCCGGGAACTTCGCGATCGCGATGCGGAGGAAGCCGTAGGCGGCAGCCTTCGAGACGACGCCCGAGAGCAGCGCCGCCACCTCGGGAGGCGACTCGCGGTACGCGTCAGGAAGCCAGCCGTGCAGCGGGAAGAGCGGCGCCTTGACGGCGAACGCGACGGCGAAGCCGAGGAAGAGCCAGGGGTCGTCGCTGGTCCCGCTCTGGACGAGGTCGAACGTCCCCTCCTGCAGCCCGAAGACGATGATCGCGGCGAGCATGAAGAGCGACCCGCCCATCGTGTAGATGACGAACTTGATCGTCGCGCCGAGCCGTCCGGGCCCGCCCCAGGCGCCGATCAGGACGTAGAGGGGGACGAGCATCGCCTCGAAGAAGACGTAGAAGAGCAGCAGGTCCTGCGCCGTGAACACGCCCACGATCGCGCCGGTCAGGAAGAGCATCAGGCCGAAGTAGCCGCGCGCGCGGTCGCGCCCCGCCCAGACGCCGTATGCGATCGCCGCGGCCGCCACCACGACGCTGAGGCCGACCAGCCAGAGCGAGAAGCCGTACATGCCGACGTGGTACGAGACGCCGAGGTCGCCGAACCACTCGTGCTGCTGCTGGAGCTGGAGGCCGTCCGCGAACTCGAAGCGGAACAGCGCGTTGATCCAGAACCCGACCTCGGCCAGCGAGAAGAGCAGCGCCAGGGAGCCCGCCAGCTGCCCGGGCAGCGGCACGAGCCAGACGAGCAGCGCGCCCGCGAGCGGCAGCAGGATCAGGATGGTGGTGAGCCAGTCCTCCATCTATTGCCTCACGCTCACGAACACGAGGATCAGGACGGCGACTCCGAATGCCAGCGCGAGCGCATAGCTGCGCACGAGCCCGGTTTGCGTGTGGCTGACGGTGCCGCCGGCGCGGCGCGTTCCGCCGGCGACAGCGTCGATCGACCCCTGGATCACGGGCCGCTCGAAGAAGCGCGACCAGCCGCGCGCGGTCGCGGCCGCCGGCCGGTAGAACGCCAAGTCGTAGGCCTCGTCGAAGTAGAACTTCTTCTCGAACAGCCGCTGGAGCCAGGCCACCCGCGGAATCCGCAGCCGACCGGTTCCGTAGATCGCCCAGGCGACACCGATGCCGGCCAGTGCGAGCGCCACGGAGATTGCGCTGACGACATAGTCCTGGAGGGCGTTGGCCTCCACGAGCGGCTCGGCCACCGGCCCCAGCCAGTCGAGCGGCAGGTTCCACAGGCCCGGGATCGCGATCAGCCCGCCCACGGCCGCCAAGACGGCCAGGACGGCGACCACCGACGTCATCGAGAACGGTCCCTCGCGGTGGCCGTGCGCGTGCACGTGTTCACGCGCGAAGGGCGACACGTCCCCCTCGAAGACGAGGAAGAACATCCTGAACGTGTAGAGGCCGGTCAGGAACACGCCCGCGAGCCCGACGACGAGCAGCGTCCGCCCGTACCAACCCTCCGCGAGCGCCGAGCCGAGGATCGAGTCCTTCGACCAGAAGCCGGAGAGCGGCGGGATCCCGGCCAGCGCCAGCGAGCCGACCAGGAACGTGAGCCGCGTTCGCGGGAGGAAGCGGCGCAGGCCGCCCATGTTGCGCATGTCCTGCTCGCCCGCGAGCGCATGGATGACGATCCCGGCGGCGAGGAAGAGCAGGGCCTTGAAGAACGCGTGCGTCATCAGGTGGAACATCCCGCCGACGTACGCGCCCAGGCCGGCGCCGAGGAACATGTAGCCGATCTGCGACATCGTCGAGTAGGCGATCACGCGCTTGATATCCGTCTGCACGAGTGCGATCAGCCCGGCGACGACGAGGGTGGCAGCACCGATGCCCGCCGCGAGGTCCTGCACCTCGGGGGCCGCCTCGAAGATGGGGTGCAGGCGGACGAGCATGTAGACGCCGGCCGTGACCATCGTCGCCGCGTGGATCAAGGCGCTCACCGGAGTCGGGCCTTCCATGGCGTCCGGGAGCCAGGTGTGCAGCGGGATCTGCGCCGACTTCGCGACCGCGCCGCCGAGCATCCCGAGCGCCACGAGGGTCATGACGGTCTGCGAGGTGCCGTCCGCGTACTCGAACTCCGAGAGCCCGAGCGGAGCGCCCTTCCAGAACAGCAGGAAGATCGCGAGCGCCATCGTCGCGTCGCCGAGCGCGTTCATTATGAACGCCTTCTTCGCGGCCGCGACCGCGCTCGGCCGCTCGTGGTGGTGGCCGATCAGCAGGTACGACGAGAGCCCGACGAGGCCCCACCCGACGAGCAGCAGCACGAAGTTCGCCGACTGGACGAGCAGCAGCATCGAGAAGACGAACAGCGACATGTAGGCGAAGTAGCGCCGCTCCTCGTCGTCGCCGTCCATGTAGCCGATCGAGTAGGCGACGATAAGCGCACCGACGCCGGAGACGATCAGCATCATGAAGACGCTGAGCGGGTCGATCAGGATGTCGAGCGGCACCCCGAAGTCGCCGGCCGCGAGCCACGTCCATGCCTCGGAGAGAACGATTCTGTCGTCGGGCGGCCGGTCGTGGAGGGCGAAGAAGACGATCACCGAGGCGACGAACGAGACGGCGACCGAGAGCGTCGAGATGTAGGCGGCGAGCCGCCGGGGGATCCGGGTTCCTCCGAGCGTGATCAGCAGCGCGCCGGCGAGCGGCGAGATCAGGCAGACCCAGGCGGCGGCTTCCACGTCAGCCCCTGAGGGTCGAGAGCCGGTCGACGTCGAGCTCGAGGTCCCGGCGGTGGAGGGCGACGACGAGACCGAGCCCGACGACGACCTCGGAGGCCGCGACCGCCATCACGGCGACGGCGAAGATCTGCCCGTCGCCGTCGCCCAGCCGTCGGGCGAACGAGATGAAAGCGAGGTTCGCCCCGTTGAGCATGATCTCGAGCGAGAGCAGGACGATCAGCGGGTTGCGCCGGAGCAGCACACCGAGCGCCCCCGTCGCGAACAGGAACGACGCAACGGTCAGATAGAGCGGGATCTCCGGACCCATCATCGGCCCAGCGACGCCTCCTCCTCCGGCACGCGCCGGCTCTGGCCTCCGAGGACGACTCCGCCCACCGCCGCGACGAGCAGCACGATCGACGTGATCTCGAACGCGAGCAGGTGGTCGGTCAGGAACAACCGCCCGATCTCGGCGGGCGAGCCGAAGGCCGCGTCGATGTCGGCCTCGTCCCGAAGCCGTCCGCTGGCGCCGAGGCCGATCGCGATGATCACCTCGACGAGGATCGCGCCGCCTGCCAGCACACCGCCCACGAACTGCCAGCTCGGCCCTCCCGTCCACACCGTGTCGGCGCGCTGCCCGACGTAGGCGATGACGAACAGGAACATCACCATCACCGCGCCCGCGTACACGAGCACCTGCGCAGCCGCGACGAACTCCGCCGCCAGCAGCAGGTACAGCACGGCCAGCGAGGCCAGGTTCCCGATCAGCGCGAGCGCGGAGTAGAAGGGGTTCGAGAACGTCACGACGGCGATGCCCGAACCGAGGCACGCGAAGGCGGCGAGCACCCAGACGACCCAGACGAGGAAGTCGCCCACTTACGCCTCGGCCTTGTACGCCGGAATCGGCGTGTCGTAGAGGTTCGGATCCGCGACCGGGACGCGCTTGATCGGCTCCGCCAGCAGCATGTCCTTCGTGTAGATGAGGTCGTCGCGCGAGTACTCGGAGAGCTCGAACTCCTGCTCGAGCGTGATCGCGTCGAACGGGCAGGCGAGCTCGCAGTAGCCGCAGAAGATGCAGCGGCTGAGATTGATCTCGTAGATGCGCGCGTAGCGCTCGCCTGCGGACACCCTGTGCTCCGGGGTGTTCTCGGCCGGGACGACGCGGATGCAGTCGGCCGGGCAGGCGGCCGCGCAGAGCGAGCAGCCGACGCACTTCTCGAGCCCGTTCTCGAACCGCCAGAGCCGGTGCCGACCACGGAAGCGCGGGTAGACCGGCCGCTTGTACTCCGGGTACTGCTGGGTGATCGGCTTCTTGAAGACCTGCTTCAGCGTGACGCCGAAGCCCTTGAGCGACTCGAACGGCTGCGGGCTCACAGGGCCACCACGAGAGCGGCCGTGACGACCGCGTTCGCCGTCGCCACCGGGAGCAGAACCTTCCAGCCGAAGCGCATGAGCTGGTCGTAGCGCAGGCGCGGAAGCGTCGTCCGCAGCCAGATGAACAGGAAAATCATCACGGCGACCTTCAGCAGGAACCAGAGCGGGCCGAACCAGTCGTCCCACGGCCCGTGCCAGCCGCCGAGGAAGAGCGTCGTCGCGAGCGCCGAGAGCAGGATCAGGTTCACGTACTCGGCCATCTGGAACAGCCCCCAGCGCATGCCGCTGTACTCGGTGTGGTAGCCGGCGACGAGCTCGGTCTCGGCCTCGGGAAGGTCGAACGGGGCGCGGTTCGTCTCGGCCGTCCCGGCGATCAGGAAGACGATGAAGCCGACCGCCTGCGGGACGACGTACCACCAGTCGCCGTCCTGCCTGGCGACGATGTCGACGAGCGACAGCGATTGCGCCATCAGCACGATTCCCAGCACGGAGAGGGCGAGCGAGACCTCGTAGGAGACCAGCTGCGCGCAGGTCCGCATCGAGCCGAGCAGCGAGTACTTCGACTCGGAGGCCCACCCGCCGACGATGAAGCCGTAGATCCCCACCGAGCCGAGCGCGAACAGGAGCATGAGCGAGATCGAGACGTTCGCGATGTAGCCGTCGATGTGGTAGTCGAGCACCTCCCAGCCGGGGCCGAACGGGATCACCGCGAAGGCGGCAAGGGCCGTGAAGGCGGA
>Ga0126306_10000440_pt1 | contig 18978 bp, 14 predicted proteins | sample Plot27_FD_92592 | JGI IMG/M metagenome (GOLD analysis project Ga0126306, IMG submission 92592) | Serpentine soil microbial communities from UC McLaughlin Reserve, CA, USA - Plot27 | ecosystem: Environmental > Terrestrial > Soil > Grasslands | place: USA: UC McLaughlin Reserve, Lake County...
ACGACCTGCTCGCCGGCGCCTACCGCGCTGAGTCGCCGAGCGCTGAGGATCTGCAGCGGTGCCGCGAACTCCAATCGACGTATGCGGATCTGGCGCTCGGTGTCGTCGATGCCAGCGTCGTCGCCTTGGTCGAACGGCTCGGCGAGAACAAGGTCGCGACGCTCGACCGGCGGCATTTCGGCGTCGTGCGACCGCGGCACCTGGAGTCGCTGCGCCTCGTGCCCTGATCGGGCCACATTCGGCACACTTCAGGGTGTGCCTACGCTCACCAGAGCCGCTCGCGATCCGTTCGCGCTCGGCCCTCACTCGCGGGAGCTCCTGGCGCGGCGGCTCGGTGACGCGCTTGCGCGGGCGCGGCGGCAGCGCGTGCCGGTTCTCGCCGCGCTCACCGTCTCGCTTCCCGGGGAGCTCGACCTCTCCGCCGCCGTGCTCGCGGCGCGGAGGCCCGACGACCGCTTCTTCTGCTTCGAGCAGCCCGACCGCGACGGGTTCGCGCTCGCGGGGCTGGGTCAGGCGGCCGTGGTCGAGGCGCGCGGGCCCGAACGGTTCGGCGAGGTGGCGGCCCGGGCCCGCGAGCTCGGCCGGCACGCGCTCGTGGACGACCCTGGGCGCGATCCCCGCCGGCCGCCGGCGGCCGGCCCGGTCTTCGTCGGCGGCTTCGCGTTCGCGCCCGACGGCGGGGCGTCCCCCGAGTGGTCCTCGCTCAACCCCGCGTCGCTCGTGCTCCCGGAGGTCTCGTTCGCGCGCCACCGCGGCGAGGCGCGCATGACCCTGACCGTGGCGCTCGACGGCGACGAGGCGCCGGACGCCGTGTTGGAGCGCATGCTCGATCGCGTGGCCGAGCTCGAGCCCGCCACCATGCCGCTGCTCGACCCCGACCCCGTGGAGCGCACCCGTGTGGCGAGCACCGCGCCGCCGGTGCATTTCGAGCAGGCCGTGGAGCGCGCGGTCGAGCGGATCCGCAGCGGAGGGCTCGACAAGGTCGTGCTCGCCCGCGAGGTGCGCGCGCTCGCCACCCGCGCCCACGACCCGGCCGCCGTTCTGGGCGCGCTGCGCGAGGCCTTCCCGGCGTGTTTCTGCTGGTGCGTCGGAACCCCGGAGCTCGCCTTCGTGGGCGCCAGCCCCGAGCTGCTGGTACGCCGCGACGGGGCGCGCGCGCAGACCGTCGCACTCGCCGGCACCACGCGGCGCAGCGCCGACCCCGCCGTGGACGACCACCTGGGCGAGCAGCTGCTGCGAAGCGCCAAGGACCGCGAGGAGCAGGAGATCGTTGCGCGGCGCATCGAGCGGACGCTCGAGCCGGTCAGCGTCTGGGTCACCGCCGCGGACGATCCGGTGCTCGTGAAGGTGCAGAACGTGCAGCACCTCGCCACGCCGATCCGCGCCCAGCTCGCGGATCCCGTTCCCGCTGTGGAGCTCGCCGGCCTGCTGCTCCCCACGCCCGCCGTGGGCGGCGAGCCGCGGGAGGTGGCGTTGCCCCTGATTCCGGCGCTCGAGGGGCTCGACCGCGGCTGGTATGCCGGCGCGATCGGCTGGACCGACCTTGCCGAGGACGGCGAGTTCTGCGTTGCGCTGCGGTGCGCCCTGCTGCGCGACCGCGTGGCGCACCTCTACGCGGGCTGCGGGATCGTGCGCGATTCGGTCCCGGCGGCCGAGCTGGCCGAGAGCGAGGTCAAGCTGGAGGCCCTGCTGCCGCTGCTTTCCTGAGCCCCTCCAGCGGCCGGCCAGGCATCAGCGGGGGTCCGGGGGCGTGAGCCCCCGGTTTCCTGGACACACGTCCGGGTGTGATGTCACCCCTAGCGGGGGTATGGGACACTTCATGGGCGCAGGACGGGCGGGTCTGCGCAAGGGAGGAGGCAGGGCTTCTCCGGTCGTGCGTGGCGTGGTCGCCGCGCTCGTTGTCGTGTCCGTGATGGCCGTGGGGGTGGTGCTGTTCCGGGGCGACGGCGGCTACAGGGTCACCGCGGAGTTCGTGAACGCGGGCCAGCTGGTCAAGGGCAACGAGGTGCGGGTGGCCGGGCACGCCGTCGGCAGCGTCGACCAGATCGACATCACCGTGGACGGCCGGGCCGAGGTGGCGTTCACGGTCGACGACGACTACGCGCCGCTGCGTCGCGGCACGAGGGCGATCGTCAAGCAGACCTCGCTGTCGGGAATCGCCAACCGCTACATCGACCTGCAGCTCGGCCCGGATCACGGCGCCGACATCGAGGACGGCGGCCGGATCGGGCCGGACCATACGGAGAGCGCTGTCGAGCTCGACGAGGTGCTCTCGCTGTTCAACGAGGAGACCCGCGGCTCGGTTCGGGACTTCGTCAAGGGCCAGGCCGACACGCTGCGGGGACGCGGCCGCGAGCTGCGGGAGGGCATCCACTACCTGAACCCCGCCCTCTCGACCGGCAGTCGCCTGTTCGACGAGCTCACCGAGGACGAGCAGCTGCTGGAGCGCTTCCTGGTCGACTCGGGAGCGCTCGTGAACACCCTGGCGCAGCGCCGCGGCGACCTCACCGGCGTCGTGGCGAACCTGAACGCGACCTTCCGCGCGCTCGGCAGCCAGCAGGACGCCCTGGCCGAGTCGGTCGAGCGGTTGCCGCCGTTCATGCGGCGCGCCAACACCACGTTCGTGAACCTGCGCTCGGCGCTCGACGACGTGGATCCGCTGGTCGACGCGGCCAAGCCCGCCGCCAGGCGGCTCGGGCCGTTCCTCGACGAGGCCCGTCTGTTCGCCCAGGACGCGGAGCCCACGGTGCGCGACCTGTCGCGCACGATCCGCCGCCGCGGCGCGAGCAACGACCTGATCGAGCTGCTCGACAGCTTCCCGCCGCTCGGGCGGGTGGCGCTCGACACCCGGGAGATCCGCGGAGCGGAGCGGCGCGGGGCCTTCCCGGAGACCGCAGAGGCGCTGCGCGCCGCCTCGCCGACGATCGCCTTCGGGCGCCCCTACACGCCGGACTTCGTGGGGTGGCTGGACGACTTCTCGACCACCGGGGCGTACGACGCGCTCGGTGGCTTCTCGCGGGCCTGGATCAACCTCTCGGAGATCCTCTACGGCCCCGGCCCGAAGACGGGTCAGTTCCGCCGCTGCCCGGGCGCCAACGAGATGCCGGCGCCGGACGGCACGAACGTCTTCTCGGCGGCCGAGGCGGCCGAGCTGGACTGCGATCCGAGCCAGCGGTCGGTGGGGCCATGAGGCGAGCGCTCGCGATAGGGGCCCTGGTGGCGGCCTGCATCGCGGCGGTGCTCGCGCTCGGCGCCACGGGCCGGCAGGACGCCAAGGGCAAGACCTACGAGATCGTCTTCGACAACGCGTTCGGGTTGACCGAGGGCGGCGACTTCAAGGTCGCCGGCGTTCGCGCCGGCCGTACGTCGGAGTTCCGGCTCGAGGGCCAGGCCCGCCCGCGGGCGGTGGTCGAGGCGCGCGTCACGGAACCCGGCTTTGCCGATCTGCGCGAGGACGCGCGCTGCGAGATCCGCCCGCAGTCGCTGATCGGCGAGTACTACGTGGACTGCCAGCCGGGCACGTCGGAGCGCCGGCTGCCGGACGGGGGACGCGTGCCGGTGGAGCGGACCAGCTCGACGATCCCGCTCGACCTGGTGAACAGCATCCTGCGCCGTCCCTATCGCGACCGGCTGCGCCTGATCGTCGGCGAGCTCGGCGCCGGCCTGGCCGGTCGCCCGGAGGATCTGAGCGAGGTGCTCCGTCGCGCCCACCCGGGCCTGCGCGAGACGAGCGAGACGCTGCGCATCCTGGGCCGCCAGACCAGCACGATCGAGCGCTTCGTCACCGACGCAGACCGGGTGGTCGGCGAACTGGAGGCGCGCAAGCACGACGTGACCAGGTTCGTACGGGAAGCGGGTCGCACGGCGGAGATCGCCGGCTCGCGGCGCACTGAGCTGGCTGCCACCTTCCGCCGACTCCCCGCATTCCTCGGCGAGCTCGAGCCCTACATGGGCCGCCTGGAGGACCTGACCCGCGCGCAGACGCCGGTGCTTCGCGACCTGGAGCAGGCCTCGGGCGAACTCGACACGTTCCTGACCCGGCTGCGGCCGTTCGCCGAGGAGGGCCAGCCGGCGCTTGGATCGCTGGGCGAGGCCTCGGTGGTCGGCCGGCGTGCTGTGCGGGCAAGCTCGCAGGAGGTTCGCGAGCTGCGCCGCCTCGCCCAGGACGCGCCGCCGGTGGCGAAGCCGCTGCGTCAGTTCCTGCAGAGCCTCGACGACCGCCGCCGCGCAGTGGAGCCGGATCCGCGCGCCGCGGCCACCGGGCCGCCCGCTGGCGACCCGACCCACATCTCGGGCGAGGGCGGCTTCACCGGCATGGAGGCCGTCTGGAACTACTTCTACTGGCAGGCCCTGACCACCAACGCGCTCGACGGCGTGGGCCACGTGCTGCGGCTGAGCCTGCTCGTGAACGAGTGCACGCAGTACACGACCAACCCGAGCGCTGCGCTGCTCGAGCACTGCAACCAGTTCCTCGGCCCGACGCAGCCGGGCGTGAGCACACCCGATCCAACGGAGACCGCGACGAGCGCCCGCAGGGGCACCAGGACCGCGCGCCGCACCGCGCCCGGCGGCGAGCGGGACGCCGACCGCGGTCGGCGCGCCCCCGAGGGGCTCGAACCGACCACGCCGGCGCCCACCGCGCCCGCACCGCAAACGGCGCCCGCTCCCGCTCCGCAGGCACCCACCCCGGCGCCGCCGGCGCCGGCGCCCGCCCCCGCACCGCCCGGCGGCGGGTCGGGGCAGGGCACCGTGGAGGGGCTCCTCGACTTCCTGCTCGGCCCATGAGGAGCGGTCGCCGACAGCTCGCCGCCAGCCCGGTCCTGATCGGTACGGCGACCCTGCTCGTCGCGATCGTGGCCGTGTTCATCTCCTACAACGCGAATCAGGGGCTGCCGTTCGTGCCGACCTACCAGCTCCACGTCCAGCTGCCGAACGGGGCCAAGCTCGTGCAGGGCAACGAGGTTCGCGCCGGCGGGTTCCGGGTGGGATCCGTAGACGAGATCCGCGGCGCGCGCGTGCGGGTGGACGGCCGGGTGCGCTCTATCGCGCTGCTCGATCTCAAGCTCGACAAGCGCATCGAGCCGTTGTCCGTGGACACCCGGTTCAACGTCCGGCCCCGCTCGGCGCTGGGGCTCAAGTACGTGGAGATAGTGCCGGGACGCGCGGAGGGGAGCTTCCGGGACGGCGACACCGTGCCGCTGAGCGGCGCCGGCGAGATCACTCCCGAGCTGGAGGACGTGCTGTCCACCTTCGAACCGGTCACCCGCGCCGACGCCAGGGCCACGCTCCAGGGCTTCGGCGACGCCTTCGCCGGCCGCGGCCCGCAGATCAACACCGCGATCCGCGAGCTCAACCCGTTCCTGACGCGCCTGACCCCGGTGATGCGCAACCTCTCCGACCCGCGCAGCGAGCTTGCCAAACTGATCCCGGCGCTCGGAGCCGCGGTGGGAGAGGCGGCCCCCGTGGCCGACGTGCAGGCCCGCCTGTTCGGCGAGCTGGCAGACACCTTCGCCGCGACGGGCCGCGACCCGGAGGCGGTCCGCCAGACGATCGAGGAGAGCCCGCCCACGCTGGCCGCGGCGACCAGCTCATTCCGCGTCCAGACGCCGTTCCTCGCGCGCTTCGCGGACCTCTCGCGCCGGCTCGAGCCCGGCGCCGAGGAGCTGCGCCGAGCGCTGCCGGCCGTGAACGGCGCGCTCGCCGCCGGCGTGCCCGCCTTCCGGCGCACGCCGGAGCTGAGCGGTCGCCTGGAGCAGCTGCTCGACGCCCTCGAGCGGCTCGCGGACAACCCGAACACGCTGCTGGCCCTCCGCGACCTGCGCGGCGCGCTTCGCGGCACCAGACCCGCCGTTGAGCATCTGGCGCCCTACCAGACGGTCTGCAACTACCTCACCTACTTCTTCAACCCGCTCGGCACGCACCAGTCGGCTCCCGTGGCGGGCGGCACGAGCCAGCGCATCCTCGCGAAGCTCACCGACCTCACCCAGCCGAACACGCTCGGGTCGACGGAGTCGATCCGCCCGGTCGACGTGCCGGCGGACCGGGACCCGCAGGCTTCGAACCAGCAGTCGCTGCACACCCAGTATCCGGGTCCGGCGGTGGACTCGCAGGGACGGGCGGACTGCCAGAGCGGGCAGACCGGCTATCCCAACCGGCTCGTGACAGAGGGGCGCTACCCGCCCGACGACGCGGCGGGCGGCTTCATCGGGGGCGGGAGCCACGTGGTGGTGGACGGGGACACGCCGGGCCTGGCCGGCGGGACCTACAGCGCACGGCAGCTCGGCATCGACGGGGTGGAGGACGTGCCATGACCCCGTTCAGGGCCGGCGTCCTCGCGCTCGTGGTGGTCGTGGTGGCCACCTACTTCGGCTTCACGAAGACGAACCCGTTCGCGAACCCGTACGAGCTGAAGGCCGTGGTGCGCGACGCCCAGAACCTCAAGACGGGGGCGCCCGTGCGGATCGCGGGCGTGGACGTGGGGAAGGTCACGAGGATCGACGCCGCGGAGGAGGGCGAGGCCGCGGCGGAGTTCACGATGGAGCTGCGCGACGACGCGCTCCCGATCCACAGCGACGCCCGGCTCGCGATCCGCCCGCGCATCCTGCTCGAGGGCAACTTCTTCGTGGACATCGAGCCGGGATCGCCCTCCACCAACGGTCTCGACGACGGCGCGACGCTCCCCGTCACGCAGACGGCCACATCGGTGACCCTGCCCGAGATCCTCTCGGTGCTGCGCTCGGACGTCCGGAACGACCTGCAGACGCTGCTGCACGAGTACGGCACCGAGGCGCTCGCCCGCGGTGGGGCGCAGGCGCTGAACCGAGCCATCCCCTCGTTCGAGCCCGCCTACCGCCTCGGGGCGCTGACGAACGACGCCCTGCTTGGCGTGCAGCCGGAGGAGGACCTCCAGCGCGTGCTGAGCGGGCAGCGACGGGTGTTCGCCGCGCTCGCAGCCGATCGGGGCGCGCTCCAGCAGCTCGTGACCGACCTGAACACCACAGCGGGCGCGCTTGCGAGCCAGGACGCCGCGCTCGCGGCCGCGGTGCCTGCGCTGCGCGACACCCTGCGCGCGGGCTATCCGGCGCTGGGCGAGCTGAACGCCACGCTCCCCGTGTTGAGGTCGTTTGCGCGCGAGGCGCTTCCGGGCGTGCGCTCATCGGTGCCGGCGCTCGACGCGGCCACCCCGTGGATCACCCAGGCGCGGCGGCTGGTCCAGGAGGACGAGCTGAGGGGCCTGGCCGCCGACCTGCGCGAGGCGGTTCCGAGCCTGGTGAGGGTGAACCGCCGGCTGATCCCGCTGCTCGGCCAGCTGCGCGCCCTCTCGTCATGCACGAACCGCGTGCTCGTGCCGTTCGTGGAGGCCGAGATCCCGAGCATCGAGTCCGGCAACTCCGGCAACGCCGTGCGCGAGCAGATCATGCGCAGCTTCGTGGGACTCGCGGGCGAGAGCCGCGTGAACGACGCGAACACGCCGGTGTTCCACGTGCAGGGCGTGAACCCGGTCAACCTGACCGCCGGCCGGGTCGAGCCCGCGCCGCCACCCGACCCGACCACCCCTCCGCCGCACCGCCCCGACGTGGCGTGCGAGACGCAGGAGCCGCCGAACCTCCAGGCCCCGGGCGGGTCGGCGCTCGACCCGCAGTACACCCAGGTGTCGGGAGAGGGCGCCACGGCGGCCGCCGACGCGGTGAGGGCGAACCAGCAGGCCGTGCGCGCCAGAGTGGCGCGCTTCGCCCGGGAGAAGCTGCGGTGAGCGTCACGATCCGCAAACACCTGCGCGACTTCCTGGCCGTGCTCGTCGTGGCCGCAGTCGCGTTCGGCGTCGCGGTCTACATCCTCAGCCAGCAGGACTTCCGCTTCCCGCTCGTGGAGGAGTCGCCGAAGCGGATCGCGGTCGAGCTCGAGAACGCGCAGGCCGTGCAACCCGGCCAGGGACAGACCGTGCGCGTGGCCGGGCTGGAGGTGGGTCGCATCGCCGGCGTGAAGGTGGAGGAGGGCGTTGCGGTCGTCGAGCTCGAGATCCAGCCCGAGTACGAGGACCTGATCCGGGAGGACGCCACCGCCATGCTGCGGCCCAAGACGGCGCTCAAGGACATGTTCCTCGAGGTGACCCCCGGTACCGGCCAGGTGCTCGAGGAGGGGGAGCGGATCTCGGTGGCGAACACCCTGCCGGACGTGGACCCGGACGAGATCTACGCCGCTCTCGACGCCGATACGCGGCCCTACCTGAAGCTGCTGGTGAATGGCGCGGGCAAGGGCCTGCGCGGTCGCGGAGATGATCTGCGGGAGGTGTTCGAGCGGCTCGAGCCCGTACACGAGGACCTGGCCCGTGTCACGCGGGCCACGGCGCGGCGGCGGGGGGCCCTGAAGCGGCTGGTGCATCGCTACGGCCTGCTGATGACCGAGGCGGGGCGCCACCCGGGCGACCTGCAGCGATTGGTCGGCGCCTCGCGCACGGTGTTCCGGGCCCTCGCCGGCGAGCAGCAGAACATCGCGGCATCGGTGGCGCGGCTGCCGGACTCGCTGCGCGCCTCGGAGAGCGCGCTGAACGAGGTGCGCCAGTTCGCTCCCGTGCTGCGCAGCTCGCTCCAGTCGCTGCGTGGGCCGCTCCGCAAGCTGGACGAGACGAACGCGGCGATCACCCCCTTCCTCGCGGAGACCACGCCCGTCCTCCGCGACGAGATCCGCCCGTTCGTGCGGGCCGCGCAGCCGTTCACCGACGACCTGCGCCTGGCGGCGCGCGACCTCTCCGTGGCGACGCCCGAGCTGACAACGGGCTCCGAGGAGCTGAACCGCTTCTTCAACATCGGGGCCTACAACCCGGGCGGCGCCGAAAGCCTCTCCGGGAAGCCGGTGGCGGAGCAGCGCGCCCGCCAGGAGGGCCTCCTCTACTGGCTCGCGTGGACCGCGCAGAACGGCACGTCGCTGTTCAACACGGCCGACGCGCAGGGGCCGTGGCGCCGCCTGACGATCTGCGGCATCCCGGCGCCCCTCCTCGCGGGGATCGTCCAGCAGGTGCTGAGTCAGGTGAACGCCCAGAACCCGGGCCTGATCGACGACCTGCTCGGCGCTCCCGGCGGGATCATCCAGCCGGACAGCCCGATCGACGACCTGCTCGACTCGCAGTTCGGCTCCTGCAACTTCAACGCCCTGCCGGTGCCATGAACAAGAACCCGCCCAGCACCGGCCGGATCTTCGCGATGGTCGCCTTCACCCTCTCGGTGTTCGGCCTGCTGATGTTCCTGTGGGTCTCGTTCGGCGGGACGCTGCCGCTCGGGCCCCACGGCTACCGCTTCAAGGCGGCCTTCCCTGAGGCATCGCTGCTCGTGGTCGAGGCGGACGTCCGGATCGCCGGCGTGAACGTGGGCAAGGTCAAGTCCAAGGAGCTCGGCCCGGGAGGGCGGACCACTATCGCCGAGATCGAGCTCGACGGGCGCTTCGCGCCGATCAAGGAGGGCACGCGCGCGATCCTGCGCCAGAAGAGCCTGCTCGGCGAGACCTACGTTGAGCTCTCGCCGGGCAGCCGTGCGTCCCCGGACCTGGATGAGGGGGCCATGCTGCCGCGCCGGAGCGTGCAGGAGACGGTGGAGCTCGACGAGGTGTTCCAGACCTTCGACCCGCGCACCCGCGAGCACTTCCGCGAGTGGCTGCACGAGGCCGGGATCCTGGCCGACGAGGCGTTCTCGCAGGACCTGAACGATTCGCTCGGCAACGCGGCGCCCTTCTTCGAGGACGGCGCCGACCTGCTGCGCCCGCTCGAAGAGCAGGAGGTGGCCCTGCGCCGCGTGGTGCGCGACACCGGCCGAGTGTTCCACGCGATCTCGCGCGAGAACGGGCAGCTGCGCGGCCTGATCGTGAACGGTGACGCCACGTTCTCGGCGCTCGCCTCGCGCGATGCGGCACTGGCCGCGACCTTCCAGATCATGCCGACCTTCCTGCGCGAGACGCGGGCGACGGTGGAGCGCCTGGAGCGCTTCGCGCGCAACACCGACCCCCTCGTTCGCGACCTGGGCGAGCCCGCGGACGACCTGGCCCCGACGCTCCGCGATCTGGGGGATCTCTCGCCCGACCTGGAGCGGCTCTTCGAGGACATCGACCCGCTGGTGGACGCCTCGGCCACTGGGGTGCCCGCGGCCGAGCGGGTGCTGGAGGGCGCGGAGCCGGTGCTCGAGTCCACGCACCTGTTCATGCCGGAGCTCAACCCGATCCTGTCGTATTTGTCCTACTCCCAGGAGCAGATCGCGCAGTTCATGGCGCTTGGCGGGGCGGCCCTGGCCGGCACGGCCGAGGGCGGCTACCAGAATCCCGGGGCGGGTGAGCACTACCTGCCGCAGGTGGCGGTGATCGACAGCCGCTCGGTGCTGCGGCGAGCCGAGCGTCCGCCGTGGGAGCGCGGCAACGCCTACCCGGCGCCGAACGCCTATCCGCGGGCGATCTCGCTCGGAGCGATCGAAAGCTTCGACTGCGACCCGAACGGCGGCGAGCAGCCCGACCCGTCGGGCTCGGGCAACCTCGCCGAGCCGCCCTGCTTCGTGGCCCCGCCGCAGCTGTACCAGGACGACAAGTTCCCCCGGCTCGGTCGCGGCCAGGCGCCGTTCGAGCCCGCCCCGCAGGGACGCCAGGGGAACGAGCCCGCTACGCCGTAGGCAGCCCCTCCGCCACCCGCTCCACGAGCTCGCGGTGGAGCCGCACGTTGTCGGCGCGATCGGTGCGGATCTCCATGATCTCGGGGGCGATCGAGCTGAGGTCCACGCCCGCCGGCGTCGCGATGTGCTCCTCGTATAGCGCCCGGTCCGCATGTGCGGCGACCGGCAGGAAGTCGAAGATCGCCCCGCCGCCGTTGTTCAGGCACACGACCTTCAGCTCGGCTCCCGCTCGCCCCGCGGCCAGCAGGCCGCCCACGTCGTGGAGCAGCGCCAGCTCGCCGGTGAGGAGCCACGTTGGGCGCCCGCTGGCGAGCGCCGCGCCGGCGGCCGACGACACCACGCCGTCGATGCCGTTCGCACCGCGGTTGGCGAGGAATTGCAGGCGCTTGGGCGACTGCGGGAAGCAGGCCTCCACATCGCGCACCGGCATGGACGAGCTGAGCCAGACGATCGCGTCGTCGGGCAGCTCCGGCTCGAGCGCGGCCAGCTCCTTCGGCTCGAAGGGATCGGGCGACGCGGCGAGGGCGGGGGAGACCGTCGCGTCGGCCTCGCGCCAGGCGGCGAGCCAGTCGGGATCGCGGTCGGCGCTCCGCATCTCCATCGCTGCGGCCAGGGCGTCGAGCGTCGGCGGCGCCGAAGCCTCGAGCAGGAGCTCCGCGCGACGGGTGGGCTCGTGCCACGTGGCGTGCGGATCGAGCACCACCTGCGGTGCATCGGACACCCACTGGCGCAGCGGCTTCGAGGTCGGCATGTCGCCCACCCGCAGCACGAGCTGAGGAGCGCGGCGCTCGGCGAAGCGCTCTACGCGCAGCAGCACGTCGTAGTGGGCCACCACGTGGGAGCGGTCGTGCTGGCCGCAGCGCACGCCCGACGTGGGCTCGGCGAGCAGCGGCCAGCCGCAGGCGGCCGCCAGCCGGGACGCGGGCTCCGCGACGGCCTCGCCCGTGGGCCCGCACACGATCACCCCGCGCGGACTGGCGGCCATGCGTGCCGCGAGGGCGTGCACGTCGTCCGCGTGTGGAGCCTCCGCATGGCGGCGCAACTCGGTCCAGGGGCGGCCCTCCGGACGCCCCTCCCAGTCGGTCGGGTCGAGCGGCTCCGGCGCAGGCGCGAGCGGCTCGCGCAGGGGGAAGTTCAGGTGCACGGGCCCAGGGCGGCCGCCGGCGGCGGTCGCGTAGGCGCGGCAGGCGAGCGCGCGGTGATGGATTGCGGTCTCGCGCCCCGGATCGTGCGTGCCCACCTCCACGAACCACTTGGCGGCGCTGCCGTAGAGCTTGATCTGGTCGATCGACTGCCCCGCGCCTACCTCGCGCAGCTCCGGTGGGCGGTCGGCGGTGAGCACGATCAGCGGCACGCGCGCCTCCCATGCCTCGATCACCGCCGGGTGCAGGTTGGCGGCGGCGCTCCCCGACGTGCACGTGACCCCCACGGGGCGCCCGCTCGCCTTGGCCATTCCGAGCGCCATGAAGCCCGCCGCTCGCTCGTCCAGCACCGACACGGCGTCGAGCTCCGGCCGGCCCGCCAGCGTGAGCGTGAGCGGCGCGTTGCGCGAGCCCGGGCAGGTGACCGCGTGGCGCATGCCGCACCGCACGAGCTCGTCGACGAAGACCTGGAGCGGCGCGTAAGTGCGGTTGATCGGGATCATCTGCGAGCGATGGTGCTCTTCATCCCGGGCTTCATGCAGCGTGGCGACACTTGGCGGCCCGTCGCGGAGCTCCTGCCTGAACGCTATCCGAGCACCCTGCTCGACCACCGCCAGCACTCCCTCGAAGGCAGGCTCGGCGAGATCGCCGAGGCCGGCGCCGGCGCGGTGCTGGCCGGCTACTCGCTCGGCGGCCGGCTGGCCCTGCGGGCCGCGCTGCGAGACCCGGGGCGCTACGCCGGCATCGTCACCGTCGGCGCCACGGCGGGGATCGACGAGCGGGCCACGCGCACCGCGCGCGCCGAGGCGGACGAGCGCCTGGCCGCCTGGATGGAGGCGGCACCGATCGAGGACGTGGTGGGCGTATGGGAGCGCCAGCCGCTCTTCGCCGACCAGTCGGACGCGCTCGTGGAGGCGCAGCGCGCCGGCCGTTTGAGCCATGCCCCCGGCGACCTGGCACTGCTGCTTCGCACGGCCGGACAGGGGGTGGTGGAGCCGGTCTGGCACCAGCTGCTGATGCTCGAGCTGCCGCTGCTGGCCATCGCGGGCGCGCGCGACGAGGGCTACGCGGCCGCCGCCCGCAGGATGGCCGATACGGCGCCGCTCGGCCGGGCCGCGCTCGTGCCCGACGCGGGGCACGCTGCACACCTCCAGCGTCCGGGCGAGGTTGCCGGCCTGATCTCCGGCTTCCTTGCCGACTTGGGCTGACGCGCCAGGTTCCGGCGTCCCCGAACCCGGCCAGCCCGGGCGCGTACCCCCAGCCATGAGGACCCAGCGACGTATCCAGATCGCAGCACTCGTCGCTCTCGCCTCCGTTGCCGGCGTGGTTGCCACCACGGCGACCGCCGGCGGGGGCCACGACGGTGTCAAGGCCCAACTCACGGGGTTCGAGGAGGTCCCCGCCATCTCCACGGATGCGAGCGGCAAGTTCCGAGCCCGGGTCCGGGCCAGCAGCGAGGAGATCCAGTTCAAGCTGAGCTACTCAGCGCTCTCGGGACCCGTCCAGCAGGCACACATCCACTTCGGCCAGTTCGCCGTGAACGGCGGCATCAGCGCGTTCCTGTGCTCGAACCTCGGCAACGGCCCAGCCGGCACGCAGCCGTGCCCGGAAGGCCCGGCCACGATCACAGGCACGATTGGGCCCGCTCAGGTGGTGGGCCCTGCCATGCAGGGCATCGCACCGGGTGAGTTCGATGAGCTCGTGCGCGCCATCGACGCCGGCGTGACCTACGCCAACGTGCACTCCGAGCCGTTCCCGAACGGAGAGATCCGGGGCCAGATCGACTAGACGAGCAGCTCCTCCACCAGCACGTCCTCGAGGGCGTCGGGCTCGGCGTGCACGCCGAGCCCGGGGCCCGCGGGCACCTTCAGCGTGCCGCGCATCGGGGCCGGCAGCGCGCGGGCGATCCGTGCGTCGAAGAGCTCCAGCGTCGCGAGCCCGCAGGCCAGCTTCACGTCCTCCGCAGCGGCCAGCTGCAGGGCAGCGGCGATTCCCCACGGTCCGTCGAGCGTGCTCGACAGGAATGCGCCGAGCCCGTGGGAGCGCGCCACCCGGAGCGCCTCGCGCGCGGCCCGGAAGCCGCCCGCGCTCGCCAGCTTGACGTTCACGACGTCGCAGGCCTCGACCTCGACCGCCCGGCGCACCGCGCGCAGCGATCCGACCGACTCGTCGGCGGCGATCGGCGTGGACACCCGCCCGCGCACCTGGCGCAGGTCGTCGAGGCTGCGGCACGGCTCCTCGACGAACTCGAGGTCGTGGTCCTCCATGGCCCGGATCGCCGTGACCGCCTGTTCCACCGACCAGGCTCGGTTGGCGTCCACCCGCAGCGCCGGCCACGGCCCCACCGCCTCGCGCACGGCGGCGACCCGGTCCGGGTCGTCGGGCAGGCCGACCTTCACCTTGAAGCAGGCATAGCCGGCGCTCAGCCCCTCCCGGGCGCGCGCCGCCACCTCCTCCGGAGGCCCCGCCGGCAGCGTCATGTTCACCGGCAGGGCGTCCTTCACCGGCTCCGCGAGCGGTCGGCCCTCCTGGCGCGCCTCGAGGTCGAGCCGGGCGATCTCCTCCGCGGCTCGTGCCTGCGGTGGGCGCCGCCCGCCGGCTCCGGTGAGAGCCGCGATCGCGCGCTCGAGCGGCACGCCGTCGTAGGGCTCGAAGGGCGCGGCCTCGCCCCAGCCGACCGTGCCGTCGCTGGCCTCCAGCCGCAGCAGCACGAGCTCGCGCGCGGTGGCCACGCCGCCGGAGGTGACGAACGGCACGCGGAACGGAATCGACAGCCGCAGCAGGCTGCGCTTCACGAGAGCAGCACGCCTGCCGACAGGAGCAGCGAGAACACCGCGAGCAGCCGACCCGCGGCCGCGAGAGCGCCGTTGAGCGCCGGCCCGTCCGTGCGCGTGGAGACGGTCTCGATCAGCGGCGGCACGAGCGGCACGGCCGCGAGGGTGAGCAGCAGCCAGGCGCTCAGCCCGCCCAGGGCCCAGGTGGCCGCCGGCGCCGCGAAGGCCAGCACGACCATGCCCATGAACATGAGCCGGGCGCGATCTCGGCCGAGCTTGACGGCCAGCGTGCGCTTGCCGGCGCGGCGGTCGGTGTCGATGTCGCGCACGTTGTTCACCACGAGGATCGCCGACGCCAGCAGCCCGACGGGGATCGCGAGCGCGAACGCCTCCCAGCGCAGCTCCTCGACCTGGACGTAGTACGAGCCGGTCACGGCCACGATCCCGAAGAAGACGAACACGAACAGCTCGCCGAGCCCCTCGTACCCGTAGGGCCGCGGGCCGCCGGTGTAGAGCACGCCGGCCAGGATCGAGGCCGCACCGACCGCGAGCAGCTCCCAACCGGCCACCGCAGCGAGGTAGAGGCCCGCGGCCACGGCGATCCCGAACGCCACGTAGGTGCCGATCAGCACCCGCTTCGGAGGCATCAGGCCACCGGCCGTCACGCGCACCGGGCCGAGCCGGTCGTCGGTGTCCGCGCCGCGCCGGGCGTCGGAGTAGTCGTTCGAGAGGTTGGTGCCGATCTGGATGAACACGCTGCCGATGAGGGCAGCCGCGAAGGGCAGCACGCTGAACTCGTCCTCGGTGGCGGCCAGCGACGTGCCGACCAGCACGGGGGCGATCGCGGCGGGGAGGGTGCGAGGCCGGGCTGCGAGCAGCCACAGCCCGAGGGTGCCGCGCGGGGCGGCGGCGCGGCTGGGCGCTCCGCTCACGGCCGCTTCGGGAACTTTCCGAAGTCGGGCCGGCGCTTCTCCCGGTAGGCGTCGCGACCCTCCTGGGCTTCCTCGCTCGCGTAGAAGAGCAGGTTGGCGTCGTGGGCCAGCTGCTGGATGCCGGCAAGGCCGTCCTCGGAGGCGTTGAAGCTCGCCTTCAGCAGGCGCAGAGCGAAGGGCGAGAGCTCCAGCATCTCGCGGCACCAGCGCACCGTCTCCTCCTCGAGCTGCTCGAGCGGCACGACGGTGTTCACGAGCCCCATCTCGAGCGCCTCCTCCGCCGAGTACTGGCGGCAGAGGAACCAGATCTCCTTGGCCTTCTTCTGGCCGACCTGGGCGGCGAGCAGGCTGGCGCCGAAGCCGCCGTCGAAGCTGCCGACCTTGGGACCGGTCTGACCAAAGCGGGCGTTGTCGGCGGCGATCGTGAGGTCGCAGACCACGTGCAGCACGTGCCCGCCGCCGATCGCGTAGCCCGCAACCATGGCCACGATCGGCTTGGGCGTACGGCGCATCTTCACCTGGAGATCGGTCACATGGAAGCGCCCCACGGTCGATCCGCCGGCCACGTAGCCGGTGTCTCCGCGCACGCGCTGGTCGCCGCCCGAGCAGAAGGCGAGTGGGCCCTCGCCGGTGAGCACGATCACGCCGACGTCCACGTCCTCGCGAGCCCGCTCGAGCGCGTCGGAGAGCTCGATCAGGGTCTCGGGTCGGAACGCATTACGCACTTCGGGACGGGCGATGGTGATCTTCGCGATGCCCTCCGCCAGCTCGTAGCGGATGTCCCCGTAGTCGCCGCCGCCCGGCCGCCAGTCGGCGGCTGGACGGATCTGGCGCTGCTCGGTCGCGGCCATGTGCGCCGAAACGATAGTCCCGCTCGTAGGCTTCGGCCGTGGAGGATTGGCTCGAAGCAGCCGCGCGCGAGCGCCCCGATCACGCCGCCGTCGTGGCCGACGACGGTTCGGCGACCTACGCGGAGCTCGACGAACGCGTCACCCGCAGGGCGCGTGAGCTGGCCGGCGACGGCGTGCGAGCCGGCCACGCCGTTCCGGTCGCGCTCCCCCCGAGCCTGGCCTTCGCCGAGCTCATGCACGCCGCTCAGCGGATCGGCGCCGCGCTGATGCCCCTGCCGCCGGGCACTCCGCTTCCACGAGCTCCCCGCCGCGTGGGGGAGGGCGTCCACACGGTGATCGGTACGTCCGGCACGACGGGCGAGCCAAAGGTGGTCGAGCTGACCGCCGCGAACCACGTGGCGAGCGCGGCCGCCTCGGCCGACGCCCTCGGGGTGGAGCCCGGCGATCGCTGGCTGTGCCCGCTGCCCGTGCACCATGTGGGCGGCCTCGGAGTGCTCGTGCGCTGCGCGATCAACCGCACCACGGCGGTGCTGCACGAGCGCTTCGAGGCCGAGCGGGTAAAGCGGATACTCGAGGCGGGCGAGGTCACGCTCGCGTCGCTCGTGCCGACGATGCTTGCGCGCCTGCGCGAGTCGGGCCTGCGCGCCGGGCCGAACCTTCGCGCGATCGCGCTCGGTGGCGGCCCGATCCCCGCCGGGCTGCTCGACTGGGCGCGCGACGCGGAGATCCCGGTCGTGCCCGTGTACGGCATGACCGAGACCTGCTCGCAGATCGCGGCCGGCAGCCCAGGACGGCCGCTGGCGGGCGTGGAGCTCGCGATCGGTGCGGACCGCGAGATCCTCGTCCGCGGTCCCATGGTTGCCGCCAAAGAGGTCGGCCCCGACGGCTGGCTCCACACCGGCGACCTCGGCTGGCTCGACGAGTCCGGGCGACTGCACGTGGAGGGTCGGCTGAAGGAGCTGATCGTGACCGGAGGGGAGAACGTGGCGCCGCTCGAGGTGGAGCAGGCGCTGCTGGCCCATCCGGCCGTCGCGGACGCGGGCGTGACCGGCGTCGCCGACCCGCAGTGGGGCGAGGCGGTCGTCGCCTTCGTGGTGCTCTCCTCGCCCGCGGCGCCCGGCGAGCTGCGCGCGTGGTGCCGCGAGCGGCTCGCCCCGTTCAAGGTCCCCAAGTCGGTCCACCCCGTGGCTCGGCTTCCACGCAACGCCAACGGGAAGCTTGTTCGGGAGCGGCTCTCCGCTCCGAACCGCTGGAAAAAATGAAGGCGTGCAATCCGGCGCGCCAGCCGTTACGGTCTGCACTTATGTCCTTGACGAGACGATTCGCACTGGTCGCCACTCTCTCTGCGCTCGCCGCCCTGATCCCCGCCTCGGCGGCGTCGGCGGACGCCTTCGGCCCCCAGGTTCCCCTCACGAGCGTCGGCACGCCGGGCGACGCCGACTTCCCGGCTGGCTTCCACGATGTGGCCTACAACCCGGCCACCGGGCAGTACCTGCTGGTGTTCGTCGCGGCCACGACTGCCACGACCGACGACGTCTACGGGCAGTTCGTCGACGCGAGCGGCAATCCCGTCGGTCCGTCGTTCCGGATCTCCGAGACCTCGCTGAACGAGGACCAGTTCGATCCGACATCCGTCATCGTGAACCCCGAGACGAACGAGTACCTCGTCGCGTGGGGGTTCAACGACACGACCATCTTTGTCCGTCGCCTTGCGGCCAACGGCACGCCGCTCGGGAGCGAGCTTCCCGTGTCCGCAGTCCAGTCCGACATCGAGGGCCAGGCGCTCGCCTACAGCCCCGTCTCGCACGAGTACCTGGTCGCGTGGAAGGCCTTGTCTGCCGGGCGGGTCTTCGCCCAGCGCCTCACCTCCACCGCCGTCCAGGTTGGCCCTGACGACGCGGTGGTGGGCGGTAGCGCGGCGCTGACCGTCGACGACGCGATGGACGTGGTCTACAACGCCACGAGCCAGGAGTACCTGGTGGTCTTCAATGCGGAGCCCGCCTCGGGGGACGAGGAGGTGTACGGTCAACGGCTCGGGCTGGACGCGTCCCAGATCGGTGTCGACGACTTCCAGATCTCGGACATGGGGCCACCGGCGAACGCCATGTACCAGGCGGCTCCGCCAAGCGTGGCGTGGAACTCGACGCTGAACCAGTATCTCGTCGGCTGGCAGGGCGACGACGACACGCCCCCGCTTGTGAACAACGAGCTCGAGGTCTTCGGCCAGCTCCTCGCGGCTGATGGAACGCCGATCGGGGTGGACGACTTCCGGATCTCCGACATGGGAGTGGACGGCACGACCCAGCCGGGTGCGTTCCGCCCTCGTATCCACTACGACGCCAACGGCCGCCAGTACTTCCTGGCCTGGCACGGCGATGACATCACCGGCTCGCTCGTGGACAACGAGTACGAGGTCTATGGACAGTATCTCGCGCCCGATGGCGCGCAGATCGGGAACAACGACTTCCGGATCTCGGAGAATCCGCCCGATGGTACCGTCAACACGAGCGGCACCCGCCCGGCAATCGCGTACAACAGCGCCATCTGCAACTACCTGGTGGCCTTCATGAGCGGTAGCAGCCCGAGCGGTGCAGGCGACTGGGAGGTGGCGGGACGCCGTGTCTCCGCTCCGC
>Ga0126306_10000441_pt1 | contig 18975 bp, 18 predicted proteins | sample Plot27_FD_92592 | JGI IMG/M metagenome (GOLD analysis project Ga0126306, IMG submission 92592) | Serpentine soil microbial communities from UC McLaughlin Reserve, CA, USA - Plot27 | ecosystem: Environmental > Terrestrial > Soil > Grasslands | place: USA: UC McLaughlin Reserve, Lake County...
CCTTTTTCCACCACCCCGATACGGGCATCGGCTTTCGCTACTGGAAACGGTACTCTTTTTAGCCTCTTCGCACAACCCTCCGTCGAGCAATCTTCAAAACACCTAACGCGGCTTTGGCAACCCCTAACATACCGGATGTGTCCGTAGCATCGCCTTGCTCAGACTTGCAACTATCGCGGTCTATGCGTACATTACTTAGCCCATTGAGGCGTCAATGAGGCCGACAGCCCCCTCCTAATCACTGCCAACCCCAAATAGACGGACTGAACTCTCAGTGCAGAAAGTAGACCGGTCCGTCTTGTAACAAATACTACCACACCGCCATGCCTATCGTACGATGCCCGGTGGTGTGGGACATAGTGTGCTTCAGGATATATACACTGACGTTGTGGCATGATATTTTACCTACAACCTAATCCTAGTCGGTAGTCCCCCCTCCCAGACTAGGATTAGGTTTCTGATTGTGCGGCTCCGAACGTAGGAGGTTATCTGCGTCCACCGCCTGCTAGATACTGAAACTTGACAGGGTTATTACAATGAACAATAGCTGGTGCCCGTATTCTCCTTTCCCTTTCCCACCTATTACCCCATACGGGCACCAGTCTTACGTGCAGGAAACCGTAACAATTTTACGTCTGTCGGGCAACCCTTTGTTGAGTAGTCTTTATGATACTTAATGAGGTTTCACAAACCCATCTGCCATCCAATCACCCTACCCAGCACCAAGCAGGCCGGGAGAATCAATCTCCGCACGTCAAAAGGGAAAACAAATTGAGGTTGCGTACAATCATGGTGGCGTAGGATGTTGGGAGGTTAGAAGTGCCAGAAGAGAAACACTGGCGATTCCTCAGAGTGGTCTATGACCTTACTAATGGCGACCCTGAGTATGGAGTAGAGACCACCCAGGTTGCGCAGATAGCCGATATCCCCTACACCATCGAAGATGCTTTAGCTGTGTCTAGAGAACTACGTAATGCTGAACTGATTAATGAAACCGGACCACTCGGCACCATCGTCTCCCTTACCGACGACGGCAAGAGATTCGTAGAAGAGAACAGCTAAGTACATCTCACCGCTCTGCTCAATACAGGCCGCAGCCTACACTCGTAGTGGAGTAGGATGCTGGCACTCAACCTCACCTTTCCCTACCCTCATACGAAGCACTGCCGCTGGGCGCGTCCTATACCTAGCGGCAGTGCATCCTGCTTATACAGTTCTTATGGAGCCGCTACTTCCGCCGCAGAACGGCGTAACTCAGGACACCTGAGCCAAGGAGCAATACACCGGCTATGAGCGAAAGTGCAGCAATATTTATGCCGCCACTTTTAGGTAGCGCTGTGGCCGAGGCGGAGTGGCTGGCACTTGCGCTCGCGCTAGCACTTGCGCTGGCACTTGCAGGTCTGACCACCGCCAAACTCACCAGCGGTTACGGGTGTGTCAACAACGTTAACCTCATCACCAGCACCAACGGTAGCTGGCTGACCACCGTTATCTTCTTGCGCCACGGCGACGGCAGCGAACATCAGCATGACTATCAAGGACAACGAGGCCAGCATCAACAACCTCCTCACGAATCCCCCTTCCCAATGGGTCCCCAATCACGGACGCGTTCATCCTACTTAATACGCATACTAGAGTCCAACACGAGTCTAAAGATAATTCGGTAGGGGTTGCACCCCACGTCGGACGGTACTAGAATACGTAGTATCAATAATTAATACTACACAGGAGCCACCATACATACGAGCGGTCAACATCGAGAGGGACGGAGAACAGTACGGTACTTACTACCAAGCCGTACGCTCCTACCGTGAGAAGGGCAAGGTCAAGCAAGAGGTAATCCATTTGGGAGAACACAGCGCCGCAGAAGCAGCACTAGCGGCATGGCCCCAAGAGATAAATGAGTTGGAGCGTAGTGGCAGACCTCGTAAAGCTGAGAAGCTACAAGACAAGCTAGGAAGGCTGCGAGAGCTAACGGAATGGGGATGATGTACACAGATGTCTACAGATTAACTACAGTTCTACAGACTATAAATTCATCCAAAGATACCTACCAGGGCGCAGGGCGTGCCGAGCATGAAGGAGAGCGAGAAGGTGATGGCGAAGAAAACGTTCTCATCGGAGACGTAGGAGTAGATCCGGCGGTAGTGGAACATGAGCAGGGCCGAGGGCACCGCTATTCCCGCCATGAGAATGGCCGTAACACGCAGCGTGTTCAAGGATCCCATCTGCAGGCGGACGCCCTCGGCGTTGAGGAGCAGGAGCCCGAACCAGTCCACGGCGAGCATCAAGGCTACGCAGAAGGCGACGAGTAGGGTGACGAAGACGGGGCGCGGAAAGAGCGGTCCCTTTACCGGGGCATCCAGCTCGGGGTCGAAGTCGTCGAGCAGCTTCTTTCGGGAGTGGTGCGAGAGCTTCCAGAATGGGCCTGCGGGTTCCATGGTCGTCGTATTTTAGGATATCCGCCGGAAGGTGCTCGAAGATCGAGCGCGACCTTATGTCCGTCCCACGGCGCCCCAAGATGTTGCCTGCTCACCGGCGCAGAAAGCCGCCTTCGGAGTGGATGACCTGGCCGGTGATCCAATGCGCCTCGTCGCCGGCCAGGAACGCCACGAGCCGGGCCGCGTCTTCCGGCTCCCCGACCCTCCCTGCGGGAAACCTCTCCGAGAGCTCGCGCCTTAGCTCCTCGGTCATCCAGCCGGTGTTCGTCGGTCCCGGGTTGACGGCGTTGACGGTGATACCTTTTCTCCCGACCTCCGCCGCGAGCGTGACGGTGAGGGCCTCGATGGCCCCCTTGGTCGCGGCGTAGGCGAGCTCCTCGGGCATGGGACCGAGCGACTGCCCTGAGGTGAGGTTTACGATCCTGCCGCCGGGTCCGCCCGGGTAGCGCCGCGCGAACCCCACGCTGAGGAGCGCCGTGGCCCTGACGTTGACCGCGTAGTGGGCGTCGAGGGTCGCGGCGTCCAGCCGCTCGAAGCCGTCGCGGGTGGAGCGGGCCGCGTTGTTCACGAGGATCGAGGGTTGGCCCAGCCTCTCGGCGACCGCGTCCAAGAGCTTCTCCGGGGAGTCCGGGAGGGAGAGGTCGATCTCCATGTACTCCGCGCGGACGCTCGTGCCGCGCAGCTCCTCGAGGAGCGCGTCGGGGGCTTCGGGGTCCTCCCCCACGGGCTGCGTCCGGTCGAAGGGAACCCAGTGCGTGAAGAAGACGTCCGACCCCTTTGCGGCGAGCGCGCGGCAGATCGCCGTCCCTATCCCCCGGCGCCGGCTCGCCCCCGTAACGAGCGCCAAGCGTCCCCGCAGACCCTCTACCACTACGGTAGCCCCGATCCTGCGCCGGCTCCAGGTGCGGAGGGCGGGGCGATACGCCGAAGTGTGGACATCTCCATCACCGGCCTTCCGTGGTTTAGAGGTGATACCGACCGTAGGAGATTGTAGCGGACCGGTCCTCTAGTCGGCGGTGGTAGCCGATTCCGCGCATAGCTTCAAACAGGTTCGAATCGTGGACGTTGGCCGCCGTGTGCCGAAGGGGCAGCGATAGCGGCAGCAGGAAGAGGAATCTTCGTAGCTATAGAAGTGTGTGCTAGGACACATTTTGAACGAAACTTTTGATATTCTCAGTAACTTCTCAGCAGGTCGTACGTACCCTATCTCGATCACTCACCACGCGCCCAAAGGGGATAGGCATAGACGACTGCAGGCACGATCACGTGTACCTCTACACCGGCGAGGACCACCACGTTATTACTTGCAACCAGTGTGGCCGTTGGTGGCGGTGCTACATGGACTTCGCAGACACCTGGAGCTCCTTCACCAAGTACGCAAGAGGGGACGGCAGCGACCCAGCAACGGTGGGCATTAGTTGCTCACCCAAAGCGTGGCCTACCAAAGGTGGATAGAAAGAGGCGTCAAAGTGAGCTAACCGCTATGGCAAAATGGGTGTGGGCCGGGGAACTGGTGACCCCGGCCCGTAAATGGTGGGGTGGGAAAAGAGGATGGAACCGCGCCGCGTGAAGTCGCGATGGCATCTTACACCTCTTATATCTCGGTGCAGACTCCCCTATCTTTGTGCCGTCGGGAATATTGGTGCCAACGCCACTCGAACCTTCTGAGCGGGCCGAATGTCGAGCGATTCACGAACCTTGCGCGGGATCACGACCTAAAACTTCGGGGGAGCCGTCACCGTCTCCATGCATGCTCCTGATCGATCGGCATTTCGTAGTTCACAGCCCGATCCTACAACACTATCTAGCGCAGGTAGAGATGACCGCTTCTCTCGCGGAGTGGTACGCTTGCGTACCGTCGCTCGAAAGGTTTCCGTCCACTCTGCGCTTGATGTGATCCAGGTCAAACGAGTGTACAATCTCCGCATGACCGTGTTTCGCTACGGGCGGGAGCACTACGAGGATGGGGAGTACGTCCGTTACCTGGAGGCGGTGCCGGGCGACGGCCGCGACCCCGTGGTGCGCATCGTAGAGGACTTGGGGACGATCGAGATCCCCTGCGGCAAGGTGGACTGCCGGGCCAACTGCCTGGAGTACCTGGTTCGCTCGTCCCGCAAGAGGGAGAACTACTCTTTAGCGGAGTGCAAGATCTCCCCGCTCGTAAGCATTATTTAAAGCGCCGCAGCACCAGTTCCGACTTTGCTTCCAAGGTTCGCCAAGCGCGCGAGAGGACCGGCGCCTCTATGCTTGGACTCCGGCCCTCAAGAGAGCGGCCTGCCCGCCGCCGCGTGCCGGCGAAGTTACCCGGCCCTGCTCACGGCCCCGTGGGAACCGTGGTTACTACGTCTGCCATACCAGCCGGGGAGCGTAGGGATGTTCTCCTCGGCTAAACGTCCTCCCACTCGTAGCGCTTCTGCTCGCGCGGACGTCCGCCGGCGTAGAGGCGCTGCAGCGTGCCTCCGGCGACGGGCGAGAGGAAGAGCCCCGTGAGGCCGGCTGGCAGGAGGTCGCGGGCGATGGTCCAGGCCACGAGGAGCGGGGTCCCGGCCGGGAAGTTGGAGGCGCGTATGAGGCGCAAAGGGTCGAGGACGCCGCCGGTCGGCAAGATGCCGGTGGTGTAGGCGCCCAGGGTAAGCAGGCCGGAGATCACGCCCATCAGCAGCGCGAGCGCGAGGCTGAGGGCGAGCCGCGAGCCGGAGGAGGAAGCTTGGCCTTCGCCAGGGGTGCGCCGCAACAGCAGGAGGCCGCCGAAGAGAGGCCCGGCGACGAGACCGGCGATCAGGCCCACGACCATGTAGACGAGGGAGAGCACGGTCAGGTTGCCCTCGCTGCTGCCCCCGCCCTGCAAGACGAGGAGCGCGAAGGGCTCAGGGAAGAGCGATTTGATGAACATGAAGCCGAGGCCGTAGACGGCGCCGACGCCGAGGAGGCGCAGGAGGATCACGGGCCCTCCCTTACGGCGCGGTCTACGAGCCTCCCGAAGGCCGGACCGAGCAGGAGCCCCGCCGCCACCGCGTAGAGGAAGACCGAGAGCGCGACGAAGAAGCTCCCGAGGAAGACGCGCGGGCGCATCAGCGTCGAGAGCTCCACCGGGTTTTGCAGCGAGAAGCCCGAGAGGGTGAGGGCCATAAGGGCCCAGATCAGGAGTGCGGCGAACGCCCCGCCCACCAGGCCCTGCAAGAACCCCGTCCCGAGCCCCGCCACCAGCCCACCGCTCCCCTCCCCGCGCAGCGCCGCCCGGCGGCCGACGACCAACGTCCCCACGCAGCCGCTCAAAGCCGCGCACAAGAGCGCGGCGACGAGGAAGCCGGTGAGGCGGTATGGCCGCGTCATCACGAGCGCCGGCACGGCCGCGAGGAGCACGCCCCACGCGGAGCCGAGGAGGATGAGCGGGTTGCGGACGGTCGCCGTCATCGCAGGAGTGAGGTTACCTCGCGGGGGGCGGAGCGTCAGCAAGAGCTTTCACGCGAGGCTACTCCGCTGCTGTCGTGCCGGCGGCCTCGGCGCTCTCGTCGATCCAGACAGTTTTCACGTTGGTGAACTCGTGGATGCCGAAGTGGGAGAGCTCGCGCCCGTAGCCTGAGTTCTTCGCGCCGCCGAAGGGAACCTCCGGGGTGGACTCGGTCATCCGGTTTACGTAGACCATGCCGGCCTCTATCTCGTTTATGAAGCGCTCCTGCTCGGCCGGGTCGTTGGTCCAGGCGCTCGAGCTGAGGCCGAAGGCCGTATCGTTGGCGAGGTGGATAGCCTCATCTATATCCCCCACCCGGAAGAGCGAGGCAACGGGGCCGAAGATCTCCTCCCTGTACGCCGGCGAGTCCTTGGGGATGTCCGTGATGACGGTCGGCGGGTAGAAGTTGCCCGGCTCGTCCATGAGCTCCCCGCCGGTGAGGACGCGCGCGCCGGCCTCGACGCTCTTCCTGACCTGATCGGCCACGTCCTCGAGCATCTGGGAGGTGGCTAGCGGGCCCATGTCGGTGTCCTCGCTCATCGGGTCGCCTACCCTGAGGGCGGCCATGTTCTCCACGAAGCGGCGCTCGAACTCGCCGGCTATCTCCTCGTGGACGATGATCCTCTTGGCGTTGACGCACGACTGCCCGTTGTTGAGCGTGCGCGAGGTGACAGCCGTGCTCACGGCCTTCTCCAAATCCGCGCTGGGCATGACGATGAACGGGTCGCTCCCGCCGAGCTCGAGCACGCTCGGCTTGATGTTCTCCCCCGCCTCGGCACCCACGCTCCGGCCCGCGCCCTCGCTGCCGGTGAGCGTCACCGCCCGCACCCGCGGATCGTCTATGACCGATTGCACCTGACCTGAGCCGATAAGGAGCGTCTGGAGGACACCCTCAGGGAAGCCGGCCCGGTGGACGATGTCCTCTATGGCCAGGGCGCACTGCGGCACGTTCGAGGCGTGCTTCAGCAGGATCACGTTCCCGGCCATGAGCGCAGGCGCGGCGTGCCTGAAGACCTGCCAGAACGGGAAGTTCCACGGCATGATGGCTAGGATGGGGCCGAGGGGCTCGTAGCGGACGTAGGTCTTGGCGCCCCGTAACTCTATCTCCTCGTCGGCCATAAAGCGCTCGGCGTTCTGGGCGTAGTAGCGGCAGCCGCGGGCGCACTTCTGCGCCTCGGCGGTGGCCGCCGCCAGCGTCTTGCCCATCTCGCTCGTCATCAGGCGGCCGAACTCTTCGGCCTCCTCGTCCAGGATCTCCGCCGCCCGCACCATCATCCGCGACCTCTCGGCGAACGAGGACTTTCTGTACTCGCGGAAGGTGTCGGCGGCGCGCTGGATCTTTTGGTCTATCACTTCTTCGGTCAGCGCCTCGAAGGTCGTGACCTCTTCGCCCGTAGCCGGGTTAACGGTGGATATCGCCACGGTGTCCTCCTCTAAAAACCGTTGTCGCCCCGTTGAGCTAAATATACACGTTTCTTGTGCCCGCGCGTCCGCCGGGTACAATCGCGGGGCACGCGTAGAGAGGAGCCGCGCATGCCGAACGTGAAGCTGGATCACTGCGTGATCCACGTCTCCGATTGGGAGAGATCCAACGCCTTCTACCACGACGTGCTGGGCGCCGAGGTGGTGCCTGCCCGCTCAGGATGGGCATACCGGTTCGGCGAAGAACAACTCAACCTGCATGGCCCCGGCGTGGAGGCCACGCCTGTCGCGAGGCTCCCCGTGCAGCCGGGCAACAGCGACTTGTGCTTCGAGTGGCCGGGCCCTATCGTCGAGGCGAGGGAGCACCTGGAACAAAACGGCGTCGAGGTCGAGCTGGGTCCCGTCGAGCGGCTCGGCGCCAGGGGCGCCGGCACGAGCCTCTACTTCCGTGACCCTGACGGGTCCCTCCTCGAGTTCATCTCGTACCAGGGAGCGTAGCCGTGGCCGCCCGCAAGACGAACGGACCAGATCCCGCAGAGGCCAGGCGCATCCTCCAGAGGCGCGCGAGAGAGGCGGGCTTCGACCTGGTCGGGGTGGCACGCGCGGAGCCGCTCGAGCAGGGCGGCAAGCGCCTGAAGGAGTGGCAGGAGGCCGGGATGGCCGCCGACATGGGCTACATGCACAGGCCCGTCGAGCTCCTCTCGAACCCGCGCAAGCTGCAGAAGAGCGCCAAGAGCGTCGTCTCTCTGGGCGTCTCGTACTATCCGGGCGACCATCCAGAGAACGCCGAGGGCGGGGGCCGGGTCGCGCGCTACGCGTGGGGCCGGGACTACCACGAGGTCATAAAGGAGCGGTTGTTCGGGCTGCGCGGGGAACTCGAAGAGGAGCTGGGGGTGAGGATCAAGGCGCGCGGGTTCGCCGACGCCGTGCCGCTCCTGGAGCGCTCGGCGGCCCAGCACGCGGGTCTGGGCTTCTTCGGGCGGAACTCGTGCCTGATCAACGACCGGGTGGGATCCTACTTCTTTATCGCCGACCTCGTAGTGGACCTGGAGCTCGAGCCCGACGCGCCGGGCGCGGGCACCTGCGGGCGGTGCACCCGTTGCATGGACCGCTGCCCGACCGGCGCCATAAAGGCCCCAGGCGTCGTTGACGCCCGCCTCTGCATCTCGTACCTCACCATAGAGAACAGGGGCGAGATACCGCGCCACCTGCGCCAGCTCGTGGGCGACTGGGCATTCGGCTGTGACGTCTGCCAGGAGATCTGCCCGTACAACAAGGCGAAGGCAACGCGCAGCCGCTGGCCAGAGTTTTCGGAGGAGGCCGGGGCCGGGCCGTACCTCTCGATAGAAAAGGTGCTGGAGATCCGAACCGACGAGGAGTTCGAGCGCCGCTTCGCAGGGACGCCCCTCACCCGCCCGGGTAGGGCCGGGCTCCTGCGTAACTGCTGCGTGGCCGCCGGGAACCTGGGGCTCGAGGGGGCCGTGCCGGCCCTCGTGCGGTGCCTGCGTGAGGACGTATCTTCCCTGGTGCGCTCTCACGCGGCGTGGGCGCTCGGGGAGATCGGGGGTGCTGAGGACGCGCTCCGGGAGGCCGCCGAGGGGGAGTCGGACCCCTCCTGTCTCGAGGAGATAGGGCTCGCGCTCGCAGGCGGGACTGCAAGCGCTTCCTTGGGTTAGAATAGAAAAACGATGTCTGATCAGGTCAACTACTACGAGGTGCTCGGCGTCCCTCGCGAGGCTTCGCAAACGGAGATCCGGGTCGCGTACCGAAGGCTGGCGAAGGAACGCCACCCCGACCACCCGAGCGGCAGCGCCGACGAGTTCTCGCTCCTGCAAGAAGCGCACGCCGTGCTCTCCGACCCGAACCGTCGCAGGACGCACGACGAGGCCCTCGACCTCGCCCACGCCGCCGACCAGCTCGCCGGCCTCGACTTCGGCTCTATGGAGGACGAGCTCGCAGCCCGTCGCCAGGGACGCGAAACCGGCGGCCCGTCAATGGGAGAGCGCCTGCGCGGCCGTTTCCAGAGGAAAGACAAAGCGCCCGGCGGCGACCGGAGCCGGGAGGACGTGCGGCGCCGGGGCCGTTACGAGGTGCACGAGGCCCGCTGGTACGAGCCACAAAACTTCGACCCCGAGCCGATAACCTGGAGGACCGGCGCTGTAAGCTTCGTAGCCGCCTTCCTCGCGTTCATCGCGGCCGGCCAGCTCGGGCTCTGGGCCACCGGTGCGGTGGACCCCGGCGCCCTCGCCTTCACCAGCGCGCTGGCTCCTTTTCTGCCCATCCTATACACGCTCGTCGGGCTCTTCGTGGCCTACTTCGCCTTCCGGGCGGCCGGGTACGCGGCGCTGGCCCTCGTCTTCGTGGCCGTGCTCGCCGTCGGCGGCCAGGGCCAGCCGGAGGGGTTGCTGCAGTTCGGGACGCTGGGCATCATCCTCTTGCTCGTCGTGATCTGGCTGGGCAACCGGCGTGATCGCGCCGCCCGCTGAGCGCGCTTGCCCTCCCCGCCCGAGGTAGAGAGGTTTATCTCCAGGCTCGAGGGGCGCGTCGCTCCCGTCGAGAAGACCGTGAGGGAGGCTTGGTGGAGCCTCGCGACCACCGGTACCCAGGAGGCCCAAGGGGAGCTCGTCCGCGCCGGGAAGGAGTACAACCGGCTCTTCGCCGACAGGGACGAGTACGAGAAGATCCGGGGCTGGTACGAGGAGCGCGACTCCCTGGACGACCCGCTCCTGCGGCGGCAGATAGAGGTTATCTACCGGATGTTCAGCGGGCGGCAGGGCGACGGGGAGATCCTGGATCGCATCGAGGAGCTCGAGGCACGGGCGAACACCATCTTCGGCAACCACCGGGGCGTCGTCGGGGGGAGGAAGGTCGGGGAGAACGAGATCCGGGAGATCCTTCGCTTCTCCGACGACGACGCCCTGCGCCGCGAAGCCTGGGAGGCCTCGAAGACCCTCGGCCGCGAGGTCGAGGGCGTCGTGCGCGAGCTCGCCCGCCTGCGTAACCGGCTGGCCCGCGAGGCCGGCTACCCCGACCACTACCACCGCTCCCTCGACCTGCAGGAGATAGGCACCGGGGAGCTCGGCGGGATCATGTCCCACCTCGAATCCGCCACAGATGCCCCGTTCAAGGATCTCAAAGAGGATACCGACGGGAAGCTAAAGGAGCGGTTCGGCGTCGAGGCCGTCATGCCCTGGCATCTCTCAGACCCCTTCTTTCAGAGTTGCAAACACGACCCGATTGCGCCTCCGCGCCAAGCTTCGCGAGGGAACTCGGGAGGTGCGTCTGGAACGGGTGACGGCGGGCTGATGTCTGAGCAGAACTCGGACGCCACGCTCGCGTCCGGGGTGGACGTGGACCGCTTCTTCCGGGATAAGGACCTCAAAGAGCTGACCCGCAAGACCTACGACAGCATGGGCTTGGAGGTGCGAGATGTTCTGGCGAAGAGCGACCTCTACGAGAGGGAGGGCAAGAGCCAGCACGGCTTCTGCCTCTCCGTAGGGAGGGAGTACCCCTATGATGTGCGGGTGCTGGTTAACGTGCGGCCGGACTCTTACTGGATGGACACGATGCTCCACGAGTTCGGCCACGCCGTGTATGACAAGCACATAAACCCGAGGCTGCCCTACTTCCTGCGCGCCGTGGCCCACACGTGTACGACGGAGGCCATCGCGCTCATGATGGGCTCACTTGTGGACGATCCGACCTGGCTCTCTGCCATTGCCGGGGTTTCGGAGGTCGAACTCGGCGAGATCAGCGAGCACCTCCTCCTGCGTGAGCGGGCGGACCGGCTGGTCTTTATCCGCTGGGCGCTGGTGATGTTCAACTTCGAGCGGGAGCTCTACGCCGATCCCGAGCGCGAGGACCTCAACTCGCTTTGGTGGGATCTGGTCGAGAGGCTCCAACTCGTCAAGCGCCCGCCCGGCAGAGACGAGCCTGACTGGGCCGCCAAGATCCACGTAGCGGTCGCCCCCGTCTACTACCACAACTACGTGCTGGGAAACCTGATCTCCGCGCAGCTCCGCGGCCACCTCGAGGCCCACGTAACCCACGGCCCGTTCTACGAGAACGAGGTGGCGGGACGCTACCTCGTTGAGGCGTTCTTTGGCCCCGGTGCCCGCGAAACCTGGCGCGACACAGTGCTCCGGGCCACCGGGGAGGAGATTAACCCCGACTACTTCGTGAACTTACTCCGCTAGGTAGGGTTGCCCTCCTCCGTCTCTAGCTCTCGCTCGGCGTCGTGGTCCAGCTCGCGCCGCCCCTCGTCTTCCTGGTCGCGTTCGCCCTCCTCCTGTGCGTCGTGCTCCCGCTCGGGATCGCGCTCCACGTCGGCTCCGGTTGGACGCCTCTCCTCGCGCCCTTCGGCTCCTCTCCAGCTCAACGCACCTCCTTGGTGTCTGTTTCTCCGACGGGTGGCTGCCGGCCCCATACCGAGGCTCGCACGCCGGGAAGAGTACTGTACCCCGTTGGGGATCACTTAAAGAGCAGCGTCGTCTCGGGTGCGGCCGCTTCCGCGCCCGGAATGTCTTGCCGCGGGCAACATCTTCGATCCGGCGTTGTGGTACCTCCCCGGCGGTGGGATAGGCGCCGGATGGGGTCGGTGTCAGGCCTGACGCAACAGCTCCATACCGCTCCCAGTGAACCTGTAGAAGTCGATCCCCGGTACGGTGCCGACGCGCTCTTCCCACACCAGCGCACCCTCCCGCACAAGGTACCTGACGGCCCGCTCGTAGCGCAAAGTGTCCGGGTCCAGCCCGGCGCGCTCGGCCGCCAGGTACGGCACCAGGCGCGTCCCCTCGGCGAACGGAGTGCTCGGGTCGTGCCGCTCGTGGTATTCCTGCATCGCCCGCAGCAGGGCGACGGCGTCCGTCTTTACTTCGTAGAACGTGGCTACCCCTCGATCCCTTTCCCGCTCTGCGTTATCGGCCGCCGACGGGGCGCCCTTAAGGTAGGGACAACTTGGTCGTGGCCCGCCCGTAGCGTCGCTTCGGCAGTATTTAACTTCGCACATCGTTCGGGCGACGACAACGTGAACCTGCCTCGACCAGACGTGACTTTTGCTTCAGCGTGGCCGCGCAAAACTTGCGGTTCAGGGTTAGCCTCGCGCGCCGAACCTTCGGTGTTTCCGGCGTTGAACTGCCGGGTAGCGGGTTAGTCCCCTTTTACCGGCACCTCTACGCCCTCGAAGGTTCCGTCCCGGGCGCTGCGGGTCCCGACCCGCAGGGTCCCCTTGCCTTCGAAGGAGGGAAGATCCAGGGTCGCCTCGAAGTATCCCCAGGTAGAGGTCCAATCGTTGCCCAAGACGGTACGCCGGACCAAGACCCTTCCTTCAGCATCTGTCAGGGCAATGGAGTTCGAGGCCTCGAAATTGCGGGAGTAGCCGCAGACGGTGAGGGGGTCCCCGATCCGGGCGCCCGCCCGCGGCTCCACGAGCACCGTGTCGCCGCCCACAGCAGGCGGGCGGGCCTTTAGGGGGGATCCGGCCGGCTTGAAATCCACCACGAGGCGGGCAGGCTCCGAGAGCCCCAGCACCCTGTAGGCGAACGGCTTGCGCGCGAAGACGTCCACAAACATGCCGCCCTCCGGCGCGCGCACGACGTAGTAGCGGTCGAGCAGGCCGTCGCCGAAGGTGCCGTCGGAGACGGCGGCGCGGCTTATCGACGGCAGGATCACGCGCAAGAGGCCGTCGCCGGTCGGGCTCATGATGGTCCACTCCGGGACCGACGCGGCGGGCTCGTCGCCCGTGCCAAGATCCAGGACCACCCGTTCGTACTCCTCGTGCATCCCATAGCGGATCGCGCGCACCGCGTCCGCCTCGTAGCTCGAGCCGCCGCTCGCCTCCGCTCGGGCGACGAAAGCGGTCCCGGCAGGATCCCGTGTCTTCCCGGTGCGCGCTGCCATACCAACCGTCGCCTCCCTCGCACCGGGCGCCGTGATCTCCGCGCTAGGCTTCTCGCCCGAGGCCGCATCGGGGGCCGCGACGGATCCGTCAGCCGAGCCCGGGTCCGAGCAGGCGACGAGCGTCGCGAGGAGCAGCACCGGGGGGAGCAGTGTCGGCGCGAGCAGGGCGCGTAGTCTGGCCTCCGAACTTCCCGGCTTGAACACCGCCCGCATTATAGAGGCGCGGTGTTGCGCGCCGTTTAATGGAGTGTTTCGCTCTTGTTACAATAACCGTGTTTTCGCGCCGCTCACGACCCGGGGGCTCTTTAAGACATGCTCTCGACCGACAGACTCTCGCAAGAAGGTTTCGCCGACCTCGAGCGCACCGCCGGGGATGGGAGTGGGCCGTAATCACGCTGGACCACGTCCGGCTCGCGCAGCGCCGGCTCGGCGGGGTGGCGCTCCGGACGCCGCTGATCCCGTGCCCGCGCGGCGAGGAGGACCGTGCTCTGCTTTTCAAGGCGGAGAACCTGCAACCGACCGGTGCGTTCAAGCTGCGCGGCGCCTACAACAAGATCTGCTCTCTCTCGCCGGAGGAGCGCCGGCGCGGGGTGGTAGCCCACTCCAGCGGCAACCACGCCCAGGCTGTCGCCTACGCGGCCCGCGCTCTTGGCGTGCGGGCCGTCATCGTCATGCCGCGGGGCGCCGCGCGGGTCAAGGTCGACGCCACGGCTGCCTTCGGAGCCGAGATCCTGTTCGTGGGCGACGACAGCTCCGAGCGGGTGCAGAGGGCCGAGGAGCTAGCCGCCGAGCACGGCTACGTTCCGGTGCCGCCCTACGACGACGAGACCCTGATCGCCGGCCAGGGCACAGTGGGACTGGAGATACTCGAGGACCTACCCAACGTGCAGACGGTGCTCGTGCCTGTCAGCGGCGGCGGGCTGATAAGCGGGATCTCAGCGGCGATCAAGCTCTCCCGCCCGGGGGTGCACGTGATCGGGGTCGAACCGGAGCTCGCCGCCGACGCCAGGGCGAGCCTGAGGACCGGGAAGTTGGTCGAGCTTCCCGCCGAGCAGGTTGGGCGTACGATCGCCGACGGGCTGCGCGTGCGCAAGCTCGGCAACGCCCCCTTTGAGCACGTCCGGGCCTTCGTGGACGACATCGTCGCCGTGAGCGAGGACGAGATACGCGACGCGATGCGCCGCATGGCGCTACGCGCACGCCTGGTCGCTGAGCCCAGCGGGGCGGTCCCGTTCGCCGCCCATCTCTTCCACCGCCACGAGCTACCCGCCACGCGCTTGAACGTGGCTGTCGTGAGCGGAGGTAACGTCGTACCGGACCTCCTGGCGCAGGTCCTAGCCGGCGGGAGCGCCGCAGGGTAGCCTGCTTCTCATCTCTGCTGATCGGCTAAGTAGCCAGATAGGGCGTGGTGCCGTAGTGCTCCAGGCGCGCCTCACGGGCCCCGCTCTCCGCGCCGAGCTCCATCTGGAGGCGATCCTTGCGTCCCTCGAAGCCGAACTCTCGGAGCAAGTCGTGCGCCGGGCTCTCCGGCGCACCGGGCACGGTGACTTCCACCGGCGAGCCCTCGCTCGCGCGCAGGGCGGCGCCCGAGAGAAGGAGCCCGGCGACACCGGGGGAGGGGGCTACGAAGGGTCCGATGCGGTTCGTATGCCCCGAAGAAGTGCAGACCAGGTAGCCTTTGATCCTTCCTGACGAGTCCCGGGCGACGAGGCCCCCGCACGGGTGCAGCCTCAGGGTGGCGAAGATGAGCGCCGACCTATCGGCCCCGTAGGACCAGTGGTCCAGGCCGTAGAGCTCCGGCAGGTCCCCGAACGAGAGCGTCTCGACCCGGTGCCCGTCGGCCGTCTCTCGCAGCCCGCTGCGGGACACCTCCTCGAGGCGGTATACAGTGCGCGGCGCGTTCGGCCTAAAACCTAAAGAGCGGTAGAGTCCCTCGGCCTGTCGGGTCGAGTAGAGCCGGACGACCCTCGCGCCGCGGGAGCGGAGATAGAGGACGGCCCAGGAAGAGAGCCGGGCGCCGAGGCCCATCTTGCGGTGGTCGCCGCGGACGGCGAGGTGGCACAGGATGCCGATCCTACCAAGCGGCACCGCACCGACCATTCCGGCCAGAGAACCGTCCGTGGCCTCCGCCACCGCCCACCGGGCGTCGCGCATCCCGCGCAAGAGGTCGAACGCCCAGGGGTCCGCCGCCCAGCGCACGGCCGACCTGAGATCCCGGACACGCCCGAGGTCAACTTCGTCCATGGGCCGTATGCGGACCCCGGACCCCCCCAACGCGCCGTCGACGAGAGGCCGGAGTCGTAGACCCCCTCCGGCCACGCCTCGGGACGTTTTTCCGTTACGTTCTACGTCTTCTCTGAATGTGGAAGCCAGCATCGTTCCCCCGATAGGTGTACTGTGGACGGACCCCTCCGAGACCAGGAAGGTACGCGGGTGCCCCGGACGCGCCCCTTAGAGGGACGGTCGGGGCAGGGACGGTCGAGGGAGCCGTCCCTTGAGGAGGCTTGCGGTAAGCCCTATGAGATCACGTTCCACGCCCGTAATGCTACAACACTCCGCGCCGGGACGAAAGACCAGCCCGGAAATCCGACAACGTCGCTGTAATTTGGCTTGCTTACTGCTTTGTGGGCGGTTAAGAGCACCTTTATTGCGAGAGCGGAACTTTTTGTTACAATGCGCTCACCGTCATCTGATCGGACGAAAAGGAGCGGCAAGAGTGCGAGCCACGCTACAGCCCGGCCTGACGAACAGGCTGACCAAGTATCTCAGGACCACCCAGCAGCTCATCGAGGAGGGCCGCGACGCGGTCTCCAGCAAGGAGCTCGGCGACTTCACCGGCATAAACCCGGTGCAGGTCAGGAGGGACCTGAACGCGATCGGGTTCTCCGGCACCCGGGGGGTGGGCTACCAGGCCTACGACCTCGTCGAGGCGGTGAGGAACATCCTGGGGTTGAGGCAGACCTACAACATCGCGCTGGTCGGGGCTGGCAACCTCGGGAGCGCCATCGCGGCGAGCACCATGTTGCCCAAGAGAGGCTTCGTCATCCACGACGTCTTCGACAACGACCCGGAGAGGATCGGGCGCACCGTGGGCAACGTCGTCGTCAAGCACATAGACGAACTCGCGAAGAGCGTCACCGAGGCCGAGGAGATCATCGGCATCATCGCCACCCCTGCCTCCTCCGCTCAGGAGGTCGCCAACCTGATGGTCGACGCCAACATCCGGGTCATCCTCAATTACACGGACGTTCTCCTCCACGTGCCATCCCACGTTGATGTCCACCGCATAGACCCAACCGCCCAGCTCATGCACACCCTCTATTACCTGACCCAGGCCGAAGGACAGGAAGCCTCCTAGAGCACTTCAGCCGGTCAGCATCTCAGCCAGTTAGCTTGAGGCTCCCGGCGAACGCCGGGAACCTCGACCTTCTGTGTTGTCGATACCTAAGGATACGCAGGTCGCGCCGTTCACGCTTTGGCCGATCGCCGACCCGCTGACAAGCTCTGAAAAAGAGGAAGAGCCCGGAGCGCTCTTAGGGGTGATAGGTGGGGAAAGGGAAAGGAGGAGTAGCGCCCCGGACTCTTTAATTGTGTCGGTTTAGCATCGCACCAACCGACTGACGGGAATGATACCCCGCTCGTTACACTTTGTAAAGGGCTTGGAACGAAGAATTTAGAAACTTTCTGTAAATACCTGCTAAGTGCACATATCTGCGAGCGCCTTTGAAGTCGGTGGAGCCACGAGCCGGGGGTTCCTCAAGCGTCTCGACTCACCTTGCAGCTGCGAGTAGCCGGGCGTCCTCGCCCCTCTCTGACCAGAGCCCGTAAACCAGCGGCACCCACCCGATCCCGGCCAGCGCCCGCGGCACGCCCGAGTAGAAGAACTCCGATCCGAGTCCTGCTCCGAGCATCAGTGGAGTCAACATGAGGGGAAAGGGAAAGACCAGAAAGGTTGCCAGCGGCAAGGCCTTCCAAGGGAGTGGTAACGCCCTCGCGCGCAGGGTCGCAGTGCCCAGGAGCAGCAGTCCCACTTCCCAGACCAGGACCGCCACCCCGCCGCCAGATCCATCGCCCTAAGAGTAAGGACTGGGCATCGGGCTCTCCGCACACACAAACGAAAGCACCGCCACGGCCAAGCCCCCGAGCAAAAGCAACCACGGGAGGCTCGACAGGGCTACGTAGAGTCGGTACAGCGACCCAAGAACCCCTGTCGAGCCAAACAATGGGATCAGGAGGAAGGCCCATCTGACGAGCAGAACACCGCCCACCACAGCGGCGAGCTCGCCCCACCGGGCGAGGTTCGAAGATGAGATGGGGCCCTACTTGCTCGAGCTTTTCTCGGCCCGGCGGTCTCCTACGACTCTTCCTCTTCGAGGAACTGCTGGTAGTCGGAGGCGGAGAGGAGATCTCCTTCGCCCGAGGCGGAGAGCTTCACGATCCAGCCCCCTCCGTAGGGATCTTCGTTGATCTTCTCGGGCTGGTCGTTGAGGGTTTCGTTGACCTTGACGACCTCGCCGCCCACGGGCGTGTAGAGGTCGGAGACGGCCTTGACGGACTCGACGGTGCCGAAGGAGTCCCCGGCGTCGAAGGTGGTGCCCACCTCGGGTAGCTCGACGAAGACGACGTCGCCGAGCTCGTCCTGGGCGTGGTCCGTGATGCCGATGGTGGCTGTGTCGCCCTCGGTGCGGACCCACTCGTGGCTCTTGGTGTACTGCAACTCCTCCGGTACGCTCAAGGCTTCCTCCCTCCCCTGGCTACTTCTTCTCGCGCTTGTAGAAAGGCAGCGGCACGGTGTGGGCCTCGACGGGCCGGTCCCGGATCACCACCTCGAAGCTATCTTCTACCCCCGGGGAGACGAGCGCAAGCCCTATAGCCTTGTTCAGCGTCGGGGACAGGGTGCCGCTGGTAACGCGACCTACGGTGTCGTCTCCGGCCTGCACCGGGTGATCGTGGCGCGCGATGCCCCTCCCCTCCACCTCGAAACCGACAAGCTTCTTGCGCAATCCCTCCTCATTCTCCCTCCTCAGGGCGTCCTGCCCGATGAACTCCTGCTCTTTGTCCAGGTGGACGGCGAAGCCGATGCCTGCCTCTAGAGGGGTTGTCTCGGGGTCGAGCTCGTTGCCGTAGAGGCACATCCCGGCCTCGAGCCTCAGGGTGTCGCGCGCCCCGAGCCCGGTCGGGGTCGCCCCAGCCTCGAGGAGCTCGCGCCAGACGCGCGGGGCGCCGTCGGGGGACAGGTAGAGCTCGAACCCGTCCTCGCCCGTGTAGCCGGTGCGCGAGATCACCGCCTCCGCACCGGCTACGTCCCCCTCCAGAAAGCGGTAGTACTTGAGCCCTGTGAGGTCCGCGGCGGTGAGACCCATCAGGAGCGCGGCGGCCTCCGGTCCCTGCAGCGCCAAGAGCGCCCAGTCGTCCGACTCGTCAGCGACCTCTACGTCTAGGTCCTTCGTGTTGCCCCTGAAGTGCTCTAGGTCCTTCTCGCGGTTCGAGGCGTTCACGACGACCAGGAACTCTTCCGGGCGCCTGTAGACGAGCACGTCGTCCACGGTTCCCCCGTCCTCGTGGCAGACTGCTGCGTAGCCCGCCTGCCCATCGGCGAGCCTCGAGACATCCCGTGTTACGAGCCGCTGGACGGCCTCTTCAGCGTCCGGGCCGCGGAATACGACCTCGCGCATGTGCGAGACGTCGAAGAGGCCCGCGTAATTACGGACCGCTTGATGTTCGGCCTTTATCCCGGAGTACTGCACCGGCATCTCCCACCCG
>Ga0126306_10000442_pt1 | contig 18972 bp, 17 predicted proteins | sample Plot27_FD_92592 | JGI IMG/M metagenome (GOLD analysis project Ga0126306, IMG submission 92592) | Serpentine soil microbial communities from UC McLaughlin Reserve, CA, USA - Plot27 | ecosystem: Environmental > Terrestrial > Soil > Grasslands | place: USA: UC McLaughlin Reserve, Lake County...
CCGCGGCTCGTCACCACCGACGGCGAGTTCCACACGCTGCGGCGCCAGCTGGCGCGGCTGGCCGAGGAGGGGCTCGACGTCGTGCGCGTGCCGGCGCGGCCGGTCGACACGCTCGCCGAGCGGCTTGCCGCCGCGACGGACGAAAGCACGGCCGCGGTGCTCGTGTCGGCGGTGCTGTTCGAGGACGCGCGCATCGTGCCGCACCTCGACGCGCTCGCCGAGGCGTGCGCCGCGCGCGGCATCGAGCTGCTCGTCGACGCGTACCACGCGCTCGGGGCGATGCCGTTCGGGGCGCCGCGGATCGCGTGGGTCGTCGGCGGCGGCTACAAGTACCTCCAGCTCGGGGAGGGCAACTGCTTCCTGCGCCTGCCCGAGCACGCATATGCGCTGCGCCCCGCGATCACCGGCTGGTACGCGGAGTTCGGAGAGCTCAGCGCCCCGGCGCGGCCGGGCCAGGTCGCCTACGGGCGCGGCGCCGCGGCGTTCGCGGGGTCGACGTACGACCCGACGAGCCACTATCGCGCCGCGCGCGTGCTCGACTTCTTCGCCGAGCAGCGGCTCTTCCCGGAGGCGCTGCGCGCGTCCTACCGCCGCCAGGTCGACCTGCTCGCGGCGGCCTTCGACGCGCTCGCGATCCCCGACGACGTCGTCACGCGCGACCGCTCGACGCCGCTGGAGCGCTTCGGCGCCTTCCTCGCGCTGCGCTCGCCGCGGGCGGCCGAGCTGCAGCGCGCGCTCGCGGCGCGCGCGGTTCTGACCGACACGCGCGGGGAGTGGCTTCGGCTCGGGCCGGCGCCGTACCTGTCCGACGCGCAGCTCGAGGAGGCGGTCGGCGCGCTCGGGTCGGTCGTGCGCGGGGTGCTCGCCGCGCGATGAACGACGCCGAGCGGATCGCGCTGGAGCACTACGGCCTCGACGGGCCGGCGACGCCGCTGCACGGCGAGCTCGACCTCAACTTCGCGCTCGACGGCCACGTGCTGAAGGTGTACGCGCCCGGCACCGACGCGGCGCGGCTCGACGCCCAGGACGCGGCGCTGGAGCACCTCGCCGGCCTCGAGCTGGTCCCGCGGCTCGTGCGCACGCATGACGGTGCGGCGCGCGTCGCGGTGGCACGAGTGTCGTCTCACGCAGGCCATGGGGGAGCGAGACGACATTCGTCGCGCGTGCAGGACGGCGGCGGCGTCGCGCGCGTGCTGACGTGGGTCGCCGGGACGCCGTGGGCGGCGCTCGCCGCGCATCCGCCGGAGTCGCTCCGCAGCCTCGGCCGCGCCGTCGCGCGCGTCGACCGCGCGCTCGCAGGCTTCGACCACCCCGCGCTCGACACGCGCCGCTGGAACATGCTCGCCGCGGCGGACCTGTGCGGCGAAGCGGCCGGCGAGGCCGCGGCCGTGCTCGAGCGCTTCGCCGCGCAGGTCCTGCCGCGCCTGCGTGCGCTGCCGGCGCAGGCGATCCACAACGACGCGAACGAGCACAACGTGCTGGTCGGCGACGACGGCGAGGTCTGCGGGCTGATCGACTTCGGCGACATCTGCCGCGCGCCGCGCGCCTGCGGCCTGGCCGTCGCGTGCGCCTACGCGATGACGACGCTCGGCGTCCCCGAGCGGCGGTTCCTGCCGCTCGTCGCCGGCTACCACGAGGTTGCGCCGCTCACGCCGGACGAGCTGTCGCTGCTGCCGGACCTGATCCGGACGCGGCTGGCGATGAGCGTCGCGATGGCCGCACGCCAGCGCCGCGAGCAGCCGGGCAACGAGTACCTGCTGATCAGCCAGGAGGCGATCGCGGCACTGCTGGGCCGGCTCGACGCGATCCCACCCGAGCTCGAGCAGCTCCGGCTGCGCTCCGCCTGCGGCTACGAGGCGGTCGCGCACGCGCGGGCGGTGCGCGGCTTCCTCCAGACGGCGGAGGCCGGGCCCGTCTGCAACCCGCCGCTCCGCGACGCGCCGGTGCTCGACTGGTCAGGCCACGACCCGAAGCCGCCCGCGGCCACGCCGGCGCTCGGCCGCTACATGGAGGACCGGCGCGTCTATGACTCCGACGCGTTCGCGACCGAGCTGCCGGGCGAGTGGCGCACGTTGCACCTCGGCGTCGACGTCCTCCTAGACGCGGGCGAGCCGATCCTCGCGCCGCTCGACGGCGTCGTGCGCGACAGCGCTGTGCGCGCGGCCGCGCGCGACTACGGCGGCGTCGTGCTGTTGGACCACGCGACGCCGGAGGGCGTCACGTTCCACACGCTCTACGGGCACCTCACCGCCGAGCTCCCGCCGCCGGGCGCGCGCATCGCGCGCGGCGACGTGATCGGGCACGTCGGAGCCGAACACGAGAACGGCGGCTGGGCGCCGCACCTGCACCTCCAGCTCCTCACGACAGACCTCGGCGCCGGCTGCGCCGTGCACGGCGTCGGCACGCTCGCCGAGCGCGACCTGTGGGAGTCGGTCAGCCCCGACCCCAACCTCCTGCTCGGCCTGCCGGGCGGCATCCGCGCCGAGCCCCCGCGCGCGACGGCGGACGTGCTCGCCGCCCGCCTCAGCTCGCTCTCGCGCACCCTCAGCATCTCCTACGCGGAGCCGCTGCGGATCGTGCGCGGCGCCGGCGCGTACCTCTACGACGAGCACGGCGCCGCCTACCTGGACCTCGTCAACAACGTCTGCCACGTCGGCCATGCCCATCCGCGGGTGGTGCGCGCCGCCGCCGAGCAGATGGCACGCCTGAACACCAACACGCGCTACCTGCACGACCTGATCGTCACGTACGCGCGCCGGCTGGCCGCGACGCTCCCGGATCCGCTGTGCGTCGTCTTCCTCGTCAACTCGGGCAGCGAGGCCAACGACCTCGCGCTCCGACTCGCGCGCGCGCAGACGGGCGCGCGCGACGTGCTGGTGCTCGAGCACGCCTACCACGGCAACCTCTCGTCGCTGATCGAGATCTCGCCGTACAAGTTCACCGGCCCGGGTGGCGCCGGCCGCCCCGAGCACGTGCGCGTCTGCCGGCTCCCGCGCAGCGCCGGCGACGCCGAGGACGTGCGCCGCCACGCCGAGCGCAACGCCCCGGCGGCGTTCATCGCCGAGTCGCTGCCCGGCGTCGCCGGCCAGGTCGTGCTGCCGGACGGCTACCTGGAGGCCGCCTACGCGAACGCGCGCGCGGCGGGGGCGGTCTGCATCGCCGACGAGGTCCAGGTCGGCTTCGGCCGCGTCGGCCGCGCCTTCTGGGGCTTCGAGCTGGGCGGCGTCGTGCCCGACGTCGTCACACTCGGCAAGCCGATCGGCAACGGCCACCCGATCGGCGCGGTCGTCACGACGCCGGAGATCGCGCGCTCGTTCGAGACCGGGATGGAGTACTTCAACACCTTCGGTGGCAACCCCGTCTCCTGCGCCGCGGCGCTCGCCGTGCTCGACGTGATCGCCGACGAGCGGCTGCAGGCGCACGCTGCCCGGCTCGGCGCGCGGATCATGGCCGGGCTGCGGGAGCTGGCCGCGCGCCACCCCGCGATCAGCGACGTCCGCGGCGAGGGGCTGTTCATCGGCGTGGAGCTCGCCGGCGCCGAGGCCGCCGACGCCGCAGTCGAGCACGCGCGGCATGCCGGCGTGCTGCTCTCGACCGACGGGCCGCAGCGCAATGTGCTGAAGATCAAGCCGCCGATGGTGCTCGGCGACGACGACGCCGAGCGCCTCCTGCGAACCCTCGACGGCGCCCTTCAGCGCCCGTAGCGGTCCTTCGAGAGCACGAGCTGCTCCGGCAGCGCCGTGCGCGGCGGCGGCGACGGATCGGCCGTCACCGACACGGTCTCCGCGACCGAGCTGGTCAGCTCGCAGCGGCGCCCGCCCGACTCGACGACGACGTGCTCGGGGTCACGCTCGGCCACGGTCCCCTCCATCCCGGGCTCGATGCCCGCGTCCTTGAGGTAGTGCAGCAGGTCCTCGGCCTCGTTCTCGAACCGCAGCACGCGCACGCTCGCGCCCGGCTCGACGTCCGCCAGCGGCACGCCGACAACCCGCTCGCCGACCGTGATCGGATGCCCGTGCGGGCACGTCTTGGCGTCGCCGATCGCGGCCCGCATGCGCTCCTCGAGCACGGGCGACATCGCGTGCTCGAGCCGCTCGGCCTCCTCGTGGACCTCGTCCCACGGGATCCCGAGCACGTCGGTGAGGAAGCGCTCGATCAGCCGGTGGCGCCGCACGACGCCCTCGGCGTGCTCGCGCCCGTTGTCGGTGAACGCGAGCGCCTTGTCGGTGCCGCGCGTGACGTAGCCGTCGCGCTCCAGCCGCCCGATCATCTCGTGCACCGTGGGGGCCGAGAGCTGCATCGCGCGTGCCACGTTCGCGCCCGTCATCGGCAGCCCGGCCTCCTGGAGCCAGAAGATCGTCTGCAGGTACTCCTCTTCCGCGACGGTCGCGTGGTCGTGGGACATCGCGTCATCGTACCCGTCTAGGACCCTGTCCCCATGGCCTCGACGCGCCGCTCGGCCAGCTCCAGGAACGCGCGTGTCGCGGGCGCGAGATGAGCGTTGCGCCGCGTCACGAACGCATACGTGTCGAACAGCGGCGGATCGAGCGAGACGCTCGCCAGCTCGCGCGAGAAGCCGCGCGTGACGAGCACGCTCGGCGTCGCGATCGTGTCGCCGAGCCGGCGCGCCGCGAGGTCGAGCGCAGCGGTCATGTACTCCACCTCGATCTCGGGCTCGATCCGCACCCCGGCGCGCTGGGCGCGCTCGTTGAGCTGGCGGCGCATCGGGTCCACGGCGCCCCAGCGGGCGTCGTAGAGGATCAGCGGCGCGGCGGCGAGCGCCTCGATCGTCATCGGCTTCGCGAGGCGTTGCGGGCTGGCACTGACGTAGTGGTTCTCCTCGCGGATCGACGGCCGCACCTCGAGGCCGCGGTCGTCGATCGGCAGGGCGATCAGGCCGGCCTCGAGCCTGCCCTCGCGGATCGCGTCGGCCACCTCGGCGGAGTTCTGCCCGACGATGCGCACGCGCACGTCGGGATGGCGGCCGCGGAAGTCCTGCACGAGCCCGCCGAGCAGGTAGTGATGGGCGCTGCCGAACGTGCCGAAGCTCGCCGTCCCGCCGGTGAGCGTGCGCACCTCCTTGACCGACTCGACGGCCTCCTCGGCCGCGGCCAGCGTGCGCTCGGCGTGCGGCCGCAGCATCCGGCCGGCCTCGGTCAGCACGAGCTTGCGGCCGGCGCGTGTGAACAGCGCGACGCCGAGCTCCGCCTCCAGCCGCCGGATCTGGTCGGATAGGCTTGGTTGCGCCATCAGCAGCGATTCGGCGGCCGCCGAGAAAGAGCCGTGCTCGTCCGCGGCGAGGAAGTAGCGCAGCTGCTGCAATGTCATAGGCTCTGCCTCCCGATCCTGAAGTCAACAGAGCCTACAACTAGGGCACACAAGCGCCCATACTGAATGCATGATCACGCTCATCGCAATCGCGGCACCGCTTGCCGTCATGGGCGCGATCGACGCTCTCGCCGCGAAGTACGGCGCCGACACCCGGCCCGGCTTCGATGAGCGGACGCCGATCGTCTAGCCCCGCATCTGTCATCCGAGAGCCCCGCCAGCGGGGCTCTCGACGTTTCGGGCGCTAGCATCGCGCCTTCTGGCGCTGCCGCTCTCCCCACCCGTCCTTCCCCAGCTCGCCAGGACTGCACGCGCGCTGCCGACCGGCGAGGGCTGGGTCTATGAGCCGAAGTGGGACGGCTTCCGTGCGATCGCGTTCGTCGACGGCGGCGACGTTCACCTGCAGTCGCGCAACGGCCGGCCGCTCTCGCGCTACTTCCCGGAGCTGAAGTTCCCGGAGGGCCGCTACGTGCTCGACGGCGAGATAGTGCTGTTCGACGCCGAGGGCCGGCAGGACTTCGACGCGCTCGGCCAGCGCATCCACCCGGCGAAGTCGCGCATCGACATGCTGGCCGGCAAGACGCCGACGCGCTTCGTCGCGTTCGACCTGCTGGCCGAGGGCGACGACGTGCTGTTCGAGTCGTCACAGGCCGAGCGGCGCGACCGGCTCGCCCGGATCGTCGATGCGCCGGTCGACCTGACGCCCGCGACGGAGGATCCAGACGACGCCGCGCAGTGGCTGCACGGCGCCGAGGGCGTGATCGCCAAGCGCCAGGACGCGCGCTACTGCCCCGGCGAGCGCGTCGGCATGGTGAAGATCAAACGCGTCCGCACGATCGACGCCGTGATCGTCGGCTGGCGCCCGGGCAAGGAGGAGAACACGCTCGGGTCGCTGATCCTCGGCCTCTACGACGACGCCGGCGAGCTGCGCGTCGTCGGGCACTCGTCCGGCTTCAAGGCGGCCGAGAAGCGCGAGCTGCCGGCGAAGCTCGCCCAGTACGAGACCGGCCAGCGCGGCATGGGCGATCCCAGCCGCTGGGACAACGAGCGCGAGCTCGAGTGGATCGAGCTGCGGCCGGAGCTGGTGGTCGAGGTCACGTTCGACCACGTCTCCAACGACCGCATCCGCCACGGGACGAAGGTCACCCGCTGGCGCGACGACAAGGACCCGCGCGAGTGCCGCGTGGGGCAGCTCCTAGACTAACTGTGTTAGTCTAGGAGCTATGCCTGTTAGCCGCATCCGCCAGCTCGGCCTCGTGAACGCGTACCTCGTCCAGGAGGACGACGGGCTCACGCTCGTCGACGCGCTCCTGCCGGGCGCCCAGAAGAAGATCCTCGCCGCCGCCGAGACGATCGGCGCGCCGATCGTCCGCGTCGCCCTGACCCACGCCCACGGCGACCACATCGGCTCGCTCGACAAGCTCGCCGCCGCGCTCCCGGACGCCGAGGTGCTGATCTCGACTCGGGACGCGCGCCTGCTCGCCAAGGACAAGTCGCTCGATCCCGGCGAGCCGCAGGGCAAGTGGCGCGGCAACTACCCGGGCGCGAACACCAAGCCGACCGCCACCTTGGCCGCCGGCGATCGCGTCGGCTCGCTGGAGGTCCACGCCGCGCCAGGCCACACGCCCGGACAGATCGCATTCCTCGACCCGCGCGACGGCACGCTGTACTGTGCCGACGCCTACTCGACGCTCGGCGGCGTCGCCACGACCGCGAAGCCGTACGCCCGCTTCCCGCTGCCCGGATTCGCGACCTGGCACGGCCCGACCGCGCTGGAGTCCGCGCGCGCGCTGCGCACGCTCGACCCCGCCCGGCTCGCGCCCGGACACGGCAAGGTCGTCGAGGCGCCCGGAGCGGAGATGGATCGCGCGATCGCCCGCGGGGCCTGAGCCGTGGCGCGCCGCGGCCTCGACCGCGCGCGGGTCGTCGAAGTCGCGGGCGAGATCGCAGACGCCGAGGGGCTCGAGGCGGTCACGCTCGCGCGCGTCGCCGCCGCGCTGGGAGTGCGGTCGCCGTCGCTCTACAACCACGTCGCCGGGCACGACGGGCTGCTGCGCGGCTTGGCGGCGCAGTCCACGCGCGAGCTGGCGACCGCTCTGCGCCGGGCGGCGACCGGTCGCGCCGGCACCGAGGCGATCGTCGCCCTCGCCGACGCCCAGCGCGCGTACGCGCTGGACCATCCCGGCCGCTACGCGACCACGGTCGCCGCGCCAGCGGCGGGGGACGCCGAGCACGAGCAGGCCGCCGCCGAGGCGGTCGACGTGATCACCGCGGTGCTCGGGGGCTCGGGCCTGAAGGGCGACGACCTGATCCACGCGGCGCGCGCGCTGCGCAGCGCGGTGCACGGGTTCGCCGCGATCGAGCTGGCCGGCGGCTTCGCGCTGGCGGTCGACCGCGACGACTCGTTCCGGCGGCTCGTCGAGGCGCTCGCGGGCGGCCTGGCAGGCTCGTAGCTCGCGCGCCAAGCCCGACGCTTGTCAGGATGCGGCGATGGCAGGCCTTCAGGAGCGACCCGTGCTGGTCGCGCCCGACTCGTTCAAGGGCACGTTCAGGGCCGCCGAGGTCACGGGCGCGATCGGCCGCGGGCTCGAGCGCGCCGGCCTGATGCCGCCCGACCTGTGCCCGCTCGCGGACGGCGGCGAGGGAACGATGGAGGCGCTGCTGCTCGCGCTCGGCGGTGAGACGGTCGCCGCCGACGTGCACGACCCGCTCGGGCGACCGCTGCGGGCCGCCTTCGGCCTGGTCGAACAAGGCGGCACCGCGATCGTCGAGATGGCCGCCGCCTCGGGCCTCGGGCTGCTGGCCGAGGCCGAGCGCGACGCCTGGGCGGCGTCGACGTACGGCACGGGCGAGCTGATCTGCGCGGCGGTCGACGCCGGCGCCCAGGTCGTGCTGGTCGGCGTCGGCGGCTCGGCCACGACCGACGGCGGCGCGGGGGCGCTGGACGCGATAGAGGAGCATGGCGGGCTCGGCGGCGCGCGGCTCGTGGTGCTGACCGACGTGCGCACGCCGTTCGAGCGCGCGCCCGCGGCGTTCGGCCCGCAGAAGGGCGCCGACGCTGCGATGGTCACGCGCCTCGAGGCGCGGCTGGACGAGCTCGCCGCGCGGCTGCCGCGCGACCCGCGCGGCGTCCCGATGACCGGCGCAGCCGGAGGCCTGAGCGGCGGCCTGTGGGCGGCCCACGGCGCCGTGCTCGAGCCGGGCGCGCCGTGGATCCTCGACGCGCTCGCGTTCGACGAGCGCATGCGTGCGGCGAGGGCCGTCGTGACGGGCGAGGGCAGGCTCGACGAGCAGACGCTCGAGGGCAAGCTCGTGGGCGAGATCGGCACGCGCACGCGCCAGGCCGGCGTGCCGCTGCACGCGATCGTCGGCAGCGACGCGCTCGACCCCTTCGGCAAGCGGATCATCGACCTCCAGCTCGTGCAGGAGGCGACGAGCCTCGAGGAGATCGAGGCCGCGGGCAAGACGCTGGGGCGTGCGCTCGCGGACGGCTCGGCGTGATTCCGCGCTTAGCTGCTGCTGAGAAAGGAATTACCGACCGTTAGCCGCGCCCTCGTTGTATGGCCCGGATGAATCGGTCAAGCCGTCTCTCCAACGTGTTCTTCACCTTCCTCGGGGCGGCATCGGTCGGCCTCGTGATCGCCGTGCTGGCCCTCGCGGGCGTGTTCGAGAGCACCGAGCGCGTCGTCACGCAGGCGCCGCGCACGAGTACCACCGCCGTATCCGAACAGCGCGCCGCCGACGGCAGCGTGTCGCAGATCTACGCCCAGACCGCGCCGGGCGTCGCGTTCATCCAGAACCGCGGCAACGGCGGCAGCGGCTCCGGGTTCCTGATCGACGCCCAGGGGCATGTCGTCACAAACGCGCACGTGGTCGACGGCGGGAGCTCGTTCACCGTCCGCTTCGGCGAGGACGGCGACGCGCTCACGGCGAAGCTCATCGGCAAGGACGAGTCGACCGACCTCGCGGTGCTCGAGATCGACCCGAAGCAGCGTCCGGCCGAGAGCAGGCCGCTCGAGCTGGCATCCTCGTCGGCGCTCCGCCCGGGCGACGTCGCGATCGCGATCGGCAGCCCGTTCGGCCTCTCCGGCAGCGTCACGACCGGGGTCATCTCGGCGCTCCACCGCACGATCACGGCGCCCAACGGCTTCCAGATCGAGGGCGTGCTCCAGACCGACGCGGCGATCAACCCGGGCAATTCGGGCGGCCCGCTGCTCGACGCCGAGGGGCGCGTGATCGGCGTCAATTCGCAGATCGCCGCCTCGTCCGCTCGCCAGTCGAGCGGCGTCGGGTTCGCCGTCCCGGTCGACACCGTCAACGAGGTCGTGCCGGAGCTGATCAGGGGCGGCGACATCGAGCGCGCCTACCTCGGCGTCTCGTCGACGCTGGACCCGGACGACGACGGCGCGGTCGTCGACATGATCACCCCGGACGGTCCGGCTGCCGCCTCGGAGCTGCGCACGGGCGACCGGATCACGGCCGTCGACGGCGCTGAAGTCAAGGAGCCGTCCGACCTCTCGAGCGCCGTGCTGAAGCACAAGCCGGGCGAGCGCGTCGAGCTGACCGTCGTGCGCGACGGCGAGCAGCGTACGATCGAGGTCGAACTCGGCACGCGTCCCGACCAGCTGGCCCAGGGATGAGAGCCTAGTCTGCATCGGACCCGACCGGAGAGTCAGACGATCACGTGAGCACCGAGGACGTACGCCTGAGGGCTATTGAAGGACGCGAGCAGAGCCCTGCGCGGGAGGCACACGCCGCGTTGGAGACCGCGCTGTTCGAGGTCAAGCACGTGATCGTCGGCCAGGAGGGAATGCTCGAGCGGCTGCTCGTCGCCCTGCTCGCCGGCGGCCACGTGCTGCTCGAGGGCGTTCCCGGACTCGCCAAGACGCTCACGATCAAGACGGTCGCCGACGTCCTCGGCGGCTCGTTCAAGCGGCTGCAGTTCACGCCCGATCTGGTGCCGGCCGACCTCGTCGGCACGCGCATCTACCGCGCCGACACGGGCGGGTTCGACACCGAGCTCGGCCCGGTGTTCTGCAACTTCCTGCTCGCGGACGAGATCAACCGCGCGCCCGCGAAGGTCCAGTCCGCGCTGCTGGAGGTGATGCAGGAGCACCAGGTCACGATCGGCCACGAGACGCACCGCGTTCCCTCGCCGTTCCTCGTGATGGCGACGCAGAACCCGATCGAGTCCGAGGGCACCTACCCGCTGCCCGAGGCGCAGGTCGACCGCTTCATGTTCAAGCTCCTGGTCGACTACCCGGCGGCGCGCGACGAGGTCGCCGTCGTCGAACGATCGCTCGCGGGCGGCGGTGAGGCGCGCGAAGTGCTCTCACCCGCCGAGCTCGGGCGCCATCAGATCGCGGCGCAGGCGGTCTATGTCGATCGCCGCGTGATGGAGTACGCGGTCGCGCTCACGACGGCCACGCGCGATCGTGACGACAAGGGCTGGGTCGAGTTCGGCGCCTCGCCGCGCGGCTCGATCAACCTGGTGCACGCGGGCCGCGCGCTGGCGCTCTTGCGCGGGCGCGACTACGTGCTGCCGAGCGACGTGCGCGACCTCGCGCGCGACGTGCTGCGCCACCGCATCGTGCTGACCTACGAGGCGCTCGCCGCGGGAGTCGACGCCGATCGCGTGCTCGACGACGTGCTCGAGCACGTGCCCGTCCCGCGGATCGAGCTGGCCGAAGAGGGCACGCCGCCGCGATGAGCTTTCGCGAGCCGCTGCTGCTCGCCGGGCTCGTCCTCGTCCCGCTCTCGCTACTGGCCTACTGGGTCGCGCAGCGCCGGCGGCGCCGCTACGCGATCCGCTACCCGGCGGTCGACGTGCTGGCGGGCGTGGCGGGCGGCGCGCGCGGGCGGCACCTGCCCGCCCTGCTCGCGCTGCTCTCGCTGGTGGCGCTCGGCATCGCTCTCGGACGCCCCGAGCGCACGGTCTCGGTCGAGCAGCGCCAGGGAACGGTGATGCTCGTGCACGACACGTCCGGCTCGATGCAGGCCACCGACGTCAAGCCCGACCGGCTGAGCGCGGCCCGCGAGGCGGCGCGCACGCTCGTGCGCTCGCTGCCGGAGGAGTTCCGCCTCGGCGTGATCTCGTTCAACACGCGCGCCGAGCAGCTGTCCGAGCCGACGACGGATCGCTCGCAGGTGCTGCGGACGCTCGACGGCCTGAAGATCCAGGGCGCGACGGCGATGGGCGACGGCCTGCGGCTCGGCGTGAACGCGATCCGCACCCCCGTCACCGGCACCGACGGCCGGCCGCGGCGCCTGCCCGGCGCGATCGTGCTGCTGTCGGACGGCGCGAGCACCAAGGGCGAGGATCCGCGCAGGGTCGCGGCCGAGGCGAAGCGGCTGAAGATCCCGATCTACGCGGTCGCGCTCGGCACTCAGAACGGCACGCTGCGCCGGCCGGACGGCAGCACCACGCCGGTGCCGCCCGACATAGTGACGCTCGAGACGATTGCGCGCACGACCGGCGGGCGCTTCTTCACCGCGCCGACCGCCCGCGACCTCGAGGCCGTCTATGCCAACCTCGGCCGCGGGCTGGCGACGCGCAAGGAGAAGCGCGAGATCACCGCGGCGTTCGCCGGCGGCGGGCTCGCGCTGCTGCTCGCCGGGCTGGTTGCCGGCCTGCTGCGCAACGGGAGGCTGCCGTGAGACGGCCGCTCGCAGCGCAGCCGGAGCGCACGCCCGAGCGACCCGGGCCGGGTCCCGTCCCGGATGCGGTCCTGCGCTCGCTCGACCTCGCCGTGATGCGCCGGATCCAGTCGCTCGTTCCCGGCGAACACGTGACGCCGCAGGTCGGCGCGGGTACCGAGCTCGCGATGATCCGGCCCTACCAGCCCGGTGACGACGTCCGCTACATCGACTGGAACGTGACCGCGCGGCTGCGCGAGCCGCACGTGCGCGTGCACGTCGGCGAGCGGGCGATGACGGCGTGGCTGATGCTCGACGTGTCGCCATCGATGAACTTCGGCACCGCGCTGCGGCGCAAGACCGACGTCGCCGAGGGCGTGAGCGTCGCCGTCGGCCACGTCGCCACGCGGCGTGGCAACCGGCTCGGCGTGGTCGCGTTCGGCGGGCCCGAGCCGCGCGTGCTGCGCCCGCGCCAGGGGCGCCTCGGGCTGCTCGGCCTGCTCGCGGAGCTGCGCAGGGAGCCGCCCGGCGACGGAGCCGGCGCGACGTCGCTCGGCGAGGCGGCGCATCGGATGGCCGCGCTGGCACGCGCGCGCGGGCTCGTGATCGTCGTCTCCGACTTCCGCGGGCCGCGCGACTGGGAGGGCGGCCTGCGCTCGCTGCGCGCCCGCCACGGCGTCCTGGCGGTCGAGGTACGCGACCCGCGCGAGCTCGAGCTGCCGCCGGCGGGCGACATCTGGATGGTGGATCCGGAGACGGGCCGCCAGCTGGTGGTGAACACGAGCCGGCGGAAGCTGCGCCGGCGCTTCAAGGCGGCCGCGGCGGCCGAGCGCGAGGACGTCGCGGCCGCGCTCCGCCGCGCCGGGGCCGACCATCTCGTGCTGTCGACCGACGGCGACTGGCTGCGCGACCTCGCCGCGCACCTGAGCCGCGCCGACCGCATGCATCGCAGCGCGATGGCGGCCGGCGGACCCGGCCGCGCGGCGGTCGCGGCGCACAAGGTGCCATGAGCTTCCGTGAGCCCACCGTACTGCTCGGGCTCGCGCTGCTGCCGGTGGCGCTGCTCTCCTATCTCGCGATGCAGCGGCGGCGGCTGCGCGAGGCGGCCGCGTTCGGCAACCCGGCGCTGCTGCCCGGCCTCATGACCGCCCGTCCGGGTTGGCGCCGGCATCTCCCCGTCGGCATGCTGCTGCTCGCCGCCGCCGCGATGATCCTCGCGCTCGCGCGCCCGCAGCGCAGCGTCGCGGCGCCGCAGCGTGCGGCGACGGTCGTGCTGGTCAACGACGTCTCGGGCTCGATGCGCGCCGACGACGTCTCGCCCAACCGGCTGACCGCCGCCGTCAACTCGGCCAACGTGCTCGTCGACAAGACGCCCGAGAACTTCCGGCTCGGCCTCGTGACGTTCGCCGACTACGCGGAGCAGGTCGTCGCTCCGACGACGGATCGTGGCGCGGTCGAGGGAGCGCTCGAGGGCATGGTCGCCGACGGCGGCACCGCGATGGGCGACGGGCTCGCGCGCGGACTGCAGACGGCGCAGACGCCGGTGCCGACACAGGACGGCAAGGGCACGCGCAGGCTGCCGGCGATCATCGTGCTGCTCTCGGACGGCAAGAACACGCTCGGCGTCAACGACCCGCTCGAGGTCGCAGAGCAGGCCAGGCAGGCGCGCATCCCGATCTTCGCGATCGCGCTCGGGACCGAGCGCGGGGAGGTCGTCCAGCGCGATCTGTTCGGCTACACACAGCACATCCCTGTGCCGCCGGACAAGGAGACGCTGCGGCGGATCGCGAGCATCACGGGCGGGCGCTTCTTCGAGGCGGTCTCCTCCGAGGACGCCGAGCAGATCTACAGCCGGATCGGCACGCGCCTGACGTCGAGGCCGGAGCAGCGCGAGGTCACCGTCGCGTTCGCGGGCGGCGCATTCGTGCTGCTCGTCGCCGGCGGCGCGCTCTCGCTCGTCTGGTTCGGCCGCCTGCCCTGACCTTCTCGTCCTTCCACTGGACACGGCCGATCACGATCGCCGCTCCATCAGCGTCGTGACGACCGCCTCGTATAGCGCCGCCTCCCCGCGCCCCTCAGGCAGCCGCACGTTCGGGTGGCGCTCGAGCTCGAGCGCCAGCAGCGGGTCGGCCGCTGGGTCGCCACCGACGAGCCAGAACGTGCCGACCGCGGGCGCGACGGCCAGGTCGGCGCCGACCGCCAGCGCCTCTCCCGGCCCCCACGCGCGCGCCCGCAGGTGGTGGGTGACCGCTGCGGCCGGGCCGTCGACCGCGAGCTTCTCGCCGTCGAGATGGAGCACGTCGCCCGCGAACCAGGCGCGCAGCCCGAGCCGGTCGGCGATCTCCGCCGCGCCGGTGAGCGAGTGCAGCACGATCTCGACGTCCGCGCGTCCGCACGCCTCGAGCGCCCGCGCTCCGAGGCCGGGCCCGAGCAGCGCCGCGTCGAGGTCGACATAAGCGCAGCGAAGCACCCGACTAGTCTCACATGCGCATGGCCGTCGTCCGCGACATCGAGCCCTGGGACGAGCTGCTCGCCGCCGGGAGGGAGGACGCGCGGCTGGTCGTGCAGGCGGCCCAGAACCGCCGGCCGGCGCACGCGGTCGCGCTGCCGGACGAGCTGCATCCCGAGGTCGCCGAGGCGTTGCGCGCGCGCGGCGTCGAGCGGCTGTGGTCACACCAGGCCGCGGCGCTGCACGCGGCCTGGGCCGGCCCGACGATCGTCACGACCGGCACCGCGAGCGGCAAGTCGCTCTGCTTCCAGCTGCCGACGCTCGACACGCTCTGCCGTGACGCGCGCGCCCGTGCGCTCTACCTCTACCCGACCAAGGCGCTCGCGCAGGATCAGGCGCGCTCGCTGCAGTCGCTCGGCGTCAAGCGGGCGCGGCCCGCGATCTACGACGGCGACACGCCGCGCGAGCAGCGCGCGCAGATCCGGCGGCGCGCGAACGTGATCCTCACCAACCCGGACATGCTGCACCTGGGCATCCTGCCCAACCACCGCGCCTGGGCCGACGTGTTCGCCAACCTCGCGGTCGTCGTCATCGACGAGGCGCACGTCTACCGCGGCGTGTTCGGCTCCCATGTCGCGAACGTGCTGCGGAGGCTCCGCCGGATCGCCGCCGCGTACGGGACCGAGCCGCGCTTCGTGCTCGCGAGCGCGACTATCGCCAATCCCGGCGAGCTGGCCGAGCGCCTGACCGGCCTGCCGGAGGTCACCGTGATCGAGCGCGACGGCTCGCCGGGCGCGAGGAAGACCGTTGCGATGTGGAACCCGCCGATCGTCGACGAGCGGCTCGCGACGCGCCGCTCGGCGCTCGCCGAGGCCGCCGACCTGCTGGCCGATCTGGTCAGCCAGGGCGCGCGCACGATCGTGTTCATGAAGTCGCGCAAGGCGGTCGAGCTGATCGCGCGCTTCGCGCAGCTCACGCTGGAGGACATGGGTCGTGGCGAGCTGGCGGAGCGGATCGCGCCTTACCGCGCGGGCTACACGCCGCAGCAGCGGCGCGAGCTCGAGCGGCGGCTGGTCGAAGGCGAGCTGCTCGGCGTCGTGTCGACCGACGCGCTGGAGCTGGGTATCGACATCGGCTCGCTCGACGCCGCGATCTGCGTCACGTTCCCCGGCACGGTCGCCTCGCTGCGCCAGATGTGGGGCCGCGCCGGCCGGCGCGGGCGCGGGCTCGCGCTCTATGTGGCGGGCGAGGACGCGCTCGACCAGTTCTTCTGCCGCCACCCGGACGAGTTCCTCGACCGCCCCGTCGAGGCCGCGATCCTCGATCCGTTCAACGAGCAGATCCACGCGGGACACGTGCTCTGCGCGGCGCACGAGGGGCCGCTCGAGCCCGCCGACGCGCAATGGTTCGGCGCCGCGCTGGAGCTGACCGCCGAGCGGCTCGAGGCGGCCGGCGAGCTGCGCCGGCGCCCGGGCGGCACGTTCGTCCCGCGCCACGCCGGCGAGTACCCGGCGAGCGCGGTGTCGCTGCGCTCGACCGCCCGCGACGGATTCGCGATCGTCGAGGTCGGCTCAGGCGAGCTGCTTGGCACCGTCGATGCGGGGCGTGCGTTCAACACGACGCACGAGGGCGCGGTCTACCTGCATGGCGGGCGCGCGTTCGAGGTCACGCAGCTCGACCTGGAGCTGCGGCGCGCGCTCGTGCGGCCGTTCGAGGGCGATTGGTACACGCAGGCGAAGCGCGAGACCGACATGTACATCGAGCAGCTCGACGACCGGCGCGAGTGGCTCGGCGTACGGCTCTCGTTCGGAACGGTCGTCGTGACCGAGCAGGTCGTCGCCTACCAGACGCGCCGCCTGTCCGACCACGAGGTGCTCGACCTCGTCGGCCTCGACCTGCCGCAGACGTCGTTCTCCACGCAGGCGCTGTGGTACGAGCTGCCCGAGCCGATCGTGTCGGGCGACCTCCCCCTCGATCAGTTGCTCGGCGCGCTGCACGCGGCCGAGCATTCGCAGATCGCGGTGCTGCCGCTGCTTGCGATGTGCGACCGCTGGGACATCGGCGGGCTCTCGACCAACCTGCATCCGCAGACCGGCGGGCCGACGATCTTCGTCTACGACGGGCACCCCGGCGGGATCGGGATCACGCGGCGCGGCTTCCTGGCGTTCGACGCGCTCGTCGACGACGCGCACCGGCTGATCACGGAATGCCCGTGCGAGAAGGGCTGCCCGTCGTGCGTCCAGTCACCGAAGTGCGGGAACCTGAACGAGCCGCTGTCGAAGCTCGGGGCTGCGCAGCTGATGGGGCGGATGCTGGCCTACGAGCGCTCGTAGGCGAGGCGGCCCGCCTGCGCGTCGTAGCGCCAGGGTGAAGGGCCCGCCGGCAGGTGGACGCCGCCGAGCCAGCGCTCCGGGCGTCCTTCCCACTCCCGCTCGCCGGCGAGGATCGCGCGAGCCTCGCCGCCGACCGGCAGCGCGGCGAGGTAGTCGAACGCGATCGCGTCGCCCAGGAACGGTCGCTCCTCCTGCCGCTGGCTGGCGAGGAAGGCCTCCGCCGGCGTCCGTGCGCCGTCGGCCACCGCCTGCAGCAGCGCGCGCTCGGTGCGGTTCAGGCCGCTGCCGCACCAGGGAAATTGCTGGATGTGGCGGCGCGCCGCGTCCGCGAAGACCGTTCCGGGCGCAAGCGTCTCGAGGCCGCGCGGGTCCGGAGCGCGGAAGGCGCCCCAGAGCTCGCGCGCGGCGGCGACCTCGTGCTCGGCGATCCGGTCGTCGGCTTCCATGCGGTCGCGCAACCCGCGCTCGGTGAGCTCGGCCACGCCGACGAACTCGTCGGTGCCGACGAGCGCCAAGCGCGCGTGACCGGGCGGGACGCGGTCGAGGATCTGGGCGAGCTGCAGGACGTCGTAGAGGTCGGAGTCGAACCACAGCACGATCTCCTCGCCGCCACTGAGCGCCGCCGCCAGGCGTTCGTCGCGCTCCGTCATGTCGGCCAGTGCGGCGCGCTCGCTCGCCCAGCCGCGCGCCGCGATGAAGCGGGCGCGCTCGGCGCGCATACCGGCTTCGTCACGGCCGGCGGGGACCGGCCCTTCGTGCAGGGCATCGCGCCACGGGAGAACGTCACCCTGCGCGCCGGCATCGCGCAGGCGTCGGGCGGCGCTGTCCCCGTTCGTGACGTGCAGCACGGCCGCAGTGTTGCGCACGATCGCGTGCAGTGGTGGAGGCCGTCCGAGCCGACGCCGACACTCCACGGGCAATGCGTCGCCTGCCGTTCCTCGTGTGCGCGCTGACGCTGCTCGCCGCGCCACCCTCCGCACCCGCGGCCGGTCCCGGCACGGGTGGATCCAGGGCCCCCTCCTTCGCGGGGGGAGCGACATATGGGCAGCCGCTGCAGAAGCTTCGCCGCGCGCGCCGGCTTCCCTCCCGCCCCGTCGCGAGCGTTTTCACCGTCGCGCCCGCGACGCTCGAGGCCGGCCGCCCCGCGACGTTCACCTTCCGCGTCGAGGGCCGGATGCGCACGGTACGAGTGCGGATCGAGCTGACCCGCGCGGGCGCCTCGGCCCCGGCCAAGCGGCTGCGGCTGGGTTACCGGCGCACCGGCATCCGCCACGAATACGTGTGGACGCCCGCGGACGGCGATCTGCCCGCCGGCGACTACACGGTCACGCTGCGGGCGTTCCACGACACCGGCCACGGGCTGCACAGGACCGCGAAGGCGTCGGGCCGCGACCGGCTCAGCGTCCGCGTCCCGCCGCCTCCGCCGGTCGCTGTCACCGGCGTCTTCCCGGTGCAGGGCGAGTACAGCTTCGGCGGCGAGGCGGCGCGGTTCGGCGCCGGGCGCGACGGACACGTCCACCAGGGCCAGGACATCACGGCCGCCGAGGGCACGCCCCTGGTCGCTCCGGTCGCGGCGACCGTAACCTGGGTCGCGTACCAGACGGGGGGCGCGGGCCACTACGTCGTGATGCGCGGCGGCGACGGCCGCGACTTCGTCTTCATGCACCTCCTCGGCGGCTCGGTCGTGGTCGCCAAGGGAGCCCTCCTGGTGGCCGGCGCACAGTTCGCGCAGGTCGGCAGCACCGGCTCCTCATCGGGCCCGCATCTGCACTTCGAGCTCTGGCCTGACGGCTGGTATTCGTCGGGCGATTCGAAGCCGGTAGACCCGCTCCCGCAGCTCATTGCGTGGGCGGGGACGCGCTAGCCTGTTCGCGCCCGGCGAGATAGCTCAGTTGGTAGAGCACACGACTGAAAATCGTGGTGTCCCCGGTTCGAGTCCGGGTCTCGCCATCGGAAATTGCCTGCAAATCGCAATTTCCTTCCTTCTCGCTGTATGCCGGTGAAAAGGCAGGAAAAGGCAGACGTCTGCCCATTCGCTCAGACCGAGGGCCAGCAAGCCCGTCGGTAACGGGCGACTCGACGCCAGGCGTACACGATGCGTCGTGCCGAGGAAGAGGCGCTCGTCGCCTTCTTGGCCCCGCCGGTCGATCGACCGGGCCGCGAGTCAGCGTTAGCCCGACCCGATCAGACCGAGCGTGCGGCCGCGAGCTCGAGCGGCACGACGTA
>Ga0126306_10000443_pt1 | contig 18958 bp, 15 predicted proteins | sample Plot27_FD_92592 | JGI IMG/M metagenome (GOLD analysis project Ga0126306, IMG submission 92592) | Serpentine soil microbial communities from UC McLaughlin Reserve, CA, USA - Plot27 | ecosystem: Environmental > Terrestrial > Soil > Grasslands | place: USA: UC McLaughlin Reserve, Lake County...
ACGCCGGCGTCGGCCAGGGCGTCCGCCCAGGCCCGCGCGCCCAACTCGGCGTAGCGGCCCTCGCCGAAGCGCTCCTCCCAGTGGGTGGAGTGGGCGTCGCCGGGCGTGCGCCAGCGGTCGAGGAACTCCTCGGTGGCGCTGCCCCAGCCCACCAGCTCGGCCAGCAGCGGGCCGGCGGAGGCGTCGCCCACGAGGGCGGCGGCGCCGGCGTCGCCGCCCGCCGCCTCGTCGGCGCTGCCGGGGCGGCCGGTGCGGAGGTCGGCCGTGACCACCAGCGCCGGCGCAGCGCCCGTCAGACCGGCCCGCAGGGCGCCGAGTGCGGAGCGGACCGACCCGTTCACGTCGAAGGCCGGGCAGCCGGGGTCGAGGGTGAGGGCGGCGTGCACGGTCGTGGCGTTGGCCTTGTCGAGGTAGGCCGGCGCCACGGTGGAGAACCACAGCGTCGCCGGCCGCACCCGCGGGGCGTCGCGCCGGGCCAGGCGGGCGGCCTCGACGCCCATCGTCGTCGTGTCCTCGTCGTAGGAGGCCACGGTGCGCCGGCCCCGGCCGCCCCCGGCGCCCGCCACCGGCCGGATGGCCGCGCGGTCGAGCCGGCGGTACGGCAGGTGGGCGCCGATGCCCAGGATCCCCCGTGACGTGCCCACTGACATGCCGTCACCCTAAATCGTTCCGTCGAAAATAGGCAAAACTGAACCGACCGGAAAGGTCGTATATGAACATCGGCGATGTCGTGAATGAACGCGCCCGGGCGAACGGCCGGCCCCTCGACGGGGTGCGGATCCTCGCCGCAGAGCAGATGCAGGCCCTGCCGTTCGCCACGCAACTGCTCGCCCGGCTCGGGGCCGACGTCGTGAAGGTCGAGCACCCCGACGGCGGGGAGTCCGGCCGGGGCGCACACCCGGCCCTGACCGACCCCGCCGGCCGGCGCGTGGGTGCCACGTTCCTCCGCAACAACCTCGGCAAACGCAGCATCACGCTCGACCTCAAGCACCCCAGGGGGCGCGAGGCCTTCCTGGCGCTCGCCCCCCGCTTCGACGTGGTGTGCGAGAACTTCAAGGCCGGGACGATGGAGCGGCTCGGGCTCGGCTTCGACGCCGTCGCCGCCGCCCATCCCACCGTCGTCTACCTGTCGGTGTCCGGCTTCGGGAACCACATGGAGCCGTGGGGCGATTCGCCGTACCAGGCGTGGCCCGCCTACGCCTCGATCGTCGAGGCGATGTCCGGCATCTACGAGTACCGGCGCGAGCCGGGACGCCGGCCCCGCGCCAACCCCGTGGGCGCCTTCGGCGACATCAGCGCCGCCCTGTTCGGCACCGTCGGGCTGCTCGCCGCCCTGCGCCAGCGCGACCGCACCGGCACCGCCCAGCGGGTCGACGTCGCCATGCTCGACGCCGTCGTCGCCATGACCGACATCGTCGTGAACTTCTGGTCCATGGGCGTGCGGGGGACGATCGAGGACGAGGTCCGGGCGGTGATCGACACGGTCCCGGCGTCCGACGGGCACGTGGTCGTCCAGGTCGGGCGGCTGCACCAGTACCGGGCGCTGGCCGGCCTCCTCGACCGCCCCGAGTGGCTCGACGACCCCCGCCTGGCCGACCACGCTGGGTGGGCCGAGCACTTCGACGCCCTGGTCCGCCCGGCACTCGAGGCCTGGGCGAAGGCCCGGACCCGGCAGGACGCAGCCGAGGCCCTCGGCCGGGCCGGCCTCGCCGCCGGGCCGTGCCTGACGGCGGCCGAGGTCGCCGCCGACCCGCACCTCGACGCCCGCTCGATGCTGGTGGCGATCCCGCGCCCCGACGGCGTGGGGGAGCCGGTGCTCGTGCCGGGCAACCCCGTGAAGCTCGCCGGCGTGGCCGAGGGCCCCGAGACCCGGCCGCCCTGGCTGGGCGAGCACACCGACGAGGTGCTGGCCGCCGAGCTGGGGCTCACCGCCGCCGAGCTGGCCGACCTGCGCGCCGACCGCGTCATCGGCTGAGCGCCGCGCCACCCGCCATGCCGCGCCCACAGGCCACACCGACCATCCCGACCACCCCCGACCACAGACGGAACAGGAGGGCGACGCCCATGCGACGCCGAGGTACGGTCACCGGATGAGCGGCGACACCGCCGTGGAGGCCCAGCTCACCGCCCGCGAGGAGGGCGGCGTGCTGTGGCTGACCCTCGACCGGCCGGAGGCCGGCAACGCCCTGACGCCGGCCCAGCGCGACCGGCTCGTCGGGCTTCTCCAGGAGGCGAGCGCCCGGGTCGCGACCCGCGTCGTCGTCCTGACGGCCACGGGCCGCCACTTCTGCACCGGCGCCGACCTGCGGGCGTCGCAGGGCACGCCGACCCACCCCGACGGCGTCCCCGAGCGCGTGGTCGGCGACATCGGCCGCGTCATCGCCACCGGCGCCCAGCGCCTGGTCTCCGCCGTCCTCGACTGCGAGAAGCCGGTCATCGCCGCCGTCAACGGCACCGCCGCCGGCATCGGCGCCCACCTGGCCCTGGCCTGCGACCTGGTCCTGGCGGCCGAGGGGGCGCGCTTCGTCGAGGTGTTCGTCCGCCGCGGCCTGGTGCCGGACGGGGGCGGCGCCTGGCTGCTCCCCCGCCTCGTGGGCCTGCAGCGGGCCAAGGAGCTCATGTTCCTCGGCGACGCCCTGAGCGCCGCGGACGCCGAGCGCTACGGCCTGGTCAACCGGGTCGTCCCCGCCGATGACCTGGTGGCCGAGGCCACCGTCTGGGCGACCCGCCTGGCCGCCGGCCCCACCCGGGCGCTGGCCGCCACCAAGGCGCTGCTCAACCGCTCGCTCGACACCGACCGGTCGTCCGCCTTCCGCGAGGAGGCCCTGGCCCAGGAGCTCAACATGGCCACCCACGACGCCAACGAGGGCGTGGCCGCCTTCGTCGAGCGCCGCGACCCCGCCTACCGGGGCTGGTGAGGAGGACGACCGTGGGCACCACGCCCCCCGCGACCACCGCCGTCCGCTACGGCCAAGCCGACGGCGTCGCCGAGGTGACGCTCGACCGCCCGGACGTCGGCAACGCCTTCGACGCCACCATGCTCGACGACCTCGACGCCGTGTGGCGCCACGTCCGCGCCGACCCCGAGGTGCGAGCGGTGGTGCTGACCGGCGCCGGTGAACGGGCCTTCTGCACGGGCATCGACCGCAGCCTCATCCCGGAGGAGGAGTTCGACCCGTACACCTACGACGACCCCGGCCGCCGCCTCGGCCCCAAGAGCCAGGGCGTGTGGAAGCCGGTGGTCGCCGCCGTCAACGGCATGGCCTGCGGCGGTGCCTTCTACCTGCTCGGGGAGTGTGACGTGATCGTGGCGTCGCGCACGGCCACGTTCTTCGACCCCCACGTCACGTTCGGGATGACGGCCGTGTTCGAGCCGCTCCTGCTGCTGGCCCGCATGCCGTTCGGCGAGGTGCTGCGGATGGCCCTCGTCGGGGCGGCCGAGCGCATGTCGGCCGAGCACGCCCGTTCCGTCGGGCTGGTCTCCGAGGTGGCCGAGCCGGACGAGCTCGCCGAGGCGGCCCACCGCGTGGCGGCCGCCATCGCCGCCCAGCCGGCGGCGGCCGTGCAGGCCACGCTGCGGACCGTGTGGGCGGCCCGCGACCTGGCGCCCCGCCAGGCGTCCGACCTGGGCAACCTGTTCCTGAAGCTCGGGACGTCGGCGGAGGCCCTGGCCGAGGGCAACCGGCAGTTCACGTCGGGTCGGCGCCAGGAGTGGCGCCTCCGCTGACGGACGCTCGTCGCGGCCCCCGGGCCCGCGGCCGCTCCGGGCCCCGCGTGGTGGGAGCTCCCGGGCGACCGGCGGGCCGCGGCCGGCTCAGGCCTCGGTCTCGGTGACCTCGTCGGCCGGGTCGTAGTGCGAGTAGAACTGCCGCGCCCAGCGCCGGTGCTCGATGATCGGCCGCTCGGACCGGGTCAGGACCGGCCGGGCCTGGTACACCTTGTTCTCCCAGATGGGGATGTCCTGGCTGACGCCGTCGCAGAACTGGTCGGCGGCCTGGACGGCGGCCTCGGGCCCGTTGGCGGCGGGGGCGGTGAACACCCAGCGGACGTGCACGCTCTCCTCGTCGATCGGCGTGGTCGACGACAGGAACGTCACGTAGCCCTTCACCCGGATCACGCCGAGGCCCAGGCCGAAGCCCTCGCGGACGAAGGTGCCGTCGAGGCCGACCGCCCGCTTGTAGGTGCCCTCGACGTGGAACTCGTCCTCGGGGATGGCGTCGGTGCCGTGCACGTAGCGGAAGTGGGCGTAGTCGACGTTGTTCTCCGCCATGTCCTGCGCGGCGGCGGCCACCTCGAAGTCGCGCACCACGGCAGCGGTCCACTCGGGGTCGGCGAACTCGCGCACCTCGGGCACGTCGTAGAACGGCGCCTCGTCCTCGGCGTGGTACCACGCCCACACCATCCCGTTGCGCTCGAGCGTCGGGTACGCCCGCGTGGCCGCCCGGGCCGGGATGCGCGTGGCCGTGCCGTAGGGGATCTCGACGCAGGCGCCGGACGTGCCGTCGAACGACCATCCGTGGAATGGGCAGCGCAGGCAGTCGCCCTCGACCTTGCCGCCCACGCCCAGGTGGGCGCCGAGGTGGGGGCAGTGGGCGTCCACGACGCGGGGCTCGCCGTCCTCCGTGCGGTAGAGCACGAGGTCGCGCCCGAAGTAGAAGAGCGCCCGGACCTCGCCCGGGCCGAGGTCACCGGCCTCGGCGACGACGAACCAGCCGTTGGGGACGGGGAACGGGAAGCGGCGACCTGCCCGGCGGGTCACGCGGACGCGCTTCTGGCGGTCGAACAGCAGCTCGCGGTCGCGTGGCATCGGGAGCCCGACGGGAAGCCCCGCCGTCGAGGGGGCGGCGTCGTTGACCGTGACCACCCCGAGCGCCTCGTCCCAACCTGTCATCGGACCCCTCCTCGCTCCAATATCTGAAACCCTATCGGAAACTATGGTTCCGTGGTGGGGAGCTCGCGCTCGTGCACCTCCGTCGCCGCCCAGGCGTCGGTGGGCGCCACGGGCGAGGGCGAGCGGAGCACGAGGTCCTCGACCCCCACGTCGGGGTGGGCCAGCGCCACGGCGAACGTGGTGGCCAGCGTGCGGGCCACCCCCTCCGGCGTCATGAACTCGGCCTGGAGCTGCCCGTGGCGGCCCCAGTGGCCGAACGCCTCGGTCAGCTCGGCCTCCCCGAAGCCGGCGCCGAACCCGGTCGGGAACGTCTGGCCCACGGCGACGCAGGAGAACCGGACCTCCGGCACCTCGTGCCGCCACGACCGCAGCGACGCCTCGAGCGCGGCCTTGCTCGCCCCGTAGGCGCCCAGGCCCCAGCGCGGCGAGCGCACGGTCTCCGACGACAGGACGGCGACGATGCCCCCGGGCGCCATGCGGCCCACGGCCGCCCGGACCAGCTCGTTGGCCCCGACCACGTTGGTGGCGAGGACCGAGCGCCAGTCGTCGGCGTCCGTCTCGGCCAGGGGCCGCAGCGGGGCGGCACCGGCCGAGTACACGACCAGGTCGAGCGGGCCGATCAGGGCCGTGGCCTCGGCCACCATCCGGGCGCAGCCGCCGTCCTCGCAGGCATCGGCGACCACGGCGTGGCCCCCGCCGGCCTCGGCGACGGCCTCCTCCAGGCGGTCCTTGCGCCGGGCCGCCAGCACCACCCGGGCGCCGTCGCCCACGGCGGCCGCGGCCAGCGCCCGGCCGATCCCGGCAGACGCCCCGACCACGAGCACCGCCCGTCCCTCCAGCGAGACGCTCATCGGCTTCCCTCCCCCTCCGCCGGGCCGGCGGCCGCGGGCTCGTACGTCCAGGCCACCACCGGGCCGGCCACCTCGACCATGTGCGCCATCTGCCGCCCGTCCGTGCGGACGTCGGCGGCAGCGACCCGGGCGGGGGCCCCGGCCGCGACCCCGGCGGCGAGGAGGTCGTCGAGCCGGGCGGCGTGTTCCTCGGCCCCGAGCCCCGGCCCGTCGGGCGCCCACTGCTCGACCGGCAGGGCGACGCCCCACCGGGCCGCGGCCTCCACCACGGCCGCGGTCGCCTCCGCGGCGTCCCGCCCGGCGGGCGCGCCGACATCGCCGGCACCCCCTGCATCGGGGGCATCGCCCGCGTCGACCACGGCCAGCGCGGGGCGGCCGGGACGGGCCCGGCGGGCCACGGCGACGCAGGCGGCGGCGAGGCCGTGCGCCCCGGCGCGGGCCGGGACGACGGCGCCGCCGAGCGCCGTGGTCGGGAACGTGCGCGCCACCCAGAAGCCGGCGGTCCCCGGGTCGGCGGCGACCAGCCCGCCGGCACCGAGCGCCCGCGAGTAGGCAAGCGTGACGCGGCTGGGCGGCAGCGGCCCGGCCACGGCCGTCCAGCCCTCCTGGGTCACGCGGGCGAGGTCGGGTCGAAGTGGCGGGACCTCGGGTACCGCCCTGCCGCGGCCGGGGGCGAGCGCCTCGGCGGCGGGCCCGAGCGCACCGGGGGCCAGGGTCACGACCGGGCACCCGTCCCACCCGCCGCCGGGGACCTCCCGCGGGTCGAGCCCGGCGGCGACGAGCAGGTCGGCGTCCGCCAGGCCGCCCCGGGTGAGGTCCGCGGCCTGGAGCCCGACGGTCGCCAGGTGGTGCCGGCTGCGCCAGTCGAACACGCCCTTGGCGCCCCACGTGTTGAGCACGCCGAACCCGCCCGCGGCCGCCAGGGCGTGCAGGCCGGGGACGAGGGACGGCTCGGCCACGCCCGGCCCGACCAGCACGGCCGGCGCCCGGGCGGCGTCGAGGTGGGCCACCGCGTCGGGGCCCGGGGCCACCCAGCGGTCGACGGCCTCGGGGCGGGTGAGCCGGAGGCCCGGCGCCGGCGCCGCCGGGTCGAGGGCGAGCCGGAGAGCGGCGACGCCGTCGGCCGCCAGCCGCTCGGCTAAGGCCGGCAAGCAGTCGACCAGCCCACCGGTGTCCTCGACGACCAGTGGGGCGGGTGCGGTCACTCCGGCCGGGGCCGGCCGCAGGGGCAGGACGCCGGGCGTCAGGGCGGCCCGGCGGTCGAGGACGGTGAGCGTCCCGTCGCCGGCGTGGACGGCGCACCGGGACCGGTGCACGAGCAGGTGGGCCTCGGCCAGCAGGCCCGCCACGGCGGGGTCGTCGGCGACGGCCACGGCGAGCCCGGCCAGCGGGCGACCGTACGTCGCCTCCACGCCGAGGAGGGCCAGCCCGCGCCCGACCACCCCACCGACGGTGGTGACCGCAGCCCCCGGCGGGGCGGCCGACTGCGGCCGCGCCGCCGCGGGCGGGGACGGGGTCATCGGGTCGTCGTCGCCTCCGTGGCGTGCCGGGCCAGGCCGGCCTTGAGGACCTTGCCCACCTCGTTGCGGGGCAGGGCGTCGACCGGCTCGAAGCGGACCGGGACCTTGTACGGGGCCAGGTGGCGGCGGCAGTGGGCGGCGAGGGCCTCGGGCTCGGGTGTGGCGCCCTCCCGGCCCACAACGAAGGCCCAGGGCACCTCGCCCAGGCGGTCGTCCGGAACGCCGACGACGGCGGCGTCGGCGACGGCCGGGTCGAGGCGCAGGACCTCCTCCACCTCGGCGGGGAAGACCTTGAGGCCGCCGCGGTTCACCATGTCGGACAGCCGGCCCTCGATCCAGACGAACCCCTCGGCGTCGATGCGGGCCATGTCCCCGGTGCGGAACCACCCGTCGGCGCTCAGCCGGTCGTCCAGGTCGGCGCCCCCGGCGTAGCCGGCGGCCAGCGCCGGCGTCCGCAGCCACAGCTCGCCGGCGCCCCCGTCGGCGGCGTCGTGACCGGCCTCGTCGACGACCCGGGCCGTGACGCCGTCGTGGGGCCGCCCGATCGAGCCGAGCTTGTCCTCGCCGTGCTCGCGGGCGTCCGCGGCGTTCCAGCCGATGACCTCGCCGCCGATCTCGGTCTGGCCGTAGCTGTTGAGCACGGCGATGCCGAAGCGATCCCGGAAGCGGCGGGCCTGCAGCGGCGACAGCGGGGCGGTGATGCTGCGCACGTAGCGCAGCGGGGCCAGGTCGCCCACCTCGTCGGGGGCGGCGTCGGTGAGCATCGCCATCGCCGCCGGCGGCAGGACGGTCGAGCGGATGCCGTGACGGCGGACGAGGGCGGCGAACGTCGCCGGCTCGAACCGCTCCATGAGCACGACGGGTGCGCCGACCCGGAACGCGAACAGGACGTTGTAGATCCCTGCCCACAGCGACAGGGACACCGGCACGAGGTTGGGCATGGGCGCCCGGGCGGGAGCCGCCGTGGCGCCGCCACCGCTCGCGTTCCCACTCCCGCCCCGCAGCTTGCGGATCACGCCGTCGAGCAGGTCCGTCACCCCGGTGTGGGTGAGCAGGACGGGCTTGGGGCGGCCGGTCGTCCCGGAAGTGAACTGCACGAGCGCCACGTCGTCGCCGCTCAAGGCCACCGGGACCGGCGGCCCCGGGCGGGTGGTCACGCCCCCCTCCCCCACCACGACGACCGGCAGGCCCGGGAAGCGCTCGGCCCCGGCGGCGTCCCCGACGGCGGCTCCCGGGGCGACGGAGGCCCGAACGTGGGCCACCTCGTCATCGGTCAGGCGGGGGTTGACCGGGACGTGGGTGGCCCCGGCCCGCCAGGTCCCGAACAGGGCGGCGACGGCGTCCGGGCCGTTGGGCAGCATGACGGCGACGCGGGACCCCGGCCGGACGCCGGCCGCCACCAGTGCGTCCGCCACCGCGGTGGCGCGCCGGCGCAGCGCGGCCCGGTCCCACGCCTCGTCCCCGGCGTGGACGGCCACGACAGCGCCGTCGTCGGCGGCGTCGCCGTCCGGCCCGTCGGGCGGGAAGAGCAGCTCGGCGAGGCTCACCTCGCCGGCTCCCCCGCCGGCGCCGGCTCGGCCTCCTGCGGGCCCAACGGCTGCCACCGCGGCTCGCGCCCCTCGGCGAAGGCGGCCGGCCCCTCCGTCTGGTCGGGGTGGCCCCACACGGACACGAGGTCGCGGGCGCCGGACCGGCACGCCTCGGTGAGGCCGGCCTCCAGCGCACCCCACAGCGCCCGCTTGGTCGCCGCCATGGCGGCGGGCGAGTTCCGGGCGACCTTCTCGGCCAGCTCCTGGGCCGCCTCCCGCAGGCGCTCCGGCGGGTCGACGACCTCGCTGACCATGCCCAGTTCGTAGGCCCGCTGGGCGGACATGCGCTCGTGACGGCCGACGAAGGCCATCCGCATGACCGCCTCGGCCGGCATCTTGCGGATGAGCCCGATGGCCTCCAGCGACACGACCTGGCCGACGGAGACGTGCGGGTCGAAGAACTGGGCGTCGGACGCGGCGATCACGATGTCGGCGTCGGCCACCCAGTGGAAGGCGCCGCCGGCGCAGATGCCGTTGACGGCGGTGATGACCGGCTTCGTGACCTTCTGGTGCCAGGCGGTGAAGTGGAGGTCGAACTCCTCCATCGACCGCCGGTAGCGCTCCATCCCCAGGCCGTCGCTGGCGATCTGGCGGACGTCGACGCCGGTCTGGAACGCCCGGCCGTTGCCGGTGTGGACGATGACCCGGACCTCGGGGTCGGCGTCCAGCTCGCGCCAGGCTGTGGCCAGCTCCTCGCGCATGGTGGAGTCCATGGCGTTGAGCTGGTCGGGGCGGTCGAACACGAGCCACCCGACCGGCCCGCGCCGCTCGACCTGCAGCGTCGTGTACGTCGAGTACGAGCCCGGCGGGACGGTGTCGGTCACGGGGTCCTCCTGGGGGGTGGGCGGCGCCGGCGGGACGGGGGCCGGGCACCATCGACCCGGGCCGGGGCCGGAGACGTCGTCGGCCAGCGGCTCCCAGCGCGGCGGGCGCCGCTCGGCGAAGGCGGCCGGGCCCTCGGCCTGGTCGGGATGGCCCCACATGGCCACCGTGTCGAGGGCCCCGGCCCGGCAGGCCTCCGTGAGGCCGGCCTCGAGCGCTCCCCACAGCGTCCGCTTGCTGTGGGCGAGCGCGGTCGGCGAGTTGCGGGCGATGGCTTCGGCCAGGGCCTGGGCGGCCGCCTCCAGCTTCTGCGGGGCGACGACCTCGCCGACGATGCCCAGCTGGTGAGCGCGGTGGGCGTCCATCCGCTCGTGGCGGCCGGTGAGCGCCAGGCGGACGACCGGCTCCATGGGCGAGGTCCGGGCCAGGGCTATCGCTTCGAACGCGGTGACCTGCCCGACCGACACGTGGGGGTCGAGGAACGTGGCCGTGGAGGACGCCAGCACCACGTCGGCGTCGGCGACGAAATGGAGGCCCCCGCCGGCGCAGGTGCCGTTGACGGCGGCGATCACGGGCTTGCGGACGCCGTTGTGCCAGCCGGTCAGGCGCAGCTCGGCCCGGCGGGTGCGGCGGGACTGGAGCCGCAGGGCCTCGGGGTCCCGAGCGAGCTGGGCCACGTCGAGGCCCGTCTGGAAGGAGGCCCCGGCGCCGGTGTTCACGATGACGACGACGGCGGGGTCGGCGTCGAGCTCGGCCCAGGCCCGCTCCAGCTCGGCGAGCATGGTGGCGTCCATGGCGTTGCCCACCTCGGGCCGGTCGAACACGAGCCAGCCGACCGGGCCCCGGCGCTCCACCCGCAGGGTGGCGTAGCCCACCGTCAGCTCCGCGGGACGTCGTGCCAGGGCGCGTCGCGCCACGGGTCAGGCTCGCGGGGCAGTCCGAGCACGCGCTCGGCCACGATGTTCTTGTTCACCTCGGTGGTGCCCCCCTCGATCGTGTTGGCGCGGCTGCGCAGCATCCCCTTCACCTCGAACGGAAGTCCGGCGCCGTAGGCAGCCGGCCCACCGGCGTCGCCGCCCCCTCCGGCGGCGTCCCACGCCATGGCGCCGGGGCCGAGCAGCGCGGTAGCGGTCAGCTGGATGCGCTGGTTGAGGTCGCCCTGGTGCACCTTGCCGATCGAGCTCTCCGGGCCGGGCGCCCGGCCGGCCCGCAGCCCGGCGCGCACGCGCTCGTTGGTCCAGCGGCGGACCCTCTCCTCGGCCACGAGGGCCACGACCCGCTGACGGACGAGCGGGTCGTCCCAGCCACCCGGGAGGCCGGCGGCGGACCGGGCCCGCGCCAGGCCGACGAGCCGGGCCGCCCCGGAGCCGCCGATGCGGTCCACGCCGCCCGAGCCGGCCCCGGACACCATCTGGCGCTCGCCCGACAGGGTGGCGTTGGCCACCCGCCAGCCGTCACCGACGGCCCCGACCCGCTGGTCGTCGGGCACCCAGGCGCCGTCGAGGAACACCTCGTCGAAGTCGACCTCGCCCCCGATGTGGCGCAGCGGGCGCACGTCGACGCCGGGCTGGTGCAGGGCGACGAGGAAGTAGGTGATGCCGCGGCGCTTGGGGAGTCCGGGGTCGGTGCGGGCCAGCAGGACGCCGTAGTCGGCGAGGTGCGCCCACGTGGTCCACACCTTCTGGCCCGTGACGCGCCAGCCGTCGCCGTCGCGCTCGGCCCGGGTCGCCAGCGAGGCCAGGTCCGAGCCGGCGCCCGGCTCGCTGAAGAGCTGGCACCACGCCTCGGTGTTGCGCACGATCGGCGGCAGGTACCGCCGCCGCTGCTCCTCGGTCCCGTGGGCGAACAGCGCCGGGGCAGCCAGGTTGAGGCCGAGCGGGTTGAGCCTCCCGAGGTTGAGCGGGCGCAGCTCGGCCTCGACCGCCCGGGCGGCGGCGGGCGACAGCCCCAGCCCGCCGTAGTCCACCGGCCACGTCGGCGCCACCAGGCCGGACGCCCCGAACACCGGGTACCAGGCCTTGTAGTCGGTGCGGGAGCGGACCTCCCGCACGGCGGCCGGCCCGCCACGGGCCGCGGCCTCCCGCCACGCCGCGGGCACGTGCTCGGCGGCCCAGACCCGGGCGCGGGCGGCGGCCACCTCGGGCGGGTCCTCCGGGGACACGGGCGGGCGAGCGGTCTCGGCGTCGGCGGTCGTCACGGCGTCACCGCCCGGCGAAGCGCGGGCCGCGCTTGTCCCGGAAGGCGGCGAGGCCCTCCCGGAAGTCCTCGCTGCGCGACGACAGCTCGAGCGCCAAGGCCTCGTGGTGCAGCTGGTCCTCCAGGGTCTCGGTCCCGCCCGACCGCAGGAGCCACTTCGTGAGGCCGAGGGCGACCGTGGGGCCGTTCGCGAGCCGGTCGACCAGCTCGACGACCTCGTCGTCGAGCCGTTCGGCGGGGACGGCCCGGTGGACGAGGCCCCAGTCCGCCGCCTCCCGCCCGTCGAGCCGGCGGCCGAGCAGCAGCATCTCCCGGGCCCGGACGGTGCCGACCGCCCGGGGCAGGAGCCACGTGGCCCCCGCGTCGGGCGTGAAGCCCCTGTCGGCGAACGGCTCCCACAGGCGGGCGTCCTCGTCGACGACGGCGAAGTCCGCCGCCACGGCGAGCTGCATGCCGATGCCGGCGGCCCAGCCCTGCACCCGGCACACGACCGGGACCTGCACGCCGAGCACCAGGGGGATCAGCCGGTGGGCCAGCGACGGCAGCCGACGCTGGATGCTGCCGACGCGGGGGCGGCGGGGTGGGGCGCCGTCGGCCGCCGGGGCGTTGCGGGCCACGATGTCGGCCCCGCCGCAGAAGTGGTCGCCGGCGCCGGACAGCACGACGCAGCGCACCCGCTCGTCGCGCCCGGCGGCGTCGAGGGCGGCGACCAGGCCGCCCACCATCGTGTCGTCGAGGGCGTTGCGCTTGGTCGGGCGGTCGAGCTCGAGGCGCAGGACCGGCCCGTCGAGCGTCACGCCCAGCCCGGGCGCGGGCGCGTAGTCGGCGTCGGGGGCGCCGGCCGGCGCCGGCGGGGCGGGGGTATCGCTCACCGGTCCGCCCAGGCCGTCCCGCCGGCGAAGCCGGCGGCGATGGCGTCGAGGGCGGCGGGCAGGTCGGTGGCGCCGCCGGGCGGGCCGGGCAGGCGCACCGGCCCGTGGTGGCGGCTGGGCAGCAGCACGGTGGCATGCCCCGGCGTGGTGACCTCGCCGCGTTGGTTCTCGGCCACGAGGTCGAGGTCGACGGCCGGGCGGTCGCCCTCGGCGAGGTACGTACGGGTGACAGTGCCCCGCAGCCACTGGGTGTCGCCCACGTAGTTGAAGCGCCGGAACTCGCAGTCCAGCCGCCACAGCCAGGCGTCGTCGCCCATCCAGTCGGTGAGAGGTGGACCAACCACGTCTCGCGCATCCGGCCGTAGTCGAACGTGGTCGGGTTGCCGGAGCGGCGGGCGAACTCGGGGTCCCAGTGGGCCCGCTGCATCACGTCGGGCACGTTCTGGGGGTCCCGGTGGAAGAAGCGGGGGATGCGGCGCCGGTTGGCGGCTCCGAGGCGCAGGGGTGCCACGCCGTAGAGCCCCATCCCCATCCCGACGTGCCAGCACACGATGTCGGTGACCGTGAGCGGCCCCTTCACCATCGGCCCGACCGTGTCGCCCTCGGCCACGTCCTCCCACCAGCGCGGCTCCGCGCCCCGGGGGCCCTCGGCGGCGTACTGGGCCTCGATCTCGGCGATCTGGTCGTCGGTGTAGGGGGCCAGCTCGACGTCGTCGTACTTCTTCGCCTTCCGCGCCTTGGACCGCTCGGTGCGGATCATGAGGCGGTACTGGGCCGACAGCAGCGGGCCGTCGGCCTGGCGGAACACCTGCCCGGTCCACTCGTGGACGGCCCGCTCGGCGAACGAGCTGGGCTTGTCGAGGACGCCCACCAGGGCGTTGCGGCGGGTGACCCGGGCGCCGGGGCGCAGTGGCTCCCACCACTCGCGGGCGCTCGCGCTGTAGAAGGCGTGGACCCTGCGCAGCGGGTCGCCGCGCATGAGCTCCGCGTGCTCCGGGGCGACGCGGGTGACCTCGTCCTCGCCGATCAGCGTGTCGCCGCCGACCAGCGGAGGCGGGGCGATCGGGCCCTCCCAGCGGGTGCCGGCGCCGTAGCCGGAATCGCACCACAGCGGGTTGTCGTCGCCGTACGCCTCGGCCACGTGCCGGAACACGTCGGTGGTCAGCTCCGTGTAGTGCGGCGGCTGCGGGTGTGGCTCGGGAACGCCGACACGCGCCCGCAGCCGGTCCACCGCCTCGTCGGTGATCCGGCCGACCTCGGCCTCGGTCGTCGCCATGGCGCCCCCTCGTCGAGCCAGTCGAGCGGTGCTTCAGCACTTTGAACCGCCGCTCAATCCGTGACGAGGTGACTCTAGGTCACATGGGTCACGCTGTCAGCCGCCGGGCCGCTGGAAGGCGCCCGTGACGATGTCGAGGAAGGCCCCGAGCGGCATGCCCTCGGCGGGCGCACTGCCGTTGGTGGGGCCGATGGCCGGGTCGAGCAGCTGGTAGGTGGCGACCATGCCGCTCATGAGACGGGCGAGGACGTAGGCGTCGCCGTCGCGCACGTCGCCGGCCTGCTGGCCGCGGCGGAACACGCCGGCCTGCACCTGCATGGCCCGTTCGAAGTTGCCGCGGAACCCCTCGAACACCGACAGGGGCGGCAGCGAAGTCGAGGGCGACGACCGCAGGTACAGCCGGGCGAAGTGCTTGTGCTCGCGGAAGAACTCGACCTCGAGGGCGACGAGCCGGCGGACCTGCTCGAGCGCGGGCTCGTCGCTGCCCGCCACCGCCTCCATCTCCGGCAGCAGCTCGGCCCCCCGGCGCAGGAACACCTGGAGGAACAGATCGTCCTTGTTGTCGAAGAACGAGTACACCGACCCCACCGAGAACTCCGCCCGCTCGGCGACCTCCTTGAGCGTCGTGTCGTGGAACCCCTTGGCGCCGAACAGCTCCTCGGCGGCGTCGAGCAGCTGGTTCCGGCTCAGTTCGTGGTGCTGCTGGCGCCGCTGCTCACGGCGGCTCGTCGCCTGGGCCATCCGGCGACCTTAGCGGGATCCGATGAATTGAAGCTACGTTCGGCCGGATGAACGAGGCGTCGGCCCCCACAACGACCGCCCCTGGCCCCGCCCGTCCGCCCGAGGGCGACTGGCTCGGGACGCCATACCTCCGCCTCGAGCGGCAGGGCCCGGTCGCCGTCGTGACCGTCGACCGGCCCGAGGCCCGCAACGCCATGACCCCGGCGATGTACTTCGGCGTCCGCTACGCGGTCGACCGCGTCAACGCCGACGACGACCTGGCCGGGCTGCTGCTCACCGGGACCGGCGACGTGTTCGTCCCCGGCGGCGACCTGGGTGGCGACAACCCCGACGGCTGGGCCGACCTGCCCCGCTTGCTGGGGATGGACAACACACCGTTCGACGCCATCCGCCGCTCGCCCAAGCCGGTCGTGTGCGCCGTCAACGGCGTCGCCCAGGGCGGCGGCCTCGTCATCGCCATGCTGGCCGACGTGTCGGTGGCCAGCGACCGGGCCACGTTCCGGGCGCCCGAACTGCTCCGGGGCATCGCCGACACCTACTACGCCCAGGTCCTCCCCCGCCAGGTCGGCCCGGCCCGGGCGCGCGACATGCTGATGACCGGGCGGACCGTGACGGCGGCCGAGGCCGAGGCGTGGGGCCTGGTCGCCCGGGTCGTGCCCCACGACGACCTGCTGGCGGCGGCGCACGACGCCCTGGCCTGGTGCTGCCGGACGGCCCCCGACGCCCGCCTGGCGGTCAAGCGGGTCCTCGACGCCTACTACGGCCCGTACGACCGCATGTCGATGGACGCCAGCCTGGCGGGGCCCGAGCCGGTCGAGGGCTTCCGGGCGTTCGCCGAGCGGCGCTCGCCGCACTGGGTCCCCGAGCCGTTCCGCCGTCCCGGCCGCCTCTGAGCGGCCGGCACGGCCGAGGGGCGCCGCCCGGCCGCTCACACCTCGTCGAGGGGCCGGCGGTCGGACTCGTCGGGCTGGCGGCCGATGCGCAGCGGCGAGAGCGGGGCGTCGACCAGCAGCTGGCGCAGCCAGGTGGCCCCGAGCCGGCGCAGCGTTGCCCACCACCCGGCCAGGGGGCCGGCGCCCTCGACGGCGTCGAGCCACGCCCGCTCGGCGTTCCCCCACGTCGGCCAGTCGGGCAGGGCCCACAGCAGGATCGCCTCGGTGTCGGCCCCCATCGCCACCCGGAAGGCGCCGACCGACTCGGCCCCGACCGCGTCCCAGGCGGCCACGCCCTCGTCCCGGACGGCGTCGAGCAGCGCCGGGGCCGTGCCCGGCGGGACGGTCACCAGCTCGTGGGCGTAGGTCGTCCCCCGTACGCCATCGGCGACGAGGGCGCCGATCGGGCGCGTCCACGGGGCCGGCACCACGATGCGGTCGACGCCGCCGCGGCGCAGCGAGGCGGCCGCCGCCCACCACTCCGCCAGGGAGTCGTCCTGGGCGCCGGTGCCGACCAGCTCGTGGGCGAAGTTGGCGACCAGGCCGTCCCAGCCGTCGAGCTCCCACATGTTGACGACCTCCGGCCAGCGTCCGGTCGAGCCCACGGTGGCCCACACGCCGTAGCAGAGCTGGTTCCGCTCCGCGCGGGCCACCGGGACCCAGTTGGCCGTCATGTGGTGCATGTAGCGCGACCGGTTGTGGCCGATGACGTCGACGAACTCGTGGATGTAGACCTTGCCGTTCACCGGCGCCCCAGCCCCGGCCCCGACCCCGGTCCCGGCGCCGGCGCTCACGACGACGCGTTCGACGGCCACTCGGGCCGGTGGTAGCCGTCGAAGCGCAGCGCGCCGCCGCGCAGCTCGCGGATCGTGAGGAAGTCGCCCTTGTAGCCCTTGCGGTCGTGCGGGCCGAACTGGATGTAGGTGCCCGGCCCGCCGTTGGTGGCCGGCATCCAGCGGATGCGCTCCATGCCCTCCTTGACATGCCGCGGCGTCGGGATGGCGGCGTTGCCGATGCCGTGGATGGCCACCCGGGCGGTGTCGTAGGCCAGTGCCACGACGACGTTGCGGGTCGACCGGCCGAAGCGCTTCTCGAACCGGGCGACCATCGCCTCGTAGTTGGGGTTGGCCCCGTCCTCGCCCAGCTGGTCGACGCCGTGCCAGCCCTCCAGGCCCTCGGCCCACTTGTTGCTGTTCGAATAGAACATGAACGCCGTGCCCATGACCCGGGGCGGGTCCCACCCCAGCTCGGCCAGCGCCGACGCGAAGTGGACCGTGGCGTAGCCGTACCCGCCGTAGTACAGGCCCTCGACGCCCAGGTCGCGCATCATCGCCAGGTCGTCGCGCAGTCCCTTGGGGTTGGGCTCGAGCTTCACCTCGCGCACGACGGTGACGCCGAGCGCCGCGGCCGCGTCGCGGAAGTAGTCGGCGTAGTCGCGGCCGGACGAGCCCTGCTCCCAGAACGAACCGACCCGCGTGATGCCCCGGGCGGCCAGCCACTGCGCGCACATCACGCCCTCGGTCGGGATGTCGCCGTTGGCCACCGTGAAGCAGTACTCGGAGGCGAACCTGTGGGCGCCGGTCCAGCCGATGCAGGCCACGCCCAGCTCGTTGGCCGTGTCCTGCAGGACCAGCGAGTTGTCGGAGATCATCGGGCCCAGCACCACGACGCAACCCTGGTCGACCAGCCAGCGGTAGCCGTCGATCACCTTGCGGTAGTTCTCGCGCGGCAGGCCGCGGGCGTCGGCGATGACCAGCTGGATCGGCCCCCGGGCCCACACGCCCTCGTTGAGGGCGTCCTCGATGGCCAGGATCGTCGGGTCGATCCAGTCGGCCAGCAGCTGGTTGAGGTCCATGTCGATGAGGATCCCGACCTTCACCGGCTCGAAGGGGTCGCCCTGGGTCTGCACGCCGCCGGTCGGCGGGTAGATCGTGATGCCCTGGACGGCCCGGTCGGAGGCCGAGCCGCCGCCCTGGTACCACGCCGAGCCCTCGCCCCCGCGGCCGGTCAGCCACGCCTCGGTGCCGTGCGTGACCGACGAGACCGCTCGGTCCGGCTCGGCGATGCCAAGGTCGACCGGGGCGGGGAACATCCGCTCCGCGTAGGTGTGGCCGTCCGTCATGTGGCTCCTCCCCTCGCTCGCGCCGCCGGGCGGAAGCGCAGTTCGATGCATTGAACTACAGTTCACAGTCTCGTACCGCAGTTCGTCAGGGGGAACCGTGCAGGTATCCGAGATGACCTTCATCAGCGTCGACGACCACCTGGTCGAGCCGCCCCACCTGTTCGACGGGCACATCCCGGAGCGGTACCGCGACAGGGCGCCGCGGGTGACCCGTCAGCCGGACGGGTCGGAGGTGTGGGAGTACGAGGGGACGAAGATCCCCAACATCGGCCTCAACGCGGTCGCCGGCCGCCCCAAGGAGGAGTACGGCATCGAGCCGACGGCCTACGCCGAGATGCGGAAGGGCTGCTGGGACGTCCACGAGCGGGTGAAGGACATGAACGCCGGGGGGATCCTCGGCTCGATGTGCTTCCCGTCGTTCCCGAGCTTCAGCGGCCGCCTGTTCGCGGCCACCGAGGACAAGGGCCTCGCCCTCGCCGTCCTCCGGGCCTACAACGACTGGCACGTCGACGAGTGGTGCGGCTCGTACCCGGGCCGCTTCATCCCCATGGGCCTCCCCGTGCTGTGGGACCCGCAGCTCGCCGCCGACGAGGTCCGCCGGCTGGCGGAGAAGGGCGTCCACTCGGTCACGTTCACCGAGAACCCGGCCACGCTGGGCTACCCCAGCTTCCACAGCGACCACTGGGACCCGTTGTGGCAGGCCTGCGTCGACACGGGCACCGTGCTGTCGATCCACCTGGGCTCGTCGGGCCAGCTGGTCGTCACCGCGCCGGACGCGCCCATGGACGTGATGATCACGCTGCAGCCGATGAACATCTGCCAGGCCGCCGCCGACCTGCTGTGGTCCCGGGTGCTCAAGCAGTTCCCCGACATCCGCATCGCGCTGTCCGAGGGCGGCACCGGGTGGATCCCGTACTTCCTCGACCGGCTCGACCGCACCTACGAGATGCACCACCGGTGGACCGGCCAGGACTTCGGCGACAAGCTGCCCAGCGAGGTCTTCCGCGAGCACTTCCTGACGTGCTTCATCGCCGACCCGGTGGGCATTCGCCTGCGGGACATGATCGGCCTCGACAACATCGCCTGGGAGTGCGACTACCCCCACTCCGACTCGTCGTGGCCCGAGGCGCCCGAGGAGCTGGCCGC
>Ga0126306_10000444_pt1 | contig 18943 bp, 19 predicted proteins | sample Plot27_FD_92592 | JGI IMG/M metagenome (GOLD analysis project Ga0126306, IMG submission 92592) | Serpentine soil microbial communities from UC McLaughlin Reserve, CA, USA - Plot27 | ecosystem: Environmental > Terrestrial > Soil > Grasslands | place: USA: UC McLaughlin Reserve, Lake County...
AGCCGAGGCCGAGGTCGTCGAGGAATTTGTCGCGCACGGGCCCGGTGAAGCCGATGGCGAGCAGGACGAGGTCGGTCTCTATCTCGAACTCCGTGCCCTCGATGGGGATGGTCTTGCCTTCCTTGCGCTCGGTCCTGACGGCGTGCATCCGCTCGACGTGGCCGTTCGAGCCGGAGAAGCCCCGGACCGCGACGCTCCATCCGCGCTCGCCGCCCTCCTCGTGAACCGGGTAGGTGTGCAGGATCAGGGGCCAGTCCGGCCACGTCAGGTGGTCGGGGTTCTCCGGCGGCTTGGGCCCGTGCGTCAGCACCTTCACCGACGCGCAACCCTCGCGGTGCGAGTTGCCGAGGCAATCCGCGCTCGTGTCGCCGCCGCCCAGGATGACGACGTTCTTGCCCTTCGCGGAGATCTCCGGGACGGCGTTGACCGGCAGCCCCGCCACCCGGCGGTTCTGCTGCACGAGGTAGTCCATCGCGAGGTGTATCCCCCCGAGCTCGCGCCCCGGCGCGTCTATGTCGCGGCCCTGCAAGGCGCCGACGCCGAGGACTATCGCGTCGAAGTCCGCCTTCAGATCCTCGGTCGTAGGGTCGTGGCCGACGTAGGCGTTGGCGCGGAACTCGACGCCTTCTTCCTCCATGAGGTCTATGCGCCGGTCCACGACCCATTTCTCGATCTTATAGTCCGGGATGCCGTAGCGCAGCAGCCCCCCGATCTTGTCGTCCTTCTCGAAGACGACGACGTGGTGACCGGCCCTGTTGAGTTGCTGGGCCGCGGCCAACCCCGCCGGGCCGGAGCCCACGACCGCGACCCTCTTGCCGGTGCGCATGTGGGGCGGTATCGCCGTTACCCAACCCTCGGCGAAGGCGCGGTCGATGATGGAGAGCTCTATCTCCTTGATGGTGACGGGCTCGTCGTTGATCGCGAGCACGCACGCCGCCTCGCACGGGGCCGGGCACAGCATCCCGGTGAACTCCGGGAAGTTGTTGGTCGCGTGCAGCCGGGCGATGGACTCGTGCCACCTGTCGCGGTAAACGAGGTCGTTCCAGTCCGGGATCAGGTTCCCCAAGGGGCACCCCGTGTTGCAGAACGGCACCCCGCAATCCATGCACCTTGTGGCCTGGCCCCTGAGCTCGTCGTCGGGCATCGGCTCGTAGAGGGAGCGGTAATCTTGCACGCGCTCGACCTTGTCGCGCTTCGGCGTGGGCTTGCGTCCTATCTTCAGAAATCCCTTCGGGTCCCCCACTACTTCACGACCTCCAACTCTGCCTCCTGCCGCTCCTGCAACACCCGCTTGAGGTCGTTGGGCATGACCTTGACGAACCTGGGCAGCATCTCCTCCCAGTTATCCAGAACCCGTCTGGCGACCGTGCTCCCGGTCCACTCCAGGTGCCGTTCTATAAGCCCGCGCAGCGTGGCCACCGACCCACCCTCGACCGCCTCGAGCCCGACCATTTCCCCGTTGCACAGCTTCTCGAAGCGATCTTCCTCGTCCAGAACGAACGCGATGCCGCCGCTCATCCCCGCCGCGAAGTTGCGTCCGGTTGGGCCGAGCACGACCACCATCCCGCCGGTCATGTACTCGCAGCCGTGGTCCCCGACGCCCTCGACGACCGTCTCGGCCCCGGAGTTCCTGACCGCGAAGCGCTCCCCGGCGTAGCCCCGGAAGTACGCCTCGCCGCTCGTGGCCCCGTACAGCGCCACGTTGCCGACGACGATGGCCTCTTCGGGCGTGTAGCCGACGTCCTCGGGCGGGGCGACGGCGAGCCGGCCGCCCGAGATGCCCTTGCCGACGTAGTCGTTCGTCGTTCCCGAGAGCTTGAAGGTCACGCCCCTGGCGAGCCAGGCGGCGAAGGACTGGCCGCCGACGCCCTCGAAGTCTATCCGGATCGTGCCGTCCGGCAGCCCCTCGGAGCCGTACCGGCGCGCGACCTCGCCCGAGAGCATCCCGCCCACCGTCCGGTTGGTGTTCCGGATCTGGACCCGCAGACGCACAGGCTCCGCGTCCTCCAGCGCGGGCTCGCAGCTGTCGATGAGCTCGTTGTCCAGCGCCCCGCCAAGGCCGTGGTCCTGCGTCTCGGCGTGCCTCACGGCCACCCCGTCCTCGGCCTCGACCCTGTGCAGTATCTCGGACAGGTCCACGCCCTTCGCCTTCCAGTGCTCGATGGCGTCGCGCATCTTGAGCTTGTCCGCGCGCCCGACCATCTCGTCGAAGGAGCGGAAGCCCATCTTGGCCATGAACTCCCGGACCTCCTCGGCGAGGAAGAAGAAGTAGTTGATGACGTGCTCCGGCGTGCCGGTGAACTTCTTGCGCAGCTCCGGGTCCTGCGTGGCGATCCCGACCGGGCACGTGTTCAGGTGGCACACGCGCATCATGATGCAGCCCGTGGCCACCAGCGGCGCCGTCGAGAACGCGAACTCCTCCGCCCCCAAAAGCGCGGCCACCACGATGTCGCGGCCCGTCTTGAGCTGGCCGTCGGCCTGCAGGATCACGCGCCCCCGCAGACCGTTCTTGACCAAAACTTGCTGCGTCTCGGCGATGCCGAGCTCCCACGGCAGCCCGGCGTGCTTTATCGAAGACAGCGGCGACGCCCCCGTGCCGCCGTCGTGGCCGGCGATGGTTATGTGGTCGGCCTTCGCCTTGCTGACCCCGGCGGCGACCGTCCCCACCCCGACCTCGGCGACGAGCTTGACGCTGATGTCGGCGCGGGGGTTGGCGTTCTTGAGGTCGTGGATGAGCTGCGCTAGGTCCTCGATGGAGTAGATGTCGTGGTGCGGCGGCGGGGAGATGAGCCCGACGCCGGGGGTGGAGTAGCGCACCCGCGCCATGTCCTCGGAGACCTTGTGCCCCGGCAGCTGCCCGCCCTCGCCGGGTTTGGAGCCCTGGGCCATCTTTATCTGCAGCACGTCCGAGTTCACCAGGTACTCCGTCGTCACCCCGAAGCGGGCGCTCGCGACCTGCTTTATGGCGCTGCGCCTGCGGTCGCCGTTCTCGTCCGGGGTGAACCGGGCCGGGTCCTCGCCGCCCTCGCCGGTGTTCGACTTGCCGCCGATGCGGTTCATGGCGATGGCGAGGGTTTCGTGCGCCTCTTTGGAGATCGAACCGAACGACATCGCGCCGGTCACGAACCGTTTCACGATCTCCCGCGCGGGTTCGACCTCTTTCACGGGTATCTGCTCTTGCCGGAAGTCGAAGAGGCCGCGCAGGGTCGAGAGGCGTGCGCTCTCGGAGTCGAAGTGGTCGCTGAACTGCTTGAAGGTCTCGAAGGAGCCGGTCTTTACGGCCCTTTGGAGCGGCGGGATGCTCTGCGCGTTCCACTGGTGGTATTGGCCCTGCATCCGGAGCTGGTACTCGCCCCCGATCTCGAGCTCCTCCGCCCCGTCCTCGAACGGCGAGAAGGCCTTTTTGTGGCGCTCGAGCACCTCGCGCTCTATCGCCGCGAGCGTGACGCCGCCGATGCGCGAGGCGGTGCCGGTAAAGTGCTTCTCTACCAGCTCGGCGTCCAGCCCGACGGCCTCGAAGATCTGGGCGCCGCAGTACGAGAAGAGCGTCGAGATGCCCATCTTGGAGATGACCTTCAATAGCCCCTTGCCGACGGCCTTGACGTAGTTATTTGCCGCCTCCTCGGGGTCGACCTCGGGGGAGATCACACCATCCCGCGCCAGCTCCTCGATGCTCTCGAACGCCAGATACGGTGACACCGCCGTAGCCCCGTAACCGACGAGCAACGCGAAGTGATGGACTTCTCTGGCCTCGGCGGTCTCGACGACGAGGCTGGTGCTGGTCCTGATGCCGACGCGCACCAGATGATGATGCACGGCGGCCGTCGCGAGCAGGCTGGGCATCGGGGCCTGCATCGGGCTCACGCCCCGGTCGCTGAGGATCAGGACGGTCGAACCGCCCCGCACCGCGCTCTCGGCGTTCTCGCACAGCCGGTCGAGCGCCCGCTCCAGCCCACCCTCCTCCCCGGCGGTAAAGAGCGTGCTCAGGGTGGCTGCGGCGAACGGCTCGGCGTTCAGTTGCCGCAGCTTCTCGAGCCCGGCGCCGGTGAGAACGGGGCCGTCGAGCAGGAGGCGGCGGCAGTGCTCGGGGGTCTCGTCGAAAAGGTTGCCCTCGGGGCCCAGGGACATGTTCAGCGACATCACGAGTTCTTCGCGCAGGGGGTCTATGGGCGGGTTGGTGACCTGGGCGAAGAGCTGCTTGAAGTACGAGAACAGCAGTTGCGGCTTCTCGCTGAGGACGGCGAGCGGGGTGTCGGTGCCCATCGAGCCGTCCGGCTCCTTGCCGTTCTGGGCCATCGGCGCCAGGATTATCCTCTCGTCCTCCAGCGTGTACCCGAACGCCTTCTGCCGCTCGAAGAGGGACGCGGCCTCCGGGCGCTCCCCGTTGGGCGAGACCTCCGGCAACTCGTCGAGATGAACCTCCCCCTCCTCGACCCAGTCCCCGTAGGGCTGGCGCTCGAACAGCGTCCTCTTGACGTCCTCGTCGTGCAGCAGCTCGTTGCGCTCGGTGTCCACGACGAGCATGCGTCCCGGACGCAATCGCCACCGCTCCACGATCTCCGCGGGGTCCACGCGCAACGCGCCGTCCTCCGACGCCATGACCACCCGGCCGTCGCGGGTGACGATGTAGCGGGCGGGCCGCAAGCCGTTGCGGTCCAGCGTCGCGCCGACGACGCGGCCGTCGGTGAAGGCCACGGCCGCGGGACCGTCCCAGGGCTCCATGAGGGCGCTGTGGTACTGGTAGAACGCCCGGCGCTCGGGGTCCATGAGGTCGTCGTTCTCCCACGCCTCGGGCATCATCATCGCCACGGCGTGCGGCATCGAGCGGCCGGCCAGGTGGAGGAGCTCCAGGGCGTTGTCGAACATCGCCGAGTCGCTCTGGCCCGGCGATATGACGGGCGATAACTTCTCTATGTCGTCGCCGAAGAGCGGGGACTGCAGCCGCGCCTCGCGGGCGCGCATCCAGTTCACGTTGCCGCGCAGGGTGTTGATCTCGCCGTTGTGCGCCACGTAGCGGTACGGGTGCGCGAGCTCCCACGAGCCCAAAGTGTTCGTCGAGAAGCGTTCGTGGACCAGCGCGATCGCGCTCTTGAACGCCGGGTCCCTCAGGTCGGCGTAGAACCGCTCGAGCTGCTGGCCCTTGAGCAGCCCCTTATAAACGATGGTCCGCGACGAGAGGCTCACCACGTAGCAGCTGTTCGACTCCTCGACGGCCTTGTGGAGCCTGCGCCGTATCACGTACAGCTTCCGCTCGAACGCATCCTGGTCTAAATCTTCGTCTGCCCCCAGGAAGAACTGCCGGATGCGCGGTATTACGCTCCTGGCGAGCCGCCCGACCTTCGACGGGTCCACCGGCACGTCCCTGAAGCCCAGGAGGCGCTGCCCCTCCTCTGCGGCGACGCGCCCCAGCTGCTCCTCGCACACCAAGCCTTCGCCCTCGTCCCGCTCGAAGACGATGCCCACCCCGTAGCGGCCCTCTCGGGGCAGCTCGAAGCCCAAAGGCTCGCATTCTTGCCGGAAAAAGGCGTCCGGGATCTGGGTGAGGATGCCCGCGCCGTCACCGGTGTCGGGGTCGCTCCCGCTCGCGCCGCGGTGCTCGAGGTTTACCAGGATCTCCAACCCCTCCTCGACCGTCTGCCGCGTCCGGCGCCCGTCTACCCGCGCCACGAACCCCAGCCCGCACGCGTCGTGCTCGTATGCTGGGTCGTAAAGGCCGGTCTTGGGGGTGGTCAACTCGCCTCCTCAGCGCTACGGGGTACAAGAGCAGCCCACTTTTTACACGAATACCCGCCAAAGCACAAGCGGGTAGCAAATCGATGCATACTAGCACCGGACAAGGTTCCTGTAAACCGGCCCGCGGGCCAAAGCGGAGACCCGGGCTAGAGCTCTTCCAGGGCCCTGCGGAGGGTTTCTTCCTCTTCCAGTAGCTCCGCGAGGCGCAGGCGTAGCTCCGCGGCCTCTGTCTCGACCTCGGCCAGACGCAGGGACAGCTCGCGCTCCTGGGCGGCGGTTTCGGGGTCGCGCCGTTTGGGGCGGTAGCGTTCGCGGATGTTCTTCAGGCGTTCACTCGCGTTGCGACGGAGGCGTTCGCGGTCGGCCTTGAAGTCCTCGCCCCCGAGGTACCTCAGGCCGCGCCTCACGCCCCTGTCGGAGAGCAGATCGGCTAGGATCTCCGCCGAGGTGTTCTTGAAGTCCTTGTTGTTCCTGTCTTCGGACACACAGGCTCCTTTCTCGCTACCCGTATTGTAAACGCGGTCGCAGGCAAAGGTTGAGCGGCGGTGCTCCCGCGACTACCTCCAGCCCGAGTCGTTGCTCGCCCGGGACGGTTAGACGTCGAGCCTCGAACGCCGGTCGCGGTTCAGGAGCAGCATCCCGCCGGAGGACCGCATCCCGAATCTCTCGTAGAAGGGTTGCAGGTTTGGATCGCACGTGAGGGAAACCGCGTAGTGGTCGTCCAACTTCTTCAGCATTCGGCGGACCAGCTCCGAGCCGATGCCGCGCCCCCCGTAAGCCGGGAGCACCTGCAGGGAAGAGACGAAGGCGCACAAGACGCCGTCGGAGATCGCGGCGACGAAGCCGACAACAGCCCCGCCCTCCTCGTCGAGGGCCAGGACCACGTGGTCGCTCCCGTCGAGCATTTCGAGGCACGTCTCCGCAGAAAGCGTGTCGGGCCAGCCCGCGAGGAAGCCTCGCAGGTCTTTGGCGCCGACGCCTGCCGCCGAATCCGTGTAAAAGGTTCATTCCACGCATGCCCCCTAGACGAACTGCTTGTACACCCCGATGTTGGAGGTGTCGCGCACGCCCAGAGCCTCCTTGAGTTCGTTGAGGGTGGCGCCGCGGCGGAGCAGGCGTACGGCGAAGGTGTGGCGCAAGATCATGGGTGAGACGCGAAACATCCCGACCTGATCGCACCGCTTCCAGATGGCGTTCTGCAAGGACTTTGAGGTCGCCACCGGCCTCGCCGCGCGGCCCACTATCAACTCGGGCGTGTCGTCCTTGCGCGCGTCGAGGTAGCGCCGCAGGAGCGTCACCGTCTCGTCGGAGAGGCGGCGGGCGCGCGGGGCGAGGTGGGAGCCGGGGCCGCCGAGCTGCACCTGGGCGGCGTCGAGGTCCAGGTCGGAGCGCAGCAGACCCCGTATCTCGGAGACCGTCACGCCGGTGTCGAGCATCAGCCGGATCACGGCGGCGTCGCGCAACGCGTCGGGGGCGTCCTGCGGGAAGGAGAGGAGCTGCCCGGCCTCCTCGTCCTCGAGAAACGTTATTTGCTGATCCAGCGGCTGGTGCACGGGCTCTATGGGGTCGAAGTCGAGCGCGGCGTCCGTGCCGGTCCTCACCCAGTCCAAAAAGCGCCGCACCGCCGCGTCCTTGCGGTAGACGGTAAAGCGCTTGCGCTTCCCCTCCAGGAGGTGGTTGCGGAACGCCATCACGTCGCCCACGCGGACGTCCTCGATCTCGGAGACCTTCCTCTCGGCGAGGAAACGACCGAACTCCTTGATGTCGGCCTCGTAAAACTCGGCGGTCCGCGGGGATGTCTCTGGATCTTCGCTTAAGTATGCGCTAAAGTCCAGTATAAGGGGCAGTACCTCCACGATGCTCATTTTAACCGCAAACGCGACGCGTCTCCCCGACGACGCCCGCCCGCGCCCGAGGAGGGGCCATATACGTTAAGAACGTTTCTTTCTCGGTCCTCGTGCCGGCAACCCTGCTTGCCCTGTTAGCGGCCCTCTTCTTTTTCTCCCAGGCGGCCTCCGCGGAGCTCCGACCCGGCGAAGAACCCGGCGCAGGGCCCGGCGTGCGGGGCGGCGTGGTCGGCGTGCCCGTGCTCCCCGGCGAGCCCGAGGCCGCCCCCCCCGCCCGGGAGCAGCAGGCCGCCCCGCCCGCGCAGGAGGAAGCCGCCCCTCCCGTACGAGAGGAGGAGGAGCAGGACCCGAGCAGCAAGCGGCTCGCGCTCACCATACCCAAGCTGGGGATGAAAAACGTCTCCCTCGGCGACTCCCCAGACCAGGCCGTCCTGGACCGCGAAGGCATCGTGCACCTCGGCGGCACCGATTTCCCCTGGAAGGACGACTCGAACACGTACATCGTCGGCCACGCCATAGGCTACCCCGGCGGGCGCGTCCCGGAGGCCTTCCGCCACCTCGCGGACCTGCGCGACGGCGACCGCGTCACCCTGCGCGACGCCGACGGCGAGAAGTACCGCTACCGCGTCTACGAGCGCCTCCTCGTGGACCCCACCGACATCTGGGTCACCGAGCCGGTCGAGGGCAAGGACAACATCGTCTCCTTACAGACCTGCTACCCCGAGCCGACCTTCGAGAAGCGCCTCATCGTGCGCGCCGAGCTGATCGAAGAGGGCAAGGGGCTCTCGGCCGCCAGCGGCGGGTAGAGACCTCCCGGGGTCAAACCCGGAGGCCGGATCGCAACCGGTCGTGGTCGCTCGGGTCCGACGCACGACATGTACCGGACGCCACGGATTGCCCCACGATGAGACAAGCCGAACGCTAAAAGCCGGCGGCCGAACGCTATAATTCCGGCGATGTTCAGGAGCTTAACGGTCTCGTTGCTGCTGGTGTCGCTCGCGCTGTTGGGGCTGGCGGCCTTGCCCGCCTACCCGCGCACGGAGACGGCATCGGTGCAACTGCACCCGACGGAGCTCGAGACCCCACGGACGCTTCTCGGGGAGAACCCCGGCGGGGAAAAGGCAGATCCCGGGCGCCAGGCGAGCGCCAACGCTGGTGCCGGTAGCGGCGGGACGATGACGCTCTCGGTGCCCAAGCTGGGGCTGGAGGACGTGGCGGTGCCGACGGCGGACAGCCAGGTAGCGCTCGACGAGGAGGGCATCATCCACCTGAAGGACTCGGGGGTGCCCTGGCAGCAGGACTCGAACACGGTGATCGTCGGCCACGCCATAGGGTTCCCGCGCACCAAGTTGACCTACGTCTTCTACGAGCTCGACAAGATGGAACCGGGGGACGAGATCGTGGTCCGCGACGAGGAGGGCAAGGAGTACGTCTACGAAGTCTACGACAGGATGACCGTCCAACCCGAGGACTACTGGGTAACCTACCCCGAACCGGGCAGCGAGATCATCTCGCTCCAGACCTGCACCCCCATCCCAACCTTCGAGAACCGCCTCATAGTGCGCGGGGAGTTGGTGAGCTAAACCTCCACGCGCGGCGGCCCCGCTTCTATGCGCCGGCGCAGATCGTCGGGCTCGTTCGAGGGCGTCCACATGGATTCGATCCACCACGTCGCCCCCGCCTCGGCGTACGGCCGTACCGTCTCCGCCGCCCGCGCGGGGTCGCCGCCCGGCGTCATCCCCTCCCAAACGATGTCGTAGTCTCCGGCCGCCTCCCTGTTCTCCTCGACGTACTCCCTCATCGCCCGGATGTCGTCGGGCTTGACGCCCGGTTCCGTCGCCGTCCCGCCCGCCTTGGCCGCCAGCAGGCCGTCGTAGCGCAAGGCGCGCCGCATGGACCTCTCGCTCGGCCACGCGCCCACCACCCAGATCGGGATGCGAGGTTTTTGGATCGGGGGCGGCAGGAACGTCATCTCCTCCAGCCGGTAATGTTCGCCTTCGTAGGAGAACGGCTCCCCGCTCCACAGTCCCGTCAGGATCTCCAACCCCTCATCCAGACGCCCGGCACGCACCTTGCGGTCCGTCGGCTCCCCGACCTTCGAGAAGCCGCCATCGTCCAGGGCGCCCAAACCCACCGGCAACACGAGCCGGCCCCCCGACAGGTGGTCCAGGGTCATAGTTTCGCGGGCGAGCTTCCAGGGCCTGCGGCGGGCCGGCGGGGTCAGGATGGCGCCCAGGCGGACGCGCTCGGTGCGCATCGCCATCGCCGCCATCACCACCCACGGGTCGTAGGTGTCCATGCCGCCGACGCAGATGCCGTCCCAGTAAAAGACGCCGTCCCAGCCCGCCGCTTCGGCCTCGCGGGCGAGTTCGGCGATGGCACGGGGATCGCCGTTCGTGACGATAAAGCCGTAACGCACGCGTACCTCCTCCGTCGCGGGCGGTTATCTCAGAAGGTGGCGTTCGATCAGGTCGTGCGAGGCGTTGATCTCCGCGGTGATCCTCTCGGCCCGCGCCCGCTGGCCGGGTTCCACGAACCTGTCCGGGTGGTGCCGCTTGACGAGATCCCGGCGCCTCTTGTTTACGGTCTCTAATGGGTCGCCGGGGTTGAGCCCGAGCCGGTGGTACGCGTACAGCACCTGCGGCGGATACCTCCGGGGCACGAAGGGCGACGCGGCAGCCCTCCACGTAGCGCCCGACGAGCGGTCCGCGGAGGCACGCTCCCCGCCGTTCTCTTCTTCGGCGGCGGCGCGCTCCTCGGCGGCTCGCCACTCCGCGGCCCGCCACTCCGCGGCGGCGCCCCGCCAGGCGGCCCCGACGGCGCTCTTCAGGGTCTCGCCGCGCTGACGAAGGGGGCGGACGGTCTCCCTGAAGCGCTCGTCACCCACGTCCGAGACGAAACCCCGGGCCAGGCGGCCCAGGCGTCGGCCCAGGCTCACCGCTCGCCGGCGTCCTCGGGACCCGTGAGGGGACCGGAGCGCCGGATCACCCGCGTCTCGTCGGCGTCGTCGTACGGCTCCATGACGCGCGTCTCGTCCACGGCCTCGGGCGGAAAAGGCGCCTCCCGGTGGTCGGCGGTCTGCTCCTCACGATCGGCGGGCCGCGTCCACGGCGCCCTACGCGACTGAGAATCCTCCGCGCCGGCGGCGGGAGGCCCCTCGTGATCGGCGGTCTGCTCCCCGGGTTCCGCTACGGCGGGCGCCTCGGCGTATTCGTCGGGGAAGCCGAAGAAGCCGCGGACCTGTCTGATGTCCTGCAGGCCGGAGTTGGCGCGCGAGATCCTCTCGTCCTCCTCGGTGACGCCGTTGTCGCGGGCCTCGCGGGCCTTCCTCATGTCCTCCTCCAGGGAGCGCAAGACCTCCTCGGTCCTCTGCTTCAGCTCTTCCTGGCGGCCGCGGGCGAGTTCGATCTCGGACCTCAGCCTGGTCTCGCGGGCGCGGGTGGAGCGTTCGAGGTCCTCAAACCTTATGCCGGCGGCCACGAGAGTGCCGCGCACGATGCGCACCGCGCTCTCGCGCGAGACGTCGGGCGGCAGGTCTTTGATGATCTCAGCCGCCCGCTCGACGGTGAAGCCGTGCGGGTGCTGCTCGACCTCGCGTGGCTCCTCCCCCGCCGCGCCGACCTCCCGCGGCGAGAAGACGCGGGTATCGTCGTCGCCCCCTTCCTCCCCAAACATCCTGGTGAAAAACCCCCTGCGCTCGGTCATCGGGCGGTCAGCCTTTCGGTCAGCTCATCCGTCGGGCCCATCTCGTCTAGACCGCGATTAATCTCGTCCAGGCTGCGGCGGAAGTAGGCGACGCGCTCCTTGATGCTCACGAGCCCCGATTCCAGCGCGTACGGCGACAGGCCCGGGTCCAGGGAGAGCAGGTCGCCGCGCAGGTTGCCGAGCATGCTCTCGATGCTCTCTAGCTGCGCGTTGACGGCGCCGATGGCTCGCGGCATCCCGTCGCACGCCGCGAGCTCCCCGCGCCGGCCCTCCAGCGCCGCCTCGAAAGAGGCTCGCAGCGCCGAGTCGTCCTGGATCGTCCGGATCTCACCCTCCAGGTCTCGGATGCGCGCGATGATGGCCCGCCGGTCCACGCCGTCCAAATGCCGCCTCAGCGCCGCTCGCCGACGCGCCAGCAGCGCGGCGGCCCCGACCTCGTCCACGATGGTATCGAGGTCCTCCGCGAGCAGCGGCCCGTACTCCTCGGGCAGCGTCTCCCAGCTCTGCAACAACCCCTCCTGCAGCGCCGCGAGCCGCTTCATCTGCGGCGCCGCGATCCTGTCCTCCCGCGCCACCCGCGAGAGCTCGCGCACGTTCTCCCGCGCCCGACCCAACAGCTCCTTGCGCGCGTTCCCCTCCCGGTCCAGCAGCCGCCGTGCCGACGCGAACGCCCCGATCCCGAGCAGCACCACGAGGGGCCACGATTCGGCCGAGACGGCCACCGCCCCGAGCCCGGTGAACGCGCCCAGGGGTGCGAACCGGTAGAGGTACCGCGAAGGCCCGCCGCGACGCTTCCTGCGCACGCCCGCCTTACTTCCCCTCGCCCGGGCCGCCGCGTTCGGCGCGGCGCTTTTGGAGGGTGGGGACCTCGTCGGGCTCTTCGGGGAGTTCGCCGTTTTCGAGGGGGGCGGCGGGGCGAAGTCCCATCTGGACCTCCATCATCTCCAGCTCGCGTTCGGCGTCCACGCGTTTGAGGTCCATCTCGACGTCGGCGATCTGGCGCTCCGTCTCGCTCGTGCCGAGCTCGCCGACGGCCTGGGCCTCGTAGGAGGACTGCCTTATGGCCTGTCGCGCCTTCTCCAAATCGCGGCCCGAGTCGGTCAGCGAGATCCTGGCGCGCGCCTCGTTGGCGGAGCGCAGGGCCCTGGAGCGCTGGTGCTCTTCCATGAGGGCGGCGCGCTCGCGCACCACGTCGTTGTAGCGCCGCTCTTGCTCGCGGAACGCCCGCTCCATCTCCTCGGAGTTCTTGCGCGCCTCCGCGAGGCGGCCCTCGATCTCCGCGAGGCTCGCCTCCGCGTCCTGCTTCTGCTGTACGAGCTGGATCGCGGCCTCCCGCTGCCCGCGCGAGGTCAGCTGCCTGGCCTGCATATCACGGACCTGGACGAGCTTGGTCTTCTCCACGACGTCGCTGGAGAGCATCTTCTCGTAGGCCATCGTCTTGGCCGCCGCGACCTGCAGCTTCTTGAGGTTGTCCAACTCATCCTGGACGGCGTTCTCCAAGAGTATCTCGGGGTTGCGTTGCTCGACCCCGCTGAGGAACCTCCCGAAGAAGCCCCGTACCGCCCTGGTAAACCTTCCCATCAGCGCCGCTACCCCCCGGCAAAAGACTACCTGTCGTCCGAGCGTACACTCGATAGCGCCCGCTCGATTATAGCATTGGTACGCGCCAGCCCCGGTCTGGGTTTCAGCGGGCGGCGGGGAACGAGGGACCCTGCCAACCGCCAGCGGCGTCGCGGCCGGCGAGGACGATGGCGCTGGGGCTCTCTATTTCGTAGGCCGCCTCGAGCGCGTTGCCCGCGGCTACGAGCAGGTCCCCCGCCGACCTCGCGTCGCGCGGGTAGGCCGCCGCCCCGGCCCGCGTCTCGTCGGCCCCCAGGGAGCTGGCCGCGGCCAGCGCGCGGCGCGCGGCGCTCTCGATCGTCCGCTCGTCCGCACCGGAGAGCACGATCCCAAAGACCGACCCCTCCCCGAGCAAGAACGGTTCCCCGATCCTGGCCTGCACCCGCTCCATCAACAGGTCCAGGTCCTCGACCTCGCGCCCCGGGTCCACCAACACCACCGCGACCCGCGCCCCCCGCCGCGCCTCGAGCTCCGCCGAGACCCTCTCCAACAACATCGAGCCGTCCTCGTCGAGGGCGTACGCGTCCTCCGCGCCGCTCCGGCCCCGGCACGCGGCGAGCGCAAAGGCGCCCACCAGCGCGAACACCGCGAGCCGGAAGAACACCAGCGCCGGCCCGTCGTTCCCCTCGACCTCGTTCAACACGTCCGGGAGCATCGCCAGGGCGTAACCGACCAGCACCGCGCCCTGCACCAGCAGCCCGGTGCTCCAGCGGAACCCGGCCAGCGCGGGGGCGAACAGGAGCGGGAAAAAGAGCACGTACAGCTCGCTTGAGACGCCGCCGGTGAAGAACGCCGCCGCGGCGAACAGCACCGCGTAGAGGACGTAGAAGGCGGCGCAGAAACCCTCCCCGAACTGCGCGTTCGGGAGTAAGAGCAGGGCCACCACCGTCGTGAAGATCGCCGAGACTACCAGGTAGAGCGGCACGTAGGAGACGGCCGGCTCGTAGGAGACGGCGTGTACCAGGAGGAGCGAAGCCCCCAAGAGCCCGAGGCACAGGAGCGACAGCCCTTTGAGGACCCAGGCGTTCCGGCTTTGGCTGGTTGCGCCGTTCACGTCCGGCTATGATACGCACGCCAGGGAGACCTCGCCACCCGGAGGACGAACCGTGGACGACGCCGACGACAGGTCACAGAACCCTTACACCGCGCTCGAAGGTTACATAGTCCTCGACGACGCGGGCGCCGAGATCGGGGAGGTCGAGGAGACCGTCTACGATGCGGTGAGCGACGTGCTCAAGTACCTGTCCGTGAACGGCCACGCCGTCCTGGCCGACAGGATCGAGGTCGAACCCCACGCCGAACTGGTCCGCGTCCCCTACGACGGAGAAACGGTGGGGTCCGCCCCCGCCCTGCAAAAGACCTCCGGCGAGTTCGACGCCGCCCTGCGCGCCCACTACGGCGAGCCCGGCGGGTAATACCGCTTCCTGGGATAGCTAGGAACCGGCGGAAGGACCGGACGCGTCCAGACCGGACGCGTCCACGCGCCGCGGGCGCGCTTTAGGAGGTTCTCGGCCTTGTCGCCCCCTTCGCGGACCGCTACCCCGAAGGCGGCCTCCGGGACGGCCTTCCTCAGCCTTTCCTCGACCACCCGGGCGTCTTGGGCCTTGGTGTTGGGCAGGACGACGAGCATCTCGGCGGGGTCGGGCTGGCAGACAAGGTCGGCGACGCGCACGGCCTCGAGCGCGCCGGACGGCCTCGGGCTCGAAGCCCTCCCTCGCGCGCAGCGCCGGCGCCCATAGCGGCAGGTCGAACTCGGCCAAGACCGAGAGCTCGTCGCGCAGGACCTCCTCGAAGCGCTCGGGGGTGTCGAGCTCATTTTTACCTTCCTCGCCATGCCACGCCAGTATTCGGTAACGGGTCGCTCCGCTGCCTTGCGTGGGTCGTAAGTCGTGAGTGGTAAGTCGAGAAGAAAGCTTATTGCGGATCCCGAACACGGAGCCCTTCATGAGAAATCCGGGTGTTTAGAGGAACCCCGGTGTCTGCGTATAATCGTGGTGTGACCGAGGGGTTGGACATACGGACCAGGATCGAGGACCTGCGCGAGCGGGTCCGCTACCACAACCGGCGCTACTACGTCGAGGACGCGCCGGAGGTGAGCGACGCGGAGTACGACGCCCTCTACAAAGAGCTGGAGGCGCTCGAAGCCGAAAACCCCGAGCTGGTCACGCCCGATTCTCCGACGCAGCGGGTGGGCGCCGAGCCGCTGGAGGGGTTCGAGCAGGTTCGTCACGCCGTCCCGATGCTTTCTCTGGCGAACGCCCGAAAGATCGAAGACCTGTACGAGTGGGACGCGCGCGTGCGGCGCCTCCTGGGTGAGGACGAGGAGCCCCGCTACGTCACCGAGCTGAAGATAGACGGCCTAGCGGTCTCGCTGCGCTACGAGGATGGGCGGTACGTGCGGGGCGCGACGCGCGGCAACGGGACCGTGGGCGAAGACGTCACGGCGAACCTGCGGACGGTGCGTGCGATCCCGGAACGACTCTCCGACGACCCGCCGGGGATCCTGGAGGCGCGCGGCGAGGTGTACATCCCGCTCGACAGGTTCGAGGAGTTCAACAAACGCCAGGAAACCGAGGAGAAGAGGCCGTACGCCAACCCGCGGAACTTGGCGGCGGGCTCCATAAGGCAGTTGAATTCCAGGATCACCGCCGCGAGGCCGTTGACGATGTTCTGCTACGGCGTCGGCGAGGGCGGCGAACGCTACGAGAGCCACTCGGCGGCCCTTGCCGCCCTGAAGAGCTACGGCTTGCGGGTCAACCCGTACAAGACCCACGACACGATAGAGGCCGTCGCCGAGGAGTGCGCGCACTGGACCAAAGCCAGGGAGACGGTCGGGTTCCAGATCGACGGGGTCGTCGTGAAGGTGGACTGGCGGGAGCAGCAACGCGCCCTGGGCTCGGTGGCGAAGGCACCGCGCTGGGCCATCGCGTACAAGTTCGAGCCGCTCGCGGCCCGCACCAGGCTCGAGGACGTCATCATCAACGTGGGCCGGACCGGGGCCTTGACGCCGCAGGCGTTGCTCTCGCCGGTCAACGTCGGGGGTGTCGTGATCTCACGCGCCACGCTCCACAACGAGGATTACATCAAGGAGAAGGGCATACTCATCGGCGACGTCGTTGTCGTCGAACGCGCCGGTGACGTCATCCCGCAGGTCGTGTGCCCTATCGTCGAGGAGCGCACGGGTGACGAACGCCCGTTCGAGATGCCGACGCACTGCCCGGTGTGCGGCGAGCCGGTGTCGCGGCCGGAGGGCGAGGCGGTGACGCGCTGCGTCAACGCCCGCTGCCCGGCGCAGGCTTTGGAACACGTCATCCACTGGTCCTCAAAGGCGGCGATGGACATAGAGGGTTTGGGCGAGAAGGTCGCTACGCGGTTCTTCGACCTCGGGCTCGTCAAGGACGTTGCGGATCTTTACGGGCTTCGGGCGGAGCAGATCGAGCCCCTGGAGGGCTTCGGCGAGAAGAGCGCGGAGAACCTGATCCGGTCGATCGAACGCAGCAAGGAACAGCCTTTTTCGCGCGTGCTTTTCGCCCTGGGCATCCGCCACGTCGGCAGCGTCACGGCGGAGCTTATAGCCGAACGTTTCGGCGGCGAAGAGCTAGTGGGCGGCGTCTCCGTCGGGCAACTCACGGAGATAGACGGCGTCGGCGGCGTCGTGGCCCGCGCCGTGGTCGAGTACTTCGCCCTGGACGACAACCGGGAGCTGATCCATCGCCTTATGCACGTCGGCCTGAACTTCGAGAAGGTGTCGGGCCGCCCCGCCGAAGGCCCGCTCGCCGGCAAACGCGTCGTGGTAACGGGGACCTTGAGCCGACCCCGCAGCTACTTCGTCGAGCGGCTGGAGGAGGCGGGTGGCACTTTCACCTCCTCGGTGAGCAAGAACACCGACTACGTGCTCGCCGGCGAGGAGGCCGGCTCCAAATTGGAGAAGGCAAACTCTCTGGGGGTCCCGGTCCTGAGTGAGGAGACCTTTGAAGGGTTATTTTCCAGGGGGAAGAATTTGTAGTTTGACCTCCGTCGAGCCGAAGCGCAGGTCGCGCTGGCGCTCGAGCCAGGCGTTCTTGGCCCAGCGGTAGCGCCCGAGCAGGCGGGCCCCGCGCTTGGTCAACCCGAAGCGCCAGTTCCCGGAGCGGGCGTCTCCTTGCCCCGTGCTTCCCGACGCTGGAGCTTCTGGGCGCGCACGATATCGGGCTCGCGCTCGGCCTGTACGGCACGGCAGGCCGCGTCCAGCGCGCCTGATCCAAGCCCCTTTGAGGACCGGTACGAGGTGGTTGGCGGCAACTATGGCGTCCAAGAGGGCGAGGTTGATCCCCTGGACTCGTACCGGCGACATGGGATGCGCGGCGTCTCCCAGGAGCAGCACCCCGGGGACAGTCCACCGCTGGCTGCGGCCGACGAGCACGTTGAGCCTAGTGGGGCCCTCGCTCTCGTCGCGCCTGTCGAGCACGTGTTCGGCCGGCCACAGGGGCGCCGGCTCGATCGCCGATCTCACCCAATCCTTCCCGCGCCTCTCTCCCAAATTGCCCTTGGGCGTGACGAGCCCGTACTGCAGGCGCCCATCCCACGAGGTGTAATAGATAACGGGGTGCTTCCCGACGGCCACCGCGATGGCTATGGAGCACCCCTCGCGGAGGGCTTCAGGAACCGGGAGCTTGAACCACGATACGTCGTAGTTTTCGGGCAAGAGATCCAACCGCAACCCCGCGCGCGCGTACCGGCGAGCCTCGGCCGTCACAGCCGACGATTAGATCCGCCCGCACCTCTCGCGGGCCGCTCTCCGTCTCCAGCTCCGCACCGACGACGCGGTTGCTCCCGTTACGGACCACATCACGGAACCGCCCCCCGCTCGAACGCGAACGCCGGGTATCGGCCCGCCTCCTCGACTATGCGCCCCAGGAGGGCCGGTTGCGAGACGACGCGCATGGCGCGCTCTCCAAGCTCCTCGACGGGCTCGGGTATGACGAACACTTCCTAGCCGTCGATCCACATGTTCCAGGACAACACAACCCGGCCGTGTACCGACCGGAAGACCTCCCCAAGCCCCATTTGGAGAAGAGCGTCCACCCCTGAAGGCATTAGCCCCTCACCGCGGAATACCCGCTCGAAGGACATCTCACGTTCCACGAGCGTCACCTCGACGCCGCTGCGCGCCAACAGCAGCGCCGTCGTCGCGCCAGCCGGACCCGCGCCGACCACCAAAACGTTCACCTCAACAACCTCCCGGCAGTTCGGATGCCCCGGAAGCCTACCAGAGCTTTCTCACCTTACGTACCCTTGCCCTCGTCAGAGTATCGTCCCCCACTACAAAATTTGTCAATTTGTGTTGACAAATCCTCTTTTGTCAACTATAGTTGACGTGTGGACGAGAACACGAGGACTCAGGTTGGGGGAACGCAGGATCCGCGAGAGGGCCTCGAAGCCGTCGTCGCCTTGAGGCGGATGCTGGAGGCGCTGGAGGCGGCGCAGGTCGAGAACGCGTTTGTGGCGGGTTGGACGTGGGCCCAGATCGCCGAGGTGTTGGGGGTCAGCAGGCAGGCGGTACACAAGAAGCACGCGAACAGGATCAGGGCTAGGTACCCCGGGGAGCCGCCGGGGAGGAAGGGGAAGGGCGCGTGATCTTCAACCGTTTCACGGATAGATCGCGCAGGTCTGTGGAAGCCGCCTTCGAGGAGGCCAGGGCGCTGGGCCACGACTCACTGGGTGACGAGGACCTGCTGCTGGGGATCCTGCGCGCCGACGAGGGGATCGGCGCCGAGGCGCTCTCTTCCCTGGGGGTGACGCTCGAAGCGGCGCGGGAGGAGTCCGAAGAGTTGCTCTCCGCCGCCCTCTATTCGATCGGTATCTCCCTCGAAGAGATACGTCGGGAGTCGGGCGACGCCTTCGAGATGCGCATCCCGGACGACCGCAAGATCCCGTACTCTCCCCGGGCCAAGAACGCGCTGGTGCGGGCGCGCAAGGAGATGAGAAGGCTGGGCGACAACCACCTCGGCACCGAGCACGTCCTACTCGGCGCGCTCCACGACGAGCACGGCATGTCC
>Ga0126306_10000445_pt1 | contig 18939 bp, 18 predicted proteins | sample Plot27_FD_92592 | JGI IMG/M metagenome (GOLD analysis project Ga0126306, IMG submission 92592) | Serpentine soil microbial communities from UC McLaughlin Reserve, CA, USA - Plot27 | ecosystem: Environmental > Terrestrial > Soil > Grasslands | place: USA: UC McLaughlin Reserve, Lake County...
GTCGGCGGCTTCAGACCCGGCGAGCTGGACGAGACCGCCGAGGTCACCGTCGAGGCGGGCCCGGTGAAGTACGAGGAGCTCCTGGACAACAACACCCTCACGGGGACGGTGACGTTTGGGATATAGAGGAGGGCCGGCGTGGTAACGGCGATCGTGCTCGTGAGAACGGAGGGCGAGAGGGTGCAGGAAGCGGCCCAGGCGATGCTCGGCGTAGAGGGCGTCACCGAGGCCTACTCCGTGACTGGCCCTTACGACCTCGTGGTGATGGTCCGCATCCCTGACTTCGAGAGTCTCGCCGAGATAGTTCCCGAAAGAATTGCCCAGATCCCCGGCGTCGCCCGCACCGAGACGATGGTCGCCTTCCGCGCATACTCGAACTACGACCTCGACCGGGCCTGGAGTTTGGGGTTCGAGTAGCTGGTCAGCCGGCCAGCGCTTCAGCTTGTCAGCAGTGATCGAGACCGAGAGGCTTCTGCTGCGCCGGTGGCGAGACGAGGACATCGACCCTTACGCGAACCTCTGTGCCGATCCGGAAGTGATGCGTTACGTCGGCGGGGGTGCCCCACTTACCCGCGAGCAGAGCGAGGGGCAGATCGCGTGGTTCATCCGCCATTGGGAAGAGCGTGGCTTCGGCTTATGGGCCGTCGAGCACAAGGCGTCCGGTGCGTTTATCGGCTTCGTCGGGCTCGTCTACCACGACGAGTGGACCGAGGGCGAGCACAAGACCGAGGTCGGGTGGCGGCTGAACCCTGCATACTGGGGGGAGGGGTTCGCTACCGAGGGGGCCGTGGCGAGCGTTAGTTACGGTTTCGAAGAACTGGGACTCGAGCGCATCATCAGCATTATCCGGCCGGATAATGCGGCGTCGTGTCGGGTTGCCGAGAAGGCCGGGCTAACCCCGCAGGGCAAGACCCACTGGCGGGGCAACAAGGTGGTGTGGTACGCGGTAGACCGCGACGCCTGGGAAGCCAAAAAGCTAACTGGCTGAGATGCTGGCCGCCTGACTAACTCTGTTCTTCGGCGAGGGCCGGGCGGGTACCCTCTATGAGGAAGGCGACGACGTCCAGGAAGTCGCCGCTCTCTTCGTAGGTCCGGCGCTGGCGCTGGCTGCCGGTGCCGCTCTCGACTATCTCCAGGACGTTCAGCAGCTCGTTCTCGCAGCTGAGGTCCTGGGAGATGGGACGCAGTTGCTCGACGAGGGAGCGGGCGAGGTCGCGAGCCGGGACGGTGGTCTTTTCGCCTGCGTCGTAGAAGGCGGCGTCCATGCCGTGGCGCGCGGCGCGCATCTTGTTCTCTACGGCCAGCTCGCGGTCGTAGGGGTCTTGCGGGCCCGTCTCCTCCAGCGAGCGGGCGACGAGGCACTGGGTAAGGGCAGTCAGGGCGACCGCGGGCTTCAGGCTGGTCTGGGTGTCCGGGATGCGCAGCTCTATGGTGCCTATCTTCGGGTGGGGCCTGACGTCCCACCAGCAGTAGGTGTAGTCGTCCATCGCCCCGGCCTCGACCATGAGGTCCACGTAGTTCTCGAACGCTTCGTAGTTGGGGAAGGCCGGGGGCATTCCGGCGCGGGGGAAGGTCTCGAAGATCTTCACCCGGGTGGACTCGTAGCCCGTGTCCATGCCCTGCCAGTAGGGCGAGTTGGCCGAGAGCGCTAGGAGGAGCGGCGCGTACTCCGAGAGGCGGTTGTGGGCCTGGATGCACTCGTCGGGACCGGGGACGCCCACGTGGACGTGTTGGCCGAAGATCACCTCCCGCTCGGCGATCCAGCGCAAAGTACTTATAACCTTCTTGTAGCGCTCCTGGTCCGTGACCTTCTGGTCGCGGTAGCGGGAGAACGGATGGGTACCGGCGGCGGCCAGAGAAGCGTCGCAGGCCGCGGCCCAGGAGGCGATCCTGCCGCGCAGCTCGCGCAGGTGCTTCTCGGCCTCAGCCGCGGTCGCGCAGATGGGCGTCTTTATCTCCAGGACCGACTGGAAGAGCTCGTAGGAGACAAACCCGGCCAGGTCCTCGGGGAGGCGGGACATGATCTCCTCGATCTTCGGGGCAAGCTCCGCGGTCGTGGCGTCCACGACGTGGAGCTCCTCCTCGACCCCCAAGGTGTAGCCCGAACCGCTGGCCCTGAACTCTATAGGCATGGCGCCTCCTCGCCGAACTTCCCCGACCCCTTTTCAACGGACGAGACGGTGCGCGCCACGAATAATCCCCTCGACGGTTGGTGCCCCTAGCGTGCGGTACTATAACCGTTTTGGCGGAGAAAGGCCAAGAGCGCTTTTGCGGTAGGTAAGGCTTTTCCCCGGGCACCCAGGTCGTGCCTTCAGGGCCATTCGCGAGGACCTCCCCAGCCACCGTCTCAGGTGGGGCCGCTCCGAGGAGCCTTACCAGACCTGAGCTGGGCGAGGATCGCGCCCGAGATCACCAGCACGGACCCCAAGGCCTTCAACACGGTCAGTTCTTCGCCGAGCAGCGTAATTCCTAGAGCCCCCGCCACGACGGGTTCGATCGTGGCGACGATCGCGGCCCGCCCGGCGCCGAGCTGCCGGATCCCGAACGTGTAAAGGGCGAAGGCTAGCGTCGTGTGCACCACCGAGAGCATCAACAGGATCCAGTAAGAGGTGGGGGGCAGCCCGATCAAGGTATCGAGCGTCGGGAGGGCTGCGATGATAAGCAGCGCTGATCCGAAGCCCAGAGCATAGCTCAGGATCACGGACGGACTCAGGTGGCCGGCGACGGGCTTGCCGAGGACGGCGTAGAGCCCGTAGGTCAGCCCCGAGAGGAGGCCGGTGAGCAGTATCTTGGAGCTCACCTCCAGGTTCGCCAGGTCGTAGGCGCCGGCCACAAGGAAGATCCCGCCGACCGTCAGCAACAGCCCGCAGGCCTTTGCCGCGTTCAGCGGCTCCCGCAGGAACAGCCACGCCAACACCACGACGAACGCCGGGGCGCTGTAGAGCAGGATCGCCGCCGTCCCCACGGTGCTCTCGCGCACCGTGTAGAAGTAGAGCAAATAGAACGCCCCGATCCCAACGAGCCCGAGCGGCAGGAGAAAGGCGAGGTCCCGCCGTTCGACCCTGAGAGCCCGCGCGCCCCGCGTCGCCAACAAGAATCCGATGACGGCCAGCCACCCCACGGAGGCCCGCACCGCGACCAGCGACTCGAAAGAGACGCCCTGAGCGTAGAGGAGCTTGGCGAATATCCCCAGAGTGCCCCACATAGAGGCCGCCGCCGCGACCGCTAGCGCCCCGATCAACCTGTTTTCGGTCGAGCCCAACGAACCTCCCGCGCTGAAACTCGCAAGCCGTAGTTATACGGCAAACGTTCTCGCGACGCAGCAGCCAGCCTCGCCCAAAAATACGCAGTTTGCGTGATCCGTGCCTCGCTCTCGGCCGCTAAGATGCTCCCGACCTCGAGAGGAAAGAGGACTCGCACGTCGAAGGCGGGACAGATTGTCGAGAAGCCAGTCACCGGCGAGACGGTGGTGGTCCGCGTCAGTACGGAGGACTCCGCGGACGAGTTGGTGGTGGTCGACGCGTATGTCCGGGCTGGTGGAAGGTTCGAGGAGTCGATCGCCAACCTCTTCGCCCTCGCCTAGGGCGGCAAGACGAACGCCAGAGGGATGCCCAACCTACTGCAGGCTGCCCGCTTCGCCCGTGAGTTCGGGGACGTGCTGTACGTCACCAAGCCCCCGCGCCGTGCAGAAGGTCCTCTTTGCCGTCCTCGCGCCTACCGCCAGGCTCCTGGGTTACAAGGGCAACTACCCCGAGTACCTGAAGCAGGAGCCCTCGGAGATGATCGAGGTCGAGCCGTGGGCGACACCGTAGCGGGAGAGCGATTCTAGCGTTTCAGAGCATCCTCAGCAGGAGGAGGGCAGCGACGCAGCATACCACGACGGCCGACGCCGTCATCCAGGCTAGCCTCCTGTCTCCGGAGGTCACCGCGAGCAACCAGAAGAAGGCGCTGGCCAGGGCGCAGGAGATCGCGCCGAGAAACCAGAAAAACACGCTTACTTCACATCCCTAGTGCCGGTCGAGCTTGCGGGCGACCTCGTGCAGGCCGACGCGGAAGCAGATGGAGCGGCCGTGCGGGCAGGTTGCGGGGAGGCGGCTTGTGAGCCAATCCTTTATGAGGGCCTCCATCTCGGGTTGGGAGAGCCTATCGCCCATCTTGACGGCCGAGTGACAGGCTATGGTGGCGAGGATGCGATCTTCCCTATTGTGGCCGGGGTCCGTGCCGGTTATGGCCGAGAGGGCGTCCTTGAAGGCTCCGGCGACGTCACGGTCTGCCAGAGTCGAGATCACGGCTGTGACCCGGATAGAACGTGGGCCGAAGGGCTCGGCCTCGAAGCCGTAGACGGAGAGTTCGTCGAGGCTGGCTGCGGCGGTCTCGGCCTCCGAAGGCGAGAGCTCGACGACCTCGGGGACGAGGAGGCTCTGCATTGTGGCCGGACTGTCCGAGTCGTGGAGCCGGTCCAGGATCGCCCGCTCGTGGGCGACGTGCTGGTCTACGACCCACATCGCCTGCTCGGGCTCCTCGACGAGGACGTAACCCGCTGCGAGCTGGCCTATGACCCGCAGGTCTTCGAGCGCGGGTAGAGCGCCGCGCTCCGGCACCTCCCCGTAGGGCACGCGCTCCTCGGCGAGCGGCCGCGAGGCCTCCGCGAGGCGTTCGCGCACCTCCCGCAGGTCCTGGGCGGGCGGCGCGGGGTAGAGGGGTCGATTTTCGGCGACGCGGGAGGTGTGCTCCCACGACGGCCGCGGCGAGAGGCGCCCCTGGGTGAAGGTCCGTTCCGGTGGACGGGGTGTGGTGACCGTGGGGGGTGCGCGCCACTCTATGGCGTCGCGGACGGCGGCGGCGAGGGCGTCACGGGCGGCCCGCTCCTCGGAGAAGCGCACGATCTGCTTGGTGGGGTGGACGTTCACGTCCACCCGGCGGGGGTCGACGTTTATCTCGAGGGCGACGGGCGGGTAGCGGCCGCCGGGGACGGTCGCCCGGTAGGCGTCGTCGAGGCCGCGGTGGAGGTTCTCCGCCCTGACAAACCGGCCGTTCACGGAGATCGTCTGGTGGGCGCGACTCCCCTCGGTGAGACTCGGGAGGGCTGCGTAGCCGGAGATCCCGAACGCTCCCGACGCGTACTCCACTTTGCGCATCGCGCGCGCCTTGGCCACACCGTGGATCTGGGCGAGCCGCTCCAAAAGATCCCCGGCCGCCGGCAGGGATAGATGATCCCTGCCCTTCTCTGTCAGGCGGAAGGCTACTTCTGGGTGGGCGATAGCGAGGTGGGTGAGGACCTCAGAGATGGCCGCGCGCTCCGCCCGAGCGCCCCTCAGGAAGGCTCGCCTTGCCGGGACGTTATAGAAGAGACGGTCCACGACGACGGTGGTGCCTTTCGGGTGCGAGGCGGGGGAGAACTCGGCCTCGGCGCCGCCCTCGACGACGACGCGTGTACCGCTCTTTTCGCCGGTCGAGGTGGTTAGGCAGAAGGATGAGACGCTTGCGATGGAGGGGAGGGCCTCGCCCCGGAAGCCAAGGGTGGTTACAGCCTCAATGTCTCTGACGGCCCGGATCTTGCTCGTCGCGTGCCTGAGGACCGAGAGGCGGGCGTCCTCTGGGGGCATGCCCGAGCCGTCGTCGCGCACCAGGATGCGGGAGGTCCCGCCGTCGTCGAGCTCCACCTCGACGCGCGAGGCGCCGGCATCTAGGGCGTTCTCGGCGAGCTCCTTCACCACGGAGGCCGGGCGGTCGACGACCTCCCCGGCGGCGACCTGCTGGGCGACCCGGGGGTCGAGGACTCGGATGCTCATGGGACCTCGATCATGGAAACCTTAGGGCATTGTACAACCGGGGGCGTACTTTCCCACGGGCGGACGTGTAGAATCCCAGACTATGCAAGGCGTGGACGAGATGCCGCAGGACGAGACGCGGCGGGGACCGCTGCCGCTCCAGGAGGTCGAGCAGCTCGTGGACCTCGTGCGCCGGAGCGGGGTCGGCGAGATCCGGGTCCGCCAAGGGGACGTCGAGATCTCGGTGAAGGCCAGACCCGAAGCGCACGCCTCCACGCCTGCAGGCGCGGTTTACGGGGAGGACGCCGCTGAGGTCGAGGGGCCTTCGGCGGCGGAGAGGGACGGGCTGCACCCGGTCCGCTCGCCACTGGTCGGAACCCTCTACCGGGCACCGGCGCCCGGCGAGGAACCCTACGTCGAGGTGGGGGACAGGGTCAAGGCTGGCGAGGTCCTGTGCATCGTCGAGGCGATGAAGCTGATGAACGAAATTTCGGCCGACGTCTCGGGCGAGGTCGTGGAGATCCTGGCCGAGAACGCCGAGGGCGTCGAGTACGACCAGCCGCTCTTCTACCTCCGACCCGAAGAGTAAGGTCCTCCAATGGTCGGCAAGGTTCTGGTAGCTAACCGGGGCGAGATCGCCCTGCGCGTCGTCAGGGCCTGCCGCGAGCTCGAGATAAGGAGCGTCGCGGTCTACTCCACGGCCGACGCCGACTCGTTGCACCGGATGCTTGCCGACGAGGCCGTCTGCATCGGCCCGCCGCCCGCCAGCGGCAGCTACCTCAACGTACCCGCGATCATCTCCGCCGCCGAGCTCACCGGCGCCGACGCGATCCATCCCGGCTACGGCTTCCTCGCCGAGAACGCCCGCTTCGCCGAGATCTGCGAGCGGGTGAAGTTGAAGTTCGTTGGCCCTTCCTCGCGCGTGATCGCGCGCATGGGCGACAAGGCCGAGGCCCGCAAGGCCGCCGTAGAGGCTGGCGTCCCCGTGACCCCCGGCTCCGACGGTCCCTGCGAGAGCGTCGCGGAGGTGCGGCGCGTCGGGGCGGAGGTCGGCTACCCGCTGGTTATCAAGGCGAGCGCCGGGGGCGGGGGCAAGGGGATGCGCGTGGTGCATGAAGGGGCGGGGGTGGAGGACGCCTACCTTGAGGCGAGTCGGGAGGCCGGGGCGAGCTTCGGCAACGGCTCTGTCTACGTGGAGAAGTACCTCGAGAGGCTCAGGCACGTCGAGGTGCAGGTGCTCGCCGACGCCTCGGGTACCAGGATCGCCTTCCCAGAGAGGGACTGCTCGATCCAGCGCCGCTACCAGAAGCTGATCGAAGAGTCTCCGGCTTCGGGGCTGCCGCCGGAGGTCCGGGAGGACCTCAAGTCCGCAGCGATCTCCCTGGTCGACCATTTAGGCTACGAGGGGGCGGGGACCGTCGAGTTCGTGTACTCGGGCGGCGAGTTCTACTTTATCGAGATGAACACGCGGCTACAAGTCGAGCACCCCGTCACCGAGATGGTGAGCGGGGTGGACCTGGTGGCCGAGCAGCTCAAGGTGGCCTCCGGCGAGCGGTTGGAGGTCCCAGACGAGGCTCTGACCCCCGACGGGCACGTGATTGAGTTCCGGATCAACGCCGAGGACCCCAGGCGTAACTTTTTGCCCCAGGCCGGACCCGTCGAATTCTACAATCCGCCCGGCGGTCCCGGGGTCAGGGTGGACTCGCACCTCTACCCCGGCTACAAGGTCCCTCCGCACTACGACTCGCTCCTCGCCAAGCTCATCGTGCAGGGCGCCGACCGCGAGGCGGCGATTCGGCGCGGGGTCAGGGCCCTAGACGAGTTCGCCCTCGTGGGCCTCGAGACGACGCTGCCGCTGCACCTGGCGATCCTCGACGACGAGGAGTTCAAACGGGGCGGGGTCCACACCAACTTCCTCTTCGAGAGGGAGCTCAGGAACGAAAGAGGCCTCTTGCGCCTTGCCACAGCCGGCGCCCCCTCTGCTTAGCCTTGGGCTCCCTTTCCGGGGGGTTCGGGTCCGTACCCATCTGGTCCATGCGTTCGATCCACAACTCGCGCAAAAGGACGTGCAGTGCAGCCACCAAGGGGATAGCCAGAAACACGCCAACGAAACCGAAGAGCGTGCCCATGGTGAGTAGCGCGAACACCAGGGTCACCGGGTGAAGGGAGACCGCCCGGCTCATCACGATAGGCTGTACCAGGTTCCCCTCGATCGCCTGGATGCCCAGATAAGCCAAGATCACCCACAGGGCGTCTATCGGGTTGCCGGTCAGCGCCAGGAGCACAGGGGGGATCACCGAGATCATCGGCCCGACGTAGGGTACGAAGGAGATCAGCCCGCTGAAGATTCCGAGCAGAAGCGCAAAAGGTATACCGATCACGAACATGGCCACGGTGAAGAGAAGGCCGATGATGGTCATGGACGCGAGCTGACCCAAAAACCACTTCTGGACCGTTCTGTACATCTCGCCGAGGATCTCCCGGACCCTTTGCCTCTGTCCGGCCGGGAAGAGGGACACGAACCCGTTAACCAGCGGCACGGGTCGCGCGACCGTGTAGACGGTCGTTATAAGGATCACGACCGCGAAGGAGAGGACGGTCGCCACGCTCGCGCCGACGCTGGCGACCGTCGTGAGCGCGCCGCCCGAGAGGAAGTTTCGCGCCTTATCGAGCACGTTCTGCGGATCGAGGCTGACGGAGGTCTTCAGGCTAACCGCGCTTTGCAGCTGCACGACGATCTGCTGCACGTTCTCCAGGAGCGCCGGAAATGTGTCCACAAACTCGCTAGCCTGATCTTCTATGGTCGGGACCAGCGCCGCGCCGGCGATCCCGAAGATGAGGACGAAGCCCCCCAGGACCACCAGCGTACCTAACCCGCGACCCATGCCCCGGCGGTTCAGGTAGTCCACAGGGGCGCTCATGATGATCGAGAACAAGATCGTCAGCAGCAGGACCAGCACGACGACCGCGACTTTGTAGACGAGGTAACCGGTGAGCAGGATCGCGAAGACCAGCCCGATCCCCACGTACACCATGCGTTCCTGAGAGGTCCTGTTTGCCCCCTGCACGAGAAAGTCTCCTCAAGAGTCTGCTCTTCGCCCTCCATTCTACCCGGCGCCGGACGCGAGCGAGCCCGAAACCCGCCTTACGGTGCCCCACATCCCAGCCGACGTGCTAACCTTTTGTTCTTTGATCCGGCGACAGAGGGAGCGTTTTGGCGGGAAGCGCCTCAGGGGGTGACAAGAAGGAGCGCCTGGTCTTCGGCGGCATGGCCCACTGGGACGGCCTAGACCTCTTCGGCCCGAACTACATGAGCGTGGCGTATCGCCGAAATGGCAAGATCCACGTCCGCGTCGAGCCCTCGAGCATAAAGAAGCCCAAAAACCCGACCGTGCAGCGCGTCTCGCGCTTGCCCGTCGTGCGCTCGGTCTTTTTCTGGGGCCGGCTCCTCTTGCAGGTCGTCGGCTCCTTCTGGGTGCTGCTCTTCTTCGCGGCCACGCTGGCCGGCCTCTGGCTCTTCGTGCGCCTCATGGAGTTCGGGAGCGGGGCTGGCCCCCTCGGCGGCGTCTTCGCGTTCTTCGCGGAGTTCCCCATCCTGCCGATGCTGCTACTCTTTTTCGGGGCGATGAAGTTTACCTCCATCGGGCGCTACCACGGAGCCGAGCACAAGGTCGTCGCCGCCTACGAAAAGTACGGCGAGGTGACGCTCGAAGGCGCTCGAAAGAGCAGCCGCATCCACCCTCGCTGCGGCACGAACATTCTGGGCTACATAGTACTCGCCGCCCTGCTCGACCCCCTTATCGCCTGGGGAGGCTACGCCGTCTTGCAGTTCATATTCATCTCCGAAGCCTGGTTTATCTTCGGCAAGACCCGGCCGTCCATCGCCGTCGGCAACTTCCTCCAGAGGCACTTCACTACCACTGAGCCGCGCCAGGCCGAGCTCGAGGTCGCCGTCGAATCCTTGAACAGGCTCCTCCGGGCCGAGGAGGAGCGGGCCACCGACGTAGGGCTTACTGGGACTCCTGCCCGATCCTAGCCCGGCGCGCTGTCCGCCCTCGTCCGGATCCTCGCGTTGTGTGGAGGTCGGCCAGACCTGACGTCTCCTAAACTGGCTGCTGGGTCGGGCGGATGAGGATCTCGTTGACGCTCACTCGCTCGGGCTGGGTCACGGAGTAGACTATGGCGCCCGCGATGTCTTCCGCTTGCAACCTCTCCAGGCTCAAGAGGCCGCTGAGGCCCCCGCGGGCATCCTCGTCTGTGATGTGGTCTGGGAGTTCGGTTTCTACGGCCCCAGGTCCCACGATCGACACCCGGATGTTGTCGTCTAGGAGCTCTTGCCGTAAGCCCTCCGAGATGGCGTTCACAGCGTGTTTGGTCCCGGCGTAGACTCCGCTTGAGTCGCGGGTGACCTTGCGCCCGGCCACGCTGCTGATGTTCACGAGGTGTCCCGAGCCCTGCTCCTTCATGTGCCCGATGGCCGCATCGGTCGCGTAGAGGAGGCCCATGACGTTCACCTCGAACATCTGCCGCCACTGGTCGGAGAGGCTCTTACCCACTGTCGAGAGCAACATGACGCCCGCGTTGTTGACCAGGAGGTCGATCTTTCCGAACTCCTCAACCGCCCTCTGAACGAGGGCGTGGGCCTGCTCCTCATCAGTGATATCGCACTCCACCGCGATTGCCTTCCCGTTGTCCTGGGCCACCCTCTCAACGAGCTCGTCGAGGCGCTCCTTACGGCGCGCTCCGGCCACCACCGCGGCGCCTTCGGCTGCGAGCGCCCGCACCGTAGCTTCTCCGATGCCGCTCGAGGCCCCTGTCACCACCGCCACCTTGCCGTTCAACTTTGCCACGCTAGGCTCCTTCCCGTCGAATAGAGAGTTTGTGTGGCCCTCGACTACGCCGCCGCGCTCGCCTGCCCCGGCTGCGAACCTTCGGGATGCTCGGTGAGGCGGAGGTAGGCGAGCGTCCAGTAGGCGTGGTTGAAGGTGCCCAAAGCGCCCGAGAGCACCAACAGTGGCACCAGAAAGAGCGGCCCGCCTATCACGGCGGCGACCACGCCCGCCGTAGCGCGTTCTGTGGCAAAGAGGGCTATCGCGGGGCCCAAAAAGATCGCCCCCACGATCACGAGCACCACGAGCATCGCTATCCCGAGACCCAGCATGACGGCCAGCTGCACGAGCCACGCGAGCAGGCTGCGGCCGATGTTGCGGCGAAAGAGCCCAAAGCCGCCGCCGATAGCCTCCAGGATGCGCCTCCGGTTTACGATCAGCTCCCGCAGGGCGAACTGGTTGACGATCGCGAAGGGCAAAAAGACGGCGACGAGGGCCACGACGACGTAGATCACGCCGAGCACCACGGCCAGGATCCGCACCCCCGTCGAGTCCGTGAGGGAGAAGACGGCGAGCCCGCCGAGCGCCACAGGGAGGAAGATCAGGAGCCCGAGCCCTAGCGCCATGAGGAAGAACAGGACCTTCAGCCCCAGCACGCGCCAGAAGTTGGCGGCGCCCGTCCTGAAAGCGAGGACAAAGCCGCGCTCCTCCCCCCGGTGCAGGGCGGCGACGCTCTCGGCGAGGGCGCCGTGGGAGATCATGGAGAGCACGAGAAAGACCACCGCCAGCACCACGACCACCGCGATAACGGCGGTGAGAAACAAGGCGAGGTTCTCGGAGATCCATTGCAAGGGCCCCGGGCTCGTCCTGAACGGCATGCTTCGCTGCCCGCCGACGTTGGCGGGGAAGTTAAAGGAAGTGCCGGCCCCCGCGACGAAGAAACCGAAGAACCATAGAAAGCGGTTGCGCCAGGTGAGCCGCAAGGTCTCCGACAGGAGTTCGCCGTAGTTCATGGCGTTCGGTCCCCGAGCACCCAGGTGTCCTTCATCTTGCCTCCGCTGGAGATGTTGACGACGTGCTTGCCCGGCACCGCCACCCGGCTCAGGGAGCCCGGCACCGTCTCGACGTCGCCCGGGTCGTCGGGGTCGGGGGCGAGGACGAGCATCCGGTAGTCGGCGTAGGAGTCGCGCAGGAGAAAATCCTCCTCTGCTCCGCCGGCCTCGCAGAGGACATGGGTCGAGAAGTCTATAGTCTCCTGCGCGATATACCCGGTCGGGTTCTTCTCGACCATCTTGCGGAACCTCTCGACGGACTCCTTTGCCTCCTCGGGTCCGACCATGACCTCCTTGCCGCCGTAGCCGCCCCGGCTCTTGACGACCAGCTCCCCGAAATGATCCATGACGTACCGGTAGTCCCCCTCGACCGCGAGCGACCAGGTCCTCGCGTTCTGTATGAGCGGCTCCTCGCCGAGGTAGGTCCGGACCATCTCCGGGACGAAGGCGCCCACGCCCTTGTCGTCCACGATCTCTGAGTTCGGGGCGAAGAGGACGTGCACCTTCCCCGCGATGTGGCACTCCAGAAGCCCCGGGACCTCGGCGTAGAGCCTGTCCTCGTCTACGCGCTCGTAGATCACGTCTATCCCGCGCCCCGTCGGCTCGTGCACGAGGTACCCCTCGCCGTCCACTCGCAGTTCGTTCGTCTCGGCCAAGACTGCGTCCATCTCATCGACGTAGATGTGGTGATCCAGGTAGAACTGGTCGTCGGGGCCGCCGGTGACGACGGCGAGCGTCGCGTCGAGGCCTTTGGGAGAGGCGGCGCGCAGTGCACCGCCGAGGCGCCCGAGCCAGCCGTCGAGCGAGTGGACCGGGAGCCCCCCGTAGGATTCCGGAAAGAACACCTCCCGGCTCATGAGCCGCCGGCGGGTCATGGCGGCGAGCCCGACGGGCATCTTGGCGTTCTCCTCGATGACGAGGTACTCCCAGCCGCCGGTCTCGCCGGCACGCCCGCTCTCCACCGCCACGACGTCGAAGGCGATCTGGCGCACCGGCACCTCACCGAAGCGGTTAGGGGTCTCGACGTCGTATAGGATGCTGCTCTCCACGACCTCCCTGGGGACGACCTCCTCCTTGCCGGCCTCGAGCCTCCGCAGAAACATGTTTATGGCGCGCAGGCGCTGCTCCAGGCCACGCACGAGCCGCCTCCAGTCCGAGGCCGGGACGACCCTGGGTATCCAGTCGGTCGGGTGGGTCTTGTCGCCCTCCAAGATGCCAAAGGCGCGCTGCTCCTCCAAAAGCAAACTGTGCGCCCGGCGCAACTTCTGCTCCCACCTCTCCGGCCCCGTGCGTCCCAACTCCTCCAGGACGGACCCGTAGACCTCGCGCGGGGTCCCGTCGGCTAAAAAGACCTCGTTGGTGCCAGGGAGTGCGCGCTCGAATCTCACAGAACGGGGATTATATAGCAGTCAGCATTTCAGCCGGTCAGCACCTCAGCTAGCCAGCTTTCCGCCGTTCGGCTCTTGCTCGGTGGGCGTCTGCGAAACGACTTGCCAGCCGAAGCCTTGGCGGAAGCCGCGGAGGAACGAACCACCCTACCTCGCTGAGGTGCTAACCGGCTGACAAGCTTTCCCTATAGAGAGACCGACCGGTGGCCGCTATACTGGCCCGTAGGATGGAACGGGTGCGACTCACACCTCCGGGGGAGACGAGGGCGCGGGGAAGCCGCGCCCGGCTCTACGTCCGCTGGATGCCCCACCTCGGGGCCGAGGCCGTCGCCCTCTACGAGCTGCTGAGGCTCTTGCCCGATCTCGGGCGGGACTCCGTCGAGGTCGAGGAGCTGGCGGAGCTTCTGCGCTCGACACCCTCCGGCGTCGAGACCTCCTTCAGGGCCCTGGCCAGGGCCGGCTTCCTCCTCGAGCGGGACGGCTGGCTGGAGGTCGCCGAGCACCCGCCGGTGGGCCGGATAAAGGAGCGGGCCCGCGAGGACGAAAAAGAGGACGTCGAGGAGCCGCCTGCTCGCGACGTCAAGGTGGTTCGGGCGGAGCCGGAGGGAGTCTCTGCGGACGACTACTTCCGCTTTATGGGGTCTTTGCCTGCGCCGCACATCCTGGAGTTCCTCAACGGCTACTGCGAGCGCGACGGGCTCTCACCGGACGCGGTGCGCGAGGCCTTGAGGATCGCGAGCGAGCGCGACGCGAGGCGGGTAGGCTACGTCAGGAGCATCCTCGAGCGGTGGGTCGAGCGGGGCGTTAAGACCGTAGAGGACGTCGAGCGCTTCGAGCAGGACCGCAAGCTGCGCCTCGTCGAGGAGAGCGGCGCGGTTCGGGGCGGGGCGCTCAAGATAAAGGGGAGCAAAGGCGGAGAGGGGGTGAGGGATGGAGCGGATAGACAATCTGCTGCCCGACGCAGGGAGGGCTATGAGTGGCTCTTCGGGGAGTAAGAAGCGCGCTCCGCAGGCGGAGGCGCTCAAGCTGGACGACAAGATCTGCGCCCACTGCGGCCGCGAGCTGCAGGCCGAGTGGGTGGAGTTCCCCCCAGCCCTCCAGAGAAAGTACGACAAGCCGGGCGAGTGGTACTACCATCCTTGCACGCCCGAGTGCGAGGCGAAGAACGACCAGCGCGAGTGGGAGCTCATGCGCCGCGACGCCCGCGTCGGGACCTTGCGGGAGCGTAGCGGACTCAGTAAGCGCATGAGGGGCTACGCGCTCGACAACTTCGACCACGGGCTCAGCCGGAGCACAGAGAGGGCCTTTATCAAGGTCATGGACTACATCAAGGACTGGCAGGACAACCAGCGGGAGGGGCGGGGGATCTACTTCTGCGGCGACGTAGGGGTGGGGAAGACCCACCTCGCGGTGGCGGTGATGAACGAGCTCATCGCGCGCAAGCGGGTGCCCGCGCTCTTCGTCACGGTGCCGGAGCTTTTGGACAACATGCGCGGGGCGTACAACGACCCGGGCCGCGACATAGACGAGTGGATGGACTCCGTGAAGAACGCCGAGCTGCTGCTGCTCGACGACCTCGGCGCGGAGCGGGCCAACGACTGGGTCAGGGAGCGCATCTTCGTCATCGTCAACCACCGCTACCGCGAAGAGCTGCCGACCATCTTCACCTCCAACACAGGACCAAGGGACCTCGCCGCCCAGCTCGGCGAGAGGACGGCCAGCAGGATCATCTCGATGTGCGATTGGATCTCGCTCGAGGGCGAGGACTACCGTGAGGCAGAAGTCCGGCGCGGCCTATGAGGGACGAATTCCTCATAACCCGTCAAGGGAAACAATACGTCCTGTTTGCTGGCCTGCTCGACGAGGCCCATAGTAGGGGATTGCGCGGCATAGACACCGAGCTCATCCAGGTGCCCAACGACGTTAACGGCAACGTGGCGATAGTGAAGGCCACCGCCGAGATGGAGGACGGGAGGCACTTCTCGGGGATAGGGGACGCTTCCCCCGAGAACGTCGGCAGGAACATCGTCCCGCACGTCATCCGGATGGCGGAGACCCGGGCGAAGGCGCGGGCCCTTCGCGACGCGGTGAACGTGGGCGCCACGGCCCTGGAGGAACTCTCCGACGGCGACGACGCCCCGCCCGCCGACAATTTCGGATCGCAGGGGTCGCAGGGTTCCCCGCGCAGCCGTCCCACCCCCATCCGCAACGCCGCCCAGCGGGGCTCCCGCGCCGAAGAAACCCCTGCCCAGGCGTCTCGCGCCGCCGAGGACAACGGGAAGGCCGAGGACGGGAAGTCTGAGGAGGCTTCGGCGACCGCCAGCTCCTCGAGGAGGGGAGCTGGCGGCAAGGCCCGCAAGAGCCAGGTGGACCTCCTCAAGACGCTGGCGGTCGAGTGGCGAGGCGAGAACGGCGTCGAGCGTCTCGAGAACCGCGTCGGCAAGCCGCTCGCAGACCTCACCCGTGCCGAGGCCGACGAGTGGATCGACCGTCTGACGCCCGAAGGAAGGTAGAAGGCCGGCGGGGTCTAACGACCGGCTACAGCGAACCCTCGGACGACCATCCAGCCCGCACGTGTAGGTCAGGAAGCACAGGGCATTCTGCAACCCGGGCGTCCGGGCTGACCTGGGGGCGGGGGGGCCAGGATCGACACACGAGTCCAAAACCCCCAGTCCTTAGAACTACACTTCCGCGCCCTGCTGGCAGAGGGTGGCGCCAATGTGCTCCTCCATCGCGACGCATCTGACCGGATCGGTGGGGTCCTGGCGTAGGGACTGCATTCGCCTCGGGCCGCACGGTCGCCACAACGGCCACCGCCGACGTCTCCTCCGCGTAGCTAGGGAGCTTTCCTCAGGGTCAAGAGGCGAGGCAAGAGAGCGGGATTAGTGATCACCTGCCGAATGGAGGACGGGTGCGGTTAGAATGTTCGTTGTTGCCCCCGACACCGCGAAGGAGTTGCCCACGACTCACCCTAAACGACAAAGGCACCCGCGGACAGGCGCTGACGCGGTGCTAGTCGAGCGCCTTGACGGTATCGAGTGCGTGGACAAAGCGGCCTGGCGCGCTCTCGAGCCGCAGGATTTCCCATTCTTCGACTTCGAGTTCCTGCGTGCACTCGAGCGCTCGGGCAGCATCGGCAGTCCGAGCGGGTGGTCGCCGGTCTACCTCGTTTGCAGGGATGAGAAGGATAGAGGACTGGTCTTGGGCGCTCTGTGCCTCTACCTCAAGACCGATAGCTACGGCGAATACATCTTCGACTGGGAGTGGGCGCGGGCATACGAGCGGCACGGGCTCCTGTACTACCCGAAGCTCGTCGCCGCCGTGCCCTTTACCCCCGCCACAGGTCCGAAGCTACTCGTGCGGCCCGACGTCGGCCAAGCCACCCGCGCTACGGTGACGCGCGCCTTGCTCGAGGCGGCGCAGAGCCTGGTCGACGAGCTTCGCGTCAGCTCGGCGCACGCTCTCTTCCTTCCCGAGGGGGAGGTAGACGACTTCGCGCAGCAAGGGTTCGCGGTGCGCCACTCGCTGCAATTCCACTGGCGCAACCCCGGCTACTGTGCGTTCTCCGACTACCTGGGCGCGCTGAAAAGCAAGCGCCGCGGCCAGATCAGGCGCGAGCGCCGGCAGCTTAGAGACGAAGGCCTGATCATCGAGCGGCTCACAGGTGAGGCCCTGAATAGGGATCATGCGGCCACGATGTACCGGTTCTACGTCGGCACGTTCGACAAGAAGTGGGGCTTTCCGTACCTCAACGAGGCGTTCTTCTACGAGGCCTTCCGGACGTTGCGGGACCGCGTCCTGCTCGTCCTCGCGCGCGACGAGCTGTCGCGGCGCCCGGTCGCGGGCGCACTCTTTTTCTACAAGGGCCGAGCTCTCTACGGCCGCTACTGGGGCGCCGCCGAGGAGCGGCGATACCTGCACTTCGAGGTGTGCTACTACCAGGGGATCGAGTTCGCCATCGAGCGGGGTCTTGAGCTCTTCGAGGCCGGCGCGCAAGGGGAGCACAAGCTCGCTCGCGGCTTCCTCCCGACCCTGACCTACAGCGCCCACCAGATTCGTCACCTCGGGTTCAGGCGCGCGATCGAGCGGTACATCGCGGAGGAGAAGGAGATGCTCGCCGGGGCCATGGCGGCATATGCCGATCACGACCCATACAAGCGCTGACGGAGGCGCGAGGGCGGATGTCATCGCGCCGCCACCCGGCGAGCTCTTCTCCATGATCAAACGACAACTCGGTCGCCATCCTCCTCACCTACGGTACGGCGCGCATCCTCTTCGCCGGCGACGCCGAGGCACGGGAGGAGGAGTACAGGGCGGGCAGCCCTTACACCGGTCCCCTAACGGTCGACAGGGTTCAAGAGTACAAAACAACCTGACCTGAGGGGTAGCGATCTTCCGAGAACACCTACCTTCTACAAGGTTCGGTGACTAGATGTAGCGGTTCGGCTTAAGCCGAGCTATTCGTGGTCCGGGGGCGCAACGCCGAAGCTGAAGCCCGCGCTCGCGGCCCCCACTAAGAGGGTGTCTGAGAAATCCCTGGGCATAGGTCTCGCTTTCGGTGATGGTTGCGTGTTTGCTGGCGAAGGAGAGCTTCAGCGCCCACGGAATGGAGATGTCGAACCTCGAACTACCAAGCTGGTTGCCAGCGGTCCAGGGTTTGGGCCATCTTCTTTACGAAGCTGTGCAATCAGCATCCGTCCAGCTAGTAGCCCCTTCTCAGCGTGATCCTGGTGGACGGTGGTTATGGTAGGATTGGCGCTCGCTGCTGCGGGGATGTCGTCGAACCCGACCACGGAGACGTCTTCGGGTACGGAAAGCCCCCGTTCTGTTGCCCACGCGATGACGCCTAGCGCGAGTTGGTCGCTCGAGGCGAGGATCGCTGTCGGTCTGTGCTCCGGGGAGAGCAATGCCTCCGCCGCCCTCTGCCCGAGTTTTTTGGAGCTGCCCGGACACTCGTACACGGGCACCTTCGACCAGAGCAGACCGGCGTCCTCCAACGCAGCCCGGTAGCCCTGCAGCCTCAGACGGCTCACGCGAAATGCAGCTTGTTCTTGGCGTATGGGGTTTGCTATCCCGTCCCAGCCGCCCGGTGAGAGTGCGAACGACACGATGGCGAACCTCTCGTGTCCTAGATCAACAAGGTGCTCGGTCGCCGATCGGGCTGCCGCCTCGTCGTCGACACCCACGAATGGCACTCCCTCCTTGAAGGGCTGGTCCACCACCACCGCCGGCAACTGCCTGTCCAAGGCAGCTGCCAACAGCGGTTCTTCGTCGCTCATCGAGTAGATCACGAACCCGTCGACCGCAGCCTGTGCCGCCGCATGGGGGTCGCGCTCTCCCGAGACACCCCCGGCTGCAGGCACGAGCAGAAGTCCCAGATCGGCTCCCTCGGTGGCCGAACTCAGGCCGCCCAAAAAGGAAACCGCGGCCGGATCGTCGAAGGCGTAGGACAGCGGGTTCGAGTATAGGACCCCCACCACATCCGTCCTCTGCCGTCTCAAGGAGCGCCCGACCGGATCTGGACCGTGGTAGCCGAGCTTCCCGGCCGTCTCGAAGATCCGCTTCCTAAGAGCCTCCGAAATCCGATCCGGGTGGTTGTAGGCGTTTGAAACCGTCATCGCGGAGACATCAAGCTCCTCGGCGATCCTCGTAAGGGTCACGCGCTGTCCGCCAGAACGTCCCGAAAACGCTTCTTCCTTCTTGCGACCCATGAAGTTGATGCTACATTACTTTAACGTTAAAAACATAGTTAAAACGGCTAGTGTAGGGGCATCATGGACGTAAGAGGGGAGACTTGGGTCAGGCGCAAGGGTGCGGCGCTGGCGCTCCTATGCGTGGCGCAGTTTGTGGACGTGTTGGACGTGAACGCGGTAATAGTCGCCCTGCACTCGATCGGAGA
>Ga0126306_10000446_pt1 | contig 18939 bp, 22 predicted proteins | sample Plot27_FD_92592 | JGI IMG/M metagenome (GOLD analysis project Ga0126306, IMG submission 92592) | Serpentine soil microbial communities from UC McLaughlin Reserve, CA, USA - Plot27 | ecosystem: Environmental > Terrestrial > Soil > Grasslands | place: USA: UC McLaughlin Reserve, Lake County...
GCAGCAGGGGACGCTCAAGATAAGGTTCGGCCTCGGCTGGGCCAAGAGCCACGCCTTCTTCACCGGCCAGTGCCCGGTCAAGAAGTACAACCGCGGGCTTATGATGAGCATCCTGCACGACAAGGCCCAGATCGCCAAGGCCGTCAACGCAACGGTCATTTCCCTGGACGAGGCCCCCCAGGGCTACAAGGACTTCGACAAGGGCGCGGCCAAAAAGTACGTCATCAACCCGAACGGCTACATCAACGCCTAGCCGCAAGACGTTCGGTTTCGAGGAGGGGCCGGGAAACCCGGTCCCTCTTTTCTTGCCGGGGCTATGCTTCGCGCAGGCGAAGCTATCCCGGAGGTTCGCGTGAATACGGCAAGTAGCCCGGCGGAGCAGAGGTCATCCTCCCAAACGCGGGTTGGGAGACCCACAAGCGACTAATCGCCGAGCGCGAGGAGCGTAGCATGCCGCGCTCCTTTTACGACGACCGGAGGTACTCCCACACCTATCCGCGATGGCAGGATGGCTGCGAGACGCCAACAAACCGCTTCGAATCACCTTCCGCAGGGAGCGCATTCGTGTGAGGGGCGTGCAAGAGATCACAGCGGAGATGGATGGAAGGGCGTGAGCGACGAACGCGAAGCACAAGAGCGAGGTTCGTTGGAGGGACCGAACTACCGCGTCTCGCCGGCACTCAGCCTGGGATTACTCCCCGGCATCCGCCTCGGGCGGAACCACGAACACCATCCGCTGCTCGCGCGCCGCGTAATAGGCGAAGGCTAAGATCGTCTCCTCATTCGAGGTGAGCCCTTCGCCGCGCTCCTTTTTGCGCAGGATCTCCACTACCCGTTCCGAGATCTCCTTTTCGTTCATCGCGCGAGTATCGCTCCCGGCTCCCCCGCGCGCAAGCGGTCCCGCGCCGCTGCTGCTACCTTTTGGGCGGGATCGGGTACCTATGCGACGTACACGATCCTTAGGAGCGTGCGCATGCGTTTGGATCTCGAATCCGTGCCCATCGGCGAGGACGCGCCGGAGGTGGTGAACGCGGTCGTGGAGGTCCCCGTGGGGAGTCGCAACAAGTACGAGTACCAGCCGGGGTTCGGCTTGATCTCGCGCGACAGGGTCCTGCCGGGCGGCGTCCGCTACCCGACGGATTACGGCTTTATCCCCTCCACCCTGACCGACGACGGCGAGCCCCTGGACGTGATGGTCGCCGCCTACGAGGCGGTCTTCCCCGGCTGCGTCTTGCGGGTCCGGCCCGTCGGCGTCCTGGACGTGACCGACGGGAGCGGGACGGACCGCACCATCTCCGCCGTCCCGGACGACGACCCTCGCTTCGCCGACATACGGGAACTCGACGACATGCCCGGCGAGAACCTGCGCGAGATCGAACAGTTCTACGCCACCTACAAGCAGCTCGAAGGGGACGAGGAGGTCGAGATCCACGGCTGGCTCTCGAAGGAGGAGGCGCAGGAAATCATCCACGAGAGTGCCCGCTGAAACCCCCGCCGACACAGGACGTTTCGTCCTTTCCCAGGTCGGGTAGCAGGCCGATCAGAGTCGCAACGAGGAGGTACGGCTCGCCGTAAGCGACAAGACGCCGCAACAGAACCCCAAGAGGTACAAGGAGGGGTCGGAGCCGTCCCCGGAGATGTCGCCGAAGGCCCCGGAGGAAGAGAAGGGGGATGCTACTTCCCGCCAGGACACCTCAAAGGAGCCGGCGCAGAACGAGGAGACGCACCGCGTGGCGGAGAAGCTGCGGGAGAGGGAGCGAAACTCCTAGCGAAGACCGCCGCGTCCGGGACGCGGTAAGGTAGGGGAGTGCGCGTCACCATCACCGCCTCCGGCTCGCGCGGTGACGTGCAGCCGTACGTCGCGCTAGGCGTGGGTCTGGCGCGGGCCGGTCACGAGGTGACCCTGACGGCCCCGGCCGCGTTCGGGCGGCTGATCACGGACCGTGGGCTGGCCTTCTACCCGGTCGCGATGGACCCGCTGGAAGGGGTCCGGCGCGAGCTCGAGGACGGCGACGCGAACCTCCTCCGGTTCGCCTGGCGCGCGAGGGACATCCTGGGGCCGCCCGCCACGGAAGACCTGCGAGCATTCCGCGCGGCGTGCCGGGACGCGGAGGCCGTCGTCTACTCGTCGGTCGGCTTTCTCGGTTTCAAGGTCGCCGGAGACCTCGGCATCCCCAGGGTGGGCGCGACGTACGGACCGCTCCTTAACCCCACCCGCCTTTTCCCGTGCTCTTTTATGCCCGTCTCTTCGGGACGGCTGGGCGTCCCGGAGCGAGACGCCTTCGGGTCCTTGAGGGGCCTCTACAACCGCCTGAGCTACCCGCTCGCGCAGCAGGCCCTGTGGCAGCCGATGCGGGTGCCGATCAACGCGGCGCTGCGCGACGAACCGGAGAGCTCGCCTTTCCCCTTCTCGGGACCGTTCGGTGAGTTCGCGCGGTCGCGCGAACCCGTCCTCAACGGCTGGAGCCGGCACGTCCTCCCCCACCCGCCCGGCTGGGCCCCGCACATCACGACGACCGGCTACTGGTTCCTGGACCGCCCGCCCGACTGGCGCCCCCCGCCGAACCTCGTGGACTTCATCGAGTCCGGCCCGCCGCCGGTGAGCGTCGGCTTCGGCAGCATGGCCGGCGCGGACGCGGAGGGCGTGACGAAGCTCGTTCTGCGCGCGCTGAGGCTCGCGGGGAAAAGGGGCGTCCTGCTGGCGGGCTGGGGCGGGCTCTCGAACGCCGACCTGCCCGACGACCTTTTCGAGGTCGGGGAGGTCCCGCACGACTGGCTGTTCCCGCGGGTCGCCGCCGCGGTCCACCACGGCGGCGCCGGCACCACCGCCGCCTCCTTGAGGGCCGGGACGCCGACCGTGATCGTGCCCCACTTCGCCGACCAGTTTTTCTGGGGGGCGCGAGTGGCGGGGCTGGGCGCGGGGCCACGCCCGGCCCCACGCGCGAAGCTCACCGCGGAGCGGCTCGCCGACGCCATCCGGCGGGCCACCGGCGACGCCGGGAGGCGGGAGCGCGCCCGGTCGTTGGGGGAGAAGATACGGGCCGAAAACGGCGTGGAGCGCGCCGTCGAGGCGTTCGAGCGTTACGCGCGGTTCCGGCGCTAGATCTGGGAGACGACCTCGACGGCGTCGCCGACTCGCAGGCGACCGGCCCCATCGGGGATGGCGTTTTGCCCGAAAAACACCTTGCCTCCGACCTTGCGATACGAGGCGAGCGTCCTCAGCGACCCCTTCCCCTTTTCGCCGGTCTCCTGGTCCACGATGGTGATGGCGCACCGCGAACAGGGCTTGACGACCCGGAAGCCGACGCCTCCGACGCGCACCCTCCGGCACCGGCCCTCTTCGTACGGTACGCAGCCCGGGACGGCGGGGCGGGCCTCGGGGCGGAGCGGGGGCTCCGGGGCTGGCATCCCGGGCGCGTTCACGACGCGCCGCTCGTCCTCCACGCGGGCGAGGGCGAGGGCCATGCGCGGGCGGCGACGCTGCGAGAGGAACACGCCATCACCGTCCACGAGCATCCGGCGGTGGCGGTCGTGGCGGAAGCCGCGGGCCTCGACCTCGGCGGCATCCAGCTCCGTGCCGCTCAGAGATTTGATCGGGTACACGAAAATCCGGCTTACCGTGAGCCCGCTCATACCGGACGCCGGACCACGGCCCCGAGCACGGCATCCACGCATTCCTCGTAGCCGTGCAAACCCACCCCGATGCGAGCGAGCTCCTCCGCGCCGCGCTCGTACAGCCCGGAGACCGCGTCCGCGACGAGGACCACCCGAAAGTCCCGCTCGCTGGCCTCGTAGACCGTGGTGCGCGGGCAGTTCGGGAAGTTGCACCCGCAAACCACGACGGTGTTGACGCCCAGGCCCTGCAGGTGTTCCTCCAGCGGGGTCAGGTAGAAGGCCCCCCACCTCGGCTTGTGCATCGCCCACTCGTCCGTCGCGAGTTCCTGCAACCCCCCGGCGAGGAGCCTTCCGGCGTCCAGCCTGGTGGCGGGCGAGGGTTTGAGCTCGTCCAGTAGCTCCGCCCCGTCGCTGCCGGGGAGCGCGATGCGTTCGCCGCGCTCTAGGGCCTCGCGGCGGCACAGGTCGGCGTTCGAGCCGTCGGGGAGGTACAACCTCACGACGTGCAGGATCGGCCTCCCCGCCCGCCTGAACGCCCCGGCCAGCCGCCCCATCCTCGGGGCGGCCTCCGCCGTACCGGGTATCTCCGCCGGGGCGCCCTGGAGCGCGAAGTCGCGCTGCACGTCGATCGTGAGGAGGGCGGCGTTCGGCCAGTCCGGGGCGACGTAACGGTTCATCAGATTGTCCGGACCCCGCCCGGTCTGTCGCGGGTGTTACTCGACCGGCGTTGGGGGCCACGGCCGTATTCGTCATGTTCGCGGCCGTTTTGCTCCTGATCTCCCTGAACGTCCGATTCCTCGGCGAAGAGACCCGGGGACGCACCCTCGAAGACACCTCCGGCACCCACTACCACACCGCCCCGCCCCGGGGTAAGGGCCATACCATTCTTTCCCTACTCCTCGGGGCTGAGAAGGCCGACGCTTGCGCCCTCTTCGGCGAAGAGACGGGCGCCGGCGCACCCCACCCCCGCCGATGCCCGGTGACGACGACGACCTGCTCGGGCACCCCCTACGCCCTCTCCATGAGGGCCTTGTAAGTCTGGTGGAGGTGGTCGGAGACGGCGACGATGGCGAAGATGCTCGCGACGAGGCGGGTGGCGGCCGGGGCGAGCACGAGGCCGTAGGTAAAGATAGAGGCGACCCACTGGCCGACGCAGAACTTGCAGGTCAGGAGCTCGCCGATGGAGCGCCGCAGCCCCGTGCCGCGGGGCTTCTCGTCCAGGTTCTTGGGGCTTCGCTTCTCCTCCAGCTCCGTGAACGGGGCGCGCAGGGGGCTCGTGACGGCGTCCTGGGCCACCAGCATGCTCAGCTTGTGGGTGGCGACGCCGAGCAGCGCGATGTCCCTTATGCCTATACGCTCCGGCAGGGGGCGTCCCGACCTCTTTATCGCCAGGAAGAAGACCGCCAGGATCAGGTTAAACACCCCGGCCAGCGCGGCGTATGGGGGCAGCGCCTCCACCTCGCCGCCGTAGCCGTCGAAGATGTCTTTGTCGCCGCCTTCGCCCATCTCTCCTCCGCTCCAGGATGTCGGTCGTGCCTCACAGGTGATAGCGGCAGATATGCCCCCAGCACTCCCGGAGCTAAACGTCCGAACCGGGTACGCGCGCCTGACCGCGCCCGATCGCCCCCTCCGGTCCGGAACATGCACCTTTCGAGCCACGGCGCGCCGTCCGGGCGCGTTTGGCGAGGCGGGCGGGCGGGCAAAGGGACCGCGCGTCGTCGAGCGCCACTAACCGGAAGGAGTCCGCCATGACCGAAGACCAGTACACGCAGCAGAACCCGACCACGAAGTACCCGCAGCCCCAGTTCCCGGAGCAGGACCAACGCGACCAGCACCCCGGGCTCGAGTCGGAGATGCAGCCGCGGCCCGACTACGGCTACGAGACCTACAAGGGGTTCGGGAGGCTCCAGGGCAAGAAGGCCGTCATCACCGGCGGCGACTCTGGCATCGGGCGCGCGGTGGCCCTGGCCTTCGCGCGCGAGGGGGCGGACGTCCTGATCTCCTACCTCGAAAGCGAGGAATCGGACGCCCAGGAGACCGCCCGCGTCGTCGAAGAGGCCGGCAAGAAGTGCGTGAGGGTCCCCGGGGACCTCAGCGAAGAGGCGCAGTGCCAGAAGCTAGTGGACAGGGCCGTCGAGGAGTTCGGCGGGATAGACGTCCTGGTCAACAACGCCGCCCACCAGAGGACGGTCTCCGGCATCGCCGACGTCTCCACCGAGCTGCTCGACAGGACGTTCAAGACCAACATCTACGCGATGTTCTGGCTGTGCAAGGCGGCCATACCGCACATGCGGGAGGGCGGCTCCATCATCAACGTGGGCTCCGCGCAGGCGTTCAAGCCTTCGCCGACCCTGCTCCCGTACTCCGCCACGAAGGGCGCGATAGTCACGTTCACCGAGGGCCTGGCCCAGGAGGTCGTGCAGTACGGGCTGCGGGTCAATTGCGTGGCGCCCGGTCCCGTGTGGACCCCGATCATCCCGGCCTCCATGGAGGGCGAGACCGTCTCCCAGTTCGGCCTGCAGTCCCCGATGGGTCGCCCCGGCCAGCCCGTCGAGCTCTCCCCCGCCTTCGTCTTCTTCGCCTCCGACGAAGCGAGCTTCGTCAACGGCTCGGTCATGGACATCACGGGCGGCCAGCCGGTAGGGTAAGAGCCGGTCAGCATCCCAGCTAGTCAGCCTGCCCCAGGTGAACCACGGGCGGCGAGACGGTTACCCGTCCAGAGAAGCGGCTCTGCCGGCCGGGCCGCTCGCCGCTCCTGCGCGCTACCCTAGTCCGGCCTCGCGGGCGCGGATGACGGCCTGCGTCCTGTCGGCGACCTGGAGCTTGGCGAGGATGTTGGAGACGTTGTTGCGCACGGTCTTGGGGCTGAGGTAGAGGCGGGCGGCGATCTCGGGGTTCTTCAAGCCCCGCGCGAGGAGGCCGAGGATTTCGCGCTCCCGCTCGGAAAGCTCGGGAACGCGTCGGGAGGGGCGCTGGGGCGGATGCTGTTGGCGAAGTAGTCCGCGAGCCGGACGGCTACGGTGGGGCTGAAGATCGCCTCCCCCTCCCCAACCGCCCGTATGGCCCGCAGCATCTCCCTATAGTTGGCGCCCTTGAGGACGTAGCCCCTCGCCCCGGCGCGCATCGCGGAGAAGACTGTCGCGTCGTCGTCGAACATGGTGACGACGAGGACGCGCACATGCGGGCTGCCGGAGACGATCCTGCGCGTCGCCTCGATGCCGCCCATCCCCGGCATCTGCAGGTCCATCACGACCACGTTGGGATGCGCCTGCGCGACGAGAGAGACGGCCTCTTCCCCGGTGGTCGCCTCGCCAACGAGCTCGGCATCCGGGGCGGAGGCCAGCAGCGTCCGCAGCCCGTCGCGAAACAGCGGGTGGTCGTCGGCGGTGAGGACTCTCAAGGTTTCAGACATCTGGTTTCGGGTTCTCGTGGATCTTCGCTCTCGTCTTCGTCATGCCAGGATCGATTCCGACGCCTCTCGTCGGGAACCCCGGAGCTGTGGCGACGCACTCTTTGCTCTTCCCTGGTGCCCGTTGCCCGAAGCTTGATGCCTCCAGAGGCAGACGGTCGAAGACACGGGTGCCGCCCGCCGGGGGCGACTCGATCCGGCAGCTACCGCCGAGCTCCTCGGCCCGCTCGCGCATGGAGTAGAGCCCCACGCCCGGGACGCGGGCCCCGCCCGCCGAGAGGCCCACGCCGTCGTCGGAGACCTCTACCAGCAGCTCCCCGTCGCTCGCCGAGAGGCGAACGGCGCAGCTGCGCGCGTTGGCGTGGCGCACTACGTTGGCAAGTGCCTCACCCACGATGCGATAGATGGCCACCTCCACGGCCGCGGGGAGGCCGGGAAGGCGCTCCGGCGCGTCCACCGACGTGCTCAGCCCGTTCGTATCGTACCGCGCGGCGGTCTCGCGGATGGCGCCCGCCAGCCCCAGCTCGTCGAGGGCTGGCGGGCGCAGATCGTAGACCAGACGCCGGATGTCGGATAGCGCCGCCTCCATGTCCGTCTCCAGCTTCCAGCAGTGCGTCGGCGGCTGCGGGGTCGTGCGTGAAGGGCATCCGCGCGGAGCCCACCTTGAGGGTTTGCGCGGCGAGCCGGGACCCGAGCCCGTCGTGCAGGTCGCGCCTGAGCCTCCGGCGCTCCTCTTCGCGCGCGGTCACCAGCCGCTCGCGGGAGCGTTGCAGATCGGCGGTGAGGCGCGCGGCGTGCGCCGCCACGCCGGCCTGCCGGGCGAGGTCGTCCAGCAACCTCTTGTCCGAGGGGAGAACGCCTCCCCCGGCGAGCGCGGTGACAGGATCAACTGCCCCACCGGCTCCGACCCGCACGCGAGCGGTAAGGTGATGGGCTCGTCCGCGGGCTCGCCGTACTGCGCGGTCGTCACGAACTCGCCGTCATCTCGCTTCAGGTTGATGGCGGCGTAGGGTAGCTTTAGCGCCTGCGCGGTGATCTCCACGACGGTCCTCAGCGTCGCCTCTGGCACGAGCGTCGTTTCGAGGTGTCGGCCCAGGCGCGAAAGGACCGCGTAGGGGTCGTCGCGCTCGCCGTACATAAGGCGGTTGGCGGCGCGATGCAGCCGGTCGCGCAGCGGGGCGAACAGCTCGGCCACGATACCGGTCGCAACCAGAGAGACGGGCAGGTTGCCGCCCGAACGGAACAACGCGCCGAGGTAGCCGACCACGAACACGTAGATGCCGACGACGCACGCGGTGAGGGCGCCGTAGACGATGGTGCGGTTGACGATCACGTCTATGTCGTAGAGGCGCTACTTGAGGACCGCGATGCCGATGGCCAAGGGTACGCAGGCCACGCCGACGCCCCCGATCAGCCACGACAGGCTCGGGAACAGGTCGTTCCCGAGCAGGGACAACGGGGGCATGGCGGCCCCGTAGACGAACCACTTGAGTTGCTGGCGTTCCGTGCCCCGGGAGCGACGGTAGCGGACGACCAGGGAGGCTATTCCGGCGAAGAGGGTTGCTACCATGACGAGCGCCCCTGCGGAGAGCAAGGTTTCGAGTATGCCCCTCGCTCCATCGATGCCAAAGGGGTTGTCTACCGACGGATAGTTGTCCAGCGGGACGGGCACGAGGGCGAACGAGACCGTGCGCAGAACTACGGATCCGGCGGCGACCCAAACGACGGGACGCCAGCGCGGGGAGGGCGGCCGTCCGTCGGGGAAGAGGAGCGGGATCGCCGCTAGGGACGCGAACCCGAAAGTCCCGGCCCACGCGTCGAGCCAGGCCGCCGTCGCCGCTCCGACGGGCGGCGGGACACGCCGCCCCGGTGCGGGTTCGCGGCGAATACGCTAGGCTGTGCGTATCGAGCGGACGGGAGCAAATCTTTGGGGATCGTCGTCCAGAAATACGGCGGGAGCTCGGTCGCCACCGCCGAACACATAAAGGCAGTCGCGGAGAGGGTAAAGCGGGCCCGCGATCAGGGTCATGCCCTGGTCGTGACCGTCTCGGCGATGGGGAAGCAGACCGACCGGCTCCTGAGGCTCGCGGGCGAGGTCAGCAGGGACCCTTCGCCGCGGGAGATCGACCAGCTCCTCTCCACGGGCGAGCTCCAGTCGGTGGCGCTGCTGGCGATGGCCCTGCACGACCGGGGCGTCGCCGCCACCTCCCTTACCGGCCCGCAGGCGGGAATGAAGACCACCGGGCGCTACGGCTCCGGGGTCATATCCGGGATCCAACCGGACCGCCTGCGCGGGCTGCTCGACGAGGGCCAGGTCGCCATCGTCGCCGGCTTCCAGGGGATGAACGCCTTGGGCGACGTGATGACCCTGGGGCGCGGCGGCTCGGACACCACGGCGGTCGCGCTCGCGGCGGCGCTGCGCGCGGACCGCTGCGAGATCTTCACGGACGTGAGCGGCATCTACACCGCCGACCCCAGGATAGTCCCCGAGGCGCGGCTCATCCCCCTCATCTCCCCGGCCGAGATGGCCGAGATGGCGTGGCGCGGGGCGAGGGTGATGCACCCGCGGGCGGTCGAGCTGGGCGCCCTGTACGGCGTCGAGATACACGTGCGCAACTCCTTCACCGAGGAGCCGGGCACCGTAATAAGGGAGGGCAAAGACTTGGAGAGCCTCGAAACCCGCGAAACCCTGGCCGGCATCGTCCACGACCTACACGTCTCGCGCGTCGCCCTCAACGGCATAAGGACCGGCCCCGGCACCCTAAGCCGCGTCTTTGCCCCGCTCGCCGAGGCCGGCATCTCGGTCGACGTCATAGTGGAGAGCGGCACCAAGGAGGGCCGCGCCGACGTCGCCTTCACCGTTAGGCGCGCGGACTTCGCCGAGTCACGGCGGCTCGCCGGCGAGGTCGCGGGCCTGCTCGGCGGCGAGGCCGAGGGAGAAGAAGACCTGGGCAAGGTCTCGGTGGTCGGGACCGGGATGCTCAACCGCCCCGGTTACGCGGCCCGGATGTTCGCTTCGCTGGGCGAGGCGGGCATCCCGATACGCATGGTTTCGACGTCGGAGATACAGGTAACTTGCGTGGTACCCTCGGGACGGGTGGAGGAGGCGGTTCGGCGCCTCCACGAAGACTTCGAGCTGGAGGAGAGAGATGTTTAGCGGCGCGTTCACGGCGATGGTCACCCCGTTCAGGAACGGCGAGGTGGACGTCGAGGCCCTGGAGGGGATGGTCGAGTTCCAGATACAGAACGGCATCCACGGCCTCGTCCCCTGCGGCACCACCGGCGAGACCCCGGCGCTGTCGGAGGCCGAGGACCGCGTCGTCATCGAGACCGTCGTGCGGGTCGCGAACGGGCGGGTCCCCGTCGTCGCGGGCAGCGGCTCCAACAGCACGGACATGGCGATCAAGTACACCAGGATGGCCGAGGAGGCGGGCGCCGACGGCTCCCTGCAGGTCGCCCCGTACTACAACAAGCCGACGCAGGAGGGCCTGTTCAGGCACTTCGCCGCCGTCGCCGAGAACACGTCGTTGCCGCTCGTCCTCTACAACATCCCGGGCCGCACGAGCGTGACGATCAACGCCGACACCATAAGACGCCTCGCCGAGATACCGAACGTCGTCGGGGTGAAGGAGTCCACGCTTTCGATGAACATGGCGTCGGACATAAGGGCCCTTTGCGGCGAGGAGTTCGCCATCCTCTCGGGGGACGATCCCGTGACGCTGCCGCTGATGGCCCTGGGTGGGGTCGGCGTGATCTCGGTCGCCTCCAACGTCGCCCCGGCGGCCGTCTCGGACATGGTCAGAAACCTCCTGGACGGCAACTGGGAGCGCGGCCGGGAGCTGCACTACGCCCTCCTACCGCTCTTCCGGGCGCTCTTCGTCGAGACCAACCCCATCCCCGTCAAGGCCGCCGCGTCCATCCTCGGCCTGTGCTCCGACGAGATGCGCCTCCCGATGGTCCCGCTCTCCGGCGAGAACCTGGCGACGTTGCGGCAGGTCATGGACGAATCGGCGGCCCTCCTCCCCACCCCGGAAGAAGTGTGAGCGTAAAGGTAGCCGTCATCGGCGCCGCCGGCCGCATGGGCCGCGAAGTCTGCCGCGCCGCCCTCGAAACGGAAGGCGTGGAATTGGTCGGCGGCGCCGTCGAGCCCGGCGCCCCGCAGCTCGGCGCCGACCTGGGCGAGCTTTGCGGGTTCGGCAGGGCCGGCATCGCCGCCACCGAAGACCCGCCCGAGAACGCCGAAGTCTTGGTCGAGTTCACCAACCCCGAGGCCACCCTCGCCCACCTCTCCTACGGCAAGCCGCACGTCATCGGCACGACGGGTTTGAGCGAGGAGCAGAAGCGAGAGGTCAAGGAATCCGCGGCCAGCGTTCCAATCGTTCTCGCGCCCAACATGAGCGTCGGGGTCAACCTGTTGCGCGAGCTGGTCCGGGAGCTTTCCGCGAAGTTGTCCGACTACGACGTAGAGGTCGTGGAGGCGCACCACAGGAACAAAAAGGACGCTCCTTCCGGCACGGCCTTCCTCCTCGCGCGGGCCGCCGCCGAGGGGCGGGGACAGAGATTAGAAGACGTCGCCGTTTACGGACGCGAGGGGGTCGCGCCGAGGGAGGAGGGTGAGATCGGGATACACGCCTTGCGCGGCGGGGCCGTCGTGGGCGAGCATCGCCTGATCTTCTACGGGCTCGGGGAAGAGGTCGAGGTGACGCACCGCGCCCTCAGCAGGCGCACCTTCGCCGACGGCGCGCTGAGGGCCGCGAAGTTCGCCGCGGAGGCGAAGCCGGGCCTCTACTCCATGAGCGACGTGCTGGGCGTCTAGCCGTACGCGCGGGGGGAGCGGCATCGCGCCGCTCCCCCGAGATCCCGTCCTGAAGTCGTCTAGAGGGCGTTCAGCAGCGCGAGGTCCCAGGGGTCGGGGCTCGGGCCGAGCACGACCGTCTCGCAGTTGCTGGAGATTATGTCAACCCCGTCGGTGTAGGCGATGTCGGTCCCGGGACCGCAGATCACGACGTCCGTCACGGCCGGGCGCTGGTAGGCGTCCATCACGTCGTTGCCGGCGCCGCCGAAGAGCGCGTCGCCCAGGGCGTCGAAGGGCGCGCCGCCGTCCACGAGGTCGTCGCCTTCGTCGCCGTAAACGACGTCGCTGCCCAGCGTGCCGGCGACCTCGTCGTTGCCGCTCCCGCCGGAGACCTCGTCGTCGCCGCCGGTGCCGTAGACCTCGTCGTCGCCGGGGCCGCCGGTTAGCGTGTCGGTGCCGCCGGCAGCGAACAGCGCCGACTCGCCGAGGATGAAGTCGCCGCCTTCACGCCCGTCTATGGTGTCGTCCCCGGTGGTGCCCACGAGGTTGTCCGGGCCCTCGGTGCCCTCGATATCCTCCGCGAGCGCCGCTCCGCTCGCCATCAGCAGCGTCGCCGCCATCGCCCAAAACAGCAGTACCAACCTGCTCAACACGGCCTCCTCTTTGCTGGATCTCCCCATCGGCCGGCGAACGTCCCGCGTGGCGCTCTCCGGCCGCCGCCACAATGGTAGCCAAAGACGCGGTCGCTTGCACGCGCGCCCGGAGCGCCGGGAATGCCGCGACGCCGGGGCTCGACCCGACGACGAGCGCCGGCCCGAGGCATGGCCGCACGTGGTACGCTCACGTATATGTAGCGGCGCCCGCAAAGGGCACCACCACATGTGCTATATTTGCCCGTCCTCAAGACGATATAGAGGGGGGACGCTGAGGTGTTGCCGGAGACGTCGCGCCGTGGCGTGTTAAGCCGTGGCGGGCACATAAAACGGAGGGTCGGTTCGTCCGGTGCCGATAAGGTGGCCGGGGGGATACGCCTGCCGTACATGCCCGGCCTCGACGGGCTGCGGGCGTTCGCGGTCGTCGCCGTGCTGCTGTATCACGCGGGGCTTGGCTGGATCCCGGGCGGCTTCCTGGGCGTCGAGGTCTTCTTCGTCGTGAGCGGGTACCTGATCACGGCCCTCCTGCTGGCCGAGCTGCGCGAGCGCGGCCGGATCGACCTGAAGGCGTTCTGGATCCGCCGCGCTCGCCGCCTCTTGCCCGCGCTGTACCTGCTGCTCATCGTCACGCTCGCGTTCGCCGTCGTGTTCTTGCCGGGTGAGGTCGCCGGGCTGCGCAACGACGCCATCGCCGCCTTCGGCTACGCGACCAACTGGTACCTTTTGGCCGGCCAGGAGTCCTACTTCGAGGCCATCGGCCGCCCCTCGCTCCTCGTACACCTGTGGTCGCTCGCCGTCGAGGAGCAGTTCTACGTGCTGTGGCCGCCGCTGTTCGCCTTGGGGATGGGCGTCGGGGCCGTGGGCTTCCGGCGGCGGCGCCTGATCTTTCTCCTGCTCGCGGGCGCGGCGGCGTCCGCCGCGCTCATGGCGATCCTTTACGAGCCCGGCGTCGACCCCTCCCGGCTCCACTACGGCACCGACACCCGGGCGACGGGGCTCCTCGTCGGGGCCGCCCTCGCGTTCTTGTGGGTGCCCGCCTCGGGCAGCCGTCCCGTTGCGCGCCGCCGCCAGACCTCCCGCCGAGTGCAGCGGCTGCGGCGGCGGTGGGGGTGGACCGCCCCGGTGCTGCTCGACGTCGCCGGGCTCGCCGCGCTCGGCGGGCTCGTCCTCTCGTGCCTGTGGCTCGACGAGTACCGGCCGTTCCTGTACAGGGGCGGCTACGCGCTCGTCGCGCTCGCCACCGCCGCGGTGATCGCGGCCCTCGTCCACCCGGGCACGCGCCTGGCCGCGAGCCCGCTGGGCTGGGGGCCCGTGCGCTGGGTCGGGGTGCGCTCCTACGGCATCTACCTGTGGCACTGGCCCGTCTTCATGGTGAGCAGGCCCCACCTCGACGTGCCCCTCGACGGGTTGCCGCTGCTGGCCCTGCGGCTGTCGGCGACGGTCGTGCTCGCGGCCCTCTCCTACCGCTACGTCGAGGAGCCCATCCGCAGAGGCGCCCTGGGACGGGCCTTCAAGGCGCTGCGCGAAGCGCGAGGCCCCCGAAGGTGGCGGCTCGGCGCCCGGTGGGCGGGGGTCGCCGTGCCCGTTTTCGCCTCGTGCGTGGCGCTTGGCGTGGCGGTGGGTCAGGCTCAACCCCCACCCCCGCCCTCGTACCTCGCCTCCATGAAGGCGATCCACACCGAAGGCGAGGCCGGCAAGCCGCCCGAGGAGAGCGCCGCCGCGGAGGCCGAGACGGAACCGGCCCCGGCGGCCCAAGACGCGCGAGACGGGGGAACACCCGAGGACGCCCCGTCCCCGGCGCCGCAAGCGGAGGCGGCGCCGGAGAAGACCGCGCCCGCGGCGGCCGCGCCCGCCGCGGCGCCGGCGGGGACGGTCAGCGCCGTCGGCGACTCGGTGATGCTCGGAGCCGCCGCGACGCTCGCCCAGGCCGTCCCCGCCCTGGGCGTGATGGACGCGGAGGTCGGGACGCAGGTCTCGACGGGGATCGAGATCCTGCGCGCGCGCCGCGACTCCGGCCAGCTCGGCGACGTGGTCGTCGTCCACCTGGGCAACAACGGTACCTTCACCGCCGAGCAGTTCGACGAGATGATGGGGGTTTTGGGGGACGAGCGCAGGGTCGTGTTCGTCAACGCCAAAGTGCCGCGCGCCTGGGAGGGGCCGAACAACGCCGTGCTGGCAGATGGCGTGGGGCGGTACCCCAACAACGCCGTGCTCGTCGACTGGCACGCCGCGAGCGTCGGTCGGCCCGGGCTCTTCTGGGACGACGGCATGCACCTGAGACCCAAGGGCCAGAAGGTCTACGCCGACCTGGTAGCCTCCCACCTCCAAGCCCCCGAGGCCACCGCGGCGACCGCGGCGGCCTCGGACGAGGCCGCTCCCGCCGCCACCGCGGCGCCCGCAGATTCGCCCCCCGGCCGGGTGGCCGCCGTCGGCGACTCGGTGATGCTCGGCGCCGTCGACGCGCTCGTGCAGGAGGTACCTAACCTTGCCTTCGTCGACGCGGCGGGCTGCCGCCAGGTGCCGGCCGCCGTCGACGTCCTCAGAGGATGGCGAGCCGCCGGCCAGCTCGGAGAAGTCGTGGTCGTGCACGTGGGCAGCAACGGCCCCTTTTACCCGGGGCAGTTCGACGAGATGATGGGCGTGCTCGATGGCGTGCGCAGGGTCCTGGTGGTGAACGTGAGCGTCCCGCCCGGCGTGGAGGACCCGGTCGCGGTCCCGAACAACGCCGTGCTGGCTGACGGGGTGGGGCGGTACCCCAACAACGCCGTGCTCATCGATTGGTACGCGGCGAGCGTCGGCCACCCCGAATACTTCTGGGAAGACGGCACCCACCTCACGCCCGAGGGCGCGTGGGCCTACGCCGGCCTGATCGCCGAAGGAACCCGCCTGGCACCCTCGCGGGCGGCGGATTCGGGTTGGTCGGGGGATCCGTCGGCCCCTCCGATGGTCCTGGCGGATGCGGGGTGCCCCGTCGCCCCGTAGGCAAGGGTCGGAGCACAGGACCCTCCCGAGGGCGAAGACGGGGAAGGCCGCCGCAAAGTTGCGGGGGGCTCGCAGCTCTCGGCGTGTTCCGGCTCTAGCTTAGGAGCAGGGCATAGACTACGAAGCAGCCCCCCAGGGCCAAACCGCCGGCCACGACTACCGAGTAGATCGTGCTGGCCGGGACGAACCGCCCCTCGATGAGCTGTCGCCGGGTGCGACGGAACTGGTAGGCGCCCAGGACGAGCGTCAGGCAACCCAGCACGGCCAGCAACAGGCCGAAGAGCCCGGAGAGCGCGTCCCCTCCCCTGACGAGGATGCCCACGCGCTCCACGACGATGCCCACGGAGATCAAGGCGAACCCCGTCCTCACCCAGGCGAGGAGCGTGCGTTCGTTCGCCAGGTGCTCGCGCGGATCGCCGGCGTCCTTCCCGGCCCCTTCGTGCCCTTCGGCCAAGCGTCCCGTCCCGATGCGTCGGTGCCCTTGTGCGGGGCAGCTTACCCACAGAGCCGCAAGGTCACGCCCGGCGATCTTCGGAGGTACCCCGGCCCGACACCTCTTCCCGGCCCGCGCTTGCCACTCCCCGCGACCAAGCGGTGCGGGCTAGTAGACGTAACCCCCGCCCGGCATGGCGGACACCGAACCGTCCTCCCTACGCAAGCCTCCTGCCGCTTGAGGGGCGCCGAAGGCGTCGTGTAGGCTCCAGCTTGCGAAGCAGGGAAGAAGGGCGTGATTGTCGGCGGACCGGAGGGTTTCGATGGGCGAGGACGGCAAGGAGGTGGTCGTGCGCGGGGACGGGGAAGGGCTGCACCACGAGATCCTGGCCGAGCCGCACCGGCTGGCGGCGGACGAGCCGCCCGACCTGGGGGGCTCCGACCGGGGGCCCGACCCCTACGACCTGCTGCTCGCGCGTCCCTGGGGGCGTGCACGGCGATGACCGCGACGATGCACGCCAAGAGGAAGGGCTTCCCCCTCCGCCGGGGCGTCACCGCCCGGCTGCGCCACTCGAGGATCCACGCGGAGGACTGCGCCGCGTGCGAGACCGAGCGAGGGAGGATCGACGTGATACGGTTGGACGTCGAGCTGGAAGGGCCGCTGAGCGAGGAGCAGCGCTCCAAGCTCCTGGAGATCGCCCGCGAGTCCCCGGTGCACCGCACCCTCGCCTCCGAGAAGGTCATCGAGATCGGCGGGTAGCCGCCGGGCAAAGGAGGCGCGCGATCGAGCGGGTGCCGCCGCGCGGAACGGGGCCGGCTAGGGCGGCGAGACCTTCACCAAGTCCGACGCCGCCGGACCGCGCGAGCCCGCGACCTTTTGGACCACGATCCGACGCCACGGGGGAGACCGTGGGGACCTGTAACAGGCCTACCGAAGTGCCGGCGGCGTTGGTCGCGACGGCGTTCACCGAGTCGCACGCAGGTTGCGACAACGGCGTCCGTCCCTTTCCGCATTAGACTGGCGCCTGGCCGCAGGCAGGCGGTGGAGCTCGTCGGCTAGAGGCACGAACTGCTACCGCCTTAAGGTGCGTCCACGCAAGCCCGAACAACGACGGGCGTGGCCTTCCGCGGAGGATCTTAAGACGATCGTTGCAGGATCCGTAAATCTACGTGCCAGATGTCCACGGGCAGGAGGGCACGCGGCCCTTAGCAAGCGCTCGGGTTGCCGGGCAGTCCGTGAGTGAGGGCAAACGCTCCCTCGCCCGAAGGTTCACCCACCATGCAGCGTTGGTTGCTAACATGGTGGGAGGGGCGGGACCATCCCCTCGGGCAACCCCGAGGTTTTCCTTCTCTCGCCCCGCCTACCTCTTCCACTATATCCGCCGTCCTGGGGGAACGGAAGCCCCTGCGCCCGAAGACCACTTCTTGCCGGGCCGGGGCCCCTTATCGGGTCTCCGGCCCTTTTCTACTCCCCGTCTATTAAGGATCGGGAGTAGATGCGCCCCGTTTCTACTCCCGGCCTATTGGGCGTCTGGGGAGTAGAAATCACCGGGAAAAGAATTTCTCGGAAACCCGCGCACCCCCACCCGGACACGGTTTTCCCCCACCGGGTGCGGGGTAGGTAAACGTCATCGCCCCGACGGCGCGGCGAGCGAGGCTGGTAGGTCCTCGCTCGGCCCACACCCTTCTTCTCGTCACAGCGCCGTCGGGGAGCCCGCTGACTTTTACTCGGGCTCCAGGAGCGAGGACCTCGCGTCCCCCCGTCCGGACACGGTAGGGATGCTGGGGGCCGAGGAGTTGAGGCCGATTTTTACTCCCCGATGGGCCGGGGACCACGGAAGGCCGGGGCGCACCGCTCGGTATTCCACGTTTTTGTGCGCACAATGGGGCACGGGCGGGGTTGTTACTTTGCGCCCATCTTCAGCCAGATCGCCGCGAGAAAAAAGTTGCACGCACACACGCCCAGTTCGATCTGCGCCGCCGCGCCCGCGTCGCCCGTGAACACGGGCACCGTGAGCCCCAGCAGCAGCCTCCCCAGCACGAACAACACGCCGGAAAGGATCTTCATTGCGGGGCGCGGCGGCGAGGAAGCGTATCGTTCCGATGTGTTTGACCGGGGTTTTGCGGGGAGCCTAATATTGCCGTTGGCGTGGAGGGGCTCGACAGCCCCCGGTAGCGGGGAAGATCAACGGGAGGTGGCATGAGGAGAACGCTGTACCTGCTGGCGCTGTCCGCGGCGATCGTGCTGGTGCTGGCGCCCGCGGCGGCCCTGGCCCAGACGGGAGGTCTGGACTGCGGGGACTTCGCCAACCGGGAAGCGGCCCAGGCGATCCTGGACGCGCACGGAGACCTGTACGAGTTCGACCTCGACGGCGACGCCGTAGCTTGCGAGGACACGGGGGGCGGGACGGCCGAAGACGGGACGCTCGCGCCGTTCGCGCAGTACGCGCAGAACCAGTACGCCTCCGGCGGTACGGAGGAATTGGCCGACACCGGCGGTCCTTCGCTCCTGATGCCGGCGGCCGCGGCGGGGACGCTGGTGCTGGGGGCGTGCATCGTGGGGCTATTCCTCCTCGCCGCGCGGCGCGGTTCGCGGGTGGGCGGCCTCGGGGGCGGGCGGCAGATGGCCATCGACCTGCTGGGCCCGAACGCCAAGCGGTTGGCCGTCGTCGTGGCGGCAGTGGCGCTGGCCGCCCTGTTGGCCATCCTGGTTGGGGCGGGCGTCGTGGGGCCGACCAGGGAGGCCTCGGCGCAGCCGGCCAACCCGTTGTACCTCGCCACGTCGGTCCACCCCAGCCCGACCGGCCGGATCCCCAAAGGGACGAGGATGGATCTCTTGATCACGGAGCAAAACGTCACGGCCGGCGGTAGATCCGCCCGGAACGTGCACGTCACCGACGTGTTGCCGGCCGGGGTGAGGTACGTCGCGGCGAGTTCCAGCCAGGGGCAGTGCGCCCTGACGGGCACGGCGCCATCAACGGTGGAGTGCATCTTCGACGCCATCGCGCCGGGGGGCGTGGCCCACATCAACATCGTCGTGGAAGCATCGCGGC